>Ga0194120_10004607_pt1 | contig 21071 bp, 18 predicted proteins | sample TA2MahCa65mmetaG_FD_148642 | JGI IMG/M metagenome (GOLD analysis project Ga0194120, IMG submission 148642) | Freshwater microbial communities from Lake Tanganyika, Tanzania - TA2015019 Mahale Deep Cast 65m | ecosystem: Environmental > Aquatic > Freshwater > Lake | place: Tanzania: Lake... | reverse complement strand
CACGATGACCCTGGAAGTTTTTTTGCTGGAAAAGCCGTGGAGAAATCAAAATCAATTACAGAGAAACTAACTATTCAGATGAGTGCTTTTGCTAAATCAATCAGTGATCATCCTCCGATACGATTGCAATATAGGTCTAAAATTATAGCGGATATTGAGAAAGTCCACGAAGGCAATTTAAGTTCTGATGTGAAGCGATCTAATTATATTAGATTGAAGGAAGAATGGGAGAATAATAAGAATTATGAACAAATGTTGCAACATGAAACAGTTAAGAAATGTTTACAAGCTGCACAGCTAGGAATGGAGGTTCGCCGACTTATAGATAAATATAGTAAGCTTTCACTTGAAGATTTGAACTATATTGTTTCTGCTATATTAGATGAGGCTGGTAATATTTCTGGAAAAGACTTTGGAGAACTCAAGTTGAAAAGCAATGAAGTATTCGAAGAAATTAAACAGGATCCTATTTGGAATAATATGGCTGAAACGGTTCTAAGTGAAATTAATAATGAAATTTTAGCGTCATCATCTGGCTCAAATGAAACCTTGACGACTTCGACAAATAAAGAAAATGAAACTTTGATGCCTACCACAAATAAAGAAATTGTGGAAACATCAGATACTGCAACAATGGTAACCAAAGAACCTGTTTCCGTGGTAAAATAATAATGCAAGTGTTAGAAAATTATTCTACTTTTAAAACATGGAAATAATTTTAATTAGGAGGAGGAGGAGGTACGAAAAATGGATAAAGATATGTTGGTACTCGAACAAGCATCTAATGCAGTGCTTTCGATAGATAGGAAATATAGGAATGCAGATTTCAATGGGAAAATTAGCCTAAAAGATGAGCGTGACAAACTTTACAATGAATATGCAAAAGCAAGATTAAAGTTATTAGAGGATGGAATGATTTGCACCGATGACAATGTAAAGGAAATGATGGAAATTCGTGCAGAGATTGAACAGGCTATACAAACTCAATCTATAGTTATCGGTATAGGAAAACTCGTGAAATTCTTAGCAAAGTTCGCTAAATAAGCATGCAATGTGTAAGTAAATTTTGAATACATTGGCATAATACAAAATGGATTCTAATGTTACCATAATATTTGGAGCAGGTGCGACAAAAGCATGCGGTGGTCCTTTAACGAAAGAGATTTTATCTGAAGTATTCAAAGAGAAAAATACTATAGAAAGGGAAGGATATATCTCTTTACTCCAAGAATTTCTTGTCGAAAATTTCCACGTTTCTGCTTCAGGGACCTTGAACGAAAGTGATTTTCCTGCTTTACCCCTATTGCTAAGTTTAATTGATACGGCAATCGATAGAAAGCATGCATTTGGGGCAAATTGGCAAACGGAACGTTTAAGTCGTGTCCGTTCTGCTTTGGAATATGCAATTTTCGCCTTATTAGAGCTAAAGTTGCAAAGACTTACCGCAAATTATTACCGGCAGTTGTTTGAACGTTTATACGGATCTGACAACTCTATGCCCAATGCAATTTCCTTGAATTATGATATTATTGTTGATAATGCAATACTTTCATTCGCCGAATCTGTTGGTCTTGCGGAATGTTTCCCTTTTTATGGCTGTGATATAAGTACTGATTTTTACAGAGGGAAAAATCATTTTGGCAATCTATTTAAGATACATGGATCATTAAACTGGTTATATTGTCCCGGTTGTAATCGCTTGGATTTGGGCATTTCTGAATCCGGGCGAAGAACAGTAAAGGTTCTTAATAGTTTATACATTGAGAGATCGCTAGAAGAACATTACAGTTGCCAGGGCATTCCCTGTAGAGACTGTTCATCCAATCTCATGCCTGTATTAATCACACCGACACACCTTAAAGACTATCGTAATCCACACATATCGCAGGTTTGGTATAATGCGGAAAAAACACTACGAAAATCACAGCGGGTGATCATAATTGGGTATAGTTTGCCGGAAGACGACGTGGATGTTATCTACCTGTTAAAACGCGGATTGGCACATCTTTCAGCGGAAAATATTACTGTAGTGGAATATGATAATAACCAGAGAGATATATCAGAACATCCTGTCGGGTTGCGTTACAGAACACTATTCGGCAATAATTTTAACTGGAAAACAGGGGGATTTGAGGATTGGTTGAATAGTTACAACCAGTAAACAAAGTACCCCAAAAGGTATTCATTTAAAAAGGAGATATAAATGAGCAATGGAAATTCTGTGAGTAAACAAGATATGCCCAAAGATGATAACGGGATTTATAAATATATAAAAGAACGCCTTCAGGATCAGCAGTCATGGTATGGTGGAAAGGCAAATCTGAATAAAAAACGCTTTATGCGATTTCAAACAGTTATCATCATTTTGGGGGCATTGATACCATTAATCGTGGTATTCGATAATTATGCCACAGGACTTGTTAATAATGACCCTAATAAAGTACCAGCGTTTTTCACAGGTTTGCCCGGTATTATAAGCGCCGTCATTTCAGCAACTATTGCGATTCTTGCAGGTATAGATAAACTTGCTCAGCCCCAGGCTAATTGGTTTAACTATCGGGCAAATGAGGAGATGTTGAAAAAAGAAGAATGGATGTACCGATATATGGCAGGGCCTTATAAAGGCCTAAAAAAGGAAGAGGCCAAGAAATTATTGGTTGAAAGAGTAGAGAGCGTTATTGCCGCAGACATTGCCCGTTTTGCCCAAGCAGAATATAAAAAGGAAGAAGATGTAAATACTATCCCAAAAAAGGAACCCAACGAAGAATAGGAGAAATAATGTCAAAACATCTTCGTAACAACATTTTGGTTGGAAAACAACAACTTATGAATCCAATTGTTGTGTTCAAAATCTATAACGATTAAATTATTTAAAATCCTGTACGGTATGTCTGAAAAGGAACCTATAAATAAACCCCTGTGTTTTGTTCTTATGCCATTTGGTACAAAAAAAGACGCCGGGGGGAAGGAAATAAACTTTGATGCGGTATATGCGGATTTGATCAAACCTGCTATTGAAAATGCAGGTCTTCAGCCTGTGCGTGCCGATGAAGAATTGGCTGGGGGGATGATCCATAAACCGATGTATGAAAGACTCATAATATGTGAGTACGCAGTTGCCGATCTTACAACCGCAAACGCCAATGTTTACTATGAACTTGGCGTAAGACATGCAGTGAGACCACACAGCACTGTTCTCTTATTTGCCGAAAATACGCGACTCCCCTTTGACGTCGGTCCTTTGCGTGGAATGCCGTATTCTGTTGATTCATCAGGCAAGGCATCCAACTGCTCAATTGATACCGAGAAGCTTACAAGGCTCCTCAATGAAGCGCGGCAACGGAGAACAGACAGCCCTATTTTTCAACTTATCGATGGAATGGTTTTGCAAGATCTTGACCATGCAAAGACCGATGTTTTTCGTGAAAAAGTCAATTATTCTGCTACGGTGAAAGAACGGCTTGCTGAAGCCAGAAAAAAAGATGTAAACGCAATTGATGCTGTAAAGGCCGCTTTGGGGCCGATTCGTGACGTTGAATTTGGAGTGCTGATTGACCTGCTCCTTTCATATCGGGCGGTGGAAGAAGGGTGGAAGGAAATGGTGGCGTTAGTAGAGGAGATGCCCATACCTCTTGCCAATACGGTTATGGTTCAGGAACAATATGCCCTGGCGCTCAATCGCAACAAGCAAGGTGAAAAGGCGGAACGCGTTTTACTGAACCTTATTCAGAAACGTGGTCCAAGTAGCGAAACCTATGGTATTCTTGGCAGAGTATACAAAGACCGGTGGAATGAAGCCTATGACGCCGGCGAAAAACTCAAGGCACAAGGGCTTCTGGCAAAGGCCATAGACGCTTATCTGAAGGGATTCCAGACGGACTGGCGTGATGCCTATCCGGGCATTAATGCGATTACCTTGATGGAAATTCAAAACCCTTCGGATCCACGACTTGAAGAACTATTTCCCGTTGTTAAGTATAGTGTTATGCGGCGCATTGAATCCGGGAAGCCTGATTATTGGGACTATGCGACACTCCTTGAATGGGCAATACTGAAAAACGACCAAGACACAGCCTCTTCTGCGCTTAGCAATGCCCTTGCAAATATTCCGGAAGGATGGAAACCGGATACTACACTTAACAACATTCGGTTGATTCGAAAAGCACGAGAATCTCGTGGAAAAGATAGTGTTTGGATGATTGAAATAGAAGACGAACTGCATAAATCCATACAATAAACATAAATACCAAGAATTTACTTTAGGAGATTAAAATGCCCGCTAAAAAGAAAAGAAAAACGAAAACAGAAACAAAAACAGAAACGAAAATATTTATAAGTTGGTCTGGTGATACAAGCAATAGAGTAGCAACGGCTTTCAGGAAGGTATTTAAGATCCATTACAGAATTAATGCTTTTCATTCGGTAGAACTTAAAAATGGTGAAGAGTGGTTAGAACAATTAAAAAAAGCCATTAAAGAAGAATGTAAATTTGCATTTATTTTTTTAACTCCTAAAAGTATTGAGTCTGCATGGGTACTCTGGGAATCAGGCGCCCTTTGGGGAAGAGAATGCCGCATATTTCCCGTTCTTATTGGAATAGAAAGTAAAGATATACCTGAACCAATTAAAGTTTTACAAATTCAGGCCACTTGTTTTTTACCAAAAACAGAAAAGGAATCTGATGAGAAATTTGAAAGTCGATTAGAAGCTGACTGTAGTAAAATATTTGCGGGTGTCAATCTTCAGTTAGAAAAAATGAAAATAGGCGGAACTTATAAGGAAAGAGATTTTTTAAGTACTGTTTGGTCAGTGATTAGAACAGAACTATTAGGTGCCTTAGAAACAGTAAAAAGTGAAATAAGCAATGCATGGGAAATTATAAACCTCAAAAAAGAAATTACTTCTTTGGTAGACCGCATTAATATAATTTCGACATCAGTATGGAGTCCTGTATATTTAATGGATGAAAAATATAATATCGATTATATGAATATTACGGCAAAAATCGTATTTGGTGTTGACTTTAATGACAGAGAGAAACTATCTTATGCGCAATTTTTTGCAGAAGTTAAAGACAAAGTAGAAAATTTTAAAAGTATTGAGGAAAATTTTAATGATAAATTTGTCAATAATTCTAAACCTCCACTTCGGGATTTTGAAGAAATACAATATAATCACCCAATATATGGTAAAATATTAATGCAAAAAGCAGGAATCGCCATCCTTGGTCCTGCACCTGAAAATAAAAGGATCGGGTGGGTTGTAACCTTCAATATTCAATATGTTGAAAGAAAAGAAGAATTTTATAGGTATCTTGAACCAGTTATCATTGGTCACATATTGGACAAACAAAGATCCTTAGTGCCCAAAAAGCCGTGATCACTTAAACTATTAAGTTTAGTTTAAATCGTTATACTTATTTTTGTTAAATGCGCTTGAAAATTTTCAATTATCGTACTTTCCAAATAAAGGTTTGTTCTGAGGTTTTTGAAAAAACCAGGTGTCGGGATTTGTCTTACAATCTTTTGCTAAGAGAGGAATACGGCCTTAAGTCGTTAAAATACGTAAAGGAAACATTCGAGGATGTCACCAAATATACATATATTTCGGCAAAAGACATTAATGGAAACTTAGCAGGAACTTTTAGAATAGAACGAAATTACAATGTTTTGCAATTTACTAATTTAACACATAAAACTGTTGAATATTGTAATGCTGGCAATGAAGTTGTTGATGTTGGTGTCTATATAAACAAACCTGACGGACAAAAGGCTAATATTTTCAACGGCTTATTTATCGCTTTGATCCGTTATTTAGTTGATATCGGTGTTCATGGGATCTATGCACAAGTTCCAAAAGAAAAGGTAAATATATACAAGAAGCTTGGTTTTGAGATTGCAAGTCAACCATTTACCGTAAATGGTTGGAATCATGTATGGTATGCAATATTTATGAATATTAAGGAACCACCAATAAACATATGTAAAAACATGAGCAATGAATGGTATTATCTTCTGGATAAATTATAAAAAGAAAAAAATAAAATGCGTATTTAATTAGTTCAGAAGATATACCCATTCTTATATAGTCAAACGCAGTTCTAATATGCAGGACAAAACAACGGGAGATATTTGTCTATGCATTGCAATAAAAAACAAGTATGACCCGAAAAAAAATAGGTATTGTGTGTTTCTAAAAAAGGTGGCTGTTTCAACCTATTGCTTAGTTTGAATAGGTTGAGAAGTAATTAAATACGAGAGGAATAAATCTTATGCCCGTTATTAATTCATTAATTTTAAATTTTTTAAAAAGTCATAATAACAAACGTATATCCTTTGTGTAGTTACCCAAATTTTTTGGAGTAAATAAAAGGAATATATTTATGGTCTTGTAATTATACTTAACCTGTTGTTAAACAATAAAATAAGAGTAAAGCATGCAAAACGTTTTCGTTTCTTTTCATTTCTCTGACGATTTCGATTCACCTGATCGACTGTTAGTAAACCGTATGGAAGGTTTATTGAGAAGTCACGGACTTGTTGCCGTCAATGGAGAGGCACTGGGAGGTGGACCTTTGACAGACAAAATCAAGGGATTGATAGAAAAAAGCGATGCGCTAATAGCATTAATGACGCGAAGAGAACAAAAGGATGATGGAAGTTGGAACACCCATCAGTGGGTGCAAGATGAGTATGGCCATGCAAGAAGTAAAAATATGCGTACTATTGCACTTATAGAGAAAGGGGTCTCAACAGGAGGCATGTATCAGCACAACGAATACATTTCCTATAACCCTGACGATTGCCTAGCAGCATTTTTAAGGCTTTCTGCGACGATTGGTGTTTGGAAAAGAGAATTGGGTCGACCTGTAAAATTGTTGATTCAACCGAATCAAATTGCGCAGAACTATGGAAACAATGCGGAATGGAAATATAGGTTTAACGTAAATGGTGTATTATCAAACTGGCAAGATGTGTCCCTTTCCCGTGAGCCAGGAGGATGTTATTTATACTTGCCTAATGTACCAGATGATGCTCTTATACAAATACAGGCACGAACAAGAAATAGCTGTGCTGAATCAATATATACGCCACAGTGGGTTGTTGTAAACCTCGAGGAAACTTGATATGTACAATTCAATGGAAAATCTTAAATTGGTTAATGATTCTAAATATATTGGCAACAAAAACTGGAGTTGGAATATCTGGCTTGAAGGGTCAGCAGTAGACCAAGGAAAAGTTATATCCGTAAAGTACTTTCTGCATCCTACGTTCCAAAATCCAATTCATTTGATTACAGACAAAGCATCCAAATTCAAGCTATCTGGTAGTGGATGGGGAGAGTTTAATGTAAAGGCGGAGATATTAATTGAAGGGCAAACAAAATTAACGCTCAACCATTGGTTAAAATTTAATGATAAAGAAACTTTGGATACATTGAGTACCTTTAAAGGGAAAGTATTTCTGTCACATTCTGTCACGGACGGACCTATTGCGAGTAGATTGGCATATTTGTTGATCAAAAAAGGATATGATGTGACAGCTTCAGCAATAATTGACATTACAACCGGGGTAGACTGGCAAAAAGTGATAAAAAACAATATCGAATTAGCTGATGTAAACGTTGTATTTATATCAAAAGGCATGTCAGAATATATAGGCACAGAGATTAATCTTATACTATCCAGGGAGAAGAACATTGCAGGGAAATTACTTCCAGTTTTGCTTGGTTCTGTGGATATGGAAGAATGCATAGTAAATTACAATATTATACGTATCTCATCCATAAATGAAATTGGAAAAGTAGCTGATGCTGTAGAAAGAATGATTAACAAATAGTCGTGAATCGTTACTGTCTTACACTCGAAATGCAAAAAATAAAAACGAACGTTTTTATATGGAATAGATGTATCAAAAAACAAACACCATTAATTTCCTTTCTTAACATAGTATTGGAAATCTTTTGTAATCTGAACATAATCGTCTATTTTACTGATTGGAAAAAATAGAATGCAAATTAAACAAATCCCAATTAACCAAGGAGAACACCTTAATGTGGCCAAAAGAAAGAATGGCGTTTTTAGTGATTCACGGCATCGGCGAATGACCTCTGGGGCCACATCTTGATTTGTGATTATATTGTTGACAAGATTTGCCCCTTTTTCCATCTTGTCTGTCATGTTACGATAATGGAGCATAGAACTTGAAGGAGCATACAATCACATCCCCGTTTTCACGAGGACAAGCCTTATCACAGAGAAATGAGCGAAGGAATATTTTTACTGACGACGATGACCATAGTTCATTTCTGGAGATTTTGGGAAACATGTCGGAAAGATTTGAGCAAGAGAAGCGAATCCACTATATCATCATATTGAAGGTGGATACGGCGCAAAAACCAACGCCTTGCTCCACATATACATATATCGCGAACTGTTCTTCTTCATCAAACACAGGTTTAGTTTTTCCCGCATACGCCTTCCAACGAATGTCCATCTTATCAAACCATGTGTCCTATTGATGCATGGCTTGAATGCGCACAAATTCCCCGGCTTCCATGCTGGATTTGTAACTATTTGTTAATTCCGTAAAGGCGGTTCTTGGGGTCTGACCCTGACAGGTTGTCCGAGAATTCACTCTTTCGCGAGTTCTCAAGTTATAAGTCTTTATAAATCAATATCCAAATTTTCGCTTGTCTGTAATTTCGGACAACCTGTTGAATATAGAATATGCAGGAATAAAACCGATTGATATGAAGGTTCTCTTTAGATTTAACCAATACTTTTTGCTTAGAGGTGAGGTTGAAATAATAGAGGATTTTGGACATGCGAAAATACCCTGGTTTTAGCTGCAATCCAAAAGCAACAAGGAAAATATTAATCCCCATCTTACTCCCCCCCCCTATAAATATTAAATAATCCAGATTTTTCAAACATATCTGAATAAATCTGAACTAACACCTGCCAAAAGAATCCATAACAAGGGCTGTTTATAGCAAAACAAATATGGTTTTCGAAACATTAAACAGAGTCTTCCTTTTACAAATAGAAATATCCTTCGACTCCGCTCAGGGTGACAATAAAAGTCATCTATGAAAAACATGTCATGCTGAGCGGAGTCGAAGCATATTATAGTATAAAACTTTCGAAAACCAGATGCTTTTAACTATAAATCATTGCTTTCCCTTTTGATAAGAGGTAGAATCACGGTGAATGCTTCCGATATTACGCGAAAGGGGTGAGATATGCACAAAACGGTTTTTAAAGAAATTAAGATTAAGCTTCCGTCTGGTTTGGCAGATACTATTTCAGACCGGGAAATCGTTGAACTGTTAATGGATAAGGCGCTAACTACAGCGGAGTATTATCATAGTAAATGCAAGCAATTCGAAGAAAAATATGGCATGGATTTTCATGTCTTTAAGAAAAAGGTTGAAACCGCCCATGAAGAGATATTTTCGGAATGGGATGATATGCTTGTATGGGAAGGGTTTGAAATCGCATATGCTGAATGGAAAAATAAGATTGAGGATTTAAAAAATTGCAAGGAATCATAGCAGCATTAAAAGAATCAAGCCTGTTTTGTTCCATCGATGTTATTGAGCTCATTGACGAAGATACGATCAAGTTGTTGAAATTAAAAGCAAGAGTTACGGATGGTACGCTATTATATATTACCGAACTACATTCACCAAGTTATCAGAAATATGCTTATCATTGGCAGAAAGAAGGAGGCAAAGTAATAATCCGAGATGGGACAACAAACCTCATTGGAAAACCATAAAGACGTTTCCACATCACAAACACGAATGTGATAAAATCCTACCGTCCCATAGAGTTACAGTTGTTGATGTAATACATGAAATTAAAAACAAAATAAGTACCAGGTAAGGAATTTAATGCCTGATACAAACTACAATCCTGAACCAGCAATATTTTCGGCTGAGGGTTATAACTTAAAAGTTACTACTATCTTATCACTTTAGTATCTTCAGGGGACTGATGAGATGCTGTGACACTCTCAGAGGAAACGGAGAGAAACGGGGAAGACAAACCTTAACCTGGTAGCCACTACGCCAGTGTTTTACTCTACGTTATATATATTGTTAACAAGATTTGCCCCTTTTTGCCATCTTGTCTGTCATGTTACGATAATGGAGCATAGAACTTGAAGGAGCAGCATACAATCACATCCCCGTTTTCACGAGGACAAGTCTTATCACAGAGAAATGAGCGAAGGAATATTTTTACTGACAACGATGACCATAGTATTGAAGGTGGATTCGCTCCGCTTAATCTACAAGGCTCCGCTCAGCATGACATGCTTTTTTATAGATAACATTTACGGTCACCCTGAGCCCTTCGCTTATGTCATGCTGAGCGGAGTCGAAGCATCTTTTACCGCTCAGGATAAACTCCGTTGAAGGGCTGCGTTTTCCTGTAAATTGAAGATGTTTTCATATCCGGCATGATATACGGTAGTCGATTTTCACAAAAAATCTGGAATGCTCCCATCGCGAACTGTTCTTCTTTCATCAAACACAGGTTTAGTTTTTCCCGCATACGCCTTCCAACGAATGTCCATCTTATCAAACCATGTGTCCTATTGATGCATGGCTTGAATGCGCACAAATTCCCCGGCTTCCTTGCTGGATTTATAAATCTTTATAAAGTGTGACATAGTTTTGCAGGTAGAGGTTTTTGTTGAATTAATTTATCAAATTAATTTTATTGAATTTACTACCTATTATTGGTATGATTTCGCCTTGGTTTTATTTATTTATAGATTATTTTAAAGGTTTTTAAGGAGTTCGTATGGCCTGTGGTTTTGAAGGGAAGAAAAAGCATCGGTTAAACAGAAGAAAATACATTTTAAAAAGGCGCAGAAGAAAGCATGACAGGGTATAATTCCAAGTCGTAACTATTTTGAAAATAATTGATTTGTATTCTTTTAATCCGTGTTTTGCTGTTTCAATAAGTCATTATACACTTTAACAGCGACCTATGATGTTATAATGTTAAATGCATAATCAATGCCCGCCCATGTATAAAGATGGGAAGGTAGTTTCATATCCTGAAAAATCCCGCCTTTCGGTTTATCAACTGCCTCTGCTTGTTATTGTAGCCGTTCTCGTATATTTATCTGCCTTACGGAACGGCTTTGTTTTTGATGATACATTTACCATAACAAATAACTATTTAATATGTTCATGGAGTAAATTCACCTCACTTTTCACCAAAGAGTACTTTGCCGCTTCCGGAGAGCTTAGCTACCGCCCTGTAGTTACTCTTTCCTATTTTATCGATTATTCCATCTGGCAAAATAATCCTTTGGGGTATCATATCACAAATGTTCTTTTTCATACGATTAACACCGTAATCCTATTCCTCCTCATTAAAAGTATTTTAGTCCAAAAAATACTTATACAAAAGCACGAGTTTATTTATAAAACTGCACGGGTATCAGGCAATTTCACGTTTACATCGTCCCGTCAAATTGCCTCTATTGCTTTTCTTTCAAGCATTATCTTCTGCATTCACCCTCTCCTTGCGGAAGCAGTAAATGCTATTAGTTTCCGCGAAGATATTATTATGGCAACATTTTATTTTGCCGCTTTCTTTTTTTACCTCATCTCGAATCATAACAAATCTATTTTATGGCATATATTTTCACTGCTCTGTTACGGACTAAGTTTATTTTCCAAAGAAATGGCAGTGACGTTTCCTCTTGTCATTATTTTGTTTGACGCCACCATGCACCGCAATGTGAAAATAGTATACAGGAAAATTTACTATTATGCGGGATATGCCGCTGTGACTATTTTCTACATTCTGGTACGTTTCGTATTTTTACATAATCCGACAGAATCATATATCCCCTACCCTCAGGATAGTCTTTGGATAAATTTCATTCAGATGTCAAAAGTAATCGCATCATATATCGCGCTCATTTTTCTGCCTATAAATCTCAATGCCGACTATGTAGTGCCTTTGTCATCTTCCGTTTCAGATGCCTCCTTTCTTTTGTCGGTTTTTCTCGTTATTTCCGTAATTATTATTATTTTTCGCCTTTTCTCTCATTCGAAAATATTATTTTTTTCTGCTCTATGGTTTCTGATTACGTTGCTCCCCGTTCTCAATATTATACCGATAGAAAACATCATGGCAGAGCGCTATCTGTATGTGCCTGCTGTCGGATTTTATATCATTGCCAGTCATTTGCTTTACCAACTATTACGTATAAAAACAAAAAACAACACTGCCATCTTATACTGTTGTACGTCAATCGTTACATTTATTCTTATGTGGTATTCCTGGCAAACTATCCAAAGATCTAAAATTTGGTATGACAATATTTCTTTATGGTCTGCCACTGCGGCAAGGTCTCCTCAAAGTTCACGCGCGCACAACAATCTTGGCATAGAATATAAAAAATCAGGATACATTGACTCCGCATTGCGAGAATACGAGACTGCGATTAAAATCAGACCAAATTACTCGGAAGCATATAGTAATCTTGCAAATCTTTACATAGAGATTGGGTCAAATACTTTGGACAGAAATGATTCACTCAACCTATACAGAACTTCCGAAGATTATCTCAAAAAAGCCATAGAAACTTACAAAAAAGCTATTGAAATCAGTCCTTTTAATAATGTCGCCCATTTTAATCTCGGCATAACATATGGAAAATTGGGATTGTTCAATGACGCGGAAATCGAATATAAAAATTCAATTCGACTTAACCCTAACAACCAACACGCGCACAATCATTTGGAAAATATTTACGAAGACAGGGAATTATCCGATATGGCACTGGAAGAATACCAGATTGCTCTTTCCATAGATTCAAATAACGCAATAACCTTCAACAATATTGGTAATATATACCTTAAGAAAGAGTTATATGGAAATGCAATTCAGGCGTACGAACAGGCAGTTAAAAATAATCCGGAAGGCATTGTTTTCCATGAAAATCTGGGTAATGCTTATCTTAAAATGAATTTAACCGATAAAGCAATTGCCGAATATGAAATAATGATTCATCTTCAACCGGACAATCCCAATTATTATACAAACCTCATTGCCCTTTACTGGAATCACAAAAAAAATAGCGAAAAAGCTATTTTCTATTTGAGGAAGTTATCTGCTTTGCAACCTGATCAAAGAGATAGCATAAATAAAATGATTGATAAACTGGGGGGAAAAAAATAGGGGATTCACATAATTATTATGTGAATCCCCTGTATAAATTTTTGCACTACTTATTGTGCTTGAATTCCGTTTAATTCATCGTCCCTTCAAGGAATCCTTCCAGTTTTCTGCTGCGAATCGGATGTTGAAGTTTACGGAGGGCAATGGCCTCAATCTGCCGGATACGTTCGCGGGTTATATTAAACCTCTTTCCAATTTCTTCCAATGAGTGCGTATATCCGTCATTGATACCGAAGCGTAACTTAATAACCTCCCGCTCCCTGTAACTTAAGGTATCAAGCACCTTTTGTATCTGCTCTTTTAATAAAGAGCGTTGGGCAAGAAATATAGGCGCCTCTATTTTTTTATCCTGAATAAAATCCTCAAACATCGTTTCTCCGTCACTGCCAATTGGCGATTCTAAGGAGATGGGCTGCGTTGTGATCTGAAGCAAACGATATATCTCCGATAATGGAGTATTAGTGTCCTTAGCAATGGCTTCCAACTGTGACTTTTCCACAGAAGAACCCTGGCCTCCCTTTGCCACGTATGTCGACTTATTAATGACATCCATCATGTGCACAGGGATTCGTATCGTTCTGACTTTTTCTTCCGTCGCCCTGATAATCGCTTGTTTTATCCACCACGTCGCATAGGTGCTGAATTTAAACCCCATCCGATAGTCATATTTGTCCACAGCGCGCATAAGGCCTGTATTCCCCTCCTGAATAAGATCGTGAAAGGCCATGCCACGTTTCCTATACTTTTTTGCAATACTTACTACGAGTCGCAAATTCCCCTCTGAAAACCGCTTTCTTGCCGTCTCATACTCATTGTAAATTGAATTGATAGAAGAGATTATTTGCTTCAGGTCTTTCACCGGCATTTCAAACAATGCCTGTATCTCATTAATATCACAAGAAAGTTCTTTGCTCAGTTCCCTTTTAAAATTTCTCTGGACGGTTCGTTTCTTATTATAATCACCAATTATCGATAAAACCTCAAGCAATTCCCGCATAACCGGCATTATGGTTTCCGAGCGCACACTAATCGCCTCTAACTCCTTAATTGCCATCCTCTTTCTTGTCAGAATCTTCTTATACACCCTGTGCTTTTTGTCCTTCGCAAGGTTTCCCTTCCGAATCTTTTCATAATCTTTTAAATTATCTTCTATGCACTCTCTGATCTTGTTTGTAACCGTATGAATCTGTTCAATAACCTCATCCCGATTTTGCTCCCTTGTAGCTGATAATTCGACAAATTGAACAAGTTCTGATTCACTTTCAACGTTTTCCAGCAATCGTATATACATTTCCAAAGCATAATCAAACCCCAGTACTCTGCGATGAAGCAACCTGCTCATAACCCTTATTTTCTTCGCAAGGTAAATTTCCTCTGCCGGCGTAAGCAACGGTATTTTTGACATCTCATTCAAATAGAGGCGTACGGAATCATAGTCTCTGTTTTTTTCTTCTTCCTGATTCCACTCAGTTATTTCTTCCTCAACCGGATTATCTTCGTTATCTATGTTGTCTATATTATCTATGTTTTCTAAACATTCTGTTTTTTGTTTTAATATATTCATATCACTATTTTTTGGTTAAATACATAAAAATAAAGTAATCACTCTTTATAACAAAAATTTCCCAGGAAATGTTCTCACTATATGTTATTTTCGATTTCCAGGGATTTTCTTATTGTCAATCATTTAATTCTTTACCGTTTATACACCCCTACTTGCAGCCAGGAACATTAATTATTATTCTTCAGCAACTTGCATCATGATCTTTTTTTGTTTATTATTATAATTCACTATAAAATACTTGATGTTCGCAGGAATTTACGATAATTTTCGATTATATTAAAGCATATCTTACACTATCTTCCGGACATGAAATTGATCTGCATACTTTTATTATATTTACGTTAAACCAGTTAATTAGGCCTTTGGCAACTTTTAACAATGTCGTGGCTAAGGCGCGCCCTGCTACTACAAAACAGTTTGAAATTCCTTACCGTTAAAATTAGGCGTAGATTATATCATACAATCTGGTAAATCGTTACAAAATTTTGCACAAATACTTTTATTTGTCTCAAAAACAACTTAAGATGTTTACAATATATAACTTATAGCATACACAATGAAAATATTGATCATAGAAGATGAAAAAAAAATTGTGAAATATTTGAAGCAAGGCCTTGAAGAACATTCCTATGCGGTTGACATAGCGCATAATGGCATTGATGGTTTACATTTGGCAACACATGAAAACTATGACCTTATGATATTAGATATTATGCTTCCCGGAATTAATGGAAAAGAAATACTGAAACACATAAGAAACATAGGAATTCACACACCGGTAATATTTCTTACCGCTATTGATTCTGTGAATGACAAGGTAAACGGCCTGGATATCGGAGCGGACGATTATATAGTCAAACCTTTTTCCTTCCCGGAACTATTAGCCCGTATTCGTGCCTGTATGAGGAGAAGAACAGATAATTATGTATCGTTTTTAAAAACAGGCAATTTAACACTTGATCCAAAGACCAGAAAAGTATTTCGCGATAAACAAAAGATTGAATTAACCCCTGTCGAATTCTCTATTCTTGAATATTTCATGAGAAGTCCCGGGCAGATTTTAACAAGAACCATGATTTCGGAACACATATGGGATCATAATTATGAAAGTTTCAGCAACGTAATTGACGTTCACATCAGCCATTTAAGAAATAAACTGGAAAAAGATTTTAACAAAAACCTTATCCATACGGTCAGAAGGGTTGGTTATGTTCTCGAAGAAAGAGATTAAAGTATTCAAAACAGTTGGTTTTAAAATCACTCTATGGTACTCTTTTTCAGTTTTGGTAATATTAATTGTTTCCGGTCTATATTTTTACTATCGATTACAACACGTTCTAAATAAAGAAATTAGGGATATCCTTTTAGATGAAAGCGAAGATATTCTGCAGCATTTTCCGGAAATTAATTTAAATCTGGATTCTCTGAAAACTGAAATTGAAAAAGAGACATTCAGTGGAAAATTTTTTAAAATAACGGCATTATTATACGACATAGAAAAAAAATCAATTATCACATCGGTAAATTCATTACATTCCCCTTTAAAAATTTCTGAAAAAACAATTAACAATGCAATAAATGGAATCGAAACATTCGAAACAGTCAAACCTAAAGATTCAGAATACAACTACCTTCTCCTGGCAAGGCCGGTATTTCAAAATAATGCGCCAAAATACCTTTTGCTAATGGCAACGTCACTGAAACCAATATATAAAACATTGGAAAATTTTGGAGATAACATACTATTGATAATGCCGGGAATTGTTATTTTCACCATTATTGGAGGCTGGTTTATCGCCAAAAAGAGCCTTGCCCCTGTTGGATACATAACAAATGCAACCAAAACAATAACAGCGTTAAATTTACATACAAGACTTAAACCTACATATACGGAAGATGAATTGGAAGAATTGACGAATACCATCAATCTCATGCTCGACCGTCTCGAAGATTCTTTTAAAAAAATTATTCAATTTACCTCAGATGTTTCTCACGAATTAAGAACACCGCTTGCATCTCTGAAAGCCGGCGCTGAAGTAATCCTTACAAAGCCAAGAACTGCTGAAGAATACCGCGAGTTGCTCGAAAATAACTTACTTGAGTATGAAAAAGTAATTAACATGGTAAATGACTTACTGGTGTTGCTGAAAACAGATGCTACGAAACAAGATTTTAAAATTGTTAATTTGGGAAAAATTTTACATGAACTTTATAACTCTTTTAAATTACTCACAGAAACAAAAAAAATAGGCTGTTCAGTAGACAAAATTGAAGATATTGCAATATATGGGGATCAGAAATTGCTTTATCGTTTGTTTTCCAATCTTTTAGACAATGCTATTAAATATACTCCTCCGGATGGTAATATCTGCATTTCTCTGAAAGATTTAGGAAATGAAGCCCTTGTTTCAATCAAAGATACCGGAATAGGAATTTCCGAAAATGACCAGGATAAAATTTTTGACAGATTTTTTCGTGTAGATGCTTCCAGATCAAGGGACACTGGCGGAGTAGGTCTTGGATTGAGTATCTGTAAAAATATCGTAGACCTTCACAAAGGAAAAATAGAAGTAACGAGTATACTAGGGAAAGGAAGCATTTTTTCAGTCACCCTTCCAAAAAATCATCATAATTGCTGATCTTTTTACTTAATCGCACTTAGCCATACGCACAACCAGCTTTTCTTTAAACAATCGGGCAATTCATACATTAAGATTTCTTAATGTATTCTTCATCTTCCTTTAATGTTTATCTGTTATAAGGTTACTTTTTATTGCACTTTTTACTGCAAATTCTGCATTTTGAGAAAATTTATAAAGAAAAATGGGAAAGCAATATACCTCCGTTTTGAAAAATGAATTTGATACTGTTTTACCACACAAACATTCCAAACGTTCAAATTTTCTGCGCCGCCTGAAATCAAGCCTACGAAACATTTTTTTATATTTCATAGCACGTTTGATGCGTGAAAGCACCGAGCCATTGCCGAACCTGTATGCAATGAAAAAGATTCTGCTTGTTTCGGTAAACCAACGTTTGGGAAATTCTATTCTGATAACCCCCGCTATTTCAGCGCTTACCAATGCGCTGCCCAACGTACAATTTACTTTTGTGGGAGGAAGGCACGCCAAATCAATCCTGGATGGTTATGCCATAAAACAAATATATACGATTCAACGAATAGACACGGTGCTTCCTCAACGATTATGGCGTCTTATTAAATTGCTTCGAAAAGAAAAGTACGATGCGACTATCCATCTCAGCACATCAACCAATTCACTGGGGGCCTATATCACCTATGCCTCCGGAACCAGGCATCGCATAGGATGTCAACGAAACGATGGCAACATATTATTTACTTCCGTTTTTAAACATCCACACTCACGCCATAAAGTGGATCAAATAATGGAATGCATGGAACAAATCGGAATACCGGCTCTTGATGAACGCAAAATTATTCTTAAACCAAAAGAGCTGCTATGGGCAGAAGATTTCTTCAGACAGCATATCGGAAATCCTTCTCAAAAGCCGATTGGTATATTCACCGGCGGCAGACAAAAAAAAGGAAAAGCGTGGAATTTGCAAAGTCTTGGAATTATTACAAATAACTTAAGGGCAAGAAATATTCCTATTGTAATATTTATAGGGCCTGAAGAGGTAAAAAATGAAACATATATAAGGTCTGCAATGGGAGACGCCTTATACATAAAAGGCACCTCGGTACGTGAAACAGCCGCGTTAATATCAAAGTGTAAAGCAGTGTTAACCCCTGATTCAGGCACGATGCATCTTGCAATCGCAGCGGGAACGAAGACTGTCGCCCTGTTTTCCAAGCCAAATTTTGAAAGATGGGGACCTAAAGAATCTCACGGGAAAATAATATTTGACAAAGGCAAGACAAACACAAAAGACATTCTGGATGCCTTGCTTGATTACTACACACAATGCGCCGCATAATTTTCGGATTAAGGCGAAAGCAAATAAACGTAGCTTGTTATCTTATTTCCGGAAATCAATTTATCTCCTGGAAATTTGCAATGGAATGATAATAACCTGCCCTACAGGAACATCCTCAATGTTTTTTATCTCATTTTTATTCGCATCGTAGATAATTCTCCAGTTTTTTGCATCATTATATGCTTTGGAAGCAAGTTTATAAAGATTATCTCCCCAGCGAATGCGATAAACAGCCCTCTTATATTTTTCATCTTCAATATATTGTATTTCATCAATATTGTTCAGAATTGGAACGGCGGGTATTATCAGTTCCTGACCAACAGTCAATGAATCCGCCGATATTCCTTCATTCGCCTGGCAAAGTTCTTTTACCATAGCATTATCATCAAAAAACTTCCTGGATATGCTGTATAACGTATCGCCAGCCTGCACCGTATAAAAAACCATCGGTGTATCACTTTTTGTTTTTATTGATATCGCACTTATGCCTGATAAAGAACAAAATTCTTTGCAAGGAACGCTTGCCATAAATTTCCTTACCAGGTGTTCTACCGTATCCTCTATTACTTTTTCTCTTACATTAATTGAACTGTCAACAACCGCCATTGGAATACCGAGAACAGATACCGGTATTGAATCACTATGCATTTTTTCCGTGTGTCCCGCCTCCCAGATTACCTCAGACGTCCTGGCGTCAACCATTTTCATTTCCGCGGAAAAAACAACCTGCGAATATACCCCGAAAAAATGTTTATCACATTTTGTAACTGTGCCAAAAACTAAAGCATCCGCCTTTACCATTCTTCCCAAATTATAAAGATTTTCATTTTCCAGTTTGCTTCTGTCAATGCCAGCGAGATTTATTCGTTCGTCAATCTCTTCAAGCCTTATCAAACTATACCCTTTAGCGCCAAAATGAGTGAAAAAACTCTTACGCAAAACATCATCAGCCCCCGGTTTTTCACTTTTATTCTGAAAGGGTACTATTGCTACGCTGGTAATTTCGTTTTTTTCAGGCGGATTTAAAGTTTTTATGAGGGGGGTAGATTGTTCCTCAAGATAATTGCACGATACTATGAAAAAAGGCAATATGATAATAAAAAACGTTTTTTTCACTTATGAATTATGCGAAGAAACCATCGGAATGAAATTCTATTTTTCCTTAAAAAGCATATACATAAAACATAAATGCTTATTTATTTGTGGTGTTGATTATTTTCCGCTTTTTATAAATAAGCATAATATTACGTATATATATAAAAAGTCCGAACGATTGCCCCATAATAAAAACGGGATCTCGTCTATATATTGCGTATGTCATTAATATTGAACTGCCCGCCATACTTAAATACCAGAATATTTCCGGTATGAAACTTTCTCCGCGCTTCTCGGAAAGAATCCATTGGACAATGAATCGTGATCCAAACATAAACTGCCCGATAAACCCCAAAATAACCCAAATATTAATCTGTGTTATAACATTACTCATTCTCTACCTCATAACGAAGCTTTCTCTTTTTCATCCATCGTATTGCCAACAAATCAACAAATGCCCTCACAGCTCTATTTGATACTCCGTACTTTGACTTCCCATATTTCCTGGGATGGTGGGCAACGATAATTTCAGTAACGGAAAATCCCTCCATTTTGAAAAGTGTTGGTAAAAACCTGTGCATGCCGTTAAACAATTTGATTTTATCGAGGCATTCTTTCCGATATGCCTTGAGTGAACATCCCGTATCCTTAATATCTTCCCAGGAAAGTTTATTCCGGATATAATTTGCCACTTTCGAGGAAATACGTTTTATCAGCGGGTCGTTTCTTTTTAATCTCCAGCCACACACCATATCATACGATTTTAATTGTCCCAGCAACTTTGGAATATCGGCAGGGTCGTTCTGTAAATCAGCGTCCATCGACACTACATATTTCCCCGCGGCATGTTTAAATCCAGCATCCATAGCAGCCGTCTGCCCGGCATTCTTCTTAAATCGTATCGTCCGGAAGCCGGCATGTTCCGCACACCATTTTTTCAGCTTTTCAGCGCTGCCGTCAGTGCTGCCATCATCCACGACAATAACTTCATACGCATAGCTTTTTAAAGCATTTATTATGGCGTGTGCCAACGGCTCAATGTTTTCAACTTCGTTATACAGAGGAATGATTATCGATATCTCAGGTTCCATCAATTGAATATTTTTATAACTTACAATTTTTTAACCTTAACGGCACATACCTTATATTCAGGGGTAAGGGCAAGCATGTCTTCTCCGGGACCTGTTAACACATTGGTCTGTGTTTCAGGATAATGGAACGACAGAAATACGCTCCCCCGGC
>Ga0194120_10004604_pt1 | contig 21080 bp, 12 predicted proteins | sample TA2MahCa65mmetaG_FD_148642 | JGI IMG/M metagenome (GOLD analysis project Ga0194120, IMG submission 148642) | Freshwater microbial communities from Lake Tanganyika, Tanzania - TA2015019 Mahale Deep Cast 65m | ecosystem: Environmental > Aquatic > Freshwater > Lake | place: Tanzania: Lake... | reverse complement strand
GCTCGAGAGCTGCTGGTACAACTGCCAGGGCGCCACCTTGCCGCGTTTCAAGTACAATCAGTTCTGCTTCGTCAACGACGGGGTGCGATTCATGCGTCGCGACGGGAACTGGTACACGGCCGCCGCATCCACGCTCGCGGGCGAGGCGCCCTTCACCCGCCTGCAACCCGGCATCGACCCGGTGGCCGAGATCGCGCTGCCCGTGGCGCACCGCACGCGCCTGCGCCGGATGATCACCGACTTCGAGGCCTTCTCCACCCGCATCTCCTAGGAGCCCCCATGCGCGCCATCCCCCTGTGCTTGCTGGCTGCCTGCGGTCCCATCCAGTTTGGCGAGGGCGACGACACCGAGAAGCCCGCCGACACCGGGGGCGGCGACAGCGGCGAGGCAGGCGACCCGCTCGAGGGCCAGCGCCCCGAGGTGACCGGGGTGCAAGCCGCCGACTGCATCGCCGACGTCAATGGCCTCGACACCTGGGGCGTGGTGGCCACCGCCACCGACCCCCAGGGCGTGACCACCCTCGGCGTGGGCTACGTCGAGCTCCAGAAAGACGGCGCCGCGCTCGGTACCCAGCACAGCTTCACCTGCACCAACGGCAACTGCGCCGCCGGCTGGATGGCCGAGGAGGGCGAGCCGTGCAGCGTGGAGGGCGCGGTGGTGGTGGTGGTGGCGGTCGACGAGGACGGGAACCCGTCGTATCCGTACGAGGTGGCGTACTGAGTGGCTTAGGGGGCGTCGTGGCGCGTTTCTTCAACATCGCAGGGCCGTGCAACCCCGAGCGTCACTACATGCTCCCGGCCGAGGCGCGCCTACCCGACCTCCTCGGGCTGGTGGAGCAGGACCAGTATTTCGTGCTCCACGCCGCCCGGCAAACGGGCAAGACCACGGCGATGCGGGCCTTCGCCGCCCGCCTCCGCGAGCGTGGGCTCGTGGCCGTGCACGCCACGCTCGAGACCAGCCAGGGTTTCACCGAGGTGAGCGCCGCCGAGCCGCAGTGGATCCAGGCGATCACCCACGCGGCCGCCCTCGTGCTCCCCGCGCCCCAGTGTCCGCCCCCGGTGGGGGCCGAGGTGCCGGTGGGCGCGAGATTGCACGCCTTCCTCTCCGCCTGGAGCCGGGAGGTCCACGGGCGCGTGGTGGTGCTGCTCGACGAGGTCAACGTGGTTTCCGGGCCGGCGCTCGTGAGCTTGCTGCGCCAGCTCCGCGCGGGCTTTCCCGACCGTCCCCACGCCTTCCCCGCCTCCATCGGCCTCGTCGGCATGCGCGACCTGCGCGACTACCTCGCCACGGCGAAGGATGGCTCCGCCGTGAACCCGGGCTCGCCGTTCAATATCAAGTCCGACTCCGTGACCCTGCGGAACTTCTCGGCCGAGGAGGTCGGCGTGCTCTACGCGCAGCACGCCACGGACACCGGGCAGGCGTTCTCGCCCGCGGCCGTGGCCCGGTCGTTCTGGTGGACGCAGGGCCAGCCCTTCCTGGTCAACGCCCTCGCGCGCATCGCCGTGGGGCAGCTGGCGGCGGGAGCGACGGCGGTCACCGACGCGCACGTCGACCAGGCCAAGGAGCGACTGGTCGCCGCGCGCACCACCCACCTGGACAGCCTGGCGGAGCGGATGAAGGAGCCGCGAGTGGCGCGCATCGTCGAGGCGGTGATCGCCGGCGACATCCCGCGCGCGATCGCCTTCGATAGCGACGACTTCCAGTACGCGCTCGACCTCGGGCTGCTGCGCCACGGCGAGCAGGGGGCCGAGGCGGCCTGCCCCCTGTACCGGGAGGTGCTCGCTCGGCAGGTCACGCACAATCTCCAGGCGTCGTTGCCTCCGCCCAACTGGCCGTGGCGGACCGCCGGTGGACGCCTGGACTTCCCGGCGCTGGTCGAGGCCTTCCGCTCGTGGTGGCGCGCCAACGCCGACATGCTCGTTTCCGACATCGCCCTCTACCCGGAAGCCGTGCCCCACATTGCCTTCATGGCGTTCTTGCAGCGGGTGGTCAACGGCGGCGGTCGCGTGGAGCGAGAGTACGCCAGCGGTCGCGGTGCGGTAGACATCGTGGTGGACTACGCCGGCGACCGTTTCGTGGTGGAACTCAAGCGCGTCCGTCCTCGCGACGGCCTCGACGCGGTGCGCGCGTCCGGTGAGGCTCAGCTGTCGGCCTATCTCGACGCCCTCGGGCTGCGCGAGGGCTGGCTGCTGGTGTTCGACCAGCATCCGGGACGGTCGTGGGAGGACCGGCTGTGGAGTGGCGAGGTCGAGGTGGACGGGAGGCTGCTCCGGGTGCGGGGGGTTTGACGGACGAGTGGAACCCAGTGCCACGGCCGCCTTTCACGTGCCCGCCGCCGCGATCTCGACGTCGACAATGGTCACCGGGCGTTCGCGGAGGAGGCCAACCCAGAGCGGTGTCCCAGCGCCGGGGCTCAGCCCAGCTCGTCCCAGGGCCGGCCGATGGCCAATGCCTAGATTCGAGCAGGTCGTTCACGCCCCTCGCGAGGAGTTCCATCCGGAAGGACGTAGTCCGGATGTTGCGGAACCAGGTCCACCCCTCGCAACCGAGCCTCCGACCTGGTTCCGCCCTTGCCCTCGTTTTCGGAACCAAGTCGCGGCCTCGACCGGCGAGCCCCTCACCTGGTTCCGAATTCGCCCCTTTCGCCGGAACCAAGTCCGCCCCTCGAGGCCGAGCCTCCGACTTGGTTCCGCTGGCGCGGGCCGAGCACGCCCACCACGGGGAAGGCATCCAGGAGCTTGCGAATGCTCTCGACGTGCCGCCGGCGGGTGATCATCCGTGAAGTTTATGAAATCTATGTCGAGATTTCAAGGAAGTTACCCCGCCACCCACCGGGATACCCCGTCCCCGTGCGCGGCTACACCCTCCTCGACACCGCACGGACCCCCGACGGCGTGGAGCTGAGCCTCTGCGAGCGCGGCCCCGAGCTCGTGATCCGGGCCCACGGCATCGACCTGATGTCGAACCGGATGCACGGCTCGGAGGCCCGGATGGCGGCGCTGGCGCGGTGCCCGCGCGAGGGCGCCCGGGTGCTCGTGGGCGGCCTCGGCATGGGCTACACCGCGCGGGCGGCGCTCGACCTGTTGCCCCCGGGCGGCACGGTGACGGTGTGCGAGCTGGTGCCGGCGGTGGTGGACTGGAATCGCGTCCGCCTCGGCCACCTCGCCGGCCACCCGCTGCGCGACCCTCGCCTCTCGCTGGTGGTGGGCGACGTGGCCGCGCTCTTGCGTGACACCCCGGGCGCGTGGGACAGCATCCTGCTCGATGTCGACAATGGTCCCCGGGCGTTCACCGAGGAGGCCAACGCGAAGCTGTACGCCAGAGGCGGCCTGGGTGTCACCCGGCGCGCCTTGCGCCCAGGCGGCGCCGTGGCCTACTGGTCGGCCTTCGAGGATCGCGACTTCGCGCGGCGATTGACGTTGGCAGGGTTCGGGGCGGAAGAGCACAAGGTGCGGGCACGGGGCGTGAACCGCGGGCCCTGGCACTGGGTTTACGTGGGGCGGGGGTAGGCTCCCGCCTACTCGGCGTCTCGGCAGCACCGAAACCCGGTGGAGTAGTCGTGGTAGCTGGTGTCGTGCGCCGAGGTGGTGTAGTTGCACCCGGCGCCGTTGATCACCGCGTCGGCGTAGAAGCCACCCTTGAAAGTGCCGTTGGGATCGGCGATCCACTCGTGCAGGTTGCCGTGCAGGTCGTACACGCCCTCGGGCGTGACACAACCCTCGAACTCCCCCGTTTCTGACACCGTGCCGGGCTGCTGGTTGATGCCGGGGTCGTTCATGTGCTCGGTGTCCCACACGCCGTCGCTGGTGCCGAAGTAGTCCACCACCGGGTGCGAGCCGCCGTAGGTGTCGTTGCAGGCGTAGAGGTCGTAGGTGTTCCCGTAGGGGTAGGTGCGGCCCTCGGTGCCCGCGCAGGCGAGCATCCACTCGTCGAGCGTACACAGGCGCTTGCCCGCCGCCTCGCAGGCCGCGCCCGCCACCTCGCCCGAGATGTAGGCCTGGGGAACCACGCCCGCCTCCGCCGTGGCCGTGCCCTCGCTCGGCACCTCGTAGGGGCTCCAGCCCTCGATCGTGGCCTCCCATCGGTCGATGCACAGCGCGTTGCCCACCTGCGCCATCTCGGGCGGGCAGGGGCCCTCGGGGGCGGTGTCGGCGGTGTCGTCCACCTCGGCGCTGTCTCGCCGGCCCGGGCGGCTCTTGAGCTCCTCGCCCTCGTCGGGCTCGGCGCAGGCGAGGAGGAGGAGCAACATCACACCAGGAAATACCTCGGCGCCACCTCGACCACCCGCGTGGTGGCCACGCCGCCCTTCTGCGCGATTACCGCGTGGGCACCGTGGACCACGTCTTCCCAGGTGAGCACCACCGCCTCTTCCAGCGACAGGTTCTGCGCGATGCCCGGCACGTACTTCTGTCCCAGCGCCCGCGCCGGGAGGCCGGGGAAGTGCTCGGTGCAGTCGCCCTCGATCTGGCGAACAAAGCCGCCGAAGGTACGATCTTCGGCTGCCACCAGCAAGCGTCCGGTGCGACCGACACTCTGGTAAACCAGCTCCATGTCCGGGGGGACGAGCGTGCGCAGGTCGATGATCTCCAGCTCGATGCCCTCCGCCGCGAGCTTCTGCGCGGCCGCCATGCAGGTCCACACCGCCCGACCCCAGGCCACCACGGTGACGTCGCGCCCGGGGCGGCGGATCACGCCCTTGCCGAGTGGCACGGCCAACTCAGGGGAAATGTCGGGGATCTCGCCGCGCATGATCGACTTCTTCAACGCGGTGATCGCCTCGGGATCGGTGGGCTCGCCGGGGAAGGCGGGGCCCAGGCTCTGGCGGTACATCCACTTCGGTTCCAGGCACACCACCGGGCCGCGGAAACGCGCGGCGCTCATCAGCAGGCCGTACACGTCCCACGAGGTAGACGGCATGATGATCGTGAGCCCGGGGATGGGCGTGAAGTAGCCGTCGATGCTCATCGAGTGGTACACCGCGCCGCCGCCGAAGGGATCGACCGGGGTGCGCATGATGGTGGCGAAGTTCGTGCGGCCGTTGGTGCACCAGTACAGGTTGCCCATGTGCACGAGCCAGTGGAAGGCGTTGAGCGTGTAGTCGCCAAACTGGATCTCGGGCATCACCACCAGGTCGTCGTGCAGGCCCGCGCCGCAGCCGGTGCCGAGGATGAGCGGCTCGTTCAGCGGGGCATCGATGATCTTGTCGGGGAAGGCCTTCTTGAGGCCCGCGGTGGCGGTCATCACGCCGCCGAGCCGGCCCACGTCTTGCCCCCAGAGCACGCCGCGCTGGTGGGTGATGATGTTCTTGATCGCGGCGCGGATGGCGCCCGCGTAGGTGATGTTCGTCTGGCCCGACGACGCCGGCTCGGCCACCACGGGGAAGGGCGCGCGGATGTGCTCGAACACGCTCTCCGGCGGCGGCTCGGGCTCGCCGCGCACCTGGTCGAGGATGCTGCGCACCTCCTCGTCTTGCCGCGCCATCACGTTGCCGAGCTCGTGGTGCGCGAAGAAGTCGCGACCCTCGCCTTGCACGCGCTTGAGCACGTCGCGGTCTTCCAGCACGCCGCGCGCCACCAGCTCCTGCCCGAGCTTGATGATGGGGTCGGATTGCTTCAGGTCGTAGGTGACGTCGGCCGCCGAGCTATGGCCGTTGAACCTCGGCAGGCTGTGTACGTGCATGAACACCGGCTTGCCGGTTTCGACGATGAAGCGGGCCGCCCGGTAGGTCTTCTCGAACACGTCGTCGAAGTCGCGGCCGTCGGCGCTCACGAAATGCATGCCGAAGCTCGCGGCGTACACCCCGAAGTCCTGGATGCCGCGGCCTTCTTCCGGGGTGGTGCTGATCGCCACGCGGTTGTCGGTCACCAGGTACAAGGTGGGTAGTTCCCAGACCGCCGCCGCGTTCATCGCGTCGTGCAGGTCGCCCTCGGCGCTGGTGCCGTCGCCGATCACCGCCATCGACAGCGAGCCCTGCACGCCCTTGACCTTGAAGCCCTTGGCGTAGCCGGCCGCCTTGCCGAGCTGCATGCCCACCGGCGACTGCACGGGGAGAATGCCGAACTCCCGCATGTCGAGGTGGTAGACCATCTGCCGGCCGCGGGACATTTTGTCGGTGTCCTTGCTGAACTGCTGGCGCAACAGGTCGAGGGTGAACTCGCGGTAGCCGGCGAGGCGCACCCACATCGAGACGAGCGCCCCGGAGCGGTAGTGGGGGACGATCCCGAACTTGGCGCGGTCGCAGGCCTTGTGCAGCGCGAGCGCCGTCGCCACGCCATGCACCTCCTCGCCCGGCCCCCAGATGGCGAACTTCACCTCGCCGCGGCTCACGAGGCGCACGATGTGCTCCTCGGTGCTGCGGCTGCGGGTAGCCACCTCGTAGGCCAGCCGCAGATCCTCGGCGGAGGGGACGGGGGTGTCCGCGTAGGCGGGGATCTCGAGGACGGCCATCCAGCGCTCCGGGAGGGGCAGGCGCTAACACCCCCTCAGGTACCGCGCGCCGCCTACAGAGGGAGAGCCGACCCGTTGAGAAGCCCGTGAACCTTGCCGATGCCGCCTCGCCGCCGATGGTCATCGAGGGCAACCCGCCCGCGAAGCCCCGCCGTCGTATCGGTGATGTGCTCGTGGAGGCGCGCATGTGCACGCGGGCGCAGGTGGACGAGGCCTTCGCCTACACCAGAGAACACGGGGGACGGCTCGGCGCGGCCTTGATCAACCTCGGCTACCTGACGGAAGACCAGCTCAAGTCGAGCCTCGCCTCGCAGCTCGGCCTCTCCACCTGCGAGGTGGAGTCGCTCGCGCCGCCCGAGGAGATGATGCGGCTCTTGCCCGAGGACTTCGTGCGGGAGCGCGAGGTGATCCCGCTGGGCATCGAGGGACGGAGCCTGGTGCTGGGCATGACCAACCCGGGCGACGAGCAAGTCCTCGTCGATGTCCGCAAGATGACCGGCTACCGCTTCATCGAGCCGCGGCTCGTCGGCGACTCGAGCTTCCGCCGCTTCGTGGAGATGCGCTACCCCCCGCCGGTCGTCATCGAGCGGCTGGAGATCGACGGCCTGGGCGACGCCGTGCGCGCCCTGCGCGGCGAGATCGAGTTCGACGGCAAGCCGCTCGTCGGCTTCATCGACTGGCTGTTGAAGTACGCCGTCGACCAGCGCGCCAGCGACATCCACGTGGAGCCCTACGACGAGGTCGTCCGCATCCGGCTTCGCATCGACGGTGCGCTCAAGACCATCCTCGCCCCACCCGCGAATGTAGGCGCCCCGATTGCGTCGCGACTGAAGGTGATGGCCCACATGGACATCGCCGAGCGTCGCAAGCCGCAGGATGGGCACATCTTGCTCGAGACCGACGACGACGACCTGCACTTCCGCGTGTCGTCGTTGCCGATCGTCCACGGCGAGAAGGTGTGCATCCGCCTCTTGAAGAAGGAAGCCCACCTCGCCGACCTCGCCCGCCTCGGCTTTTCCCCCGGGCAGCTCGCGGTGATCAAGCGGGTGGCGGCGATGCCGCAGGGGATGATCCTCGTCACCGGGCCCACCGGTAGCGGCAAGACCACCACGCTCCACGCGGTGCTCAACCACATCAACGATCCCGACATCAACATCGTCACCATCGAAGACCCGGTGGAGCAGACGCTGCCCGGGATCAACCACGTCCAGGTGACGGAGAAGGGCGGCGTGACCTTCGCCGCCGCGCTGCGCTCCATCCTGCGGCAGGACCCCGACGTGGTGTTCGTGGGCGAGATGCGCGACCCCGAGGTGGCGGCGATCGCGGTGAAGGCCGCGTTGACCGGCCACCTCGTGCTCTCCACCCTCCACACCAACGGCACGGTCGAATCCTTCACCCGGCTCGGCGACATGGGCATCCCGCCCTACCTGGTGGCCACCAGCGTGCAGCTGGTCGTGGCCCAGCGCCTCGTGCGCCGCCTGTGTACCAAGTGCTCGCGCGTCACGCCGGTGCCGCAGGCCACCATCGACCGCTTCCGGCTCACGCCCGAGCAGGTGAAGACGGCGCTGCACAAGCTCCCGGTGGGGTGCGAAGCGTGCAGTCGCTCCGGCTACCGCGGCCGCGTGGCCGTCTACGAGATGGTGGCCCCGGGCGCGGCCCTCCGCGAGGCGATCCGCACCGGCAAGGGCGAGGCCGAGATGGCCGAGGCCGCGAGGGACGGCGGTGCCGTATTCATGTGGGAGGCGGGCATCGCGAGGGCGCTCGCCGGGGAGACGAGCTTCGACGAGGTGCTTCGCACCATCCCGGCGCCCGACGCGGAGTAGCTACAATCCCAGCACCACCGAGAACGACCCCACGTTGGTGATGGTGCTGCTCGACTGCTCGCTCATCTCGCAGCCGTAGGCGAGGTCGAGCTTGCCGTCGCCGTCGGTGTCGCCGAGGCGACCGCTGCGCCCGCAGGCCTCGCCGGCGGCGCCGAGGAAGGCGGCGTCGTAGTCGCCGGCGCCGAGGTCGACAGCCCCGGTGAGAGGGCCGTAAATCACGTAGACGGCGCCCGCGTCGGTGCCTCCCTCGGAGGCCTCGGGGCTCCCGGCCACGAGATCGACGTAGCCGTCGTTGTCGAGGTCGCCGGCGTCGAGCATGTAGCCGCCGAGGCCGTCGCCAGCGGTGGCGCCGGCCACGTAGAGGATCGCGTCGGAGGCGGAGCTGTCGAGGTCGCTGTAGTTGAAGAGGAAGATCGCGCCCGCGTCGGTGCCGCCGTAGTCGCCGCCGGGGGCCCCGGCGAGCACGTCGGCGTAGCCGTCGTTGTCGGTGTCGCCCGCGTAGCGCAGCGTGGTGCCGAAGCCGTCGCCGGCCGTGCCGGCCGTGACCTTGTTGCCGGCGGCCGAGGCGATGGACAGGGAACTGCCGAAGGTGTCGCCGTACATCACGTAGAAGGCACCGGCGTCGGTGCCGCCGTCGTCGTCGCCGGGCGCGCCGAACCAGGCGTCGTCGGCGCCGTCGCCGTCCACGTCGGCCCCCTGCCCGCCGGCGAGCGCGTAGCCCATGTAGTCGTAGGCCGTCTCGCCGGTGACCGTGAGCAAGGTCGTGCCCGAGGCCTCGATCGTCACCCGCCCGCGGTAGCTGCTGGTGGAGATGCTGGCGCTGAAGAGGGCGTTCACGGTGGAAGAGGACTGGTAGGCTCCCCCGGAGCACATGGCCTCGGGATTCAGCGAGGACGACGTGTACGAGAAGCTGTCGTCCGCGTCGAGGCTCAGGCTCGACACGCCGTCGCTGATCGGCCCCTCGAGCAAGTAGAAGTACCGGCTCGAGCCGGTGTAGCTGTGCACCGCCACCTCGTCGTCGCCGTCGCCGTCGTAGTCCTCGATGGGGATGATCACCGCCCCGACGTACTGGGTGCCGCTGGGCGAGGTGCGCTGCGCGTGGAACTCGTCGTCGGCGGCCTGCTCGCCCGAGGCGAGGGGACCGGAGAAGAAGTTGGCGGTGCCCCGGTCGGTGGCGTCCACGTCGTCGCCCGTGGCGCTGGCCACCACGTCGTCGATGCCGTCGCCGTCGAGGTCCATGCCGGTGGCCACGGCGTAGCCGAGGCGGTCGTTGGTCGCGTCGGCGTAGAACACCGAGTCGGCATCGCCGATGGCGGCGTAGTCGCCCGACCAGTTGCAGCTCGAGTCGCTCCCGTCGCAGTCGTTGTCGATGCCGTCCTCGCACTCGTCGCGGGCGCCGGGGCTGACGCCGTCGTCGCTGTCGTCGCAGTCGTCGCCGGTGGCGGCGTAGCCGCTCGGGGTGTCGCAGCTGACGGTGCTCGAGGTGCTGTCGCCGTAGCCGTCGCCGTCGGCGTCGAGGTACCAGGTGGCGGCGCCGGTGGCGGAGCTGTCGGCGCTGTTGACGAGGCCGTCGCAGTCCTCGTCGGCCCCGGCGCTGTCGCACACCTCGGTGCCGGCGGGGCTGGTGCTGGCGCTCGCGTCGTCGCAGTCGGTGGCGTTGGCCACGTAGCCGCTGGGGGCATCGCAAGCAGTCCTCGTGGAGGCGGCGCTACCGTAGCCGTCGCTGTCGGCGTCGGCGTACCAGGTGCTCTCGCCGGTGGCGCCGGCCTCGTCGGTGCTGCCATCGCAGTCGTTGTCGTCGCCGTCGCAGGCCTCGGTGGCGGCGGGGTTGATGGCGGGGTTGCTGTCGTCGCAGTCGCCGCCGGTCGACATGTACCCGCTGGGGGCACTGCACTCCAGCTCGGCGGCGGCCTCGTCGCCGTAGCCGTCGCTGTCGGCGTCGGGGTACCAGGTGAGCGCGTCGGAGGCGTCCTCGTCGGTGCTGCCGTCGCAGTCGTCGTCCTCGCCGTTGCAGTCCTCCACGCCCGCGGGCGACACGTCGGCGGTGGTGTCGTCGCAGTCGCTGCTGTTGGCCACGGCGCCGCTCGGTCCCTCGCAGGCGGTGAGCAGGCTGGCGCCGTCGCCGTAGCCGTCGCCGTCGGCATCGGTGTACCAGTTCGAGGTGCCGGTGACCGAGGGATCGTCGTCGTCGGCGAGGCCGTCGCAGTCCTCGTCGGTATCGCTGCCGTCGCACACCTCGGAGTCGGCGGGGCTAATCGCGGCGCTGCCATCGTTGCAGTCGGTGGCGTCGGCCACGTAGCCGCTGGGGGCGCTGCAGGCGCTGCGGGTGGTCGACGGGGTGCCGTAGCCGTCGCGGTCCGCATCCCGGTACCAGGTGGTCTCGCCGGTGGCGCCGGACTCGTCGGTGCTGCCGTCGCAGTCGTTGTCGTCGCCGTCGCAGGCCTCGGTGGCGGCGGGGTTGATGGCGGCGTCGGTGTCGTCGCAGTCGTCGTCGTTGCTCACGTTGCCGGCGGGGGCGTCGCAGGCCAGGGTCGCGGCGGAGGCGTTGCCGTAGCTGTCGCCGTCGGCATCGGCGTAGCTGCGCGACTGCCCGGTGGCGCTGGTGTCGTCGTCGTCGGCGAGACCATCGCAGTCCTCGTCGGTGTCGGCGCTGTCGCAGAGCTCCAGCTCGCCGGGGTTGACGGCGGCGTCGCTGTCGTCGCAGTCGCCGGCGTTCACCGCGTAGCCGGTGGCTCCGTCGCAAGCGAGAACCGACGTGGAGGCGTCGCCGTAGCCGTCGGTGTCGGCGTCGCGGTAGAGGGTGGACTTCGAGCTACTGCTCGTCGAGCTGTCGCTGTCATCGGCCACGCCGTCGCAGTCCTCGTCGGTGTCGGCGCTGTCGCACCGCTCCGACGCGCCGGGGCTCACGTCGTCGCGGCTGTCGTCGCAGTCGGTGTCGTCGCCCACGAAGCCGGCCGGGGCCTCGCAGTCGAGGGTCGTCGAGCCGCTGTCGCCGTAGCCGTCGCCGTCGGCGTCGGCATACCAGGTGCTCGCGTCGGTGGCGTCGGCCCCGTCGATGTCGCCCGAGCAGTCGTTGTCGACGTCGTCGCACACCTCCACGGCGGTGGGGTTGATCGCAGAGTCGCCGTCGTCGCACTCCTCGCAGGCGGCGTAGCCGTCGCTGTCGTTGTCGTCGAAGCCGGTGGATCCGTCGCAGTTGTAGTCGTTTGGATCCGAGCAGTCGGACTCGCTGGCGCCGGGGTGGAAATCACTGTCGGCGTCGTCGCAGTCGCCGTATCGGTTGGTGTAGCCGCTCGGCTCGTCGCAGGCGTCGAGGGTAGTGGAGGTCTCCCCGTAGCCGTCGTCGTCTGCGTCGCGATACCACGTGCGCTGGCCGGTGACGGAGGTGTCGTCGTCGTCGGTGGCGCCATCGCAGTCGTCGTCGACCTCGTTGCAGGACTCGGTGGCGGCGGGGTTGACGGCGTCGTCGCTGTCGTCGCAGTCGCCCCCGGTGGCCACGTGGCCCGCCGGGATGCTGCACTCGGTGACGATGCTGGAGCTGTCGCCGTAGCCGTCGCCGTCGGCGTCGGCGTAGCTCACGAAGGCGTCGATGGCGCTCTCGCCGTCGGTGGTGCCGTCGCAGTCGTTGTCGATGTCGTCGCAGACTTCCACCTGCCCGGGGTACACGCTCGCGTCGGTGTCGTCGCAGTCCGCGCAGGCGGCGGCGCCGTCGCCGTCGTTGTCGGCGTAGCCGGTGGCGCCGTCGCAGTTGTAGTCGTTGGGATCGGTGCAGTCGTCCTCGCGGGCGCCCGGGTTGACGGTGGCCTCGCTGTCGTCGCAGTCCTCGTCGTTGCTGGCGGTGTCGAGGGGCTGGTCGCAGGCCACGATCGGCATCGCCGCGTCGCCGTAGCCGTCGCCGTCGGCGTCGTAGTACCAGGTCTGGGCGTCGGCGGCGTCGTCCTCGTCTACCTGCCCGTCGCCGTCGTTGTCCTTGTTGTCGCACTTCTCGGTGTCGTAGCAGTCGGCGAGGCCGTCGCTGTCGCTATCGAAGCCCTCGTCGGTGTCGCCGTCGCAATCGTCGTCGGTGTCGTTGCAGGTCTCGGTGGCGTCGGGATTGACGGCCGCGTCGGTGTCGTCGCAGTCCTCGCCGCCGTCGATGGGGGCGAGGAAGCCGTCGCCGTCCTCGTCGCCATCGACCACCTCGAAGGTGACGAGCTCGGTCGCGCTGGCGCCGTTGGTATCGACCACGGTGAGGGACAGGTCGTGGTCGCCCGCTGGCGGCGTGATCACGACGATGGCGTGGCCGTTGCTGTCGGGGCTCGCGGGGAGATCGGCGCCCTCGGCCGCGCTGCCGCCCCATGTGAATGACAGTCGCGACAAGTCGTCCTCGTCGTCCTCGACCTCCACCTCGACGGTAACGTTGTCGCCCACGATGTAGCGGTCGCCCGAGAGCGGAGAAACGAAGGTGACGTCCGGGGCCTCGTTGTCGACCACGGAGAAGCTGGCGTCGTCGGAGCCCACGTTGCCGGCGGTGTCGATGGCGGTGAGGCGAAGACCGTGCTCGCCGACGGAGAGATCGGCCTCGGGGGTGAAGAAGACGGCGTCGCCTTCCCAGGCGGTGCTCCCGGTGAGGGTCTCGAGGCCATCGAGGGTCCAGATGAGGCTCAGGGCCTCGGCGTCGTCGTTGTCGTCGGACACGATGCCGACGAAGCTCACGGTGGCGCCCTCGACGATGCTCCCCCCCTCGCCGGGCGAGGTGATCTGCACGCTCGGGCGGAAGTCCTCCGCGCCGGTATCGGTCGCGTCGCAAGCGACAAGCAGTTGCGCGATCCACATGGTCCACACCGGGGAGGGCCCACAGGATACCGCGGAGCGGCGGCGGGGGCTAAGGGCGCGCGTGAAGTCGAGCCCGCCCCGCGATCCCGGCGACGACCTGGCCCCGGCCTCGCTGGCGGCGCGCCGCGCGTACACGGGCCTCGAACTTCCCCATCTCGCCGGGGTGCCGGTGGATCCCGCGTCGGCACGAGGCAACGTGGAGGGCATGGTGGGCTACGCCCAGGTGCCCGTCGGCATCGCCGGCCCACTCGTGCTGCGTGGCGATGCCGAGGGGAGCTACACCGTGCCCTTCGCCACCACCGAGGGCACGATGGTGGCCAGCTACCAGCGAGGCATGAAGGTCATCGCGGAGTCGGGGGGCGCGCGGGTGCGGGTGATGCGCGAGGGCTACGCGCTCTTTCCCCTGCTGGCCTACCCGGGGCTCGACGAGGCGATCGCCGCCGGGCGCTGGGTCGACGCCCACCGCGGCGCGCTCGTGACGGCCGCCGAGGCCACCACGCGGCACGGCAAGGTGACGGAGCTCCACGGGGAGATCCTTGGCCAACGCCTGTTGTTGACGCTGCGCATGCACACCGGCGACGCCCAGGGTGCCAACATGGTGAACCGGGCCGCGCAGGCCGTGGTGGGGGCGATCTCGTCGGCCACGGCACCCACGCGCGTGGCGCTCCACGGCTACGACCCCGAGAAGCGGGCGTCGACCCGTCACTGGCGCGGCCGCTGGGTGGTGGCGTCGGTGCGGGTGCCCGCGAGCGTGGTCGCCGCGCGACTGCGCACCACGTCGGCGGCCCTCGCCCACCTGTGGGCCGACTACCAGCTCGCCTACGCGCGCATGGGTACCGCCAACCACGCCCTCCAGGTGGCCAACGGCCTGGCCGCGATCTACGTGGCCACGGGACAAGACGCCGCCTACACCGCCGAGAGCTGCGCGTGTACCTTGTCGCTGGAAGACGACGGGGGCGAGCTCGTGGCCACGCTCGACCTGCCCTCGCTCCACGCGGCCACGGTCGGCGGCGGCACGCAGAAGGGCACTGCCGCCGAGTGCCAGCGCATCATCGGCGCCCGCTCGGCACGCGAGCTGGCCTGCGTGATGGCCGGCGCCTTGCTCGCCGGCGATCTCAACCTCGCGGCGAGCTTCCTCGGCGACGACTTCGCCGGGGCGCACGAGCGGCTGGGCCGGAGCCGGCCGTAGCCAGGAGTTAGGCTGTAGGAGCTAGGCTGTAGGCCCCGGGGCGCTGTTTCGTCACCGCGCCAGCCACGGCCGCCGTGCCGCCGGGCATCCACCGCCGGCCTCCAGCGGGCGACGCCGCGCGTCACCGGCGACGGCCGTAGCCGCCGACACTCAGGTCCTACAGCCTATGCGCTACAGCCTACAGCCTACGTGATAGCGCCCGCCGATGTCCGACACGATGTGGGCCCTCACCTTCGACTCCGAACGCGACGGGTGGAACCGTTCCACCGGCCTGGTCAAGGAGCGCGTGCCTGTCCCCCGGCTCGATCAGCCCGGCGAGGCCGACCGGTCCTCCGTCATCATCCGCGTGAAGTACGCCGGCTTCTGCGGCAGCGACCGCGGCATCTGGTGGCGCAAGGCCTTCGGCGACATGATCGGGGGATCGCTGCGCGAGGAGCACAAGACCACCCGCGTGGTGGGTCACGAGCTGCTCGGAGAGATCGTGGAGGTGGGGAGCCGGGTGACGGAGAAGTACGGCTACCAGCCCGGCGACGTGGTCTCCACGGAGTCGCACATCATCTGCGGGGTGTGCCACCAGTGCCGGGTGGGCGACAGCCACGTGTGCGCGCGCGACAAGATCATCGGCATCTCCATGGACGGCTGCTTTGCCGAGTACCTGAAACTGCCCGCGAAGTCCCTGTGGAAGACCGACCTTGCCCGGATCCGTCCCGAGGTGGCGGCGGTGCAGGAGCCCTTCGGCAACGCGGTCCACGCCTGCCAGGCCACCGACCTGCGCGGCAAGACCGTCGCCATCTTCGGCTGCGGCACCATCGGGCTGTTCGCCGTGCTCATCGCCCGCGGCATGGGCGCCACCAAGATCATCGGCGTCGAGGTCGACCCGAAGCACGCGGAGATGGCGCGGCAGCTCGGTTGCGACACGGTCCTGGTGCCGCAGGCGCAGCCCGATCGACCCAACGCGAGCGACCCGGCCTTGCGCGAGGCGATCCGCGAGTTGACCGATGGGGTGGGGGTCGACGTGGCACTCGAGATGGCGGGCTTCAACTCCTCGATGAACAACGCCATCAAGGCGGTTCGCCGCGGTGGTCACGTGGTGCTGTTCGGCGTGAAGAACGGCGACGCGGTCATCGAGGACGCTCACCGGGTGGTGATGGACGGGCTGCAACTCCACGGCATCGTCGGTCGCCAGATCTTCGGCACCTGGGAGATCACCCGTCGCCTGCTGGAAGATCGCCAGAACGGCATCCAGGACGCGATCTGGAAGGTGATCCTCGAGGGCGGTCGCGACACGCTCGTCGACATCCGCGACTGGGAACGCCAGGCCTTCGAGGGCATGATCGGCAGGCATCCGAAGGTGGTCATCAAGTTCGCCGGCTAGATTGGGCGCCATGTGGTTGTTTCTCGCGTGTACGGGCGACGAGCCCAAGGAATCGATCGACACTCCGGCCGACAGCGGCCCCGTGGCCGACACCGACAGCGGCGGCGACTCCGGGGGCGACAGCGGCGACACCGATAGCGGCGACAGCGGCGAGCCCGTGATCTACGACACCACCGTCGACGTGATCGTGGTCGGCACCGGCCCGGCGGGGGCGGCTGCCACGGTTGCCGCGATGGACGCCGGGGCCACGGTGATCGTGTTCGAGCGCGAGGAAGAGGCCGGCATGGGGATGCGCCTCGCAGGCCTGGTGTTCGGCGCGGATACCCGCTGGCAGGCGGCGGAGGGCGTGGACGACTCGGTGGAGGCGGCCATCGCCGAGTGGCCCGAGATCACCGGCGCCAACGCGAGCGAGGGCGTCGTTGCCTTCATCACCAACAGCGGCGCCAACCTCGAGTGGCTCGAGGCCAAGGGCGCGGAGATCATCGGCCCGATGGAAGACCTCGACGCCGGCTCGGTGGCCCGCCTGCACCAGATGGGCTGGGACGAGGACCCCTGGCCCACCTTTACCGAGGGCTACGAGCCCGAGCTGCGCCTCGGCGTGGAGGTGACCGAGCCGGTGATGGCCGACGGCGTGGTGGTGGGGGTGCGCTGGCGCGACACTGTCACCGGCGAGGAAGGCGCCACCGGCGCCGGGGCCGTGGTGATCGCCACCGGCGGGTTCCTCCGCAATCGCGACCGCGTCGACGCGGCCGTCCCCGCGCTGGCCGACCGCGACCTGCTCTACGAGGCCAACCCCTCCTCCAACGGCGGCGGTCTCCCCTTCCTCGACCTGGCCGGGGCGGGTTCGCTGCGGATGGAAGACATCGGGATGTACGTCCACGCCCTCCAGGACCCCGCCGAGGCAGAGGGAGAGGCGCTGGTGGCCTTCATGCCCGACGGCATGGTGCTCGTCGACAGCACCGGCAACCGCTTCATCGACGAGGAGTGGATCAGGTCCTTCGACCTCTTCGACCAGCTGCCGAGCGGCGACGTGTACGGCATCACGTCGGGCCCGAACGCCGAGAACCTCACCTTCATGCGACCGGCCTACAACTGGGTGGTGGTCGACGAGCCGGAGATGCTCTCGATTCCCGATGTCCAGGATCTCGGCAGCGGCGACGTGTTCCTGGGCGACGACCCAGCGGAGGTGGCGACGCTGGCGGGTCTCGACCCCGACACCTTCGCCGCCACGCTCGACGCGTACAACACCGCCGCTTACACCGGCACCGCCGACGCCTTCGGCCGCGAGCCCGAGCCGGAGGAGGCGATCGACGGCGCGCCCTTCGTGGCGGTGCGGCTCACCCCGGGCCTGGCCAAGGCCTTCGGTGGCGTGGCCACGGATGCGAGCGCGCACGTGCTGACCTCTACCGGCGAGGTGATCCCCGGCTTGTACGCGGCCGGCGAGGTGACGGGCATGGTGCTCGGCGGCGGTGGCGGCGACGGCTTCTCGGGGAGCGTCAACGCCTGCTACTGGTCGGGGCGCGTGGCGGGCGGCAACGCGGCGGCGAGCGCGCTGGGGGAATAGACGGCGGGCGCATGTACGACGCGCTCCGCACCAAGCTCCAGTCTGAACTCGACGGCATTCGCGAGGCCGGCACCTACAAGCGGGAGCGGGTGATCGTCTCCCCGCAAGACAGCACCATCCGCGTGCAGGGTGGCCAGGAAGTGCTGAACTTCTGCGCCAACAACTACCTTGGCCTCGCCGATCACCACGAGCTGGTGGCCGCCGCCGGGGAGGCCCTGCAGAGCCACGGGCTCGGCCTCGCCAGCGTGCGCTTCATCTGCGGCACCCAGGACATCCACAAGCAGCTCGAGGCCTCCGTCTCGCGTTTCCTGCGGACGGAAGACACCATCCTCTATTCCTCGTGCTTCGACGCCAACGGGGGACTGTTCGAGACGCTGTGCGGCGAGGGCGACGCCATCGTGTCTGACGAGCTCAACCACGCCTCGATCATCGACGGCATCCGGCTCTGCAAGGCCGAGCGACTGCGCTACAAGCACCTCGACCTCGACGACCTCGACCGCAAGCTCGGCGAGGTGGCGAGCGCCCGCGTCAAGCTCGTCGCCACCGACGGCGTGTTCTCGATGGACGGCGACATCGCCCCGCTCGACAAGATCTGCGACATCGCCGAGAAACACGGCGCGGCGGTGATGGTCGACGACAGCCACGCCACCGGCTTCGTGGGGCGCACCGGCCGCGGCAGCATCGAGCACTGCGGGGTGATGGAGCGGGTCGACGTGGTGACGAGCACGCTCGGCAAGGCGCTGGGCGGATCGCAGGGGGGCTTCACCAGCGGCAAGAAGGAGATCGTCGAGCTGTTGCGGCAGCGCTCGCGACCGTACCTGTTCAGCAACACCGTGGCGCCGCCGATCGTGGGCGCGGCGCTGAAGGTGCTGGAGATGCTCTCGGCGTCGACCGAGCGGCGCGACCGCCTGGAGGCAAACACGATGCGCTTCCGCGAGGCGATGACCGCCGCTGGGTTCAAGATCCGTCCCGGGGTGCACCCCATCGTCCCCATCATGCTCGGCGACGCCCGTCTCGCCACCGAGATGGCCGACCGCATGCTCCAGCGAGGCATCTACGTGATTGGCTTCTCCTTCCCCGTGGTCCCGAGGGGCCAGGCGCGCATCCGCGTCCAGCTCTCCGCCGCGCACTCGCCCGAGCAGGTCGACCGGGCGGTGGCGGCGTTTGTCGAGGTGGGGCGGGAGCTGGGGGTGGTTTGAGAGGCTGTAGGCTGTAGGGGTTAGGCTGTAGGCTGGTTTTCGGCGACTCGGGGGCTTTTGCGCACGGCGGGCGGCGGTCGACGGGCGGCGGTCGCGGCGGCGAGTCACGAGGATGCACGTCACGTGGTCGCTCGGGACCTCCAGCCTCCAGCCTCCAGCCTCCAGCCTCCAGCCTCCAGCCTACAGCCTACAGCCTTCCGCGAGCGCCGCCCCCTCGGCGCCCGCGCTCTTCAAGTCCGCGAAGGGCGCGAGGTCGACGGCCTCGCCGCGCTCGGCGGCGGCGAGCAGCGCGAGCACCTGCTGGGCGAGCGAGTCACTCTGTCGCGACAACCACTGGGCCGCCTTCTGGACGGTGCGCTTGCGGAGCCCGGACTGGCGGGTGTGGCCGAGCTTCACGAGCGCGAGGAGCGCGGCGGCGGTACGGCGGAGGTCTTGTCCCCAGGAGCCGTCGGCCGACTGCGTGGCGGCGAGCGCGGCGGCAGGGTCGGCGGCCGGGGCCTGCTTCGGCTTCGCGGCGTGGCGGCCGGGAGCAGGAGGGAAGCTCGGGGCGACGCTCTCGTGCAGGGACATCGCGTCGATGCCGTCGTCGTCGCCGCTGTCCATGGGCGCCGGCGGGCCGCCGCGGAACAAGTCCATCGCGGCCTGGACCATGCCACGGCCTCGCGTGGGCGCCGGGCTGGGAGGCGGTGCCGCGCAGGCCACCATCATCGGCGCGGCGCCCGCCGGCGCGGCGAGGAAGGCGCTGTCCCACTCGGCGGGCAGTTCCACCGGCTGCACCACCTCCACCCGCTCGCCGCTCACCGTGCGCGTGGTCTCCACCGCCACGAAGGCGGTGAAGCGCGACGCGATCCCGGCCGCGAGCGCGGTGCGGACGATCTCGGGGCGCAGGGCCTCCTCCTCGAAGGGCTTCAGCACGAGGCGGTCTTCCAGCGAGAGCACGCGGTCGCGCGCGAAGAGCGCGGCGATCGGCGTCGTCACGCGGGCGGGCGTGGTCTCCCAGGATTGCCCCGGGGACGAGGCGCGCACCTGGGCAGGGCTGCCCTCGAGGTACACGGAGATCGGCTGTCCCGCGAAGAGCGTGCGGGGTTCCGGTCGCGACGTGATGCCCTCGACCTTGATGCCGTCGACCAGCGGCGAGCCGAAGCGTGCCTCGATGCGGGCCACCACCGCCTCGATGTCGTCGCTCGGCGCGCACAGCGTGCAGGCACCGCCGCCCACCCGGGCGAGTCGCTCCAGGAGCGCCTGGTTCACGGCGGTGTCGATGCCGAGGGGGAAGAGCCGCGCGCCCTGGGCGCGGTTGGCCACGGCGGCCACGAGTTCCTGGTCGTTGCCCGCCTGCCCGTCGGTGACGAAGAGCACGGTGCGCAGGCGGCCAGGGGGTCGGTTGCCGGCGAGGGCGAGCTTGAGCGGCTCGAGCATCTCCGTCCCCCCGCGGGCCGCGAGTCGCGACACCCACTGGTCGGCCTTCTGCAGGCTGGTCTCGGCGTAGTCCACGAGATCGGGGGCGAAGGTCTCCACGCGGTCGTCGAAGGCGATCACGTTGAAGCGGTCGCCCTGCACGAGCCCGCGCAGGGCGGTGCGGAGGGCCTTCTTCGCGGCCGCCATCTTGGTGCCGCCCATGGAGCCCGAGATGTCGACCACGAAGAACGCGTCGCGGGGCATCGCCGGCGGGGCGATGGCGGGCGGCTCGATCACCGCGAGGGTGTGCGTGCCGTCGGTCCACGCCCGCATGCCGCCGCTCGGGACGAAGGCGAAGCCGAGGACGAAGTCGCGGTTGCTGGTGGGGGCGCCGCTCGGGGCCACCCGCAGGCCGCCATCGAACTCCATCTTGAGGGCGTGCAGCGAGGATTCCAGCCGGGCCGGCGGGCTGGCGAAGCTCACCTCGAGGTCGAGCCGGGTGCCGCCTTCGAGTCGAAGCGGCGGCGCGATGCGCGAGGCGTCGGGCACGCGGTCGGTGTCGGGCGAGGCGCCGGGGCCCTGGTGTCCCGTGTCGCGACCAGGCATGTAGCGGGGAGCCACCACGGTGGGAAAGCGCCAGCGCAGGAGGCCGTCCTCGGCCTCGATCTGCTCGACCGCCACGATGCGCACGCGCACCTCCTCGCCCGGGGGCAGGTTGGTGACGCGCAGCGTGTGCACGTCGGCGCGCTCCTGGGTGAGCAGCGCGGCGCGGTGCCCCGAGTGGCGGGCCTCGGCGAAGGTGCGCTCCGCCTCCTCGCGCTCGCGACACTCGGCGCGAACCACCAGCTCGCCGCAGCAGAGCTCCACCTCGGTGACGGCGCCACTGGGCGGGAGCGGGAAGATGTGGACGGCCTCCATGGGGCGGTCGAGCGTGTTGGCGAAGCGTTGCTCCACGACGGTACGGGCGAGGCTCCCGGCGATCTCGGCGCGCACGCGCACCTCCCGCAGCGGCAGGGGTAGCTCCTTGCGGCCGGCCAGGGCGATCAGGCCGCCGAGCCCGCGCGGGTCGGGGTCGGGACAGGGGAGGGTGGGGGCGATGGCGAGGCTCATGGGTTGCTCCTGTTCGAGAGGGTTGTGGCGAGAAGATGGGCGAGGGCGGCCGGGTCGGGCACCTGGGCGGGGTCGATGCTGAGCACCACGCCGGGGGCAAGCGCGTAGGCGACGAGCGCGCGCGGGCCGGCCGCCGGGGGCGCGGGCTGGCCGAGGGCCG
>Ga0194120_10004600_pt1 | contig 21098 bp, 23 predicted proteins | sample TA2MahCa65mmetaG_FD_148642 | JGI IMG/M metagenome (GOLD analysis project Ga0194120, IMG submission 148642) | Freshwater microbial communities from Lake Tanganyika, Tanzania - TA2015019 Mahale Deep Cast 65m | ecosystem: Environmental > Aquatic > Freshwater > Lake | place: Tanzania: Lake... | reverse complement strand
GTAGAGCAGCGGACTCTTAATCCGCGGGTCCAAGGTTCGAGTCCTTGTGCGCCCACCACTTCCTTCCCACGATAGCGACGCGGCGGTCCGGTTCGTCCGGACCAACACCGTGCTCGCCGCGCCGCCTTTGGTGCCCGAGATCCGGCTTCATCTCGCGAGCGAAATCACGCCGCTCTGGGAATTGACCGAGGCCGCGCTCGAAGCACGCAATCTGCCGCCGCCTTATTGGGCCTTCGCTTGGCCAGGCAGCCAGGCGCTTGCGCGGCTTATTCTCGACCGGCCCGAGATGGTTCGGGACAAGCGCGTGCTCGACTTTGCCGCGGGCTCGGGTCTTGCCGCGATCGCCGCGATGAAGGCGGGCGCCGCCTCGGCCGAGGCCGCCGAGATCGACGCCTACGCGCTTGCCGCGATCGCCGCCAATGCCGAGACGAACGATGTCGTCGTCGGCGCTTGCGTAGGCGATGCGACCGAAAATCTCGGCGATTGGCAAGTCGTGCTCGCGGGCGATGTCTGCTACGAAAAGCCGATGGCCGAAAAAGTCTTCGCCTGGCTCGGGCGTCTCGCGGCGAAAGGCGCGACGGTGTTGCTCGCCGATCCCGGCCGCGCCTATTTGCCGCCGGGTCTTCGCGAGGTCGCCTGCTACGACGTGCCGACGACGCTCGAACTCGAGGACCGAACCGTCCGCCAGACGCGCATTTTCAGGCTGGGTCAGTAGCGATCCTTGAGCCTGACCCAGGCCATGGGCCAAGGCAGGCCGGCTTCGTCTCGGCCTTTGGGCGTGAGATCGAGGAGCTGATAGACGCCGTTCAGGGCATCGAGCCCGCGCGAGTATGTGGAATAGGTGTGATAGACGGGCCCGGCGTCGTCCTTGGCAAAGACGCTGAGGCCCGGCAGTTCGCCTTTGGAGCATTTTTGGGTGCCGAAATTGTAGAGCGTCTGGCCGTCCTGTTCTTCGGTGAAAGAGACGCCGAAATCGAAATTGAAGTCGGTGCGCCCCGACGAATACAAGGGAAAGCGCCAACCAAAGCGCGTCTTGACCTCGTCGATCTTGGAGAGCGGCGCGCGCGAGACGCAGCAGAGCTCGGTGTCGCGCTGGGCGAGATGGACGCGGAGCGCGTCATATTGTTCGGCCCAGAATGAGCAGGATTTGCAAGGCTCCCGCCAATCCGGCCCGAGCATGAAATGATAGAGCACGAGCTGGCTCTTGCCGGCGAAGAGATCGGCAAGGCCGAGCGCGCCCTTCGGTCCGTCGAAGACATAGTCCTTGTCGATCCGAACGCGCGGCAGGTCGCGCCGCGCTGCGGCGACCTCGTCGCGCAGCCGCGTCAGCGCCTTTTCCTTCGCCATCAGCGCGATCCGCGCCTCGAGCCAGTTTTTGCGGGTGACGGTCGCGGGCATGGGAGCCTCCCTGTTGGGTCGCCATTGTAGCCCCCCGGGGCCGGGCGGTCGTCGGGGGTGACGCAGGCCCGCCGATCTTGTATGACCGCGCCGTCATGGGTTTTCTTAACGTCTATCGGCGGGTCCTCGGACTGCTCGCCCCCGACAAATTCAAGGTCGTCCTGCTGGTGCTGGGCAATATGGCCATCGCCGGCATGCATTTCGTCGAGCCGATCCTGCTCGGCAAGGTGGTCGACGGCCTGTCTTCGGGCGCGGACAAGCCGCCCGACGAGCGCTGGGCGCATATGCTGCAGCTGCTCGCGCTTTGGGGCGGTGTCGGCGCCTTCACCATCGCCGCGACCATCCTGATCGCGCTCCAGGCCGATCGGCTCGCCCATCGCCGGCGCCTCGGCGCGATGGCGCTTTATTTCGAGCATGTGCTGCAGCTCTCCTACGCTTTCTATTCGGAGGCGCAGACCGGACGCCTGCTCAAGGTCCTGGTCGAAGGCGCGGGCAATCTGTTCCAGCTCTGGCTCGACTTCTTTCGCGAGCATTGCTCGACCATCGTCGCGCTGTTCGTGCTGCTGCCGCTGTCGCTGACCATGAATTGGCGCCTTGGCGGGCTCCTGGTCGTGCTGCTCGTCGTCTTCGGCGTGCTCACGCTCATGGTCGTGCGCCGGACCGAAGGCCTGCAGCGTTCGGTCGAGGATTACCACTCCCAGGTCGCCGCGCGGGCCGGCGATGCGCTCGGCAACGTGCTGCTGATCCAGAGCTTCGTCCGGCTCGAAGCCGAGATCCAGGCGCTCCGGTCGCTCATGGCCAAGCTTTTGGCGGCGCAGTACCCCGTCCTCAACTGGTGGGCCTTCGTCACCGTGCTCACGCGCATGGCCTCGACGGTAGCGATGATCGGCATCTTCCTGCTCGGCTCCTGGCTCAACATCCGGGGCGAGGCGACGGTCGGCGAAATCGTCACCTTCATGGGCATCGCCGGCATGCTGATCGGCAAGCTCGAAAGCACCATGTCCTTCATCGGGCGGCTGCTCTATCAGTTCCAATCGATCCGCGAATTCTTCGGCATCCTTGATACCGGCTCGACGGTCAAGGAAAAGCCCGATGCCGCCGTCATGCCGCGCTCGCAGGGTCGCGTCGCCTTCGAGCATGTGAGTTTCGGCTATGGCGGCGAGAGGCTCGCGCTTGCCGATCTCGATTTCGACGCGCGACCCGGCATGACCGTCGCGCTGGTCGGCCATACCGGCTCGGGCAAATCGACGACGCTGTCGCTGCTCTATCGCCTGTTCGATCCGGTCGCCGGGCGGATCGTGATCGACGGCACCGATATTCGGGACGTCACGCTCGCCTCGCTCCGCGCCAATATCGGCGTGGTCTTCCAGGACAACGCGCTGTTCAACCGCTCGATCGCCGAGAACTTGCGCATCGGCAAACCCGATGCGACCGATGCCGAGATCGAGCGCGCCTGCAAGCTCGCCCAGGCCTGGGATTTCGTCTCGCGCGCCGAGCAAGGCCTGGCGACGGTGGTCGGCGAGCGGGGCGTCAAGCTTTCGGGCGGCGAGCGCCAGCGTCTCGCCATCGCGCGCGCGCTTCTCAAGGATCCGCCGGTGCTGATCCTGGACGAGGCGACGAGCGCGCTCGACAGCGCGACCGAAGCCAAGGTTCAGCAGGCGCTCGCCGAACTCAAGCGCGGGCGCACGACCTTCATCATCGCGCATCGCCTCTCGACCGTGCGCGATGCCGATCTGATCTTGGTGCTCGAACGCGGCAAGGTGATCGAGCGGGGTTCCTACGCCGAACTCATCTTGCGCGACGGGCCCTTCGCGCGTCTGGTCGCGACGCAGATGGCGGCGAACGTTCCGGCCAAGGTCGGCGGTGCCGAGCCGTCGGGCGGCGTCGAGGTCGGTCCGGCATGAGCGGCCGCCTGCTGCCCTTTCCGGTTTCGATCTGCGGCGTCGCCGAGCTTCATGGCTTCGCGACGCGGGGCGTCTCGCATGTGCTCTCGATCCTCGATCCCTACACGCCGACGCCCGCCGCCTTCGCCGTCTTCCAGCCGCATCGGCGCCACGACATGCGCTTTCACGACGCGATCGAAGGCGATGATCTCGGCATGCCTTTGCCGCAGGAGGAGCATGTCGCCGCCGTCCTGGCCTTCGGCGAAGCGCTCGCCGGCGAACCGGTCGATCATCTCCTGGTCCATTGCTTCGCCGGAGTCTCGCGCTCGACCGCTTCCGCGGTCATGCTCATGGCCCAAAGGAACCCGGGCCGCGAGGCGGAATGCTTCGCCGCGCTCCACGACATCCGCCCGCGCTGTTGGCCCAACAGCGTCATGATCGGCATCGCCGACCGCCTGCTCGGGCGCAAGGGCCGGCTGCTCGAGGCCATGCGCAAGCATCACCGCGAGGTCGCCGGGCGCCATCCCGACGTCGTCGATCTCATTCGCTCGGTCGGCCGCAGCCACGAGATCGAGACCTAGGCGACCAATCCCGCGCTGGACGACGCGGCAAATAGGTTGTTTGATCTCCCGGCTTCGAGGGGGGACAACATGAAGTTCAGGACTGTCACGCTTGCCGCCTTGGCGGCGATTGGCGCAACGACGTCGGCCATGGCCCAGGACCGGCCGGTCGAGCTTAAATTCTCGCTCTGGCTGCCGCCCAATCATTCGAACGTCGCCTCGGCCCGCGAATGGGGCGAGTCGCTGGCCAAGGCGACCAACGGCACGATCAAGGTCACGGTCTTCCCGGCGCAGCAGCTCGGCAAGGCCAACGATCATTACGACATGGCGAAGGACGGCATTGCCGACATTTCGCACATCTCGACCGGCTACGAGCCGGGACGCCTGCCGGTCGCCAGTCTGAGCCAGCAGCCCTATATGATGACCAACGCGACCGGCGGCTCGCGCGCCTTCGACGAATGGTATCGCCGCTACGTCGCCAAGGACGCGCCGGGCGTGCGCTACTGTCTCGGCTTCGCCCATGATCCGGGCGCGCTCCATGCCAAGAAAAAGATCACCTCGCCGGACGAAATACGCGGCATGAAAATCCGCCCGGCGCATCAGACCATGGGGAATTTCGTCACCCTCCTCGGCGGCACCAATGTCCAGGCTTCGGCGCCGGAAGCGCGCGAAATTCTCGAACGCGGCGTCGCCGACGCCATCACCTTCCCTTGGGGATCGTTGCTGCTGTTCAAGATCCACGACACGGTCAAGTTCCACATGGACATGCCGTTCTACGTCGCGAGCTTTGCCTGGCTGATCAATCCCAAGCGCTATGACGGGCTTTCGGCGGGGCAGAAAAAGGCGCTGGATGAGCATTGCACGACCGAATGGGCCGGGCGCATCGCCGATCCTTGGGCCAAGCACGAGGAAGCGGGCCGTGCCCAGCTCGCCGCCGACAAGTCGCGCGAAGTCTACAAGCTGACCGACGCCCAGGTCGCGGCCTGGCGCAAGGCCGCCGAGCCGCTCCGCGTGCAATGGGCGGACGCCATCCGCAAGGCCAGCGCCGGCGATCCGGACGCGATCCATGCCGATCTGGTGGCGACGCTGAAGAAGTACAACGCGGCCTATTGAGGTCGCGGTGGCGGAGAGGCGAGGCGCGCTCGACCGGCTGAGCGGGGCGATCGAGATTGCGGCGGCGGCGACGCTCGCCGCCGTCACGCTCCTGACTTTCGTCGCGGTCGGGCTGCGCTATGTCTTCGGCACCTCGATCCCCGATACCTTCGATTTCGGCAAAAACCTCCTCGGCATCCTGATCTTCTGGGGCATCGCGGTCGCGGGCTACCGGGGCGATCACATCGCGGTCGATCTTCTCTGGTCGGCCGCCGGCAGGACGGGGCGTCGGGTCATCGATCTTTTTGCCGAAAGCGTCACGCTTTTGTGCATGGCGGTGTTCGTCTGGATGCAGGCCGAGAAAGTGTTGCAGACCAAGGCTTCCGGCCTCAGCACCTACGATCTCAGGTTGCCGGTTTGGGTGTTCTATGCCTGCGCCTGGGTCGGGCTCGTTGCGGGTCTGATCCTGGCGACGGCGCGGCTCTATCGGCTGTTGCGGAGCGCGGGCGATGACGGCCCGGCAGCGCTGCCGAAATTGAGGGATTGATGGACGCGGATTTCGTCGCCGTCGCGGGCTTCGTCGTCCTGTTCGTCCTGATGGCGCTGCGTGTTCCCATCGGCATCGCCATGGGCCTGGTCGGCGTCGGCGGCTTCGCCGTGCTCACGGGCTGGGGCCCGGCGCTCAAGCTTCTCGCCCATTCGCCCATCCGCACCGCGACCGACTATGCCTTCGCGGTCATTCCTCTGTTCCTGTTGATGGGCGCCTTCGCCTCGGCCTCGGGCATGAGCCGCGAGCTCTTTCGCGCCGCCAACGCCTTTCTCGGCCATCGCAAGGGCGGGCTCGGCATGGCGACGATCACGGCTTGCGGCGGCTTCGCGGCGATCTGCGGCTCCTCCGTCGCGACCGCCGCGACCTTCACCAATGTCGCGCTGCCCGAGATGCGCCGCTACGGCTATCCAGATCGCTTCGCGACCGGCGTGATCGCGGCCGGCGGCACGCTCGGCATCATGATCCCGCCATCGGTGGTGCTCGCGGTCTACGGCATCATCACCGAACAGGACATCGGCAAGCTGTTCATCGCCGGCATCCTGCCGGGCATCGTCGCCGTGCTGATGTACATCGCGACCATTGCGGTGATCGTGCGCCTCCGAATCGAGGACCTGCCGCAGGGAGAGCGCATGCCTTGGCGCGAACGCCTCGGCGCGCTGAAGGATGTCTGGGCGATCGCGACCCTGTTCGTCTTCGTCATCGGCGGGCTCTATGCCGGCGTCTTCACCGCGACCGAGGCCGCCGGCATGGGCGCGGCCGGCGCCTGGATCATTGGCACGCTCCGCGGTCGGCTCGGCTGGCAGGCGAGCCTGAATGCCCTGGTCGAGAGCCTCAGGACCACCGCCGCGATCTTCACCATCCTGATCGGCGCGCTCCTGTTCGGCTACTTCCTGACCGTCACGCAAACGCCGCAGAAGGTGACCGAGTTCCTGACCGGGCTCGGCATCGGGCGCTACGGCGTGCTGCTCCTGATCATGGCGCTCTATCTCGTGCTCGGCTGCATTCTCGATGCCATGGCCATGATCATCCTGACCATCCCGATCCTCTACCCGGTGGTGGCGACGCTGGGCTTCGATCCGATCTGGTTCGGCGTCATCATCGTCATGACCGTCGAGCTCGGCTTGATCACGCCGCCGGTCGGCATGAACGTCTATGTCATCAAGGGCGTGGCCAAGGACGTGGCGCTCGCCACCATCTTCCGGGGCGTCGCGCCCTTCATCGTCACCGACATCCTCCGCCTCGCGCTGCTGATCGCCGTCCCAGGCATCGTGCTTTTCCTGCCTGGGCGGATGTAGCGCCTACCAGACGCCGAACAAGACGCCATGCGCCTTGTGCGCGGCGGTCTTAGCCTTGACCTCGGCATCGGAAACCGTGTTGCGAAATTTCAGCGCGCCGTACCAGGCGAGCAGGCGCTCGCGCATCTCGCGCCGGACGCCTTCGAGCGCCGCATCCTCCCCGCGGTCGTCGAGTTCCCGCGGATCGTTCCGAAGATCGAAAAGCTGCGGACGAAAGTCGGTCCAGTGGACGTATTTCCAGCGATCGGTCCGCGCCATGACCGCGCCGCAAGTGCCGGGCTCGCGCCCGAGGATGCGCCGCGCTTCGCGGTAGGAATAGTCGAGCTCGGCGACGACGAAATCGCGCCGGGGCGAGGGTTCCGACTCGCTGCGGAGTTTCGGCATGAGCGAGCGACCTTCGAGCCAATGATTGGGCTTCTCGAGGCCGAGTGCGTCGAGAAAGGTCGGCAGAAGATCGACCGCCTCGATCAGAGCCGTCTCGACATGCCCGCGCGTCGCATCGGCGCGTGGATCTGGGTCGACCACGATCATCGGAACGCGCACCGCTTCTTCGTAGAAATGTTCCTTTTCGCCCAGCCAATGATCGCCCAGAAAATCGCCGTGATCGGACGTGAAGACGATCAGCGTATCCTGGGTCCGCCCGAGACGGTCGAGCGCGGCGAACAGACGGCCGAAATGATGATCGAGCTCGGCGATCAGGCCCATATAGGTCGGGCGCACGGTCAAGGCGACCTCGTCGCGGCCGAAATTCGCGCATTCCTCCTGCTGGCGATAGGCGGCGAGCACGGGATGCTGGTCTTCGAGTTCGCGCGGATGCTTGTTGATCGCGAGCACCTGGTTCGGTCCATAGAGCGCGTGATAGGGCGCGGGCGCGACATAGGGCCAATGCGGCTTGACGTAGGAGAGATGCAGGAACCAAGGCTTGTCGCCCTGTTCCTCGAGGTAGCGGATCGCCCGGTCGGTCATATAGGCGGTCTCGGAATGCTCCGCCTTGACGCGCGCGGGATGGCGGACATGGCGCATCTGCCAGCCGCTTTTCGGGCCTTCGGGCGTGTCGACCGAGACCACCCATTCGTTCCACGGATCGTCGCCGCCATAGCCCTGGGCGCGGAGATAGGCGGGATAGCCGCTTTCCGTGCCGGGCTTGGAATGGCCGTCATAGCGATCGAGACTGACAAAACCGCCGGCGCGGAGCAGCGCGTCGAGCGCCGAGCCGCCTTCGATGCCGAAACGCGCGAGCCCCTCGAGATCGGGCATGACATGGGTCTTGCCCAGAAGATGCGCGGCGAGACCGGCCGGGCGAATGTGATCGCCGATGGTGCGCTCGGCGATCGACAGCGGCACGCGGTTCCAGGTCGCGCCGTGGCTCGCGACGTAGCGGCCGGTATAAAAGGACATGCGCGACGGTCCGCAGACGGTCGCGTTGACGAAGGCGCGGTCGAAGCGGACGCCGCGACCGGCGAGCGCATCGAGGTTGGGCGTCTTGAGCGTCGGATGGCCCGCGCAGCCGAGATGATCGGCGCGGAACTGATCGCACATGATGAACAGGATATTGCGCGTCTTGGCCATGAAGACTCCGGCAAACTCGCGCCACTATGCCCGATGCGGAGCGAGTGGTAAAAGCCGTCATGGCCGCGAAAATTGCCTTGATCCATGCGCTCCGTGCCTCGGTCGACCCGATCGCCCAAGCCTTCGCCGAAGGCTGGCCGGAGGCGCGGCCCTTTCACTTGATGGACGACTCGCTTCTCGCGGATGCCGATGCTTCGGGCGGCCTCACCGGCGACATCCGCCGGCGCATCCAGGCGCTCGCCCATTACGCCATCGTCGCCGGCGCGAAGGGCATTCTGTTCACCGGCTCGGCTTTCGGCCCGGCGATCGAAGAGGCGGCCAAGGACCTGACGGTGCCCGTGCTCAAGCCTTATCAAGCGATGCTGGAGGAGGCTTTTGAGCGCGACCGGCGTTTCGGCCTGGTCGCGACCTATCCCCAGACCCTGACCCTGATGAAACAGGACATCGCCGCGCTCGCGACGGAGCGGCGGATCGCGGTCGATGTCGAGACGGCGCTCGCGCCGGGCGCGCTCGCCGCGCTCGAGACCGGGCAGTTCGACGAGCACAACAAACTGGTCGCCGAGGCCTTTCGTTCGGTCTCCAACCGCAACGTCGTGCTGCTCGCCCAATTCTCGATGATTCGCGCCTTGCCGCGGATCTATGTGCGTCCTGGTCAGGTCGTGCTGACCGCACCCGAGGCGGCGGTCAAGAAGCTCAAGGCGATGCTCGGCTGATCTCTCACGGAAATGTGAGGGGGCGTGAGTTTTTTCGCAGGCCCGACGCGGTTAGTGTTCGGTCAAGACGAGGCCGCCGGCCCGTCGAGCCAATTTCGTCAACCTCAGGAGGATTATTCCCATGAACGCCAGCAAGAGCGTGATGCTCGCCGCCGCGGCTGCGGCCTTGTTCGCCGCCGGCACGATCGCGAGCGTCTCGACGCCCGCCCAAGCCGCGGTCAAATGCGTCGGCGCCAATTCCTGCAAGGGCCAGAGCGCCTGCAAGACCGCCTCGAGTTCCTGCAAGGGCCTGAATTCCTGCAAGGGCACGGGTTATATCGAAACGACCGACGTGGCGGCCTGCACCAAGGCCGGCGGCAAAGTCGGTTGAGCGAGGCGAGGCGGCGCCCCCGCCCCCCGACGGCGCCGCCTCGTCTGTCTTCATCATGAACGTCTTCGGCCTGCCGGATCTCGGTTTCGGCCTCGGCCTGAGGCCGCAGCACTATGCCGAGATCCTGGACGGACCGTCGCCGGTCGTCGACTGGTTCGAGGCGATTTCCGAAAATTACATGGTTCCCGGGGGGCGCCCGCTCGCCATGCTCGAACGCGTGCGCGAACGCTGGCCCGTCGTGCTCCACGGTGTCGGCCTTTCGATCGGCGGCACCGAAGCCCTCGACCGCGACTATCTGCGCGATCTCGAAAGGCTGATCCGGCGCATTCGCCCGGCCTGGATTTCGGATCATTTGTGCTTCACCGGCGCGGCCGGTCTCAACACGCACGATCTCTTGCCGCTGCCTTATACCGAGGAAGCGCTTCGGCACGTCATTCGCCGCGTGCGCGAGGTCCAGGACCTGCTCGGCCGGCGGCTTCTGATCGAGAACCCGTCGAGTTATCTCACCTGGGACGCGTCAAGCATGAGCGAGGCGACGTTTCTCGCGGAGCTCGCGCGCGAGGCAGACTGTCTGTTGCTGCTCGACGTCAACAACGTCCATGTCAGTGCCTTCAATCACGGCTTCGACGCCGATGCCTATATCGCGGCCTTGCCGGCCGGGCGGATCGCGCAAATTCACGTCGCCGGCCACGATCATCTCGGCACGCATATCATCGATACGCATGACCAAGCCGTCGCCGATCCTGTCTTCGCGCTTTATGCCCGAACCATCGGAAAGATCGGGACGCGGCCGAGCATGATCGAGCGCGACGACAGGATTCCGCCGCTCGGCGAGTTGATCGACGAACTCGATCGCCTGCGCGCCCTCGCGGACGAAGCCGGCGGGGAGCGCGCGGCATGAGCGCGCTTGGCGAACTCGAACGGCGCTTGGTCGACGGAATAATCGGGCGCGCCGCCGCTCTCGACGGCGTCACCGACCCGGTCCAGGCGGCGGCCGGAACGGGATTTCGAATCTATGTCGAGGCCTATCGGCTGCGACTGCTCGAAGCTCTCGGTCACGACTACCCGAAACTGCTTGCGCGCGTCGGCGCGGACGAATTCGCGCGGATCGGCCGGGCCTATATCGCGGCGCATCCCTCGCGCCAGGCCAATCTCCGCTGGTTCGGCCGCGCGCTCGGCGATTTTCTTGGACACGCATCGCCCTGGCGCGACGATCCGGTGCTCGCCGATGTCGCGCATCTCGAATGGGCCGAGAACGAAGCCTTCGATGCGGCGGATGCGCCTGTCATCGGGCCCGAAGCGCTTGCCGCGCTCGCGCCCGAGGCCTGGCCGGGCTTGGTTCTCTCCTTTCACCCATCGCTTCGGCGGGTCGACGCCAAGGCGGAGACGGCGGCGTGGTCGTTCTGGCGCCAAGGCCTCGACGTCATGACGCGTCGGCTCGATCTCGACGAAGCCGCCGCGCTCGATGCCGCGCGTCAGGGCGCTCCCTTCGAAGCGGTCTGCCGCGTTCTGGCAAGCCAGGTCGGCCATGACGCCGCGCCCGCCCGAGCGGCGGGGCTGCTTCGCGTCTGGCTCGAGGCGGGTCTGGTCGTCGGCGTCTAACTGCCGTCCGCCTCGTCGGCGCGCTTTTGCCAATGCGCGGCCTTGGGAGCGTCGGGCATCTGGCCGAGGCCGCCGTCGCGAAAGATCTCCGCCAAGCGGTCCATGGCGCCGATATGCCCGGCTTCGGCCGCGCGCAAGAGCCAGCCGAAAGCCGCCGCCGTATCGGCGCCGACGCCCAAACCGTCGCCATAGAGTTCGACCAATTCGTACATGGCCAAACGGTCGCCCTTGGCAGCCGCACGCAGATCGACCTGGGCGAGCGCGTCCCATCGCTTGGCCGCGCGAAAGGCGATGGCGGCGAGCTGAAGCGCGCTCAAATCGTCGCTGCCGAGTGCCAGCGCGCGTTCGATCGGGGCGAGCGCTTCGGAAAAGCGATTGAGCGTCGCGAAGGCCGCCGCGAGGTCGGCATGAGCGCGCGGGTCCGCGGGATGGCGGCGAATGATCTCGGAGAGTTGGACGATCGCATCTTCGTCCAAACGATTGCCGAGGAGGAGCAGCGCATAATGGCGTCGAAGCACGATGTCGTCAGGGGCCGCGGCGACGGCGCGGTCGCAGGCCCGAAGGTCCTTGGCGAGGCAGAGCGTCCTCGCATCGTCCGCAGCCATCGCCGCGCCGGCGATCACAAGGCCCGCGAGCAGGAGCACTCGGCTCATCAATCCGCCATCGCCGCCGCGATCTTGGGCGCGAGCGCCGCGAGCTTCGCCTTGTCGCCCGGCACGGGCGTCCAATTGAGCGGCGGATTGCGCGTGAGCGCGCGCGGGATAATGTGCAAATGAAAATGCCTGACCGATTGCGCCGCGCCTGGCCCGTTGGCCTGAAGAAGGTTGAGCCCGTCTGGCTTGAGGACCTTGTTCACGGCCGTCGCGACGCGCCTTGCGGCGGCGATCGTCGCAGCGAGATCGGCGTCGGCCGAATCATAGAGCGTCGGCGCATGCGCCTTGGGAATGACCAGACAATGGCCTTCCTCGATCGGATTGATGTCGAGAAAGGCGAGGGTCTTCGCGTCCTCGAAGACTTTGAAGCACGGGATGGTCCCGACGACGATCTTGCAAAAAACGCAATTCGGATCGCTCTGCTGGCTCATGATCGAACCTCGAAAAAGAAACGCCGGCGGGAAGGGTCGCTTCCGGCCGGCGCGACGCGTCGAGCGTCGGTCGTGACGTCCTAGCCGAACTCGACCCAGGTCGCTTCGGGACCCTTGGCGCCCTGGCTCAGCCGAACACGGACGTTCTGAGCCGGGTTCAGGGTCTCAAGGCCCTGACGGCGCAAGGTCGAAATGTGGATGAAGATGTCCTTGCCGCCGTTCTCCGGCTGGATGAAACCGAAGCCCTTGCCGGCATTGAACCACTTGACCGTGCCGCTGACCAATTCGCCTGACGGGGGCGGCGCACCCATGCCACCGCCGCCGCCACGCGGCCCGCCGAAGCGATCGCCGCCGCCAAAACGATCGCCGCCGCCAAAACGGTCGCCGCCGCCGAAACGGTCGCCGCCGCCGAAACGCCCACCGCCGCGCGGCCAGTCGAAGGGTCGCGGCGCGCGCGGCGCTTCCGTCGCTGTCGAGGTGTCGATGTTGATGACCGAAAAGACCTGCGGGCCTTTTTCGCCCTGCCGAATTTCGCAGACCACGGTCGCGCCTTGCGGTACCGAGGTCACGCCGATGCTTCTGAGCGCCGACATATGCAGGAATGCGTCCGGCGAACCATCGGCCGGCGCGACAAAACCAAAGCCCTTTGTCGGATTGAACCACTTGACGACGGCGATGACGCGCTGACCGGAATCGCCCATAGAACCATTGGGAGGCATATTCATAGCAATAAGGCTTTCACACAGTTATGGATCATTAAGCGTACCATCAATCCCCCGGCCGTCAAAACCTATCTTGACGGCGGAAAAGTGCCGATTCGGGACTTTCCTTCGGTTGACAGATCGAAACCGGCTGGCCATCTTGGCGCCAACCGGCGGGGCGACCTGTCGGGCCATACACAAGATTCCCGCGGGAGAGACCGGCTTCGCCGGCGCCGAAGGAGCAACCGCCCCGGAAACTCTCAGGCAAAAGGGCCGCGGGGGGATGAACATCTGGAAAGTGGATGAGGGCCGGGCCCTCGTCCCACCGATGGGGTAAGCCCGTTCGCGGGCCAATCTCTCAGGTTCCCGGACAGAGGGGGCAGGTCGACGATGCGTCGGCCGGAACTCTGTCGGGGGGCCATGACCGCAAGCAGTGCCGCATTAGGCGCCAAGACCTCGCTCCATGGGTTGCATGTCGCTTTGGGCGCGAAGATGGTGCCCTTCGGCGGCTACGACATGCCGGTGCAGTACCCGACCGGTATCCTGGCCGAGCATCTGCATACACGCGCCCAAGCCGGACTGTTCGATGTCGGCCATATGGGCCAAGTCAGGCTCCGGGGCGCGGATGCGATCAAGGCGCTCGAGCGCCTGGTGCCTGGCGACATCGCCGCGCTCGCACCCGGCCAAATGCGTTACACCCAGTTCACGAATGACCAGGGCGGCATTCTCGACGACTTCATGGTGACGCGTTTCGGCGATCACCTGTTCATCGTCTTCAACGCCGGCTGCAAGGCGGACGACGTCGCCCATCTCAAGAGCCGCATGCCGGCCTCGGTCGGGATCGAGCATCTCGAAGACCGAGGCCTGATCGCGCTTCAGGGCCCGAAGGCCGCCGAGGTGATGAGGCGCCTGTCGCCGGCCGCTGCCGCGCTCTCTTTCATGACCGCCGCCGCCTGCTTGGTCGGCGATGAGAAATGCCTGGTCAGCCGCTCGGGCTATACCGGCGAAGACGGTTTCGAGATTTCGGTCGAGGGCGCACGTGCCGAGGCCCTGGCGCGGCGACTTCTCGACATGGCGGACGTCAAGCCGATCGGGCTCGGCGCGCGGGACTCGCTCCGGCTCGAAGCCGGTCTATGTCTCTACGGTCATGATATCGACAAGACGACCACGCCGATCGAAGCTGGTCTCGCCTGGTCGATTTCCAAACGTCGACGCGCCGAAGGCGGGTTTCCGGGCGAGGCCCGCATCCGTCGCGAAATCGCCGAAGGTCCGGCGCGCCGCCTCGTCGGCATTCGACCCGACGGCAAGGCGCCGGCCCGCGAGGGCACCGACATCGTCGATCAGAGCGGCAATGTCGTCGGCAAGGTGACGAGCGGCGGCTTCGGCCCGACGGTCGGCGGCCCGATCGCCATGGGCTATGTGCCGAAGTCCCTCGCTCAGCCGGAGACGCGCCTCGGCCTGATCGTGCGCGGCAAGACCCTCGATGCCAAGGTTGCGCGTCTGCCTTTTGTCGAAAAGCGTTACGCCCGCTGAGCGGGTCCGACAGTTCACAGGGAGCCATCGATGAGCAAGCGTTACACCGAAGATCATGAATGGATCAGCCTCGCGGGCGAAATCGCGACCATCGGCATTTCGACCTATGCCCAAGGTCAATTGGGCGACGTGGTCTTCGTCGAGACGCCCGAGGTCGGACGCAAGCTCAAGAAGGGCGAGGCCGCGGCGGTGGTCGAATCGGTCAAAGCCGCCTCCGACGTCTATGCGCCGGCGACCGGCACGGTCAGCGAGACCAATGCCGCGCTCGCCGACGAGCCCGCCAAGGTCAATGCCGATGCCGAAGGCGCGGGCTGGTTCTACAAGATGAAGATCGACGACGCCAAGGAACTCGACGGTCTGATGGACACCGCGGCTTATGCCAAATTCGTCGAGGGGCTCGGCTGATGCGCTATTTGCCTCTGACCGCCGAAGACCGGCGGAGCATGCTCGGGACGATCGGCGCGAAGGCCATCGACGAGCTCTTTCGCGACGTGCCGGCCGCGGTGCTCTTGTCCAAGCCGGTCGATCTTCCGCGCCATCAAAGCGAGCTCGAAGTCGAGCGCGCGATCGGCGCCATGGCGGCCAAGAATATCGTGGCCGGCGCGGCGCCTTTCTTTTGCGGCGCCGGCGCCTATCGCCATCACGTCCCTGCCGCGGTCGATCATCTGATCCAGCGGAGCGAATTTCTCACCTCCTACACGCCCTATCAGCCCGAGATCAGCCAAGGCACGCTGCAGGCGCTGTTCGAATTCCAGACCCAAGTCGCGCTGATCACCGGCATGGAGGTCGCCAACGCCTCGATGTATGACGGCTCGACCGCGGCCGCCGAAGCCGTCGCCATGGCCTGCCGCATCACCAGGCGCAAGAAGGCGGTGCTTTCGGGCGCCCTGCATCCGCACTATGTCGACACCATCGAAACCATGGCTGGCGTCGTCGGCACCAAGCTCGAGCGCGCGCCCTGGGACCCGGGCGGGATCGAGAACCTCGCTTCGCGCATCGACAAGGACACCGCCTGCGTCGTCGCGCAAAACCCGAATTTCTTCGGCTATGTCCGCGATCTCGCGCCGCTCGCCAAGGCCTGCCACGAGGCGGGCGCGCTCTTGGTCGCGGTCGTCACCGAAGCCGTCTCGCTCGGCGCCTTGAAGCCGCCGGGCGAAATGGGCGCCGACATCGTCGTCGCCGAAGGCCAATCGATCGGCAATGCGCTCAATTTCGGCGGGCCCTATGTCGGGCTGTTCGCCACCAAGGAAAAACATGTTCGCCAGATGCCGGGCCGGCTCTGCGGCGAGACCGTCGATGCCGACGGCAAGCGCGGCTTCGTGTTGACGCTCTCGACCCGCGAGCAGCATATCCGGCGCGAGAAGGCGACGTCCAACATCTGCACCAATTCGGGACTTTGCGCGCTCGCTTTCACCATCCACATGGCCCTCTTGGGCGAAGCCGGGTTCAGGCGACTGGCCGCGCTCAATCACGCGGCGGCCTTGCGCCTCGCCGACAAGCTGTCGGCGGTCAAGGGCGTCGAGCTTCAGAACGACACCTTCTTCAACGAATTCGCCGTCCGTACCGGCAAACCGGCCGCCGCGGTGGTCGAAGCGCTGGCTCGGAGGCGCATCCTCGCCGGCGTGCCGGTCTCGCGGCTTCTGCCCAAGGAGCGGACGCTCGAGGATTATCTCCTGATTGCCGCGACCGAGACGACGACGGAAGCCGACATGGATCAGCTTGTCGCCGGCCTGAAGGAGGTGCTGTCATGAGCGCCGCGACCTTCTCCGGCGATCGTGGTCTCGATCTCGAAGAGAAGCTGTTGTTCGAACAAGACCAAGCGGGGCGAACGGGCGTCGATTGGCCCGAGACGCAAGCCGCCAAGAACCGCCTGGGGGGTCTAGAGCGCGCGCGGCCGATCGGCCTGCCCGGTCTCGCCGAGCCCCAAGTGGTCCGGCATTTCGTGCGTCTGTCGCGCATGAACTACGCCATCGATGCCGGCATGTACCCGCTCGGCTCCTGCACCATGAAGCACAATCCGCGCCTCAACGAGAAATTGGCGCGCCTCCCGGGCCTCGCCGATGTCCATCCGCTGCAGCCGGTCTCGACCGTGCAGGGCGCGCTCGAGTTGATCGATGCGCTCGCGCATTGGCTCAAGACGCTCACCGGCATGCCGGGCGTGGCGCTGTCGCCCGCCGCGGGCGCGCATGGCGAGCTTTGCGGCCTCTTGGCGATCCGCGCGGCTCATGCCGCGAAGGGGCGCAATCCCAAGATCATCTTGGTGCCCGAGAGCGCGCACGGCACCAATCCCGCGACCGCCGCCGCCGCCGGCTACACCGTCGAGGCGATCCCTGCGAATGAGCGGGGTCTGGTCGACGTCGCGGCGCTCAAGGCCAAGCTGGGCCCCGATGTCGCGGCGGTCATGGTGACCAATCCAAACACTTGCGGGCTGTTCGAGCCCGAGGTGGTCGACATCGCCAAGGCGGTGCATGACGCAGGCGCCTATTTCTATGCCGACGGCGCGAATTTCAACGCCATCGTCGGCAAGGTGCGCCCGGGCGATCTCGGCATCGACGCCATGCATATCAACCTGCACAAGACTTTCTCGACGCCTCATGGCGGCGGCGGGCCGGGCAGCGGGCCGGTGGTGCTGTCGGCCGCGCTCGCGCCATACGCGCCCTTGCCTTGGGTGGTGCATGGTCCGCAGGGCTTCGCCGTCGTCGAGCACAAGGACGGCAATGCGTCTTTCGGGCGGCTGCGCGCGAATTTCGGTCAGATGGGCATGTTCGTCCGCGCGCTCGCCTACATGATGAGCCATGGTTCGGATGGGCTCCGCCAGGTCGCCGAGGATGCCGTGCTCAATGCCAACTACGTGCTGGCGCGCCTGAAGGACGTCATGACGCCCGCATTCGACGGGCCTTGCATGCACGAGGCCTTGTTCGATGACCGCTTTCTCGAAGGCACGGGCGTGACCACGCTCGATTTCGCCAAGGCGATGATCGACGAGGGCTGCCATCCGATGACCATGTATTTCCCGCTGGTCGTGCATGGCGCGCTTTTGATCGAGCCGACCGAGACCGAAAGCCGCGAAAGCCTCGACGGCTTCATCGCCATGCTGCGCTTCCTGGCGGAGCGGGCTAAGGCGGGGGACAAGGAGCGCTTCCTCGGCGCGCCGCGTCTCGCGCCGCGTCGCCGGCTCGACGAGGTCAAAGCCGCGCGGAATCCCGTGCTGCGCTACCGGCCGGCCACGAAAGCGGCGGCGGAGTAGGGGCCTCAGGCCGAGTCGTTTAGGAAAATACGGTGATGCTGCCGGCGAATTGCGCTGCTTTCAGCCTTGTTTTCGCTCACAGCATGTATTCGTAGATCAGGTTCTTGAGGAACATCAGCGCCAGGATCAGCACGACCGGCGAGACGTCGATGCCGCCCAGATTGGGGATGACCCGGCGGATCGGCCGAAGCGGCGGTTCGGTAATGCGCCACAGGAAATCGCTGATGACGTAGACGACGCGGTTTCGCGTATTGACCACGTTGAAGCTGACCAGCCAGCTCATCACCACCGAGGCGATCAACAGCCAGACATAGATGTCGATCACGGCGATGATCAAAAAAATCAGGGATTTCATGCGCTTCCTGGCCCTCGTCGCGTTGGGCGGCATTCTAGCGCCAACCGCCGGCCGGACAAGCCTTCGGCTTGACACTAAAGAGGCGAGCAACCATTATCCGCGCCGCTTTGCCGGGCCGGGGCCGTAGCTCAGATGGGAGAGCGCCTCGTTCGCAATGAGGAGGTCAGGGGTTCGATTCCCCTCGGCTCCACCAGGCCCGGAATTCTCCCGATTGAATAGGACGCGTGTCGCAGCTCAAGCGATGACCGAACGAAGGTCATGACCGCGACTTCGCTTTTTCAGCGCCGATTTGACCGAGTCGTGAATATCTCCCGGAAAGTCTCGCGGGAGTCCTGCCTCTGTCCTGTCGAGCGCCAAGTCCATGGTGTCCGCGATCTCGGCAATAGCGTCTTGAATGATGGTCCGCGGCAATTTTGCGGCTTCGGCAGTCTGGACGAAATGCCGCGCGACAATTTCGTCGATGCGGTAGTGACGGCCCGAGCCGACGGACATCGCCAATCTCATCTGGTTTCGTCGGATTTGATTGGCGTCGAGGCTGGGTTGCGCCGTCATGACATCGTAGAAAGGCGTCAGCGAGTAGCTGCCACCGGGTCGCAGATAGATGCTGAAGTTCTTGCCATGCCCATCAGTGGCGCCAATGAGCCAAAATACGACGTGAGCCTTCAAGAACTTCTTTTGGTCCTCGGCCGGACGGTCGCTGCCTCCTAAGAGATCCAAAATTTCGACAATGCCTGGTCCACCCTCCGATTGATATTTGAGGCCTGGCGGAATGGTCAATGCCTGGCAGCAATCTTCTTGTGGCAGCCGGATAAGCCTGCCATCGCTCGTCCAGCGCCGGTCAAAACGCTCGACGACCAAGGCCTTTGTCTCACCGAATATCTGAACTTCGGCGCGGTTGACGGGTAGGCCGAAAGCCTCGAGGAGTTTCAGGCAATAGTATTCGTTCTCGACGCTGTTCGAGAGGTTGATGCCGTTGGGCAAAGTGCCGATCTGCTTCTTCAACAGATGGGTCGTCGGCGTCGCGCCATGGGGTTTCAGCCATTTGTTTCCGTGGCGAAGTAGCGCGGTCTTCTCCTGAGCGCCGGCGATGGAAATTCGAAAATCGTCATCGCGGCTTAGCCCAAGCGGCGCTTGGGCGAGACCGAGAAGCAACATTTCGATCGAGGCCTCGTCGATCGCGTCGCCGGAGAGGGCTGCTGTGCGGGGGCCAAAATCGATTCCCTCGGCCATGAACTGAAGTGCGCCGACGCAATCATGGCCAATGGCGGCAAGTAAGCTGTAAGCATCGGTGCCCTCGGCGCCGACGCGTTCCGCGATCTTGCGGCACAAAGCTGCGGAATCCGGCAACAGGTTTTCGAACACCGCCATGACGGGGCGGCCTCGATGGGGATCTTCTCGCAATGGAAGCGCGAGGGATATGGGCGAGGCTTGTTCCGAATTCAGCCAGTCTTCGTCATATTGAAAGCTGATTGCGCCGCTCGCTTCCTTCAGAAGTCTTCCGACCAATTGATTGTTGAGACAGACTCTCAGCGGGGCGTGCAGGCGGCGGCGCGGCATCAGATCGGCTTGTCCGGCGCGGTCGGTTGGCCCGACATGCGCGGGGCCATTCGAAATTCAAGGTCCAGGGCCGCCAAGATGGCGAGGATCGTTCGAATTCCCGTCGACGGGCTGCCATTTTCGATTAGTGAAATCGTCTCTTGCCTCAGTCCTGTTCTTGCGCCCAATTCGGTCTGGTTCCATTGGCGCTTCTTGCGGGCACGGCGGATCGCGGCGCCGATTTGCTTGGGATTGCGGGCTAATTCGATCATTGTCCGAGATTATGATCCAGAAAGCATAAAAACACAATATATGAAATAGGCCATAAAAACTCTTTATGCGCCAAAGGCAATAATATCATTATATGGTACAAATCGCATAAATTGGACAAATCTCCCGTCCCGTTGGCGTTTACCGCTATACTCGGCGCATGATCCGCGTCCGAGCGACTATCTCGATCACGAGACCATGCGCGGCTTGCGCGGCAAGTCCGACGCCGTCGGCTGGGCCCTTGTCCTTCACGCCTGGGCGGTTGTTTTCGGCGCCATGACGCTGGTCGTCCTCTGGCCCAACCCGCTCACTTTCATCCTCGCCGTCATGCTGATCGGCACGCGCCAGCTCGGCCTCGCCATCTTGATGCATGACGCGGCGCATGGGCTGTTGTTCGCTGATCGCCGGCTCAATGATTGGGCGGGTGCCTGGCTTTGCGCGGCGCCGGTCGGCGCATCGCTCGCGCTCTATCGGCCCTATCACATCGAGCATCATCGCAAGACCCAACAAAAGGACGATCCCGATCTCGGCCTGTCGGCGCCTTTTCCGATTTCGCGCGCGAGCCTGCGGCGCAAATTCATCCGCGATCTCACCGGGCGCACGGCCTATGCAAGGCGCGGCGATCAGATCCGGCGCGCCATGGGCCCGGCGGATTTGCCGTTCCTCGCGCGGCTCGGCAATCTATTGAGCAAGGAGCGCGCTTTCTTTCTCTCGAACGCCATCCTCTGGGCGTTGCTCGCGGCGCTCGGCCATTGGTGGCTTTATCCCGCGCTTTGGCTCTTGCCGCTCGCGACCTGGTATCAACTCGCGAGCCGCGTGCGCAATATCGCCGAACACGCCGTCGTGCCCGACAATGACGATCCGTTGAAGAATACGCGAACGACCGCGGCCAATTGGCTGGAGCGTGCCTTCCTCGCGCCCTATTGGGTGAATTATCACCTCGAGCATCACGTGCTGCTGTTCGTGCCCTGCTGGCGCTTGGCCGACGCCCACCGCGCGCTCATTGCCCGCGGCTTCGGACCGAAAATGGAACTCCGTCAGGGCTATGGCGAAGTGCTGGCGCTCGCGACCGCGGGCGACCGCGAAGGCCCGCGCGATCCAGCGAGGAGCCGCGGCGCCCAGCACATCTAGATGTTCAGTCCCGGGAATTGATGGGCTGGCTCGAGCTTGAATCGTGCCGGTTCCTTTGTCCAGCTTCTGCAGACGAACTCGTAGGGCGTGAGTCCGCGAAGGGCCTTCAGGCGCTTGGCGAAGTTGTAGGCGTGTATGAAGTCGCGGAGATGGGTTCGTAGCTGGTCGTGGGTCTCGTAGTAGTAGCGGCGTACGGTTGCGTCCTTGAG
>Ga0194120_10004594_pt1 | contig 21118 bp, 20 predicted proteins | sample TA2MahCa65mmetaG_FD_148642 | JGI IMG/M metagenome (GOLD analysis project Ga0194120, IMG submission 148642) | Freshwater microbial communities from Lake Tanganyika, Tanzania - TA2015019 Mahale Deep Cast 65m | ecosystem: Environmental > Aquatic > Freshwater > Lake | place: Tanzania: Lake... | reverse complement strand
AGCATGATGATGCGGGCGTGGGGCTCGCCGAAGATCCCCGTGACCGTTGGACTCGGTCGGAATCCGGGAAACCGATACGCATCCCACAGCCGACGCGGTCGTCGCGGAGGTGGCATGCGGCGATCATGCGCGATTCCGGCGTCCGTCCTTCAACGGTTTCGACCGCTGCCAGAGCGGCGTCCATCACCCTCGGCCGCCTCTTTTCACCCACTCACTTCCACGAAGAGCCTTGGTCCTTGGTAGTTTAGAACCTGTCCGTCGGCCAAGACCGTGGAGATCGCGGCCGTCGAAGCGCCCGTCGACACGGCTGGCGAGACGCGCTCGACCCCCGCCACCACTAGCCGGTTTTAATGCCGCCCCCGGCGTGTTAAAAGTCGGCTTTGGCGGTAGGGGGGATGGAGGCTTCGATGTTGACCAAGCGTGTTGTATCCGTTGTGGTCGCAGCGGCCTCGATCGCTGTCTCTCTTGCAGGCTGCCAGCGCGACGGCCGCCCGGTCGTGAGCCTGCAGCAGGCCCGACAGATAATGGTTGAGTTCCAGGGACAGGGGTTCCTCCCGCCGCCGCGCACGATCTCCGACATCGCAGCGATCCTCGACCAGCAGAAACCCGATCCCGCGAAAGTAGCCGTCGCCGTCGCGCGCGCCGACAGCCAGCCGCCGGCCGGGGCGACCGATGCAGCCCTCGCGCGGTTCCATTTCGAGCGCGGCAATGCCGCAGACGAACTCGGCCGCGGCGAGCAAGCCGCGTCCGACTACAAGCTTGCCTACCAGGCCGCCCGGCGCGGCACCGACCGGGGCCAGAGATCCTTGCAGCAATTCGACCAAGCGCGCGGGACACCGCCGACGTTCGGTGGCGGCAACGTTTTGGGCCAGAAATCCTTGCTGCACTGGGGGCGGGTCGAATTGAACCTCGGCAAATATCGCACGGCGCAAACGCTCGCCACGCAGTTGATCGCCGAAGCGCCGAATCACGGCGAACGGATCGTTGCGCAGATGTTGCATATCACTGCGTCGTTATTTCTTCTCGATTTCGAGAGCGCTGAAGCCATGCTTCCGGCGATACGGGCGGACGTCGCCGCGCTGAAGAGCCTGACGGGGTTGCCGCCCGCCGCTGTCTGGTCAGCCGAAACGAACCTCGAGAAGGCCGCCGGCGGGGTGGCGTCCGCAGGCGGTCGCTACGCCGAGGCCGAGCGCCACTTCCGCGCGGCGCTGGCGTCGAACAACCGCTTGTTGCGCGACGAAGCGAGCCACACAGAGCGAGCACAGAACCCGCCGGGCATATTTTCGTATCTCGCGCTCATCCTGCGGAAGGACCTCGCCGATTCGTTGCTGCGTCAGGGTCGGCTCGTCGAGGCCGAGGTCGAGTACCGTGCCTCGTTGCTCGGCCACCTGTCGACGCGCGGCCGCTACTCGGTCGAGACCGTGTTCACCGTGCTCGGTCTGTCAAACGCTATACTCGAGCAGGGCCGTTTCGCGGAAACCGAAAAGCTCGCGCGCTCGGCGATCGAGACGCTGGACCAGATGAAGTTCGCGTCGACATCGAAACATTACTTCGTGGCGCTGAACCAAGTGGCGCGCGCGCAGAGCCTGCGCGGCGATTTAGAAGCAGCCGCCGCGACCTACGACGACATCCGCGTGCGCATGGCCGGAAACCCCGACGTAATGAAAAGATTCGATAACAACCAGAACCGGGGCATCGTGGCACTGCTGACCGGCCAAACCGACGAGGCGCGCCGCGTGATGACGAACGTGGTACAGAGCAGGGTGCGGACGCTCGGCGAGCAGCATCGGGCCACGGCGATGAGCCGCGGGATATTGGCGGCGGCGAAGCTGCGCGGCGGCGACACGGCCGGGGCACTCGCCGATTTCGACGCGGTGGTGCCGATCCTGATGCAGTCGTCCCAGCAGGCCGACAACGAGGAGAGCGGCTCGGTGGAGCGCGACAGGCACCTGCGCCTCGTGTTCGAGTCGGCAATGGGGGCTTGGGCGGCGTCGAACCGGCCGGGGGCCGTGGAGGACTCGTTCCGGCTTGCCGACGCGATCCGGGGGCAAGGGGTGCAGCGGGCACTGGCGCAGTCCTCCGCGCGTTCGGCGGCATCGGATCCGGCGCTGGCTGAACTCGTGCGGCGGGAGCAGGACACGCAGAAGCAGGTCGGCGCGCTGCAAGGCGCGTTGACCAACGTGCTTTCCGCACCCGAGCGCGACGATACGGCGGAGCGCACGCTGCGCTCGAAGATCGACACGCTGCGCGGCGCGCGGGCGGTGATCCGGCAGGAGATCGAGCGCCGCTTCCCGGACTACGCGAACCTGAGCGATCCACGTCCGGCGACGGTCGAGCAGGCGCGGCGCTCCTTGCGCGCGGGCGAAGCGCTGGTCGCGACCTATGTCGGTAGAGACCAAAGCTTCGTATGGGCGGTCCCGCAGACGGGACCGACGGCGTTCGCCACGGTGCGAGCGGGACAGCGTGAGATCGGCGAGGCCGTCGCGGGCCTGCGAAAGTCGCTCGACCCGAACGCGGCGTCGCTCGGCGACGTGCCGGCTTTCGACGTTGCGCTGGCGCACAAGCTCTATACGGAACTCCTGAAGCCCGTCGAGGCGGGCTTCGCGAACGCGGCGTCGCTGCTGGTCGTGCCGCACGGCGCGCTTGGCCAACTGCCCTTCGGGGTCCTGGTGACGGAGCCGATCCGGCTCGCCGAAGAGCGCGAGGGCGACGCGCTGTTCTCGGCCTACAAGGCGGTTCCCTTTCTGATCCGCAAGGCCGCGATCACGCAGCTGCCGTCGGTGGCATCGCTCGGCACGCTGCGCGCCTTGCCGGCTGCCCCCGCGAACCGCAAGGCTTTCGTCGGGTTCGGCGACCCATGGTTCAGCCCCGAACAGATGGCCGAGGCGAAGGCCGAAGCGGCGACGGCGCAGGTCGCCCAGTTGACCACGCGCGGGGCGGCCAACCGGCTGCAGACGCGCGGCCTGCCGCTCGTACGCCGCAACGCGCCAGCGACAGCGAACATCGACAACGCCGAGCTCGCGATGCTCCCGCGCCTGCGCGACACGGCCGACGAGGTAAAGGGCATCGCCGAAGCGCTGGGCGCCGGTCCCGCCGACGTGATCCTCGGGGCCGCCGCCAACGAACGCACGGTAAAGGCCATGGACCTCTCCGACCGGCGGGTCGTGATGTTCGCCACGCACGGCCTGATCCCGGGCGATCTCAACGGCCTACTGCAGCCGGCCTTGGCGTTGTCTGCGCCCAACGTCGCGGACATCGACGGCGACGGGCTCCTGACGCTCGACGAGGTGCTGGCGCTGAAGCTCAACGCCGATTGGGTCGTCCTGTCGGCCTGCAACACGGCGACGGGCGACGGCGCGGGAGCCGAGGCGGTCTCCGGCCTCGGCCGGGCGTTCTTCTACGCAGGTACCCGCGCGCTGCTGGTGACAAACTGGCCGGTCGAGACGACAAGTGCCCGCGCGCTGACGACCGACCTGTTCGCGCGGCAGGCGCGCAACGTCGGCCTGCCGCGCGCGGCGGCCCTGCAACAGGCCATGGCGGCCCTCATCGACGGGCCGGGCTTCGTCGACCCCGCATCCCGTCGGACCGTCTTCGCCTACAGCCATCCCATCTTCTGGGCACCCTTCGTGCTCGTCGGCGACGGCGGCGGATAGGTCCGACAGGTTTCGGAGCGCGCACGACGAAGCGCGCCGCCCTCGTCATGCTGCTGCTCGCCGCTTCGCCCGCGTCCGCCGCCGATCCCGTCGCGATCGTCGAAGACGCCAAGGGCAAGCTCGACGGCGACTTCATGGACTATGTCGAAGCCGGCCGGGTCGTGACGCTCGGCGCCAACGACGAACTCGTGCCCGGCTATCTCCGGTCATGCTGGCGCGAGACCATCAAGGGCGGCACCGTGACTGTCGGCGCGGAACAGTCGGCAGTCGCTGGCGGCACCGTACGCCGCGAAAAGATGCAATGCGACGGCGCCAAGATGCGGCTGTCGTCCGACCAGGCGGCCAAATCCGGCGTCATGGTGTTCCGTGCGCCGCCGCGTCCCGGCCAGACTCCGGCCGCCGAAATGACCATCTTCGGCGTCTCGCCCGTGCTCGACATCAAAGGCGGCGGCCGCGTTACCATCGCGCGGCTCGACCGGCCCGACGAGCCGTTCACCCTCGACGTTCCGGCCCAGCAGTTGACGCGCGGCAGCTTCTTCGATCTCGCGAAGGCGGGCCATGCGCTCGACGCTGGCGGTGCCTATCGGTTGTCGGTCGGCTGTACCAAGGGCCAACATGAACGCGGACGGGCACCGAGCCCGAGCGGGCCGAGGGGCGCGTCGAGCGAATGCAGGAGTATCCCTGAGAGTGGCGCTCCCAGCGATCGGCCCTCGATGGGGGCGGAGTCTGCGGGACTGTGGCTCAAGAACGAGTCCTTGTCACCAGAAGCGGATGGCTCGCAACGCCGGTCGGGCTGTTGTGTCGGCGTCGCTGGCGAGTGGGGGAGAGGCGGATAGGCCCATATCGCAAATCCCGGGTAGGATAGGCGCAGCCGGGACCCGCAGCTCGAGGAGGAACAGCGCATGGCCCAGCTCGATCTCGTCATTCGTGGCGGAACGGTGGTGGACGGCACCGGCGTGCCTCGCTATCAGGCCGACGTCGGCATCAAGAACGGGCGCGTCGCACGTGTGAGTGGCCGCATCCATGCGGGCGGGGCGAAGGAGATCGATGCGCGGGGCTGCGTCGTCGCCCCGGGCGCCATCGATCTCCACACGCACTACGACGCCCAGCTCAACTGGGATCCGTACGCGACGCTGTCCGGGTGGTTCGGCGTCACGTCGGTCAGCATCGGTCAGTGCGGCTTCGGCTTCGCGCCAACGCGGCCCGAAGATCGCGAGCTCAACATGCGGATGATGAACCGCATCGAGGCCATCCCGCTGCGGTCCATGCAGCTCGGCATGCGCTGGGACTGGGAGACGTTTCCCGAATATCTCGACAGCCTGGACCGCCAGGGGCTCGGCGTGAATGTCGGCGCCCTCGTGCCGTTCTCACCGCTGCGCGGCTACGTGCTCGGGATGAAGGCCGCGCGCGAGCGCACGTCCGTCACGGACGCCGAGCTCAACGAGATGAAGCGTCTCCTCCACGAGGCGATGATGGCCGGAGCCTTCGGCTTCTCGGCCGACAAGAATCTGGAAGATCGCACGGAGGACGGCAGCGCGCTGCCGAGCCACGTGGCGTCACCGGAAGAGTTCCTCGGGCTCGCGGACGTCCTCTCCGAGTTCAGCGTCGGGCATCTCGGCTGGACCATCGGGATCTCCACCACGGCGCTGGAGCAGCAGCGGCTCCTCACCGAGATGATGCGGCGGAGTGGCCGGCCGCTGCACGTCGCCGTCGGCGACGACGAGCAAGGCTTCGCGTGGGCCAAGGAGGCTCGTGACGCCGGATTGCCCGTCGTCGTTCAGCAGAACTCCATGGACCCCGTCGCGGAGTTCACGCTCGCGGAATACAACATGTTCGACTACATGCCTCACTGGATTCAGCCGCTGGTCGGCACCCCCGAGGAGCGCGCCGCGAAGCTTCGCGACCGGGCGACCCGCGAGGCGATGAAGCAGGACGTCGAGAAGTTCCGTCACGTCCGCACCGACTGGAACACGATGATCGTGGTGCAGGTGGCGGAGGCGCGGAACCGCTCCTACGAAGGCCTCACGCTCGCGGAGCTCGGCGAGAAACAGGGCAAGCATCCGCTCGATGCGTTCCTGGATCTGGCACTCGACGACGGCATGAAGACGACGTTCAGTCACATGCTGGCGAATCGCGGCGAGGAGACGCTGGCCCGCCGCATCACCAATCCCTATTCCCACATCTCTCTGTCCGACGGCGGCGCCCACATCCGCTACCTCACGATCAGCACCTGGCCCGTGCACGTCCTGTCGTACTGGGTGCGCGACCGGCAGCTCATGACCCTCGAGCAGGCCCACTACAAGATGAGCAGCCTTCCGGCGTGGCTCGCGAACTTCACGTCGCGCGGTACCCTGCGCGTCGGCGACTGGGCCGACATCATGGTCTACAACCTGGACGAGCTCGGATTAGTCTACGCCAAGCCCACGTACGCCACCGATTTCCCGGGCGGCGAGTGGCGGCGCATGCAGAAGCCGACGGGGATGCGCTACATCCTGGTCAACGGCGCCATCACGTTCGAGAGCAACACGTGCACGGGCGCGCTGCCGGGCAAGCTGCTGCGCAGCTACGACATGATCGGCTGACGGGGTGACGCGTCAGCTCATCCCGTAGAAGCCGAGGGCGCCGCCGGCGAGCACCTGGTGCCGCGCCTCGGGGGACAGCTTTCCCATCCGCTCGCGGAGCATCTGCGGCGCGCCCGGGAAGAAGCCGTCCCCGTGCGGATAGTCGGTGGCCCACATGATCTTGTGCGGCCCGATGTAGTCGGCCAGCACCGCGATGCTGCTCTCGACCGGCTCGAACGAGATCCAGCAGTTGCGCTGGAACAGTTCGCTCGGCCTCGTCTTCGGCGCGGACTCGTTGAAGCCCTGGTCGTCGAAGTGCCGGTCCATCCGGTCGAGCCACGGCGCGATCCAGCCGCCGCCCGACTCGAGGAACGCGACGCGCAATCGCGGATGCCGGCTAAGAGTGAAGGAGGTTCTCGAAGATCTACCGAACATCCGTCGGCTACGCCATCATCGACGCCTTCAGGAATTTTTGAGACACGTCGAGGGAGATCAGCCCGCTTGGAGACCTCTCAGAGACCTTTGTATTTCGACGGATGAGGAGCAGCGTCTCGCCAGTCACTATCCTCGGTCTGTGCAGAGCGCGCTGGACCATAAATGGTCGATCGGAGGGATGCTGCGCGAGATGGTGAAGGGAGCTCCATCCGACGCCACCGGAGGGCTCCTGTACCAGTACGGGTTCGGTAGCCAGTTAATGCATTTCGATGCTGATTCGGTACTCGTGATGTGGGAGCGCGAGCAGCGAAACGAGGAGCGGCGTCGTGCAGTCGAGGGAGCGCACGCAGCACGGCTTTTCTCAGACATCTTGATGTTCGCCATGCGGAGGGTTAGCGCGGCCTACCGGATGAAGAATGTCGCCCCCGGACCACTAAGGGCAATCGGCGATGAGCTCGGCGCGCGGCGGCGGGCGGATTTTCGCCTGTCCGCTGGAACGATTTGTTATGCCTCTCCGTGCTACTTCTTCTCAGGCATTGCTGAGGAATGGTGGCTTGTAATTAGCCACTCTGAACCATTCCAACGATAGGTATAGCTGTAGCGCCCGCTGACCGTCGCTCCTGTCTTGGCAAACGTGAATGTGTAAAGCCCTGCGTCAACCGCAGTGTTACAACCGAGTTCAATGGTTCGCAAGTCAATCTTGCCAGAGGGACGGTTCTCCAGAAAGTGGTGGAAGTAATCTTCCTTCTCGGCTGGCGTGAGACGCGGTTTGTTTGAAACAGTGGGCAGAAGGATTGACCGCTCCGCGTAGTTGGCTACCACCTTATCCGGATCACCTGTTTGCAACGACTGGTTCCAGCGATCGAAAAGTGCCGCAATTTCCGCTTCGGAAACTGCCTTGCAGCTCTCAGTGCGCGCCCCTTGCGCATTGGTTTGCGCGATTTGGTTTGAGGCACAACCTGCAAGGGCTGTAACAATAAAAAGCAAACTTAAGGACTTCATCTTCATAAAACGCCCCTATCTAGAGTGGTTGGGGGGATTTGAGGCATAACTATCATTCGACAGCGTGGCCGGTCGCGTCACCGCATCTGCCCGTAGATGCAAGGCGTCTGGATCTGGATGCGGCATCTCTATGTGGATGCTCGAATGGCATCTGCATCTGGATGTTTCTCGCTCACCGCCGCGGCATCCAGGCCTGGATGCCGCGGCATCACGATGCGACGCCTGAGCGCGAGGGCGACGACGACTGCCCCGCGACCTGACGGCATGGCCGTGCCGACGAGCCGCCCGCGGTACTGGCCAGCGCGGCCGTCGGTGTTTCCTCACACCGGCGGGCGGCGCGTGTGCCAGTCGGTGGCCTTCTGGTACGCGTGGCCCAGACGGAGCACCGTCGCCTCCTCGAACGCGCGGCCGCTGAGCTGCATCGACACCGGCAAGCCGGACGTCGAGAACCCGCACGGCAGCGCGAGCGTCGGCTGGCCGGTCAGGTTGAACGGCGGCATGTTCGTCCGCGGGAACGCGAGCTCCGGATCGTACGCGACCTTGAACGGCGTGGCCGGCTTCGGCGTCGTCGGCGTCGCGAGCACGTCGACCGACTTCATGACCTCGGCCACGTCGGCGCAGACCTGCATCCGGATCCGCTGCGCCTGCACGTATTCCGACGCCGTCACGAGCGCGCCGGTCATGATCCGCTCCCGGAGCACCTCGCCGTAGAGCTCGGGCTTCGTGCGGAGGTCGTGCTCGTGATACGCGAACGCCTCGGCGGCGAGGATCAGGAAGAACGAGCGCGAGAGATCGATCGACGGGATCGTGATGTCGCGGACCTCGGCGCCGAGCGAACGGAGCACGCCGAGCGCGCCCTCGAACGCGCGCACGAGATCGGCGTCCGCGTCCTCGAAGAAGTAGTTGCGCGGCACGCCGATGCGCAGCCCGCGCACGGAGCCGCCGAGCGCCTTGACGTAGTCGTCGACCGCGGCCGTGCTGCTTGCCGGGTCGGCGGTGTCGTGACCGGCGATCGGCTGGAGCAGATACGCGCAGTCCTCGGCCGTTCGCGCCATCGGCCCCGTGTGATCGAGCGTCCACGAGAGCGTCATCACGCCCGCGCGGCTGCAGCGGCCGTACGTCGGCTTCAGGCCGGTGATGCCGCAGAACGCCGCCGGTCCACGGATCGAGCCGCCGGTGTCCGAGCCCGTCGCGCCGTGGAGGAAGCCGGCGGAGAGCGCGGCCCCCGAGCCGCTCGACGAGCCGCCGGGGATGTGGTCCTGGTTCCACGGGTTGCGCGCCGCGGGGAAGCGATGGCCGGGGAACTGGAGGCCGAACGCGAACTCGTGCGTGATGAGCTTGCCCATCATGATGCTGCCGGCCTCGGCCCACTGCCGCACCACCGTCGACTCGTCCTCGGGAATCCAGTCGGCGAAGAGCGCGGAGCCGCCGGTCGAGCGGATGCCGCGCGTCAGATAGATGTCCTTGTGGCCGATCGGGATGCCGAGCAATGGGCGCGCGTCGCCCTTTCGCAGCGCATCTTCCGCCGCCTTCGCGTCGGCGAGCGCGCGCTCGGGTGTCAGCGTGACGAACGCGTGGAGCGCGGGATCGAGCTTCTCGATGCGCGCGAGCAGCGCGCGCGTGACTTCCACCGGGGAGACCTCGCGCTTGCGATAGGCGGCGCCGAGCTCTCGGATCGTCGTGTAGTGCAGCGCCTCACTCATGGCGAACCCCGAGGTGCGGGCCCTTCGCATCGAAGGTGACCGCGGGCTCGAGCGGGCGAACGGTGCGCGAGTCGACGCGGCTCAGCGGCGCGAGCGCGTCACCGAGCAGCTTCTTCATCATCGCGAGCCGATGCTCCGGAATCTTGAGGCCGGCGGCGGCGATCCGGGCGCGAAGCTCCTCCATGGTCAGCTCGGGCATGGGCGCCTCCTTCAGGCAACGGATCCGAGCATACGATACCCCGCGGCCTCGGCCGCGCGCAGGCGCGTGTCGATCTCGCCCTCGAGGCGTCGGATCGCGTCGGGCGACACCGACTTCTCCGCGCCGAGCGTGAGCAGCGCGGGCAGCGCCAGCCACCACACGAGGCTCTCGAACGGCTCCTTCACGAAGTAGCGCACGCCGTCGTACTCGTTGACGCCGACGAGCCACGCGGCGTCGGGATCGGTGAGCACGTCGAGCGCATCCGGGGGCCCCGTCGTCACGGCGGCCGTCGCCGTCTTCGGGGCGGCGGCCGTCGGCGCCGACGGCGCGTGCACGAACGCCAGGCGTACGCGCGCGGCGGCGCGCCAGCGATCCTCGCCCTCGACGCCGAGCGCCCCGAGCGCCTCGGCGACGACGCCGCGCAGCCGCACGCTCTCGAACATCCGGCCCGCGGCTTCCTCGGGATGCGCCGGATCGGCGGCGCGCCCCAGCGCTTCGAGCGTGGCCCACGCGACGATCGCTCCGAGGGTTCCGGTTCCTTCGGCGGCGAGCAACGCGCGCACGCCACCCGGCCAGGGCGATGCGAACTGCTCCTCGAGCGCGCCGAACGCGAACGCCGCTTCGAGGCGCGCTTCGAATGCGCGCACCGCGCCGTCGATGTCGCCACGGAACTCGCCGCCCGTGGCCTCCGGCATGCGCTTCGAGAGCTCGCGCGTCTCGACGAGCAGTGCGCGCAGCCGATCGCCCGCGTCGCTCAGCGACACCGCTGGCTCGGGCGCCGCGATCCGCGAGCGGGCCGCGAGCGCGCCGACGAGCTCTGGGTCGAGCAGCGTCCGCAGCGCCGCGTGGACGGGCTCGAGGACCAGCAGGAGCATCGCGTCGTCGACGCTCGGGACGCCGCGGCCCGCGAGCTGATCGGCGAGGACGCCCCACGGCTGCGTGCCGTCGTCGACGACCTCACGCCAGTCGAGGAGCACGCGGCAGCTGTACGCCTCGAGCTCGAGACGCAAGCCGTCGTCGGCGAGCGCGCGTGAATGGTACAGGTATTCGAGGCCGCTGACCGCGTCGCGGCAGACGAGAAAGGTCCCGGCGTCACGCGAGAAGCCGAGCGCGGCGCCGACCGTCTGCTGGGCGAGACGGCCCGCGCCCTTGTCGAAGTACGCGCACGAGATGCGGACCCAGCCGCGCGCCTGCGCGTACTTGTTGTGGAACACGACCAGCGCGCGCTCGCCGCCGCGGCGGTTCGAGTACGCGAAGACGTCCTCGCTCACCCAGCCCTCGTCGGTGAAGAAGTCGTAGAGCCGGAAGTCGCGCGCCTCCGCGAAGAGCGCACGCCGGTGGAGCAGGGGCGAGATCTGCTGCTCGTGCCGCGCGACGAGCCCCATGTCCGGCTGCTCGTCGTATTCCGCGCGGCGGTACTCCATCCCGTACCGCTCGGTGTAGCCCTCGACCTGGCCGTGGCCGAACATCGGCAACCCGGGCAGCGTCGACATCAGCGTGCAGACGCCGAAGTACTTGTCGCCCTTCCCGAACTGGTCCTCCGCCGTGCGCTCGTCGGGGTTGTTCAGGAAGTTGACGTAGCGCTTGAGGATCTCCGGATCGAACTCGAGCGTGTTCTTGATCACCATCCGGTACTTCGCGTTGTCCTCGTCGCGCAGCATGACCATGAACGCGCTGTTGTAGACGCGGTGCATGCCGAGCGTGCGGACGAAGTAGCCCTCCATGAGCCAGAACGCCTCCGCGAGCAGCAGCGTGCCCGGCGCCTCGGCCGCCACGCGGTCGACCACCTCGCGCCAGAACTCGACGGGGATCGCGGCGTCGAACGCGGCCTTCGTGAGCCCGTGCTCGGCGCGCGACGGGATCGCGCCGCCGCGCCCGGGCTCCGGGAACCACAGGCGCTGGAAGTGGCGCTTCGCCAGCGTCATCGCGGCGTCGAAGCGGATGATCGGGAACTGCCGCGCGACGTGGAGGATGGTCTGGATGACGCCCTCGCGCACCTCGGGCTTCAGGAAGTCGAGCTGCGCGGTGTCGTTCCACGGATAGCTGGTGCCGTCGTTGCCGTGGTAGATGAAGCGCGTGTCGCCGGTCCACAGGTCGCGCCGCCGGAACACCACCGCCGCGTCCGTCTTCGCGTAGTACTTGTCGTCGATCTTGATCTCGACGCGCTCGTCGCTCGAGAGATTCGGCCCTTCGAAGCTGTAGACGGGGAACGGGCTTCCCGGCAGCGCCAGGAACCAGTCGGGATGCTGCATCACCCAGCGCGAGTCGATCCCCATGTGGTTCGCGACCATGTCGCTCGCCAGCCGGATGCCGCGCTTCTCCGCGCGGTCGCGCAGGTTCTCGTACGCCGCCGGGCCACCGAGGTCGGCGGCGATGACGTAGTCGTACAGCGAGTACGCCGACGCCACGGCGTCCGCCTTGCCCATGAGCTGCTTGATCCGCTGCGAGGCGCGGCTGCGCTCCCACAGCCCGATGAGCCAGAGCCCGGTGAAGCCGCGCCGCGCGAAGATGTCGAGCTCCTCGTCGGGAATCTCGTCCAGCCGGGTGATCGACCGGCCGTACGCGCGCGAGAGCTGATCGAGCCACACGTACGTGCTCTTCGCGATGAGCACCGTGCGCGGCATCCAGTCCTCGTCGTGGCTGAACCGCTCGGGCTCGGGATCCTGCGCGGAGTAGCTCGGCACCCACGCCGCCGCTTCGAGCTGCTGCGCGCCGGCGGGATTCGGGCCGGGCGGATGGAAGCGCAGCCACACGGCCACCTGCTCTTCCTTCAGCACGTCCATCCCGCGGAGCAGCCGGTCGAGGAAGTCGCCGAGCAGGTCGCTCCAGTGGTGGCGGATGTACGCGAGCTGGCCTTCGAGCGAGTCCGGCGAGGCGAGCGCCGGCGCGCGAAGCATGTCGATCAGGTTCTGGTTCATGGGACCGAACCGCGGGCGCGACTCGAAGTACTCCCGGAGCGCGGCGCCGATCTCGCGATAGCCGCTGGCGGCGAGCGTGTCGTCCTCGAACAGCTCGCGGAACGGGCGGAACGCGCCGTTGAGGTTCGCGAGCCAGACCGTGATGAGCTCTTCGAGCGCGATCGCGCGGTGGGGAATGCCGGCCGTCTGTCCGGCGAGCCACGCCTTCGCCGTCTCGAGGCCGCGATACACGGCGACGGTGGGGAAGTGCTCGGCGAACGCGGCGAGCGCCGCGTTGAAGCGCTCGGCGCCGATGCGCGCCTCGAACCACCCGAGGGCGCCGAGGATCGCGCGGGGATCGCGGCGCTGGCGATACAGGGCCAGCACGATGTGGCCGATCTCGTCGACGAGCCCCATCGCATTGAGCGCGCCCGGGTTCACCGCGCGGTCCGCGTTGTTGGCCGCGTCGCGGACGAGGTTCATCCGGTGGGCGAGCTGGCGGCTCGCCGCCACATCGACCAGCATGACGTTCGCGGTCAGGGAGAAGAGCGAGTCCGGGAAGCCGTAGCGGTCACGGGCGGCCCGGGCAATGTGGAACTCGTATCGGCATCCGTCCATGCCCGCAAGCGTATCAAGTACGATGCCCGCATGACGGACAGTCGTCCATTCGCCGGAATCCAGGTTGTAGAGTTTGGCCAGTTCATCGCCGTGCCATTCTGCGGACAGCTCCTGGCCGAGGGCGGCGCCTACGTGATCAAGGTGGAGTCGCTGGAGGGCGACCCGGTGCGGCACCTGGCGCCCGTGGCCCCCGGCGAGACCCGCCACTTCATCTCCCGGAACCGCGGCAAGCACTCGCTGCCGCTCGATCTGAAGCATCCGGACGCGCGGCGAATCATCGACGCGCTGCTCGCCCGCGCCGACGTCGTCCTCTTCAACTTCCGGCCCGGCCTCGCCGAGGAGCTCGGCCTCGACTACGGGACGCTGTCAGCGCGCTATCCGAGGCTCATCGTCGGCAGCGTGACCGGGTTCGGCACGCGCGGGCCGGACGCGATGCTCGCCGGCATGGACCTCGTGCTGCAGGCGCGCAGCGGGCTGATGGCCTCGAACGGGCGCGTGAGGGACGGCGTGCCGAGCCCGGGGCGACTCGCCCATCGCCGATTACGTGTGCGCGCCGTCGCTCGCGTACGGGACCGTCTCGGCGCTGCTGCGACGCACCGCCACGGGGCGCGGCGGGCACGTCGAGGCCGCGCTGCCCATGGCGGCGCTCCTGGCACAGAACAACTCGATGGTCCGGGTGGCGAGTGAAGACATTCCACGCAACGATGCCGTCCTCGCGGAGCTCGCGACGCTGCGCGCGCGCGGCGCGTCGTTCGAGGAGCAGGCCGAGGTCGTGCCGCACGTCCGAACGCCGGGCATGGTCTCGATCTACTACCGGACGTACCAGACGAAGGACGCGGCGATCGGCATCGCGTGCGTGAGCCCGGGGATCCAGCGCACGCTGATGCGCGCGGTCGGCCTCGAGGACGCCGCGCACGCGACGAGGATGGATCGCGAGCACCAGGCGCGCCATTACGCGACGTTCCGCGAGCGGATGGAAGCGGTGATGGCGTCCCGCACGGCGGCGGAATGGAAGGTGATCCTCGACAAGGCCGGCATTCCCAACGCGCCGGTGCGCTTCAACGTGGAGATGTTCGAGGATCCCCAGGTGTTCCTGGCCGAGCTGGGGGGTGCGAGACGCACCCCCCAAGCCCCCAGCGCTGCGGGCCCGGAGTGAATCCGGGCCCTCCGCGACTGCCCTAGCCTCGCGGGCGGTTCCGGCGAACCGCCTCCGGGTTCGTGGAGTCGGCACCCATGTAGATGCCCTTGTCCCACGTGCGCTTGAGCGGGTCGCGGACGTGCAGACGCATGCGGCCGATCCCGTGGATCTCGAAGTCCACCACCTCGCCGTCCTGCAGCGGGCCGAGCCCCTCGTGGTTGGTGCCGCAGGCGATGAGGTCGCCCGAGCCCATCGTCATGATCGTCGTCGCGAACTCGACGAGCTGCGGGACGAAGTGCTCCATGTCGTCGGTGGTGTAGTTGTGGCGGAGCTGGCCGTCGACCCAGAACTGCACCTGGACGTCGTTCGGGTTCGGGATCTCGTCGATCGTCGCGATGCACGGGCCGATCGGCGCGAACGTGTCGAACGACTTGCCGAGCCAGCTGCCGGTCTTCCACGTCCGGCGGCCGTCGCCGCGCGCGGACACGTCGATCATGCCGGTGTAGCCGAAGACCGCGCTGCGCCAGTCCTCCTTCTTCACCGACTTCGCCGGGCCCTTGATGACGAGCGCCAGCTCCGCCTCGTGCATGAAGATCCACGGCTCGGTGAATTCCGGCAGCACGATCGTGTCGCCGGGGCCGATCACGGCGTCCGGATTCTTCATGAACATGTTGAGCGGACGCGCTTCCATCGCGCCGTGCTCCCAGAAGTTGGCGATGCACGCGAGGATCTTGCCGGGGCGCGGGAGCGGCGCGCGCAGGCGGACGGCGTCGAGCGGCGTGGCCGCGCCGTCGCGCGCGACACGCTCCAGCGCCGGCCGCAGGCGATCGAAGTCGTCGATGATCCCCTGCATGGTGAGCTGCGGCGTGTGCCCGATACGCACCGCGTCGGCGATGCTGACGACGCCGCGCTCCGTGATGAGGCCGGAAGAACGTCGGCGCTGCCGGGACGTTGGAAGAGCGCGAGCTTCATGGGACCCTCCGCCGAATCAGGCGAGACTGCTGCGTGGACCGAAAAAGCCGCCCTTCGGCCGCGCGTGCGCGTGCCAGTGGTCCGGGATGTTGCGCATGTGATCGTCGATGAAGTAGTCGCCGACCTCACGCGCGGCGACCTCGCCGATCCGCGCGCGCATGTGCGTCATGTGCTCGGCCGGCGGCTCCGTGCCGTGGAAGCGCCACACGACCATCGGCACCGCGCAGATCTCGCACTCGGCGATCCAGCAGACCTCGTCTTCGTGGAACCACGGCGTGATCTTCTTGGCCTGGCACAGCATGCACGCCGGATCTGTCGTGAAGCGCTCCTCGGCCATCAGTACCCGCCCCCGAGCTTGCGGTGGTCCCAGCTCGCGACGCGCGTGGGACGGAAGACGAGCCCGACGCGCTTCGGCGCCTGCAGGCGGACCATCTCGGGGACTTCGTCACCGGAGGCGCCGGTGTAGCGTCGCGTGACCGCGGTGCCGATCTCCGCGACCTTCGCGATGTCGCGGACGATCTCGACGTCGCACTCGAGCATCGCGCCGCGCAGCTCGTGGTAGGCGTCGCCGGCCTCGACCTGCAGCGTCGCCTGCGGCGTGCGCTCGAGGTTCTTCACTTTCTGTGACTTCGCGAACGTCCATCCCGAGATCACCGCACCGTCGGCGACGTACCAGAGCGGCATCAGGTGCGGCCGGCCGTTCGGACCGATGCTCGCGATCGTGACGATGCGCTCTTCCTGCAGGAACCCATGGAGCTCGGCGTCGGTCATGGCGATGGCGGCGCGGCGGGACGGCATCTCAGCTCTCCAGGCTCAGGCCCCAGAGCACCGGCTCGGGGTGCAGTCGGACGTCGAGGCGGTCGGCGACCGTGTCGCGGATGTGGCGCGCGAAGCCGGCGACATCGGCGGCGCGCGCGTCGTCGTGACAGACGATCGCGAGCGTGTGGCGGCTCGAGAGCCCCACGGCGCCGGCGCGCGTCCCGCGCGTGAACCCCGCGCGCTCGATGAGCCACGCCGCGGAGAGCTTCACGGTGCCATCGGGCTGGGCCCATCGCGGCATCCCGCGGACGCCGGCCCGCGTGGCGACCTTGTCCGCATGCGCCGGGGCGACGATCGGATTCGTGAAGAACGAGCCGCAGCTCCGGCGATTCGGGTCGGCGGCGTCGAGGACCATCGACTTGGTGCGCCGGATCTCGATCACGCTCTCGCGCACCTGGCCGAGCGTCGGCCGCGTGGAGCCTCGCGCGCTCAGGTGCTTGGTCAGCTCGTCGTACTTCAGGGTCGGCGCGCCGCCGGGCCGGAGGCGATACGTCACGCCGAGCACGATCCATCGATCGGGCTCGCCGCTCTTGAACCGGCTGTCGCGATAGGCGAAGGCGCACTCCGGCGGCGGGAGGCTGACCGTGTCGCCGGTGGTGCGATCGATCGCGCGAACGGCGGTGATCGTGTCGCTGACTTCCTGGCCGTAGGCGCCGACGTTCTGGATCGGCGTGGCGCCCACGCGGCCGGGGATGCCGCTCATGCACTCGAGCCCCGCCCAGTCCCGTGCGACGGCGCACCGCACGAGGTCATCCCACGGCTCACCGGCGGCGACCGTGATCTCGACCGCGTCCGCGGTCTCGCGCCAGTCGATGCCGCGCGTGTCGACGTGGACGACGAGGCCGTCGATGCCGCGGTCGTCCACCACGACGTTCGAGCCGCCGCCGAGGACGTGCAGCGGCACGCCGCGCGCGCGCGCCCACGCCCACGCCGCGCGCACGTCGGCGTCGTAGCGCGCGTGGACGAAGAAGCGCGCCGGGCCGCCGAGGCCCATCGTGGTCAGGGGCGCGAGCGCGACGCGCTCGGCTACTTCCACGGCACGGCGGCGCCCCACGCGTTGAGGAACGTCGTCTCGGACGTCGGCTTGCGCACGTTCGGGCCGAAGCTTCCCCGCGGATAGCCGAGCGGGATGCAGAAGTGGAACGCGACGTCCGCGGGGATCTTGAACATCGCGCGGAAGCGCTCCATCACCGACGGGTGCAGCGTCGTCGGCAGCGAGCCGATGCCGAGGGCGCGCGCGGCGAGCATGAGGTTCTGGCACGCGGGGATCACGGAGTTCGCCGGCCCGTTGTTCATCGCGAGCGCGAAGACGACCGCGGGGGCGTCCTTCATCTCGCTGGCGAGCTGCGCGGCCGCGCGATGGTTCTTGTCCTCGGCCGGGATCTGCTCGAGGCTCGTCCACGTGTGGCCTTCGTCGCGCCGCTTCGCCCACCACGCTTCGTAGTAGAGCGGACCGAACTCGTCGTGGATCTTCTTGCGGTCGGTGAGGACCAGGAACCGTCCGACCTGGCGGTTGCCGCCGTTCGGCGCGCGCACCCCCGCCTCGACGATCGTGTGGATGTCCTCCACCGGGATCGGGTCGGGCTTGAACTTGCGGATGGAACGCTGCGAGAAGATCGCTTCGCCGAGCGGCATGTGCAGGCGCTTTTCGTCGTTCATCGGTGCGCCTTGGGCAGATACCCGAGCAAGAGGGCGTTGAGGTGGACGAGGAGCAGCTTGTTCCACGAGACCGAAGCTTCGAGCGCGTCCGCGGCCGGCAGCTCCGCGGCGAAGATGCCGGCGAGCGCGCTCTGCGTGAGGCTCATGGCCCCGACCATCATGCGCACCGGAATCGTGCCGCCCGGCCGATCCGGACTGGACGCGCGATGGCTGTGCGAGAGGCCGATCATCAGCAGGTAGTACGCGGAGTCCTGCGTGATCGCGGCCTGCGCGGTCTCCTTGAGCCATTTCGCGAGGCTGTGCTTGCGCCGCTCGATGCGCGTGCGATCGGGAGTGCCGTCCGCCGCGAGGAAGAACCGCGCGCTGTCGGGCATCGAGAGGAAGTGATCGTAGAGCGCGGACGTGAGCGCGGCTTCGCGCGCGAGGACCAGCGGTGCCGTCTTCCGCACGACGGTCGCGTCCGCTTCGCTCCAGCCCACGAAGGTCAACGCGTCCTTGAGGAAGCGCTCCATGTCGGCGCCGGGGAGCGGGGTCGTCATCAACCGCCCGGGGCGGGTACGGGCACGCGCGCGTGCGACGGCGCCACGCGCCGCCCGACCTGCACGACCGTCAGGATCATCGCGACCATGATCGCGGCGACCACGACGAACATGCCACGAGGCGCGTCGTGGTCGAGGAACCAGCCGTAGACCGGCGGCGCGACGAGCGAGCCGAGATCGAGGCCGGAGTACACGAAGCCGAAGACCTTGCCCGACGATCCGCGCGGCGTCGCCGCGCGCACGATCATGTCGCGCGCCGGACTCGTGATGCCCAGCGCGAACCCCGTCCCCGCCATGGCGACCGCGAGGAGCGGGAGCGGCAGCACGCCGCTCGCCATCGCCATCACGAACGCCGCCGCGCACAGCACGCCCGCGACGGCGACCAGCGTGTGGCGCTTCACACGATCCGCGAGCAAGCCGCCGGCGAGCAGGCCGGACGCGTTGCCGATCAGGAACGCGGTCAGCGCGCCCGCCGCGAGCGTCAGCGGGGCGGCGTAGATCATCAGCACCGCCGGGACCGCGAACGTCTGGATGCCGGTGAACGCGCCGGAGAGCAGCGCGAAGTACCCGAACGCGATCACGATCGGCGCGGCGAGCAGCACGCGCACGTCGGTGGCGAGCGACGCCGGCGTTGCGCCCGCCGGTGCCGGCATCGCGCGGCCGAGGCCCGGCGTGAGACGCGCGATCACGAGCGTGACGAGCAGCGCGAAGCCGGCCGCCGCCACGAGCCCCATGCGCCAGCTCGCGTACTGTGCGACCGGCATCACGATCGCGGGCGCCAGCACCCAGCCGAGGTTCCCGCAGATGCCGTGCACGCTGTACGCGCGCGCGACGCGCCGCGGGCTCACGGTCGCGTTGATCATGGCGTAGTCCGCCGGATGGAAGACGCTGTTGCCGACGCCCGCGAGCGCGGCGAGCGGCAGCAGCACCCAGTAGCTCGGCGCGAGCGCGGCGGCCGCGATGGCGCCGCCGTAGAGCGTCATGCCCGTGAGGAGCACGCGCCGCGCCCCGAAGTGATCGACGAGGAAGCCGGCGATCGTCTGCATCAGTCCCGACGCCGCGTAGAAGACCGTCGCGATGAGGCCGAGCTGCACCCACGTGACGCCGAACGCGTCGCGAAGGAGCGGGAACAGCAGCGGGATCGCGAGCTGGAGGAAGTGGCTGACCATGTGCGCGGCACCGATCAGCGCGATGATGCGGACGTCCGTCATGACCTCATACAGTACACTGAGAGCCCGTGCGCTCCATCGCGTTCGACCACATCGCGCTCGCGCTCCCTCGCATGGCGGACGCGGTCCCGTTCCTCGTCGGCGTCCTCGGCGGCGTGCCGCACAACGGCGCGCGCGGCGGTCCGGAGTTCCGCTTCGGGACGTGGCGCTACGACGGCGGCGGCAAGCTCGAGGTGATCGAGCCCGTCGGCGCCAACGGCTTCGTCCACCGCTTCCTCGCGTCGCGCGGGCCCGGCATCCACCACGTGACGTTCAAGGTGCCCGTTCTCGACGAGGCGTGCGCGCGCGCCCGCGCGCGCGGCTACGAGGTCGTCGGCTACGACGACTCGTACGACGACTGGAAAACCGCCTTTCTCCATCCCAAGCAGGCGCTCGGGATCGTGGTGCAGTTTGCGCAGACGTCCGCCGGCACTGACGCGGGACGATGGCGGCCGCCGGCCACCGTCGCGAACCCGCCGGCGCCGGTGACCGTGATCGGAGTGCGCATGCGCGTCAGCGCCGCGGGACGGGCGCGCGCGCAGTGGCAGGAGATCCTGCACGGGATGTGCGTCGAGGAGTCCGAGACGCGGCTGGTCTATCGCTGGCCCGAGTCGCCGATGGCGCTGACGATCGACGTCGATCCCAGCGGGTCCGAAGGGCCACTGGCGATCGAGCTCGCCACGAGTCGGGCGCTGACGCTGCCTCCCGGCCCCGTGCCCGGCCTCGGGACGACTTTTCGGATCGCTCGGCCGTAGTAGGGGAGTGGCTAGCCGCTCCGGCCGTTGCCCGGGCGGCCGTTGCCGCGGACACCGAGCTTGCGGTCGATCCGCTCGAGGATGCGCGTGTGGCGGTTGAGGGTTCTCACGATCGCAAGCCCGACCGCGTGAACCTCTCTGGACGTCCTCTGCGTGGTCATCGCCTGGCGCGCAGACTCCTCACGCCACGTCCGCCGCTCGTCTCTGAGCTCGCGAATGACCTGTTCGAAGCGCTCGTCCGAGCGGCGGCGGTCGGCGCGCATCTCGACGCGCAGGTCTCGGAGCTCCTCGAGAATCACGCGGATCCCCGGATCGACCGGCCGGCCGTTGCCCTGGTGCGCCACGAGCACACCCTAGCGACGCTCACTCAGCTCGTCAATGTGTCCGAGGGGATACAATCCGCGCGGGAGGCGCCATGCTCAAGCCAGGAGACAGGGCGCCCGAGTTCACCGGCCGCGATCACACCGGAAAGACGATCGCGCTCGCCTCGCTGAAGGGCAAGAAGGTCGTGCTCTGGTTCTATCCGAAGGCCGACACCCCGGGCTGAACGGCGGAAGGTTGCGGGTTCCGCGACCTGAAAGCCGACTACGACGCGAAGAACGCCGTGATCCTCGGCGTGTCGTTCGACAGCCCCGCCGCGAACAAGGCGTTCGCGGAGAAGTTCAATTTCAACTTCCCGCTGCTCTGTGACACCGACCGCGCGATCGGCACCGCGTACGGCGCCAACGTCGATCCCGCGAAGGGCGCGCAGCGGGTCGGCGTGGTGATCGACGAGAACGGCCGGGTCAAGGAATGGCACGAGCGCGTCGACGCCCGTGCCTGGCCCGCGCAGGTGGTGCAGACGCTCTAGACAATATGGAAGGACCGGCCTGCCGTATCGCATAGTCGTGGGTTGTTCCGGGCAGGAACAGAGCCACAGGCGATAGGAGGCCGGTCATGGAGAAGGATACTACCTACGTA
>Ga0194120_10004590_pt1 | contig 21128 bp, 19 predicted proteins | sample TA2MahCa65mmetaG_FD_148642 | JGI IMG/M metagenome (GOLD analysis project Ga0194120, IMG submission 148642) | Freshwater microbial communities from Lake Tanganyika, Tanzania - TA2015019 Mahale Deep Cast 65m | ecosystem: Environmental > Aquatic > Freshwater > Lake | place: Tanzania: Lake... | reverse complement strand
CGGCGTGATCGCGGACGGTTGCGCCGGCTGCGACTTGGTTCGGTGACTGCAGGCGCGCCGCCACAGCGACAGCGACGGGCTTAGCGTTCGTCTCCGTCGCATGCCGCAAGGAGGCGGCGGCATCTGTGCAATCCCTGTGCGGGTGCAACCACCGGCGTCCGCCTTGGACCTGGAATCCGCACCGTGAATACTGCCGCGGTGAGGCGCAAGCCCTGGCATGTGATTGGGCTGCCCAATTCGTCACGCCATTGCCTAATTAGCGTTTTCGAGGCCGTCCGCGCCGCCGCGGCTCAGCGCTAGTGGGAGCGGTCAACGCCTGTGGCGTGGTTTCCAACGCGGCGGCCACCCGGCAGATCGATGCCAGCGTGAGGTTTGTGGCCCGTTCAAGTCGCTGGACGTACACCAATGTACAAGCGAGACCAAGCGAAAGACCCCGCCCCGAAATAGCCCCGCGCCCCGCCCAATGTTACACTTGCACCGGCGCCACGCCGCGCCGGACCGACGCACATGAAGTTCCTCGACGTCACCACCGACTACGCCTTCAAGCGCGTGTTCGGCAGTGAAAACAGCAAGCCCGTGCTCAAGGCGTTTCTCAACGCCATCTTGGAGTACGAAGGCGAGCACGCGATCGCCGACCTCGACATCGTCGATCCCTACCAGGTCCCGGCCATCGAGGGCATGAAGGACACCTTCGTCGACGTCAAGGCGGTACTCGCCAACGGCAAGCACATCATCGTCGAGATGCAGGTGCTCAACGTGCCGGGCTTCGAGCAACGCGTGCTGTACAACGCCGCCAAGGCGTACGCGCAGCAACTGACCAAAGGCGACGACTACACGCTTTTGCGGCCGGTCGTGGCGCTCACGCTGACCGATTTCGATATGTTCCCGGACCACGCCGGGTACCTCAGCCGATTCAAGGTCATGGAGACCCAGCGGCTGACGACCTATACCGGCGACCTCGAACTGGTGTTCGCAGAGCTGCCCAAGTTCACCAAGCCGATCGAGGCGTTGACGACGGCCACGGATCGCTGGCTGTATTTCGTCAAGCATGCCGGCAGCCTCAAGATGGTGCCGGAGGCCTTGCGCCAAGAGCCTGGCCTCGCGACCGCTTTCGACATGGCGATGGAGTCGGCGCTGTCGCCCGAGGAGTTGGAGCAACAACACAAGCGCTTCGACTTCATTCGGCTGCAGCGGGGGTCGATGGCCAAGGCGACTGCGGATGGGTTGGCGAAGGGCCGAGCAGAAGGACGAGCGGAAGGTCGGGCCGAGGGGCGGGCCGAGGGGCGGGCCGAGGGGCTGCGCGACGCCTTGCTGGCCTTGCTCGATCACGGAATGGACGAACGCGAGGCGCGGCATTTGCTCGGCATGGAGCGATCCGGCGCGCGTTGATCAGCGGCCGACGGGCGAGCTGCTCGGGCGGTCAGCGTTGGCCAACGCGGCTTCTCGCTCTCGGCGCGTAACGTTATCCTGGAGAGCTGCTCGACTTCGAATCGTCGGGGCCTTCTTTGGTTCGCTCACGCACAACCGCTGGACGTCGCTTCGCGCACTGCAAGGTTCAGGCGAACTGAGTATCCGCGATGCTTGCGCACCGTGTTGGCCGCGATGTCAGGCGGGTTCACGGCGACGTTGCCGTGCTGCTGGACCTTGGCCTGTCTGTGCAGGGACGCCTGGGCGGCGGCGTGGGTCCGTTCGCAACCGGTCGGATCGACATGGAATTGCGTTGAGACCAGCGCCTGGCCGCGAGATCGCGGACGGTCGCACCGGCTGCGATCTCATTCGTTGACCGCGAACGGCCGGCGTCAGGGGCAATCGCCGATGCGTTCGTCCGGTTGGCGTTCGGGGTTTCGCGTGCACCATCGGGGCGTGGCAGGGCCAATGGCCCGCTACGGTGCTGCGGGGTCGGCGCCGCTACTTGGGCGCGCGCCCTCATGCTCCACGAGTGCGCAATGCGTCAATCGCCCTCGCACTCGCGGTGTCGGGCGTCGCTCCGGCCACGACATCCAGTAGCCCGACACCCAAGCGCTCCGCAATACGGTCGAGTACGGTGAGCGCGGCCAAGCGACGGCCGGCCTCAATTTGGCAAAGGTAGCCCTTCGTCAAGTCGCAGTCCCAGGCCAAGCGCTCCTGTGTCAAGCCGATCTCCTCGCGCAACTGACGGATTCGTCTTCCGATTCCCACTGCGATCGCTGAATGCGGCGGGCGGCTCGGGGGGGACTGCAATCGTTTGCGCCCTGCCCCGCCCGGGGCTACCATGCCTGCCGCGGACGCTTCGCGTTGCAGGTCGTCGCCATGGCTCCCAACCCTCGAATCCTCCGGCGCTCGGCCGTCGCACTGTTGTGTGTCGGCGCGCAAATGGTCGCCGCGCTGGCCCTGGCCGCCGGCCCCGTATTCGTCAACACCCGCTACGCCAAGCTGCGCTCGGGCAAGACCAGTTCGGCGCCCGAGGTCGCCAAGCTGGCGTTTGGCCAGCAGTTGACCGTGGCCAGCGAAGAGGCGTCGTTCCTGCAGGTCACGACCGCCGACGGAAAATCCGGTTGGATCGCGCGGCAGTGGGTGGCGTCGACCGCGCCGGGCAAGGCGGGACTGGCCGAATTGCTGGGCGCGGCCGCGCGCGGCGGTGGCGGATCCGGGGTCGCGTACACGGCCGGCGCCCGCGGTTTGGCCCCCGAGGCCGAATCGCACGCCGCCGGCAAAGGCGACTTGGGCCAGGCCATCGCCGACGTCAAGGAGATGGAGCGCTATAGCGTCCCCGCGCCCAAGGTCGAGGCATTCCTCAAGGACGGCCGGCTCGGCGAATTCGCCGACCAGCGGACTGCACGGACCCTGCGGCCCCACCGCGAACCGCTGGCTTGCGCCGTCGGTGGCAAGCCCATTTGCTTTCTGCGGGGCATCCGATGAGCGCCCGGGGTTTCGTCGTCGTCCTGTGCACCGCAGGTCTGCTGCCGGGGTGCGAGTTCGTCAACGTCCACCAACTGGTCGAGGGCGGGCTGCGCGCCGGCGCCATGCAACTACCGGTGGGGCCTGAGGAAGAGATTGCCTACGGTGGCGCTGTGGCTGTACAGGTGGTCGCGCGCTACGGCGGCCTGGACAAGACCCCGGAGTTGGTCGAATACGTCAACCTCGTGGGCGAGGCGCTCGCCATCCACTCGCCGCGGCCAGAGTTGCCCTACCACTTCGCAATCCTCAACACCGACGAGGTCAACGCAGTGTCGGCGCCAGGCGGCTACGTGTTCATCACCCGGGGGGCGCTCAAGGCCTGCCGAACGGAGGCGGAACTTGCCGGGATCCTTGCGCATGAGATTGCGCACATCGCCGCCGGCCACGCGGTCAAGATCCTTCAAAACCTGAAAAGCAAACAGGCCATTGCCGATTCGACCGGCTGGAAATCGACGGCGGTGTTTGGCCAAATCGTCGACGGCTTCTTGGACGACTACATGACCAAGGGTCTGCCGCAAGACGACGAGTTCGAGGCCGATCGCATCGGCACCGCGATCCTGGCGCGCGTCGGTTGGGCGCCCGATGGCCTGCGGACGCTCTTGTCGCGCTTGGCCGCCGGACGGACTGCGGAAAGCAAGGACCGGTTCTACGGCACGCACCCTGATACCGGCGCGCGGGTCAGCCGCATCGATGCCCTGCTGCCCGGCTACAAAGACAAGGACGGCGTGACCTTGGAACTGCGCTTCCGCGACCGCACGGCGTCATTGGCCAAACGGGTCGGACACGTGCATTGAGTCTGGCGGCAGCCTCGCGCGACAATCCCGCGACAATTCAGAGGCTGGCGGCGCACCTGCCGAACGATGTCGGGCGGCTTGCCGTGGTAGCCTGACTTGCCGGCCGTGCGGGTCGGCGCTCGCGGCGCGCCTTGGTCCATTTCACGCAACGACAACACGCCGTGGTCCCGACGGGTCCCCTGCCCTTCGCGGCGGCGCCGCCGGCCACCGCGGCAGCCCTCAAGGCGGCCCTTGGCCCCACGGTGCGGGTGGCCGACGTCGAGGTCCGGCCGGGCGAACTGCGGCTGTGCCTGGACGTCGGTGGAACGGCAACCGTGGCGCGGCTGACGGCGCGCGACGGGCGCCCTGCGTTTGCGGTCGCTCGACAGTTCGCCGTCGGCCACGAAGACCCGACCGTTGGGGCGGAGCAGGCCACAGCATTGCGGCAGTTGGCCGAGGCTGCCGACGACCCGGCCGTGGCGGAACACCTCTGGGCGGCCCTGCGCGGCGACGCACCGCCCCAAGAGGCCGATGTGGCGGCCGAGTCGCGCGGCGAATGCGGCGAGTTCGACCTGGAGTGTTGCGACGGCGCACGGATCCAACCGCCCCGCAAGCTCGGGATCTCGGGGGCATTGGTTCGCAATGCCGGAACGTTTGGCGCCTTCGCCGCGCTGCGGGCGGGCGCTTCAGCGGTGGCGGCGCTGACCCACAAAGCCGCGTTCGGCACCGTGCGTGCGGCCGACGGGCGGACCGTGCTGCAATTGATGTCAGCGTGCCGCGGCTGTGCCCACCGCCATGCCTGTGCGGCGTGTTTCGAGCCGACCGGCCCGTCTTCGCCCGCTCCGAGCGCGCTGCCGGCCGATGTCGTGGTCGAAGGCGCTGCACTGGTCACCCACCGCGGCCGTGTGGACCTCGCGCGTCGCTTGCAGCGCCTGGGCCCATCCACCCGGGTCGCGGTGGTCGGGCGAGCGCCGACGCTGCTTCTCGGTCCTTCGGACGGCACGCCGTGGCAGCCCGCCGCGGCCGACCCAGCGGCGGTGGCCCGGTCCCTGCGCGGGACCCGGCTGCGGCTGGTGGACTATCGCCTCCCGGGCCGTCACGGCGCTGACCCTTGGACGCTGCTGTTCACGGCCGACCCGGATGCGGCGGTGCCGGCGCTGCCTAGCCACCTGACCATCCTGGCCAACCGCAAGTGCGTGACGGTGTGCCGCTACTGCAACCTGCCGCTGCGCCTGCGCGACAACATGGACCTGCGCGAGGTGTGCGCGGCACTGCAAGAGGCCGCAGTCGCCGGAATCGAACACGTCGAGCTTTTCGGTGGCGAGATTACCCTGCGCCAGGACCTTTTCGCGGTGCTGTCCTACGGCAACGCGCTGGGGCTCAATTTGTACGTCACCACCACGGGCGTGGGCCTGACCGACGACACCGTGCGCAAACTGGCGGCCGCCGACATTTGCGATTTGGCCGTGTCGCTCGACAGCGCCGATCCGGCCGTGCACGACGAACTCAAGCATCGCGAAGGCATGCACGCCGCGGCAGTTTCGACCTTGCGGCGTCTCAAGGCCGCTGGCGCGCCGTGGCTCGGCATCAACACCGTAGTCACCCGCTTGAACGTCCGGGGCTTGCCGCAATTGCTGGCGCTGGCGGCCGAACTGGGCGTCGGTGGGGTGACGCTTTTCTTGTGCCAGCCGGTCGCGGAGATCGGCACCGTGACGGGCCTGCTCGACGAAACCGAAGTCACCGCGTTGCTGACCGAAATCCTGCCAGCGTGCCACGCCGTGGCGCGAGCCCACGGCATCGTGTTGGCGGTCCGGCCGGCCATCGATGAGCAGCCGGAGCCGGTCGAAGCCACCCTGCGGCGGGTGGCCCGCGGCGAGTACAACGCGCTTTTTGGCACGGGAGGCAGTTGCGACGTGGCGCGACGGCTGGTCTGCGTGCAGCCGGGCGGCGATGTGCGCTTGTGCAACCAGCCCATTGTGCAGTTCGAGCCGGACGCCGTGGTGGGCAACCTGGGCCAACAGAGCCTTGCCGACATCGTGGCTTCGGCCCGGGCCGCGGCGTTTCGTCAGCGTGCGGGGCAGTTCGAGTTCTGCAAGTACTGCACCTTCGACCACGATCACGCTGCTCGGGAGCGGGCATGATCGGTCCCGCGGCCCGGGTGTTGCGGGCGCTGGCGGCGGTGGAACCGCTGTACTTCTCGTCGTTCTACCGGCGAGCGCGCCTGTATGCCGAGCGGCCGACGCCGACGGTAGCCACGGCGACCTTGGATCTCACCACGCGCTGCCCGCTGCGCTGTGGATTCTGTTTCGCTGCCGGGACACAGGAAACCGGGCGCGAGTTCTCGCTGGACGACGTCCGCGCCATCGAAGGGCAAATGCGCGGTCTGGACAAGCTCGTGGTCCTGGGCGGCGAACCCCTGGCGCACCCGCAGATTCGCGCCATTGTGGACGAAATGGGCGCGGCCCACGACGCAGTGGAGTTCTACACCAATGGGCTGCCCATCCCGCTGGATGCCGACCGCAGGGACGCGTGGTTGCGCGAGCGATTCGAGGGCCGTCGGGCGCGGTTCACGCTGACCCTGGCGGTGGACGAGGACCACAGAGCCGAAATCGGCCCCGCCGAATTCGCGCGGCGCGTCGATGCCATGGTCGCCGCCGGCCGCAGGTTTCCGTGGCTGGGCGTGCGTTTCAACGTCACCGACCTGCGGCTGCACACGACCGGCTACCTGACCCCGGAAACCGTCGCTGCGGTGCTGGCCAGCTTGCACGAACCGCTCTTGGGCGAGTTCCGCAGTGCATTGGCCGGTGGCCGATTGGCGGATCGCTTTCAGTTCAACCCTGTGGTGCGGCTGGGCCGGGCGGCCGATGGGGTCGGCGAGCGCTGGAAAGCGGAAGACGCGCTGTTTTCGCCTGAGGTGGTGTTGAGCCCGCACGACCGCGGGCTGTCGCTTTTGCGGGCGCTGCCGGCCGCGTGGTTGGGATCGCCGCCGGCGCCGCTGGTCCGTCCACTGGCGGGGTTTTCGGCCCTGGCCGACACCCTGCGGACCGAATGGGTTGGCGAGCGGCTGCCAGCAGGCCGGCGCGCGGAGGCGTTCGCGCAGTTTGACCGCCTGGCCGCCGCCGAGAGCCCGGATATCCACGCCGCCGCGCGGTTGGGACGGCAAGCGCTGGAGGAATGGCTGGCGGAGTGGCCGGCGCAGCGTGCGCGCTGGATGGAAGGCGTGGCGGCCCGGTTGGACGCGCTGCTGGCCGAACCCGGCGTGGCGTGGGACTTGAGCGCGGACCGACGCGTTCGCCGGCTGACGGTGCCTGTCTTGCAACGCTTCGCCGCGCTGCGGTGGGCGCGCCTCCCGGCCCAGCGGGCGGCATGGATCGAGCGCCTGGCCTTGCGGGCGACCGACGTCATGGCCCGCGGCCAGGTGCCGATGTTCACGGGCTACGCGCCGCGGCCGGGGTTGCTCGCCGACGCCCCCGACGAACCGTTGCCGCTGGACCAGACGCCGATCGACGCGGGGCCGCGGCCGCCGCACCTGGGCGATGCCCTTTTGCGCCCGCGCGTGGTGCCGCAGTTGTGGCTGGACGCTGATGGCGCGCTCGACGTGGCGTTGGACGGCGTGGGTGGCGTGCCGTTCGGCCCTGCGCGGTCGCCGGACGCGGTGGCGACGGCGTTTGCGCACGCCTTGGGCATGGTCGCGTGGCTGGTGCCCGAGCAGGCGCGTGGCGCGTTGGTCCAGGCGTGCCGGTCACGAATCGATGCGCTGGCCGGCGCCTCGGACAGTGCGCGTTGGACCGAGGCGCTTGCGCAATGTGCAGCGACAGAACCGCAAGGCGTGCCCGACGACGCCCCTGAGCCGCTCGCCGACGCGCGCTGGTTGCTGGCGGGCGAGGCAGCGGATGGGGCGTCGCGTGGGTGGGAGGGCGCGGCCGCGGGCGCAGGTTGACGCGCGGCCCGATCGGTTCAGAATTGCACGGCCGGCCGTTGGGTCCGCAGGAGCAAGCGCATGGCCACACGCCGGTTTTCCACGTTGCTGCTGATGTGCGCGGCACTGGCCCTCGGCTCGGCCACCGCGTTTGCTGACCCGCGGGCCGACGACGACGCCCCGCCGCTGGCTGAGCCCGCGCCCCCGGGCACGGCGCCACCACCTTTCGTTGCGCCGGAGGCTGGACCTCCGCCCGAAGCAGTCGAACCCGATCGTTGGGCCAAGGTGGGCCGCGTCGGCGTCACGGGCGGACTTTTCGGCCCGGCAGGCAGCGTCGTCGGGGCGTTGGGCTACCAACTCAGTCCGCTCATCGAGGTGCAGGTCGGCCTCTCGGTCGACGGCGCCACGTCGAGCGAAACCGCGTCATCGGAATCGGCCACCGCGAGCGCCAGCCTGATGACCGGTTTTTTTCGCGGCCGCGGCTGGCTCGGCGGACGCCACGGCGCACTTTTCGAGGTCGGCGGCGGCCTGACCAAGTCGTCGCTGACGGCGGATGGCACGGCGTCCTCTGCCAGCGGCATCACCACGGCGACCTTGCACTACGAGCGTCAGGGTTCGATTCCGATGGCGTTCTTTGGCGGGGGCTACGGCTTTCGCACCGACGTCGGCTTTCGGGTCACTGTGCTCATGGGCTGGATCCAGTTCGTCGGGGCGCAATCCAACTCGCTGGTCACCACCACCGGTGCGTTCGACGAGGCCGACCGCGCCGACATGAAACGGCAATTCGACGCGGCGTCGGACGACCTGCACAAGTCGCGCCCGTACCTGGAACGGTCGATTGGCTGGTACTTCTGACCGCTTTGCAGCCGATGGCCTGGACCCACGCCGAAACCGCGTGGCGCGACGCCCTTTTTGGGGCCATGTTGCCGCGCGGCGTGGGGCGTTCGGGCCGGCCTGGATTCGCCGACCTGGACCTTGCCGCGTTCTGGTCGCGCTTTGAACGAGCGGCGCCCTGGACCTTGCGCTGGGGGCTGCGGGCGTCGGTGTGGCTGCTGACTTGGTTGCCGGGGCCGCTGGGGTTTGGTTGGCGGTCGGTGGCGCGGCTCCGTGCAGACGACCGCGATCGCTACGTTGCGATGCTGCTCGATAGCGACCACTGGGTCCTGCGACAGCTCGCGGACACCTTGAAAATCGTCTCGTGTTTCGCGTACTTCCAGGATCCAGCGGTGCGCGCACGGGTCGACGCGACGCTGCCGTGAACGTCACCGACGGCCGGTTGGCCACGCGCGCGGTCGAGCGTTCTGCGGACGTGGTCGTCGTCGGCAGCGGCCCCGCGGGTGCTGCGGCAGCCCGAACTCTGGCGCGCGGCGGCTTGCGCGTGGTCGTCGTCGAGGCCGGCCACCTGCACCCGCCCGCGTCGTTTGCCGCCGATTCGTTTTCGGCGATGGCCGCGCTCTACCGCGACATGGGCGCGACGGTGACGATGGGTCGGTCGCCGATGCCGTACTTGCAGGGCGTTGCGGTCGGCGGCACTTCGGTCGTCAACGGCGCCATTTCGTGGCGGTTGCCGCGCGACGTCCATGCCCGCTGGGTGGCCGACGATCCGGCGCTCGGCGAGGCCTGGGCGTGGGATTCGCTGCAAGCGGTGACCGACGAAGTGGAGCAGATACTGCACATTGCGCCGACCGATCCCGCAGTTGCGGGCCCCAAGAATGCCTTGATGGCCGTGGGCGCCGAGGCCCTGGGCCTGCAGCACCGGCCGATTGGCCGCAACGTCTTGGACTGCAAAGGTTCAGGTCGGTGCCTGCAAGGCTGTCCGCACGGCGCCAAGCAGTCGATGGACCGGACGCTCTTGCCCGACGCGTGCCACCACGGCGCGGAAATCCTGGCCGGCTGCGAAATCGACGGCATCGACCTGCACCGCGGCCGGGCGGTCGGGGTGCGCGGGACCACGGCCGCCGGGGCCCAGGTGCTGGTGCGGGCGCCGCGGGTGGTGCTGGCGTGCAGCGCCGTCCAGACCCCGTTGATGCTCCTGCGCAACGGCATCGATCACGGCCCGGTGGGCCACGGTTTCCAGTGTCATCCGGGCGGCGCGGTGGCCGGTCGTTTTGCCGATCCCGTGCGCATGTGGACCGGCGCCACACAGGGCCACGAGGTCATCGGCATGCGCCACCTGGGCCTCAAGTTTGAGGTGCTGGGCTTCGACTACACGATTCTTGCCTCTCGGCTGCCGGGACTCGGCCGGGCCTGGGGCGCCCACCTCGATGACCTCGCGCACTTCGTCGATTGGGGCGTGGCGGTCAAAGCGGCGGCGCGCGGGCGGGTGCGGCCGATGGGGCGGCGCGGCGCGCGGGTGGACTACGACCTCCTGCCCGACGACGTCCGCAACCTGCGCACCGGCATCGCGGTGCTGGGCCGGATGCTTCTGGCGGCCGGCGCGCAGTGGGTCGCCCCCGGCGTCCACGGTTTTGACGGGCGCGTCACCGACCCGCGGCGCCTCGACGCACTGGAGGCATACGGACCGCTGGACGCGCGCGCCTACCATGTCGCGGCGACGCACCTTTTTGGCACTTGCAGGGCGGGGTCGGACCCGCAGAAGACCGTGGTCGACCCGTCGCTGCAACACCATGCGGTTCGCGGCCTCTACGTCGTCGATTCGAGCGTCTTCCCGAGCAACACCGGCGTCAACCCGCAGACGTCGATTGTGGCGCTGGCGACGATCGCCGCCACGGCAATGCTGACGATCGCGTAACCACTTGGCCATGCAACCGCGCGCGACTACACGGTGACGAGTCCGAGTTTCCGCCTAAAATCCAGAAGACTTGCGCTCACCCCGCAATGGTTTACACTCGCACACGCTGCCGCCCCTCCCCCGACGACAGCGGTCCCGCCAACGCATTTGCCGCCGTGGGCTGAGCGACACCCTGCCTCGATGACAGCGCGTCGCAGCCGACCACGGCCTGGAAGGTGTCCATGAACTGGCTGAAAAGACCGCCAGATGTCGCGTCGTGGTCCGATGCGGAACTGGTGGCGGCCCACGCGGCCGCGCAAAAACAAGTTCGCCGGCTGCGCACCTGGCTGCCGGTGGTCGTCCTGATCATCATCGCCGCCTATGTGCTCGCCATCCGCGCGACGTTCCAGAGCATCGACGGCGACAAGATGGGCGCGGCCATCGAGAAGCGCGTGTCGAGCCTGAACCCCAAGTTCCAAAAGGCGTTGCAAGACGTCGGCAACGACGCGGGGCCGGTGGTCAGCAAGGCCCTGGAGGTCGAGTCGGCGCGCGCCATCGAGGCCTTCGGGCGCAAGGTCGATGGCGAGGTCGAGCGGCTGCGCACCGACCTGCCCGACAAGATGCAGGGGCTGCTCAACGCCCGGATGCGCGACCTGCGCACGGCCCAACTGCACAAGCTGCAAATGGAGTTGCCGCAGGCGGTGACCAACACCGCCAAAGCTGAACAGATGCTCGATGCCCTGTCGGCCGGCACCCACGAGTGGGCCCAAAAGCAGTTGGTGTCCACTTTCCAAAAACACCTGGTGGAGTTGGAGCGGGTCAAGAAAACGCTGCAGCGCCTTGCCAGCGCCGACATGGCCGCCATCGCCAAAGCCAACGGCGACGGTCAAGCCCTGCCCGCGGGCGCCACGCCGGGCGACCTGGTCGGGGTCAAGGCCGAAGGCAAGCGCATCTCGCCCGAACAGATGCTGGCGATGTGGCTCGAAATCTTCGAAGAAGCCATCAACGGCCCCGAAGGCGAGACCATGCTCGACGAAGGCCCCGCAGCCAAGGGCGCCGCGCCCGCCAAATCCGGCGAAAAGGAGGCGACCAAATGAGCACTCTGCCTGAGAACGCCCGCGACTACCTCGTCGCCGACTTCCACGCCCTGCACAGCCAGCGCAAGCGCACGGTCATCGTCGGCGCCGTGCTGCTGGTGTTGGTGTTCGGCTACATGACCTGGCTCTTGTCGGCGGTGCGCCACATCACCAAGCCCGACAACCTCGCCGACGCCCTGGCCGGCTACGTCGAGGTCAGCCTGCCCGACTGGAAGCGCAGCGCCAAGACGGTGGTGCAGACCGAGGCGCCGCGGGTGGCCCGCTTCATGGGCGACACCGTGGTGCGCGAACTGCCGCCGGTGCTGCGCCTGGCCATCGAGAACATGGTCCTCGAATACACCAAGGACATCGCCGACACGGCCGCCAAGCAACTGCAGGCGGCGTTCACGGAATTGGTGATCGGCGCCCGCGAGGAACTGGCCCAGGCCGCGCAAAGCGGCAACGAGCAGGACCAAGCGGTGCTGATGGCCAAGGCGCTCGACCGCCAACTCGACAAGGCACTGCAAAAGAAGGAGTCGCGCAACGACCCCTTCGAGGAGACGGTGCTCGTCAAACTGGAGAAGTCACAAAAAGCCCTGGCGAGCCTGAACGACCGCCTCGACAAACTGCTCGACCCCAAGCACGAGCCGAACACGCGCCGCGGCAAGCTCGAACGGCGCTTCATCCTGACCTTTTGGAAGTTCATGCAGCAGGAGAATCCAGACCTGCGGCAGAAATAGGCGCCTACGCGTCGCGCAGTCCCCACGCCTGCAGGCGCAGGCCGCTCACCGTCAAGTCCAATTCGGTCAGGGCAAATCCCGGCAACTGCGCAGGCAACCGCTCGCGGACCCCCACGTCAATCAGGATCTCCTCGGGCTTGGACAGATCCTCGCCGAGCTTGCACGCCACGTTGACGGCGTCGCCGAAATAGTCGTGGTCCGCGACCACCAGGATCTTGCCCCAGGCGATGCCAATGCTGACGTGGACGTCCTTCTCGTCGGGCGTGGCCACGTTCTGGGTCTCGAAAGCGTCGCGAATGGCCCGGGCGCACAGCACGGCGTCGAGCGCATCGGCGAACGTGGCGTAGAGGTTGTCGGCCTCGAACTTGACGATCTGGCCGCGCCACTGGGCCACCAGCGGACCTGAGGTCTTCTGCATGCGCCGCACCAGCGCGAGGTAGTGCACGATGCCGAACCGGCGGGTCAAGCGCGAAAAGCCGCTCATGTCCAGCACCAGCACCGCGCGGTCCTGGCCAAAGGTGCTCCAGATTTGGGCTTCGATGGCCTTGGCGTCGTCGCTGGCCGCGCTGTCGTAGGCGTCGAGCAGGTCGTAGAGGTTCTGCATCATCGGGTCACCTCGCCTGCGGCCGATTGGGCGCGGCCTATTCGAACACCTGCCCCTTCTTGATGCGGCGACCGTAATAGATTTCCAGCATTTCGCGCAAGAGGCGCTTGCGCACCGTCCCCAACTCCTCGGCGTCGAGCGACCCGGCGTCGGTGCCGAACACGTAGTTCTCGACCTGGAATTCGCGGCGCAACATCTTGGTGTGAAAGATATTCTCCTGGAAGACGTTGACGTCGATCATCTGGTACTTGTGGCGGTCGGCCTTGTCGATGAAGGACTGGATGCTGTTGATCTTGTGGTCGATGAAGAACTTCTTGCCGGTGGTGTCGCGGGTAAAGCCGCGCACCCGGTAGTCGATGGTGACGATGTCGGACTCGAACGAGTGCAGCAGGTAATTCAGGGCTTTGAGCGGCGAGATGCGCCCACAGGTGGCGACATCGATGTCGGCCCGAAAGGTGCTGATGCCGTTGTCGGGGTGGCTCTCGGGGTAGGTGTGCACGGTGATGTGCGACTTGTCGAGGTGGCCGACCAACGACCGCTTCTGCGGCAACTCGACGCCCTCGCGGATGACCTGCGACAGCGGGATGAAACCCGGCAGCGGTCCCGGCTCCTCGCTGTCGTCAAAGGTCATGGTCTTGCCGGCGATCTCGTCCTCGGCAATCAACATCGTCACGCTCGCCCCCTGCGGGTCGTAGTCCTCGCGGGCGATGTTGAGCACGTGTGCGCCGATGATGCGGGCGACGTTGAGCAGGATCTGCGTCAGCTTCTCGGCGTCGTACACATCGTCGATGTATTTGATGTAGTCGGTGCGGTGCGCCGGCGTGCGCGCGTAGCAGATGTCGTAGATGTTGAAACTGAGCGTCTTGGTCAGGTTGTTGAACCCTTGCAGGCGGAGCTTCTTGATGGGCTTGATGGCCATGGGCGGTGGGCTGTGCGACGGGCGAGGGGCAGGGGCGGCGACGGTCGAGCGCCGCGACCCGCGGAGGGCGGGCGCCAAGGGGGCGCAAGGGTAGGCCAGACGGCCGGGGGGTGCAATGGAGGGGCGGCGTGATCGTGGTCGCTTGCCGGGCCGTGGGCCGTCCGACAGTGCGACTTCAGGTGTCGCATCTGATCGTCTGGGGCGTTGACGGCGCTGCGCCCCAAGCCCACCATGGCCCGCGCGCCCACCCGCGCGCCGCGCGTCGCCATGTTTGGCCCGATCCCGCCCGACCAATTCTGGGGCAAGCTCGAACCCCGCGACGCGCGGCCGGTGCCGCGCTGGCACCCGTTGGTCGACCACTGCTGCGACGTGGCGATGATGACCGAGGCGTTGCTGACACGGACGCTCTTGGGCAGGCGGTTGGCGACGTTGGCGGGGCGTGAGGAACTCGACGAAGTGACCGTGGCGCGGCTGTGCCGATGACGGTCGCGGTCACCCGTGAGGTGGCGCCGCGGGTGCGCGGCTTCTTGGCATCGGTGATGTGCGAAGTCGCGCCCGGCGTGTACGTCGGCCCGCGTCTGAACCCGCTGGTGCGCGCGCGTATCGTCAACGTACTCGGCGAGTGGCAAATGGCGCTCGGCGGCGCGGTGACGCTGCTCTGGCAAGACGGCAGCAAGCCCGGTGGGCTGGCGGTGCGATGCTTTGGCGAGCCCGTGCGCGAGTTGTGCGAACTGGATGGGATTTTCTTGTCGCACACGCCGCTCGACGGCGACGAGTTGGTCAAGCTTGGGTTGCGCAAGCGCTCTTTGAAAACCGAAGGCAAACCAGAAGACCACCCCTTCCTGCCCAGCCGCGCGCGGCCCGAAGCGCCGGAGCTTGAGTCGCCGGGGGCGGTGGAGGATCAAGAGCCGCCGCGGACGTGAGTCAAGCGTTCGCGGCGGGTCGCGCCTGGCCTGATTTGGCAACAAGGCGCGACCCAAGGTAGGCGCGGGTGGTGGCCATGAACAGGGTTGCGCAGGCGCGGCGTGTCGCGCGGGCGCATCGCGATGGGCGTGTGGCGCGCGCGACGCGTCGCAGTCGTGCCGGTGTGGCGGTGCGACGCAGTGCCGGCATGCCGCAGGAGACCTGCGCAACGGAAACGCCGGGCCGCGGCGGGCTCCGTGGCGATTGCGCGACGGGCGCACTCTGGCATACTGCGCACCGTCTCAACCGGCGCACGGTGCGTCGCAGCCCAGGAGGTTCCCATGGCAAAGCCAAGCGCGCGGGTGGCCGCGCGTATCCAGAGCGCACGCACGGTGGGTGCGGCGATCGACACGCAGAGCGCCCGAGTTGCGCAGGCCTTTGACCGCGCGGTGCCAGAGGTTGGCGCCAATGTGGCCTTGGCAGCGCTGCTGGGCGCCGGTGCGGCATTGGGTCGCGCGACGGCCGACCTCGACGCCAAGGAAAGCGCCTACGCGGCTGAGCTGTCGGACGACGATGCCCCGCGAGCGTGGCGCGACGCGGCTGTTGCACGAGGAATCGCCACCCTTGGCGCCGCGCGGCGGGCGGTCGAGGCCGGCGTCGGCGAAGGCGGGGCGGCGGCCTATGGCCTCGCGGGCGACGCGCCGCGCGACGGGCCGAAGCTGCTGGCGGTCCTGCGCGCCGCGGAACGCTTGCTGGCGGCAACTCCCAAGCAGGTGTCGGACCCGTTCGGCAATCCCTTCAACACCGAATCGGTGCGGCCGGCGATCGGCGAGGCCGCGACCGAGTTGGACGCTGCGCTGACGGGCGTCGCAACCGAGGCCCGCGAGGCCCAAGTGGCGCTGGTGGACCGCGACCGCGCGCTGGACAACTGGCAGGCGATCTACGTCTTCGCGGCCGGCGTGGCCGAGGTCATCTTCCGCGCCGCTGGCGAAGGCCGCCTGGCCGACCACCTGCGGCCGACCACCCGCAAAGCCAGCGGCGAAGACGTGGTGGAACCGCTGCCGCCCGAGCCGGCGCCTACGCCCGCGCCCGAACCGGCGTAGGAAAAGGGCAAGACAGAGAGGGAGAGAGAAAGCCGCGGCTGGCCGGACTGCGCGACCTGAAGCCCTGTGCTGAATTTTGCCACAGGGAGCGCCCCGTGTGCGCGGGGTTGGACCGGTCGGACCCCACAGCGGGGCGTAGCTTGCCAGGAGCGCCCCGTGTGCGCGGGGTTGGACCGTGCCAGCAAACGCCATCAGGTGCGCGCCGGGCGAGCGCCCCGTGTGCGCCGGCTTGAACGCTCGCCGTCGCCTACCGGCCCGTCGCCGCCAACCCCTCGTGCCCACACGCGGTCACCACGCCATCCAGCGCCGCCAGGACGTTCGCGGCGCGGCGTCGGTAGTCAGCGGCCCCGTCGGCGTCCATCACAAAGTGGCGGTCGTAGTCCGCTTGATTGCGCAGGCTGAAAAGCTCGGTCAAACCCCGCGCTGTATCTGGCGGCACCCGGGCGGGTTTGACAAGGTGCAGCGACACCAAGCTCAACAGGCCGCGGTGAGTGGTCGCCTCAACGTCAACTGCCAGCAGAGCGGCCGAGGCCAAGTGAAATGCGGCGTAGTACAGCCGGCTCATTGCATCGTCGAAAAGCTCTATCGCGAACAGCTCGTCGGCTGCGTGCAGCGCCGCCCGCGCCTTTGCGACTTCAGCCGCAATATTGGCGGCCCTAGCCTCCGCAGTCACAACGTCACTCCTTCGCGATCCCACGCAGCTGCAAGCGCGGTTTCGCACCGCCGCCGGTGCTCCAAGTCGGCCATGCCCAAGACCATCGGCTCTAGCAGCAATTCGTGGCGCAACCCGGCGTCGATCACCGTGCCCATGGCAGCAAAGCGATCGGCGGAGTTAGCGACTCGGTCCAAAACGACCAAAAGGTCGATGTCGGACGCCGGCCCCGCTGTTCCGCGGGCATAGGAGCCAAACAGGCGAACCTCGCAAAGCCGGGTGCCAAATTGGCTGCGCAAGGCACCGACCGCTTCCGCGAGCGCCAACTGAACGACAGGTGGCAGGTTGGGTCGCGACATCTGTACTCCGGCAGCGGCTGACGATTCCGCGGCGCAAACGAGGCTACTCCCGCGAGCGGCGGCCCGCAATTGCGCCCGACCGAGCGCCCCGTGTGCGCGGGGTTGAACCCGCCAAGGCCACCGCTTTCCCACGACATCGACGCACTGTGTGAACGCTCGAAGCGCCTTGGCCACGTGTGCCCACTGCCGCACCACCCGCCGGGCGCGCAACACCGCCGAGCGTTCGGCTGAGACGTGTCCCCGCCAGACCAGCAGATTGCCCTTGCCCGCCCAGTGAGCGGGCGCGATACTGGCCAGCGCGGCCCAGGACCGCAGGGCAGAGGCCATGGCACGGAACGCCCTTTTCGCTCTGGCGTGGGCCCTTTCATCGGCGTGCCAGTCTGCATCCAGCGCGCCTGTCCCTCTTGCGGCCACCCCCAAGGCGAACATCGCCAGCAACGTCACCGTCATCGAGGGCTCGCCGTCGCCGCTGGCGTTCGACCCGCCCGGATTGCCGGCGTGCAAGCAGGGCAGCGAAGCCGGCGTGCCGACCACCAACCTGACGGACGACCAGATTCCGGCCGGTTACCCAACGAGCCTGGCGCGCCTGCCGACCTGGCATGCCGATGCAGGCAAGCCGTCTTGGGTCGCCCGCGAGGGCCGCAAGCTGCAGGTGACGCGCCGCGATGGCAGCGCTCTTGGCGGCGGCGCGTTCCACGCCTGGATCGCCGACGGCGCAGGCAAACGGGTGCGGCAGGTCGATGTGGAAACCATGCAGGTGGTGGCGGACTACGCGCTGCCCGGTGCGCCCGCGCAGTTGGCCGTCGACGCCCGGCCTGCGGCCGTGGGCCAACCACCCGTGGTGTGGGCCACGTTGCCGGACCAGGGCTTGGTCGCGCGCTTGACGACCGGGTCCAACCCGTTTGTGGTCACGTTCGCGGCGTCGGCTGCACCGACGGCACTGGCGCTGGCCGACCTCGCCAACCCGGCGTTGCCCGAATCCGTGGAACTGGTGGTGGTCGGCGTGGCCGCGCCGCCGCGCCTACAGTGGATGACCGTGGCGGGCCAGGTCGTGCACGAAGCCGCGCTGCCGGCCCCCGCGGTGGCCTTGCGGGCGCCGTTGGTGACGAAGATTTTGGCCGTGCTTGCCAGCGGGCCCGCTGTCCTGATCGCGCCGCATTGGACGGACGTCGACACCGGCCACCCCAAGTCGAGCGGCTGGCTGCCGCTGGCGCGGCGCACGCACAATCCGGCCCAGGTGCGCGCGGTGGCGCTGGAGCAGGTGTTTGCGCCGATGTCGTCGGGCACCGCCACTGCTGCGGCGTGTGCCGCGGGCAATTGTTTTGTCGGGCACGGTCTTGCGTTCAACGGGGCCATCTTTGGCACTGCGCCCACCAAGACCTACGGTGGGGCAGCGCCGCCTGCGCTGGATCTCTGCAAGGCCTTGCCGGTCCGACCGCTGGAGCCGACGGTCAGCGCCTACGGCGCCGCGGGCCAGCTCTTGGCGGCCAAGCCCGCCGACCCGGTGCGCGACCCCGACACTTTCCGCAACTACCTCGCGCGCTTTGATGGCCCGACCGACATGGCGCGGCTGCGCAGCGCCGACGTGCTGGCTGTGGCGATGGCGACGACCGGCAATGCGCTGCTCTTGACGCTCTACAGCGACGACCCGATGGTGGCACCCGTGGGCGAACTGGTGCTGGGTCCGCGCCCGGACGCGTTGGTCGAGGTGCCGCCGTTGCCGGGCGCGCCGCCGCGCATGCTGGCGCTGGATACCTGGGGGACGACCTTGCGGCGCATTCCCCTGGAGCCGTTGCGCCAGGCGGTGGCCCAACTTGGCGCGTTTGCATACCTGAGCAAACCGATACGGTTGCACGCGGACGCGACGCTCGCCGTAGTCGCCGACGCCTTGCCGGCCAAATTGCACAGAGGACGCGAACTGTTTTTCGTCCGTGGAGCCCACCCGGGGCTGGCGCGCGGCGATCGCTTTGTCTGTGCCTCGTGCCACCCAGGCGGCCTCGCGGACGGGCTGCAATGGTCCAGTCCCAATGGCACCTTGAACACGCCAGCGCTGGCCGGGCGCCTCAACGGCACTGCGCCGTATGGTTGGAAAGGCGAAGAGCCCACGGTGGCCGAACATCTCTCGCACACCGTCAACCGCCTGGAAGGCAATGGCATCGCTGCGTCCGACCGCGACGCCCTGGCTGCGTTCGTGGCCTCGCTGGCGCTGCCGGTTGGACTGGCTGCGGCAGACGTAGCGGCGGTGGAGCGCGGCCGGGCGGTTTTCCTCGGCAAGCAGGCCCAGTGCGGGGTGTGCCACCCGCCGCCGCACTACCAGGATGGGCTGGCCCACGATGTCGGCACGGGCGGGGCGCTCAATACTCCGTCGCTGCTCGGCCTTTTCGCCACCGCGCCGTATCTGCACGACGGGCGGGCGCCGACGCTGCACGACGCCCTGGCCCAGACCGCGCACACCATGGGCGATTCCGCCAGTTTGACGGCGGCGCAGCGGGCGGATTTGCTGGCGTTCTTGGCGACCTTGTAGCGGCCGGTCTCGGGGACTGCAAAGCGTCTCTTGCAGAGATCGCGGCGGCCAGCGGAGCGGCCAGTCGGCGGTTCAGGTCGCGGCTTGGCCACCCCCGAAGCAAGCAAGGCGACCCAAGAGACAGTTCACAAAGTCGTTTCGGGGCCGTCACGGCTGGGGCGAACAGCCGTCGCTGCCGCACAGCCCCAACGTGCCGTTGTCCAGCGGGCAGGCCGCGCCTTGCAGGACCAATGGCTTCGCCCACGCACACTGCGACGACTGCGCGGCGCAAGAGGCCAATCGGCAGCCCGGCGTCGACGGGCAGAAATTCTTGGCGCTGAGGCACGAACAGTCGGTGTTGCCGTTTTCGGACACCCGGGCGATCGCTGCGGCGGCGTGCGGGGCCGACCACGCCAGCCCCACTAGCACTTTGTCATTCCAGTCTTGCCGCACACCTACACCGCGACCGAGTTCCTGTCCGCGCACGGCCAGCGCCTCTGCCCAACCCTGCGCGTTGAAGCGCGCCACGATGGGCCGCTCTACGCCAAGGCTGCGCACGAAGCCGGTTGCGAAATAGCCGCCAGACTTGCCCTGCGCGAGCGACGTCAACTCTGCCCCTTCGCCGCCCGGCCACGCCACGTTGCGCTGCCAATGTGTTGCGCCTGTTTCGGCGTCGATCGCCACCAACCACAGCCGCGCCGTTGGACCCTGGCCGACGTCGACAAGCGTGGTCCCAGCGCCGACGACCTGCCCTGCGGCACCTTGGACGCAGCCATGAATCCGCTGCACGCCTGGGCCGCCCACGGTGACCTGCCAGATCGCGGCGTCGCCCGCGTCGACCTGCGCGAACCAACCGTCGGCCGGCGCGCCCGCCATCGACTGGTAACCGCACAGCACCGCGCTGTCGTCGCCCATGGACACGGCGCCGGTGACGTACTGGTCGCCTGGCGCGGCCAGGTGGTAGGGCTGCTGGCTGTCGCCCTTCGCTGGGGCCCACATGGCGTCGATGCCGTTTTCGCCGCCGTCGCGGGTGCCGGCCAACCAGGAGGACCCCCAAGTATCGGCCATGGCCGTCCAAGCGTCGTCGCCGGCCAGTTTGAGGAACGAGGCATCGGCGACCTCGCCCTTGTCACCGAGTTTCAAGAGCATGGCGTCCGACTCGGCGGCGAAGGTGGTGCGCCGCAGGCCGACCGCGCGTTTGGCGTCGCTCCGGCACGCCAGCAGGTCCGCCACGGCGCCGGCGTTCCACAGGACGGACTCGCCAGCCCGGCCGATCCAGGCCCGTTGTTCGCCGTTGGGCAGCATCGCGTTGCCGGCGAGCCAGGGCGTGTCCCAGCCTTCACACAAGGCGCGCGCAGTCACCGCAAAACCGGGCGACCACACGGTCTCTGCGAAAGGGTTGGGGGCCGTACATGCGCCAGAAATGCAAGTGAGCGGGCCGCAGTCCGACGCGCCGCAAGGTTGGCCATTGGGCGCCGGTTCTACGGAGCACCACCCCAAGGTGCACGAGGCCACCGCGCACAGCAGGGTGGGCGGCGGGCACTCGGCGGCCAAACTGCATGGCTTTTTGGACGGGGCCAAGGCGTTTGCGGCCTCTGCGGCGATGGCGTCGCTGGCGGCCGCTTGCGCGCTGTCTTGCGGTGCCGCGTCCAGCGCGACCGCGGCCGTGCCCGTCTTGGGCGCAGGGTCGCCACACCCCAGGACGACCGCGACCAAAAGGCACAGCGCGCGCATGGGGGCACGGTACTGCGCTGCCTTGCGGTTGGCAAATGCCCGCGCGGCGCGCACCATGGGCCTAGGAGCCTGTCGGAGATTAGCCGCCAAGCATACCCTGAGGTGTGGCTTCAGGTGAACTGTCACGCGGCACGACAACTGCGCCTTGGATGATGCGACCGACTGCTTGCGCGCA
>Ga0194120_10004588_pt1 | contig 21133 bp, 28 predicted proteins | sample TA2MahCa65mmetaG_FD_148642 | JGI IMG/M metagenome (GOLD analysis project Ga0194120, IMG submission 148642) | Freshwater microbial communities from Lake Tanganyika, Tanzania - TA2015019 Mahale Deep Cast 65m | ecosystem: Environmental > Aquatic > Freshwater > Lake | place: Tanzania: Lake... | reverse complement strand
TGTCATGTCGGCACCGCATGTTCGATCCGCTGTCGAGTCGCTGAGGCCGTTATTCCATCCTCGCTCCGTCGCGGTCGTCGGCGCTTCGCGGAACCGGACCAGCATCGGGCACCGGGTGCTGGAGTCTCTACAGGGTGGAGGGTTCACCGGGTCCATCATCCCCGTCAACCCACATGCAACCGAGATCGCGGGCCTGCCCGCGTTCCCTTCGCTTCGGGCCATTGCCGATCCTGTCGATCTTGCCGTCATCGCCGTTCCACCCCAAACGGTTCTCACGGTCATCGATGATTGCGCCATGAAACAGGTTCCGGCGGCGATCCTCATTACGGCGGGATTCGCTGAAACGGACGAGTCAGGCATCTTGCTTGAGCAGCAACTCCACGACAAAGTCCGTCAACACGGAATTCGCTTGATCGGCCCAAACTGCTTCGGAGTCATGCACCTTGATCCGACTGTCCGTCTGAACGCCACATACACACCGATCGTTCCCCCGGCCGGGCGGGTGGCCCTTGCCTCGGAGAGCGGGGGGATGGGGCTCGCAGTAGTAACGGCCGCGCAACGGCTCAATCTTGGCTTGAACAGCTTCGTGAGCGTGGGCAATCACGCGGATGTGTCCACCATTGATCTGCTGGAATACTGGGAGCAGGATGAGGCCGTCGAGGTCATTCTGCTGTACCTTGAAACCGTCACCAATCCCCGACGCTTCAGACAGATCGCCCAGCGTGTGGGAAGAACGAAACCGATCGTCGCGTTGAAAGCGGGCCGGACATCGGCCGGGCAGCAAGCAGCGGGATCGCACACCGCGGCGCTCGCGACGGACGACAAGGCCATCGCTGCCCTGTTCACACAGTGCGGCGTCATCCGCGCACATACCTTGGATGAGTTTCTGACCCTGGCCACCGGTCTGTCGAATCAGCCCCGTCCTACTGGACGCCGCGTGGGCATTGTCACCAACTCCGGCGGTCCTGGAGTGCTCTGCGCCGACAGTTGCGCGGGAGAAGGACTCAGCATGCCGCAATTGCCTCAGCACACCCGCTCGACGCTCGCCTCCTTCCTCCCACGCACAGCGGCGCTGCGTAACCCTGTGGACGTGATTGGATTTGCCACGGAAGAGCAGCACGCCCGGACGGTGAATACCATACTGACCTCGGACGACCTGGACGCCCTCATCATCGTACACGTGTCGGTCTGGACAGAAGACAACGATCCGGTGGCAGCAGGAATCACGCGAGGAATCCGCGAGGCGAGAAAAACCATCGGGCGCGAGAAACCGGTCTATCTCTGCTGGATGGCGGAAGGAGATCTGGATCGGACCTTCACCGTAGATGGCGAGGTGATCCCGACCTATCGGCATCCGGAGATTCCTGCGCGCATCATCAGCCGTGCGCTGAGCTACGACGCTTGGCGGCAACAACCGGCCGGTGGGATTCCCTCCTATTCAGATGCCGAGTTGTCAACGGCCAAGACGATCTGCGCCAAGGCGCTCGCTGATCGTGGTCCGGGCTGGCTCACGACCGGAGAGACTCAGGCGCTCCTTAGAGCAATGCATGTACCGCTAGTGACCGGAGGCATTGCGACCAGCGCGGACGAGGCGGTGCACTTGGTGAAGAAAATTGGCTACCCAGTAGCGGTAAAACTGGCGTCCCGTACGATCGTACACAAGACCGAAATGGGTGGTGTGCGGTTGAACCTGGCCGATGAGCAGGCGGTGCGCGATGCATTCGAGGCCATTCGGGCCAGGCTCGAACAAGCAAACATATTGGAGGCGATGGAGGGCGTGCAGGTTCAAACGATGGTGTCAGGCGGGGTGGAAGTGATGGTCGGCATGACGCGCGATCCGCTGTTCGGCCCCTTGATCGCGTTCGGCCTCGGCGGGATTCATGTCGAAATTCTCGGCGATGTCCAGTTCCGGGTGGCGCCGTTGACCGATCACGATGCGACGGAAATGGTCCGGTCGACCAAAGGCTATCGGTTGCTCACCGGCTACCGTGGACAGCCGGCAGCTGACGTCAAGGCGATCGAAGATGTGCTCTTGCGCATCTCTCACCTGGTCGAAGCGATTCCTGAAATCAGCGAACTCGACCTAAACCCGATCTTCGCATTGCCTGAAGGGCAAGGCTGCGGGATCGTGGATGCGAGAATAAGGATTGCCCCTCCGCAACGCCTCGTATAGGAAACCGTTTTCTCCCTGCAATTCAATCCACACTCCCCTCCGGTCATGCTATCGCAGCGTCAGAAGCCAGGCGCGGATGTGGGCCATTTGCTGCTCGGTAACGGCACCACTCAGTGGTGGCATCGCGTGCTGACCTTCATAGACCACTGTCCAAAATGTCTTCTCTTTCGACAGTACAGGATTGCCTGCCAGCCGAGGACCAATGCCGCCGGTTGCACCGGGACCATGGCAGATGATGCAGCTCGCCTGGTATAGTTTTTCACCACGGTTGCTGTCCCCAGTAGAAGGCATTGGCTTGATGTCTCCGGAACGGCTCTTCCCTGTCGATTGCACATCGGCATCGCCAGCCCAACTAAATGAGCTGTTAACGACGGGTAACACTCCTATAAGCGCTGCCAACAGAGCAATTTGAAGTCGCATCTCCACTCCGATCAGTCTTCCGGGTTGGGATCTTTTCTGAGGAACGACAGATAGAACAGGGTATCGGCCATGTTCTGATCCGTCATGATGAAGTTCGGAAACATCCCGGTGCCGGAATGCCCTTCCCGGATGGCACGGGCCCGTTCCTTGTTCGTTTTGAGGCGGTGCATGCTGGGATCGCGCAAGTCGGTCGGAGGTGGATTCAGCCGTGCAATGCGCGCGGTAATATCCTCTTTCGTCGGTATCAATCGATCAAGAAAGCCGTCCATTCCATGGCAGAAGTGGCAGGACCCTTTGCCGTGGAAGATGTCCCGGCCTCGTTCAACGCTCCTCTTGGGCTTCTCGCCCGGTTGTGAGACAGACGACTCGGCTCTGGCATTCCCGTCTGATCCCAGCGGTAACGGCATCCCCAGCCAGCCTACGAGTAGAACGCCGAAAACAGGTAACCAGTTTGTTTTCTTCATATGGTCTCTTTGTCTATCTGGTCTATCTCGTTTGTTTGGTTAACCAGATCAACCAGCTAATCAGTGTCCGCTGCAACAGGCGTTGTAACGATCTTCGGGAATGGCCTCCATGTCTCGAAAGATCTTTTCCCGCTCCGCGACGCTGGCCACATTATCGATGGAGGGATAGAGGACCCGCTCTTCTTTTATATTGTGCGAGCCCAGCATGCTCATCAGCCATTGTTCTTCCTGATCGGTGTCCGGATTATCGGCGGCCACTTTATCGTGGATGGACTCCAACAGTTGCCCAATCTGGCGATGCTCACCTCTCATCACCATCGTCGGTCCGCCTTCGGAGATACCGGTCTTCGCTTCCCATAGCGTGAACAGCAGATCTTCTTCCCACACAATGTGCCGCTGGAGACCGACCTTGAATTCCTTGAACGCCGCCTTGGCCTTGGCAAAATCTGACCGTTTGGTCTGTTGAAACGTCTTGAACAATTCGTCCAGCCGGTCGTGATCCTGTTCATAAAATGCCGTGATCATCTTCTCGGCACTCATTGTCTCTCCTCTTCTTCAACACCATGGCATGGGCGCACCTATGCTCTACATGTTCCCCGTCCTGAAATTCGTACCACAGTTTGGCGGCTAGACGCTATCGCCTTGTTGTACCCGGTCCCAGTAGGCCTTCACGGTCGCCTGGATGTGTGCAAGGGCGTCCTTCTGCACGGTCGGTTCGAAGAGGTGACGGAAGCGCCCTTGGAGCTTGAGATAGTCCTCAATCGGACTCAGTTTGGGCAGGTAGGTATGCACGACGTTGCCGTCAATCGCTTCCTTGAGGGGCCACATGCCGCATTCCACCGCAAGCCTGGCCACATCCGGTGTGTAGGCCGGATCGAAGAGCCACCCGGTCGGACAGGCGGCGAATCCCAGAAAGAGTTTGGGGCCTCGATAGGCCGCGGCGCGGGCAAACTTCTCTTCCAGATCGAGTGGAAACCGCGGCGACACGGTTGCCAGGTACGGGGGCCTGTGCGCCCGCCAAATTTCAAAGATGTCTTTCTTCTCCTGCACCGCACCGACAGGATTGCGCACGGCGCAGGGCGAAGTCGCGGTGCGGGCTCCGTAGGGCGTGGCGGGGCTCAACTGGACGCCGGTGTTGCCGTAGGCTTCGTTGTCATAACAGAAATAGTAGAAGTCGAGTCGTCTGGTGATGGCGCCGGACGTCGAGGAGAGCGCCATATCATAGGTGGATCCGTCTCCGCCGAGCACGACGACTTTTACATCTTCATCCTGCGGCAGCCGGCCTTTCGCGATCAGCACATCAAGCGCATCCCGTACGCCCTGCGCGCCGGCTGGTGCCGACCCCATCGTCGTATACAGCCAGGAGGCATCGAGCGGGGTGAAGGGAAACGAAGCGAGGTTCGTGAAGCAACCTGCCGCATTCACGTACACCACATGGTTGCCCAGCACCTTGGCCGCGAGCCGCAAGGATTCGAGTCCACCGCAGCCGGCGCAGAGCGGAGTGCCTGGAAAGACATGCTCCTCACGAGGAATCTGATGCAGATCTTTAAAAATACGGTATTCCCAAGCCATTGTGCTCTTCACCGGCCCGTTTTGAGATCATGTGCGAGAAACTGTAGTTGCTCCATCTCCCGGTATTCGGCCTCCGTGTACAACAAGACCGGGCCGCCCCCTTGGCCCTGTATCCCTGCCTCCGCTGTCTGCTCGAAGACAGCGTGAAACTCGGCCTCGGAAATATTCTTTCCGCCCAATCCGCCGATAAATGAACAGAGTGCCCGTGGCCGTGCCACGTCATGATAGAGACAGGCCGCGATCTCCTGATAGAGAATCCCGCCCTGCCCCGGTGAGAGATTTTGATCCAACACCGCCACAGCCCGACGCCCCCGCAGCGCGCGGCGAACAGCGTCAGCGGGCCAGGGACGGATCATACGGAGCCGGAGCAACCCCACCCGGCGGCCCTGTTCTCTGGCTGCATCGACCGCGGCCTTCCCTTTGCTCGCGAACGCGTTGCTCATCACCAGGATATCCTCCGCATCCTCGATCCGATACCCTTCGACCACGTCGTAGCGTCGCCCGAAGCACCGCTCAAATTCAGCGGCGGCTTGTTCATGCACTTGTAACGCATTCACCGAGGCCAGATGGATCTGATGACGGAAATAACTATACGTCGAGCCGCCCAGCACTGCGGTTCCCAGCGCCTGAGGCGTTGAAGCTTTGAAGCCCAGATGAGTCGGACGAAACGGCGGCAGGAATGCACGGACTGCCTGGGCCTCAGGCAACCACACGGGTTCGCGCGTGAACGACAACACGAACCCATCGAGATTGACGACGACCGGCAGGCAGACCAGCGGATCTTCCGCGATGCGATAGGCCATCAGAATGGAATCCACCACTTCCTGGCAGGTCTCCGCGTGGACCTGTACAAACCCGGAGTCGCGCGCCGCCAAGACGTCGTTATGATCGGGCTCCAGTGTGATCGGAGACGCCAGCGCCCGCGAGACATTCACCAGAACCAGCGGCGCGCGCCAGCCGGCCACGGTGTACAAGACTTCAAGGGCATGAAGGAGGCCCTGACTTGATGTGGCCGTGAATACGCGCGCACCAGTGGCAGCCGCCGCCCCGGCCGCAGTCATCATGGAGTGTTCGGAATCGAGGGTGACGAAGCGGGCATTCAGCTCACCGGTTCCGCACCACTTTGACAAGGTCTCCACGATTTCCGTCTGTGGAGTAATCGGAAACGCCGGCACATAGTCCACATCGGCAAGCCGCGCCCCCCAGGCTGCTGCGAGATTGCCGGTCATCATCTGAGCCGTCATGTCGTTCCTCGTCGTTCGTGAAGCGTATCTCGTTGTTCCTATTTCCTGAACGGCAGCTGGAACGAGGTCTTGCGCTTCACGTCGTCTTGGTTGCTTCCGTTTCCCGCTCGACCGTCATCGCATCAGTCGGGCAGACTTCGACACAATCGAGGCAGCCCTTGCAGTGCGGATAGTAGACGGCCGGCTTGCCGTCCGGCTTGATCGTAATCGCACCTTCGGGACAATTGGCGAAACAGAGCCAACAGCCGTTGCAGAGATCCGGCCGCAGGACAGGACGGAACGTTCGCCATCCGCTCATGGACCGAATCGCCGAGTTGGGGCCGGCCGTGATACTCGCGGTGCCTCTGGTCGGTGGGTCATAGGTCGGGGCTCGCAGTGAAGTCGGGCCTGGAGCCCCGCGCACATCCTTTTCAACAGGAACAAGTGGAACCGCTTCGTAACAGTGTCTGGCCGCCGTTTGGTTGCGCCGGATGAGCGAGGCGTCCACTCCAAGGTCCGCCAACTCCTGTGCCACCGCACGGTCGATCGATTCAGGGCGAAGGCCGACGAGCCGTCCGGCGACAGCGCCAAGCAAAGCGCTGATCGCGCCTCGCTTGCCGAACTCCCGGACCGCGATCGTGGTGAGATCCAACGTGGTCAAACGACCGGGCAGAGAAGTCTGGGCACGGAGCTCTTCTCTCGTCAGCGGTGAGTTCACGAACACCGCGGTTCGCTCATCGATTCCTTCGAGCATGCGCGCGGCGGGGTCTCCGATGAGCGAGACATCGGCCACAACCACGAGAACGGGACGGGTGATGATCCCCCGTTCACGGATCGGCTCCTTCGCGATACGGGTAAATGCCGACACCGGCGCGCCCCGTCGTTCCGACCCGTAGATCGGCGAGTCTTGCGCCGTGAACCCTTCCGAAAACGCGGCGGTCCCCAGAATGCGGCTGGCAGTCTTCGCGCCCTGTCCCCCTCGGCCATGGAAGCGAACGGCAATCACGGCAGGTCCTTTTTCAATGCTGGTGTTGCTGCCCTCCGCCGGATGCTCCTCCGTGCCCCCCGCTACCCATCATGCTCCCCATCATCCCGCCTCCGTGCTGCCCCTGCCCCGCATGTTGCATGTGTTCACGGTGGGTGCGATCTTTTTCACGCTGCTCAGGCGTCAAGAGTGCCATCGCCTCGCGTTGGCTCTTGATACTGGCAAGCAGAAGCGCCCCTTCCGCTTTTTTCAGCTGATCGACTTTCGACGGAATCGCGGAGAGGCCGGTCTTCTCATCCTCCAGAAGCGCCTCCAGCTCGATATCGGCAATCTTGACCTCAGCTTCCATTTTGGCTTCGGCCCGCTTGAAGTCGAGTTGTATCATCTTGAGCTTGCCGATTTGTTCCGGGTTAGCCCGATCTCTTTGGCTTGTTTCAGCAGGTGCTTCAGATAATACCCGGCATGATCGCCATCATTGTCCTGTTCATGGCCGCCTTGTGCTTGGCCATGCATCATCATATGTCCTTGGCAGGCCCTCTACCCGGCTGGGGAATGAGGCCGCTCCAATCAGACACGCCACTGCAACCGTGCCAACGATCCATCGACTCTTTTTCATAACCGTTCCCCCCTTTTATCGATCATCAGAGCTCTTCCTGGCATCGGATGAGTCCGACTTACAAAACCTCTGTGCGATTCCGATGCCGTCGAGTCCGTTTCAGGACATCCGGGCTGACATTCGATGAAACAAAGACTTGAGGCAGTAAGTCGTGACAAGTGCGATCGGGGTGTGACGCAAGAATACTCAGGCTCGTCCCGGTCGATGGGGTAAAACGGGGCAATCACACGAAGATCAGGTGTTTCCTGAAGGAGGGATTACGCACTCTGCGGATGGACGGCGACCGTGATGAGAATAGCGGAATTGTTGAGGGCTTTCACGGAGTGGGGAATTCCGGAATCCAACGCCAGGACTTCCCCCTTCCGGACCGGAGTCGTCTGGGTGCCGGCGGTGAACTCGATGTGGCCATCCAAGACCTGCACCGTGATCGGGCCAGGCGCCTTGTGAGTAGGAAGGCTGGCTCCTTCGCTGAAGGATCGGAATATCAGACGCAGGCTGTCGGTCTTCAATAAGATAACGGTCCGATCCTGTCCAACTCGGCCTTCCCGGTGAATCGACTCGACCTGTGCTCCGACGTCGAACAGCGCCATCGGAGACAATTCAGACAGAGTCGGTTCACCCTCTCTCATGGGAAGGGGCTTCATAGTCTCACCAAAACCGGGAGCCGGAGGACCGTACCCGTCCGGCTCTCTGGATGCTTGCGTTATTGTTTGACGATGACGCCGCAGGCGATCCTCGGTCCACCGGGCGCATCCTTGGTTGGTGGATCAGGCAAGTACATATCTTGAAGCTCATGGATGACCAAGGCGCTGCCGTCGTGGTCAAAGAGTGAGTTCAGCTCCCCGCTGACCAACGTCACCCGGCTCGTCACCGTATAGAGCGTCCCCTTGCGATTCTCATCGACCGACAGATTCTGCAAGTCGCCGAGGTGGTACGGGTGATTCGCCAGGCCGGGATTGACCGATGCTTGGGGATTCACAATGGCATCGAGGATGCCGTCGTAGTGTCCCTTGGCGGCGGCAAACGGCTCGCAATTTCCGGTTTCATGGATATGGATGCCGTGCAACCCTGGTGTCAGCTTGCTGTCCGGACCGCCTTGCACGGTCAACTTGATCCGCACACGGCCTTCGTACTTTTCGACGAGCTCGGCTTCTCCAGTGATCCCTGGTCCTGCAATCGCCGCTTTCGCGCGCAACGGCGTTGCATGCTTGCCCATGTGATAGGACGAGCAGCCGCCGAGGATCAGTCCCACAGCGATGCCTGTTCCGATCATTGAGAATGTGTTCATGCCGGACGGTTCAAATCCTTTTCCGTCCCCTCAATCCCCCATGCCGCCTCTTCGTCCGCGATGTTCCATCCCTTCCCGTCCACCCATCATGGGCCCCATCCCTTGACCATGCCCCATTCTCCCGCGTCCATGTCCGCCGGCAAACGTCCGTTCGTACTGGATGACACTCCAGATCTCGTCGTCGGATAAGACCGGGCCGAACGCAATCATGCCCGTGCCGGGCGAGCCATACTTGATGACCCAGAAAATCTCCCCTTCTGTGCGGTGGCGCCAGAAGCCATGATGTTGGAAGTTTCGGGGCGCGGGATTCATCTTGGCGCCCGCAGGCCCGTTTCCGCCTCCATCCGCCCCATGACAATTGAAACAGCCGCCCTTGCCGTCATAGATCTTCTTGCCCTTCTCAACGGCTTCCGGTGAATCCGGCACGGGGCTTTTGAGCGCCCGCGCTTCGGCCAGCTTGTCGGCCGGCACCACCGGCTGCATCATGTGCCGCTCCGCGGCCACCGGAGATCCAGCCAACACAACCGTTGTGATGAGTAACGCGAATACGCCAGGCTTCATCGTCGTGCTCCTTGTTCGTCCGTTGCGAAGGACCGCACATAGCGCAGCACCTGCCAGGCCTCTTCTTCGGTCAGAATGAGCGGAATAAACGGGGCCATGGCCGTACCCTTGCTGCCATTCTTCAAGATCCAGAACAGTTCCCCATCTGTTCGTGCGGCTTGCCACTCTTTGTCAGTGAAATTTCTGGGCAGGGGGCCTTTCAGAGTGCCAGGCTCGATGTCGCCGCCGAATCCCTTGCCGTCTTTTCCGTGGCAGGTCACACAGAAGGCTTTCCCATGAAACAGTTTTTTCCCCCTCTCAATCGTGTCGTCGGTTGCCGGAATCGGGTTCGTCCAGGTTCTGACTTGCTCGATTTGATCGACCGGCACTCGCGGCCTGAGGACAGCCTCATCAGCGCCAAGGGCCGGACCGGCCAGCGAACCAATCACCGTCATGAGCAATGCGTTCAGAAAAGACGACCTCATCGCTGTGGCTCAATATGCTTACTTATCAGAAAACCCTGTGAACTTGTGCCCAAGAGATTGCGGAAAACTCACCGTGCCATCGGGAAACTCCTGCCCATGCTGCCAGAGATGATAGATCACCCCGTCGGTCCCCGCGGCGACTTCCGCCACCTTGGCGGCCTGGTCCGCAGGCATATCGAGAACCTGGACACGGCCTGTGGCGATTTCGACTTTATGATCGTGGAAATGGCGATGCCACTGGATCGCGGGAAGCTTTCTCGTCAGATCTTTGGCGACAAAATATTCGACGCCGACCAGAGGCGCCTTCGGGTCAGTGGATTCGAACAGCAGACATTGAAGAATCTTGTCGGAAATACCCTTGCAATAATGATGGAATGGGCCGCCTGGTGTTCCATCCGCCATCATGTGCGGTGCTTGGACATGAATGTCGTACCCGATGGCTGGGCTTGCCGGATCCCCGCTGACTGCCTTTTGAGGACCGATTGCACTGCATCCGACGGCAGCGATCGCGACAACAGCTACTAGTCCTTTTCTCATCACAACCGACCTCCTAGGTTTGAGGAGTCCCCGCCCGGCCTATCCGGGAAGGGAAACACCTCCATATTCAGATGGCCGTTGGAGACTGCGACGCTCAAAAGGATTCAGCCCGCGCAATGAAGTTCGCCGCTCGCGCATCAGAGATCCAGCTCCACCATCTTGCGATGGAATCGGACAACTACATTCGGATCAGGCGTCAGCCTGATCGTGGCTTCTTCCTTCCCCTTATACGGTAACAGATTCAGGACGTAGCGCAGGCTTTCCAGTCTCGCCGCCTGCTTGTCGTTTGCCTGCACGATGATCCAGGGGCTGAATGTCGAGTGTGTCTTGCTGAACATTTCTTCTTTGCAGCGGGTATACGCGTCCCATAGCTCCTGCGCCCGCTCATCGACCGGGCTCAGCTTCCACTGCTTAAGCGGATTCTTCCGCCTTGCTTCGAAACGCCTGGCTTGTTCGTCCTTGGAGATGGAGAACCAAAACTTGATGATCGTCACCCCGTCTTCATAGAGCATGTGTTCGAATTCGGGTACTTGCTGCAGAAATCGTTGATGCTCCTTCTTGGAGCAGAATCCCATCACCGGCTCGACCACCGCGCGGTTGTACCAACTGCGGTCGAAGAAGACGATTTCACCCCTATTGGGGAGCTGGTGAATATAGCGTTGGAAATACCACTGGCCCCGTTCTGCTTCGGTCGGCTTCGGCAGCGCCACGACCCGCATCGCGCGGGGATTCAGATGCTCGGTGAACCGGCGGATCGTGCCACCCTTCCCGGCCGCATCCCGTCCTTCGACCAAGATGGCGATACGCTCCCCGCTGCTCTGCACCCACCGTTGCAGCCTGACCAATTCAACCTGCAACTGTCGTAAATCCTGTTCGTACAACAGCGTCTTGCGCACGTCCTCGATATCCACGGCTTTGTTTTCGAGGAGCTTCAAAAACCCTTTCCTCGTGTTGACCCTTCGGAGATCATCGGCGGTCAAGCCATAGCCCGGCTCGCCGATACGTCCAAGCCCCTGAGCGATCAAGGCGCTTCGCGGAACCTGGTACCCGTCTCCCTCCCTCGGCACCTTCGTGGGAATCATCTCCAACCCGTGCTCAGCCTCGCCTTGTACATCCGTCACAAGGTCGTCGAGGTCCGCCGTATTCAGCCGAACTTTGCGTTTCTTTGACTTTCCGATTGATTCGTCGTCGGCTTCCATACGAGGCCTCCTTGTTCTCCTCCTGCGCCATCAGAATGCCACGCTGCGGTCCCGCTCGGCCACGGTTTTGATGTAATCGGGCATCCCCTTGATGGTCGCACCAGCGACGAGATCAGCGGCACTGACCTGCCTGGCCACGGCACAGGCACCGCACACCCAGATTGGAATGCCGGCCGCTTGCACGGCCGTGAGCAAGTCTCGTAGCGGCGTCAGATTGACACCCGTCACATGGTCGGCCACGCCCTTCTTTCCCAGGGTCACTGCCTCATTCCACAGCCAGAGCACCACGTCGTGCCCTTGCTCTTTCGCGGTCTTCGCCGCCATGAAAGGAAGCGTTGCCATGGTGGGATCGTCCGTGCCCCGACTGCCGGAAATGATGAACGTCGCCATTCTGTTCCTCCGTTATGGATTCAAGAGCTGGTAACTAATGGCTTATAGCCTATGGCACGAGCAAGGAGGAAACATATCTTCATGTTCTTTGTCGTGCTAGAAGCCATTGGCCATACGCTCCTGATCGCCTGTCACTTCGCCATCGACCGAATATAGTGCACCAGCTGCCATACCTGCTCATCCGGCAGGCCCGCAAACGGCATCATGCCGGTTCCCGGCGAACCGTTCTTGATGATCCAAAACAGTTGGCCGTCAGGAATATCCTTCATCATCGCCCCGCACGTGAAGTTGCGCGGCGGCGGGACCAACGCGGCGCCCATCAAGCCCTTCCCGTCACCCTGCTCGCCGTGACACATCACGCAAGCCACGGGCTGCGCCGTCTTGAGAAACAGTGTCTTCCCGGCTGCCATGGCGCCGGATGATGCGGCAAGCGGATTCGTCTTGGCTAAAAACTCATCGGGAGCCTTCGCCGTCTTGCGCGGCTGCGTACAGGCGCTCCCCTCATTTGTGGGCAGCGCGTCCGCCGTCTCCGGCACGCCCTTGAACGTCGCTTTCAAGTAGGCGATCACATCCGCCACCCCTTGCTGTCCGATAGTCAATCCCCAGTAGGGCATGTTCGGAGATTTGCCGATCGCCGGACCTCCGTGGTTGATGACGTTATACAGGTATTCCATCGGCAGCTTTTCAAACGGCATGTTCGCATGGATCGCCGGTTTCGGCTCCAGTCCCGATGCCGCAGGGCCGTCTCCCTTGCCGGTGAAACCGTGACATTGGGCACAATAGTGCTTGTACAGTGTCTTTCCTCGATCCACACTCGCGTTCGTGAACTCCGGACTGGTCCAGGGTTCGTAGTACTTGAAGTCCGGAACTCCCTGAGCCATGAGAAATCCGATCACGGACCGTAATTGCGGGTCGGTCGCATCAGCCAGAAATTCCCCGCTATGGACGATGAAGTCCTGCGGATTTTGTCCAAACCGATAGAGCCAGTCCGCGTTGTACCGCCGGCCGGCGTTTTGGAGCGCCGCGCTCTGCGGGCCGCCGACGAGCTTGCCGTTTTCTTCAATCGTATGGCAGCCAAGACAGGCGTGCGCCTTATACGCCGCCCCCCCGAACGTGACGTCGAATTTTGAGACTTTGGACAGATCGAAGGCCCCGACCGTGACGCGCGGATCTTTGTGGTGCTTCGCGAAATAATCGGCAATCGCATTGGCTTCAGCCTCCGTCACCATGGGGTGTTTCGACGGGACGGTCGTCACATCCCACATATACCCCTTCGCATAGAGCGGTGCTTCCTTGCCGGTCAGCCACCGAATGAGCCAAGGCCGTTGATACTTGCTGCCGGCCCAAATCAGGTCAGGAGCATGAAGCCGGAACCGCGATTCGGCCGTCCCCGTCAACCGGTGACATTGCACACAGGTCCGTTGGATGATCTCCTTGGCGAGAGATTCGTCGCTCGCAAAGAGGGGGCTCGGTATCGCCATCACCCCCCCCATCAGCGTGAGGATCGTACCTGCGACTGCCATCGCTTTCTGCAGATTCATGATCGCTCCTTATCGCTCTTATTGCCCTACGATGATTCTTCCACCAAGGTCTGCATCGGCTCGATGCAGGGGACAGTAGAACCGATAGGTCACCATCTCTCCCTCGGCGGCTTGCACATCGCTGGCTATGCGCTCCCTATCGATCACGGTCCGGTCGGTGCCTTCCGGCGGCACGGTAATCCGCACAGGCCTGGTGACCTGCACGCCGTGCTCGTCTACAGACTCAAACAAACCCGGAGCCTCGAACACGTGAGTCCGGTCAGTCGGATTGTCAAACCGAAACACCAACGGCTCCGTGAAGTCCGTGCTTCGGTTCATGACGACGTCAGTGGGAAGCCATACCGCCTGCTGATCTTTGGCCTCATGTGCGACAAACAGGATCTCCTTCGCCTCTCCGGCAGACGGCATGGCCAACGCTCCGCCCCCGATCACACACCCAAGCCACACGCCCATGGCACGAGCGAAGCATCGGCTGACCCCCTTCATGAGTATGCCGCTCATCCCCCTCCGAGATCTCCACGGGTTTCAATGACAAACAACTCGCCTTTCACCTCAGGATGGATGTCGCACCAGAGGGCATGCCGGATACTCTCGGCTCCCCCGGAGCTTGGATCGAAGTTCGAGGGCATCGTGGAGAAACGCAGCGTCATGGTCTTTCCCGCATCCACATGAAACGATTTGAACTGTTTTCCTCGTACCTCAATCCCTCCATCCACCTTCACAGGAATGTCCTTAAACAACTTTGACGCAAACCCGTGCGTCACAGAATCCTGATTTCGGACCACGATGATCGTGTCCTGAGACGGCATCGTCACCCCGACCGTTTCATAGCCGTGCTGACGGTCCTTGATGGTGATCTCCACCTTTGAGGGTGGCGCCTCCATCCCCTTGGTCTGTGCATAGGCGGTCTCAGAGCCGCCGCTCCAGGCCATCACCATCGCGACGGCGAGTGGAATGGTTATCACAGCTGTTCCATATCGTCTGGCACTCATTGGTCCCTCCTTTGTTAGATGAATACCTCTCACGTTTCTCTCTCACCGCTCCTCTTCACGACCGCGCGTGCTTGGCCCAGGCCGCCTTCTGTTCATGAGGCCTTACGCATGACGCTGCTCTTGGTCTCTCACGACCCCCCGATCTTGTCATATCCATGCGGGTTCAAGGTGATCGCGATGTCTGGCGGCACCGCGATGGATTGATGCACCGTACAGCCATGCGCCACTTTCATCAGCCGTTCCTTCAACTCCGCCGGAATCCGATGTGGGAGTTGGATGGCGATGTCAATTTGGCCGACACGGTGCGGCTGTTCCGCCATGGCCCAATCTGCATCGACCCTCAGACCCTCACGAGAAATATTGTGCCGCGCACAAAACTGGCCGACGAAGTAGGCCACGCAGCTCGCCACGGAGCCGACGAAGAGTTCAACCGGACTCATTCCGGCATCCTGTCCTCCATCCACCGCCGGCTGGTCCGTGACGATGCGATGTGTGCCGCTCGTAATGTCGAAGCGAGTCCCGCCATGGTAAGCCGCCGTGAGTTTCATCGCGGTCGCTCTTGACGTTTCACGTTCAACCTTTCACGTCTCACCCACTAATACGGCACATCTGCCGGCTTGCCACCCTGTGGCCAATCATGAACCTTGCCGGGAAAGTCGGGACGCGGCTGGGCGTTGACATAGGCCGCGACATCGAAGGCCTCCTCGTCCGTCACGGTCCATCCCCACCCTCGGGGCATATTCGCCTTGATGAATGACGCCGCGACTCCGACCCGGGCCATGCCCGCACCAACGGTATAGGAACGGGGCCCCCAGACCGGCGGCGCCGCCATCGTGCCTTGTCCGTCTGTCCCATGGCAAAAGCTGCATTTCGTCGCAAAGACATTCTTGCCCTTGGCGGGATCCGGCGGACGTGCCTGCATGAGGCGGGGAATCCCACGCCACGGCACGGTACTGCCAGCCGGCACACCCTTCGACAGCCAGTCGATGTAGGCAACGATGGCCGCCAGCTTCGTACTGTCAGGCGGGAGCGCCTTACCGTTCAGACTCCGCTCAAAACACTCATTGATCCGATCCGTGAGACTCACCTTCCGGCCTATGCGGGCACGGTATTCCGGATAAAGCGCGCTGATCCCGACAAACGACGCGGTGTTGGGATTAAGCCCGGCATCGAGATGGCAATTCGTGCAGTTGAGCGCATTCCCGATATACGATTTGCCGTACTCCTGGGTATTGACCACCATCAGGTACCCCAGGCGAATCGATTCACCTCGCACGTCGCCCGGAATGGTGTCCGGTGAGGGCGGCAAGAACAACGGATCGATACCTGACATCCGTTCTGCCACCGCCGCTGGCTCCGGTTGTCCGGCGACACGCGGAGGCGGGACACACCCGACCGCAAGGATCAACAAACTGAGTGCTGCGATGCCGGCCATCGCCAATCCGCGCATGATCACCACCTCATTTCTTCGCGCCTGAAGCAGGGTGGCACGTGTTGATGCCTAACAGCGACGTGAGCGGGCAATACCCAATAAGCCCGGTGACGAGAAAGACAGCACCTACTGTCAGTGCGACGCCCATCCCGACACCGGAAAGCCCGCCAAACGCTCCGACACCGAGAAGTACCAGGCCCCCGACAATGCGGATCGGTTTTTCGAATCCTCCCACGTTGCACATCATGGCTCTACCTCCTTCATCACTTCCTGCCGAACACCCATTCCGCTCTTGGCTGTCGGCCTATGAGAGACACCTCTCGGCAAATGGATTCAGCGTCATGGCCTCTCCTCGAAGCCGACCCCAAGTGTGCGCACATAAGCCAGGACGTCCCAAATCTCATCGTCGGAGAGTGCGTGTTTCCATGCTCCCATGGCGGTATTGGGTTTCCCCTCATGAATGCGTTTGAAGAGCGTGCCATCGAGACGGTTCTGCACAGCGGAAGAACTGAGATCAGCCGGTGGCGGCACGAGCTTGATCCCCTGCGCCCCTTTGCCATCGATGCCATGGCAGCGAATGCACGTATTCGCATAGATTTCTCGTCCACTCACTGAATCGCCCTCCTTCGTCACGGCTGCAAGGTCCTTCACACCAATCCCTCCGGCAAATCCGGCGGACAGAATTCCGATCACGAGGCCGAGCCCGATGTTCGTGAAGCGCATGCGTGACCTCCCGCTTCAACCGATATTGCGAGGGGTATGCCACGCTTTTAAATTGTCTGAGGTCGCCGAGGAGAGAAACTCTTCAATCTGCCGCAGGCTTATCAATCTCGAAGATGGAATCAGGCTAAGGAGAAGAGGACGTTGGTGAGAAACACCACAGTGCTGTTTTTGCCGCTGGCGCAAGATGCCACAGCGTCGGCCCAAAGCCGTCGCTCGTATCTCGTTATTCTCATCTCAACGCAAAGTTTCGAGTTTCAGGTTTAAGTTATAGAAGTGGACACTTGAAACATGAAACTCGCAACGCTGCATCAGCGGATGACCGGCTCCAACGTCACCGTGGCTTTCATCGAGTTGGAGATCAGACAATTGGCTTCGGCTTTTTCGATCAGCTCTTTGGCCTTGGCGGCATCGGCGTCCGACTCCAGCGTAATGGTCGGCTTGATCGTGATGGCGGTGAACTGAAACTTTCCTTCGACCAATTCCAAACGGCCTTCAGCGGCGCTCTCGTACGAAGTGAAGGCGAGACCAGCCCGCTCCGCGACGGCGATGAACGTCGTCATCAGACAGATATTCGCCGACGCCACGAATAGATCTTCCGGCGACCAGATCCCTGGGTGGCCTTTGAATTCCGGCGGCGTCGCCACTTCCACGTCCGGCTTGCCCTCACATGACATCATGCCTTTGCGATGTTCCGTCCACGCGACCTTTGTGTGATAGTGATAGACCTTGCTCCGAACGTCCATGTCATCCCCTTTCTTGATCCTGACTCACCCCTAACTTTTCACGCCTTACCATTCACCTATCGTTACTCCATCCAGCCTTGTACCCAATCACCGACCACGTGCGTGATCGCCACGACGCAAAGGGCGATCAAGAGATGTTCGCCGATCACCTTCCACGGGGAAATCGCCTGGGCCCGCGCCACGAAGGCACTGAGGGCCGTCAGTAGAAATAGCCCCCAGGCAATGCTGATCACGATGGCCTGATCAAGGGGAAAGACCAGCACCGGTACGACGAAGGTCCCGGCAATCACAAATTTGGCGGCGAACGTCGCCAACGTCGCTTCCCAGACGTGACTGGCGGGGCCGCTGTTCTTCGATTCTTCAGCCAGATGAATGCCCATCGCATCCGACAGGGCGTCGGCCACGGCGATTGTCAGAATGCCGCCCAGCACCACGGCTCGCGAATGGGTGCCTGCATGCAGACCGACCATCAATCCAAGTGTCGTGATGACCCCAGACGTGAGCCCGAAACTCAGGCCCGTTTTCCAGGACGCTTTCATTCGGTGTCACTAGAGTACTGTGGGTTAGCTCCCGTCACCGTGGAAAGGTCAGGATATAGGCAAGCACGTCACGAGTCGCTTCGTCAGACATGACCCGCTTCCAGGTATCCATGGCGGTATTCGGCCGACCCTCATGGATGCTCTGCAACAGGCGGGAGTTCGGCTTGGTCAGTACCTCGCTCGATGTCAGATCCGCGACGGGAGGGTCGAATTGCACGGCTCCGTCACCTCGACCCAACGGACCATGACAGGCCAGACAATACTTCTCGTAGAGTTTCTTCCCCCGCGCCAGATTCTGTTCACCTGCTTCTGATCCCATTGTAGACACGGCCAGGCAACAGGCCATCGTCAACAAGCACAGGATGAACAGATGCGGGCTCGTCATGGGCTGTCGTTTCCTCTTTCCCCTTTGCACCGTCGCCCCCCCCACTCCCACCTCTCATCTTTCACGTTTTACTTTTCACGTCTCACATACGCCCCCTCAACGGCTGCATTCCGGTGAGCGCTTCACACAGTCCCTCAGCCATGACGCCATGGCGTCGAGCAGCGCGGCAGTTGCCTGGTTGGCGGCCACGACGCCGCCGTAGGCGTCTCCACTTGGTGTGGGCTCCACTGCTTCAAAAGCGCGGGTCCCCACAATCCGTGCTTCTCTGACATCGATCAGTTGAGCGCGGACGGACATGCGCACCAGGCTGGGGTCCTGCAAGAACTCCTGTTGCAGGGACAACCCATAGGTGTCGAGACGTAGATCTCCACGAATGGAGCCTGACGGAGGAACCACGGCACGCCACGCTCCTATCCGGCTAAGCTTCTCGACCATCACGGAGGCGAACATGCGTGCCGGTGTCTCGGCCCATTGATTCACGGCGTACTGTTCCAGCTCGTAGGGCCGTTTCACGTACACCATTTTGGTTGTCTCATAACCCGGCTCGGCCAACGGCATACTGATGAGGAGAATGGGGCCGTTGATGTCGGCCTGTCGGATTTCTGTACGTTCCGGATCAAGACTCAATCGAAAGGTATGGGTCGGCGGAGATTCCGTGCGGGTCGGAAAACAGCCCGACGCTGTCAACGCCAGTAATGCACAAGCCACACCGGCCACCCAATTCTTCATTGACAGTCTCCCCGTATCCTGTGACGCGTCACTCCGCCCAGACAAGTTTTGAGTGTTGAATGTTTAGTTTTTGCCTAAATCAACACTAAACACTCACAACTCAACATTCCGCCGTGCGCTCGCGCACGGCGGAGCGGTCACTCTCCCGGCCCCTTCGGGGGCGGTGTTTTTCCGTAAACAAGCGAGCTGGGCTCGCGTTCTACATCCCTCGCCACGCGCGACAAGGCACCCGCCAGCTGCCTGAGTTCGGCGACCAATGCCCCGGCTTCGGGCAAGGTGTGCCGCGAGAACTGTTCCAATTCCGGCCGGTTGTCGTTCACGACCGACCGCACCGCCTTGCTCGTCTGCGCTAGGTCTTCCGTCATCGTATTCAAGGCCGTCGCGCTCTTGTTGATCCTCGCCAGCAAGACCGGGACTTCCTCATTCAATGCCGCCGTCAGCTTGGCAAGGTTGTCGGCACTGCGGGCCGCCCCATTGAGGCTCTGCTCAATCTGAGCCTTGTGGGTTACGACGGAATGTACGACGTCGGACAGATCCCTGATCGTGCGTTTCAACGCCGCCCGATTCTCCTCATCTAATGTGTCCGATGCCCCTTTGGCCAGCGCGTCCAAATTGGCCAATAGGTGAGGGAGTGACTGATCAGACAGCAGGCGCGAAATGGCTTCATCGGACCGGAAAAACGACGGGGACGGGCCGGTCTTGATGACGGGATAGTATTGCCCTTCCAGAGCCACCAGCGGAGGCGCATCCTTGCTCCCTCCGGTCAGATTGATCGTCGCCAGACCGGTCAGCCCTTGAGTCTGGAGAACGGCGACGGTGTCGGTCTTGATCGGCGTGCCCCGCGCAATATCCAGTGTCAACTTGACCTCTTCCGGATTATCGGGACGCAAGGCGATGTCCTTCACCCGTCCGACATCGACGCCGCGATACTTGACGGTCGAGTCCACGCTCAGCCCCGCCACCGATTCACGGAAATACGCTTCGTAGCGGTCGTTGATGCCTCGGTAGTCGGCCTTCCCCATCCACAGCACGCCAAATAACGCCACCGCGCCGAGAACTGCGACGAAGGCACCGACGAGAATGTAATTGACCTTCGGTTCCATCTCACACTCTGTAGGAGCTTATGGCATATAGCCTATGGCGTATGGTCAAAACCTCGGACCATGAATATGGACGAAGCGCTCTTGTTCGTGCCATACGCTATAAGCTACACGCTCTTCCTTTCATGCTTCACGCCGTTCCACGCCGCCTGCTCCTGCGCCGCGCGTCCCCGCAACCCGTGGAAGTATTCACGAATCACCGGATCTGTGGACTGCGACAGTTCCGGCATGGTACCGACCCCCAATACCTTGCCGTTTCCCAGCACCGCCACGCGGGTCGCGATGCGCCAGAGCGAATCGAGATCGTGCGTCACCATCACCACCGTCAGTCCCAAGAGCGTTTTGAGGGACAGCACCAATTCATCGAATCCGGCCGCGATCATCGGGTCCAGGCCCGCCGTCGGTTCATCGAGAAAGATCAACTCGGGATCCATCACGATCGCGCGGGCCAGCGCGGCCCTCCGCCGCATGCCGCCGCTGAGTTCATTGGGAAACTTCCTGGCGCTGTCGGGCGGCAGACCGACCATGGCGATCTTGACCGCCACGATCTCCTGAATCAACCGTGGGTTCAAGTCCGTATGTTCGCGCAACGGGACCGCCACGTTGTCCGCCAGCGTGAGCGAGCTGAACAGGGCGCCGTGCTGGAACATGACGCCGAACCGGCGGTGGATCGGCCGGCCGTTGCTCTCTTCGAGGTTCCGGCTGTCCACGCCGAACAATCTGATCGTTCCCCTCGACGGCGTCAACAGTCCGATGATCTCCCGCAGCAACGTCGACTTGCCGCAGCCGTTTCCTCCGGCGATCGCAAAGACTTCCCCTTGATGGATGGTCAAACTCACGTCCTGGTGCACGACGGCCTGTCCGAACGTCGTCCCCACGTGGCTGACTTCGATCACGGGTGTTCCGGATTGTGTTGCCACAATCATCTAGAGGTCCCACCAGTTGGTCAGAATGCTGCAAATCGCGTCGAACACGATGACCAGGAAAATACTTTGCACGACGCTGATGGTCGTATGCCGGCCCACGTCATCGACGCCGCCCCGGATCTGAAACCCTT
>Ga0194120_10004587_pt1 | contig 21135 bp, 13 predicted proteins | sample TA2MahCa65mmetaG_FD_148642 | JGI IMG/M metagenome (GOLD analysis project Ga0194120, IMG submission 148642) | Freshwater microbial communities from Lake Tanganyika, Tanzania - TA2015019 Mahale Deep Cast 65m | ecosystem: Environmental > Aquatic > Freshwater > Lake | place: Tanzania: Lake... | reverse complement strand
GAATTAGCTGCCATAGGAGAGGAGGCCGGCGAGGGTACGGAAATCACTCAGTTGACCCTTTTTAAATTGATGAAGGCTTTTGAAAAAGCCATGCAGAAATATAGCGACCGTGTCAATAAGCCTGTACATACTGTAATTCGTTATAACTATACCATGGAAGACAGCAGAAAGCAAATGTTGTCGATTGCCCGGACAGAAAAAACTGTTTCTTTTGAAAAGATTTTTGAAGCCTGCGAAAACAGGGTTCATGCTATATTTCTTTTCTTGTCTGTGTTGGAATTGATTCAGCTGCATTATCTGCGCATACTCATTGGAGAAGGGAAAAATAATTTTATTATAGAGTATGACCAGGAAGGCGCCGCAATTGCAGAAGCCAATGCCACGAATCTGGTGGTTCCTACGCTGAATTAATATCTATTTCCATCATTACGCATGTACACTGGTCAATTCACGAATGGTGTTGATGATGGCTGCTGTATCATATCTACATTCATGGTGCAATTCTGCAGGACTGCCATGTTCTACCAGCCTATCGGGTATTCCCAGGATCACTATATCATTTTTATAACCATTGGCAGCCATAAATTCCAATACAGCAGAGCCAAACCCTCCTTTTATAGTACCATCTTCTACGGTGATCAATTTGGGATAACGCTTACAGGCCTCATGCAGTAGTACCTCATCCAAAGGTTTTGCAAAACGCATATCATAGTGCGCCGGATTAATACCCTGGTTAGTTAATGTGTTGATTGCTTCGGTTGCAAAATTTCCTGGATGTCCAATAGTGAGTAATGCAATATCCTCCCCATCTTTAAGTTTTCTACCTGTTCCAATTTCAATAGCATTAAATGGTGTTTTCCATTCTGGCATCACGCCTTCTCCTCTGGGATAGCGAATTACCATTGGATAGGTTGTACTCTCCAGCTGTGCGGTATACATCAGATCGCGCAATTCACTTTCGTTCATGGGTGCACTGATGATCATATTTGGAATACAACGGAAATAGGCAATATCATAACAACCATGATGAGTAGGGCCATCATCACCCACTAGCCCTGCACGATCCAAACAAAACACTACTGGCAATTTTTGAATAGCCACATCATGTACCACAGAGTCAAAAGCACGTTGCATAAAGGAGGAATATATATTGCAAAACACTCGCATCCCCTGTGTGGCCATCCCGGCACTTAAGGTAACGGCATGTTGTTCGGCAATCCCCACATCAAAAGCTCGATCAGGCATTTTTTCCATCATGAATTTCAAGGACGAACCAGAGGGCATGGCAGGGGTGATCCCAAAAATTTTATGATTTTGTTCTGCCAGTTCAATCATCGTGTAGCCAAAAACGTCTTGATATTTTGGAGCCTGCGGGCCTTCTTTCTTTTTTTGCATGATCTCCCCGGTGACTTTATCAAAAAGTCCGGGTGCATGCCATTTGGTTTGATCTTTCTCGGCAAGTGCATACCCTTTTCCTTTGGTGGTGATGATATGCAGAATTTTTGGTCCTGATATGTTCCGCAGATCACGCAGGGTATCTACCAGGTGCGAAATATTATGCCCGTCAATTGGACCGAAGTATCGAATATTGAGTGCTTCAAATAGATTGGAACTGCTGCTGACCACACTTTTGATTCCTTCCGAAAGTTTGTGCGCCATTGATTGGCTGAAGTTTTTTCCAACGGGAAGCTTTCCCATCAGCTTCCAGACATCGTCCTTCATTTTATTATAGGTGGGCGAGAGCGAAATATCAGTCAGGTATGATTTTAAAGCACCCACATTCGGATCTATACCCATGCAATTATCATTGAGTACAATCAGCACATCAACACCGGCTACACCTGCGTAGTTCATTCCTTCAAATGCCAAGCCTGCTGTCATTGCCCCGTCTCCAATCACGGCAATTACTTTACGGTCTTGTTCGCCTTTATACTTTGCAGCCATGGCCATACCCAACGCGGCTGAGATTGAAGTAGAGGAATGCCCTACGCCAAAAGTGTCGTACTCGCTCTCGCTTCTTTTTGGAAAACCACTGAGTCCTTTGTATTTACGGTTGGTGGGAAAATTGTTTCGTCTGCCGGTTAATATTTTATGGCCGTAGGCCTGGTGTCCTACATCCCAAACTAATTGATCATAGGGGGTATTGTATACGTAATGCAGGGCCGTAGTTAATTCCACCACACCCAAGCTGGCTCCAAAATGACCGCCATGCACACTTACCACATCAATAATATATTGACGCAGTTCATCACAGACTTGAAGTAGCTTTTCTTTGGAAAGTTTTTTCAGATCAGCGGGGGAATCAATTGTGTTGAGCAGAGGGCCTGGAGTTAATGACATAGCGTGTATAGTTCGCGGATAAAGATAGCAAACAAATGACAGGGTAGTGGTGTTAAATCCGTTGAAAAAGTATACTAACCACTGGTACAAAATTTACGCTGATCTTGGAGGGGCTGCGTAACTTTAACCAATGATTAAGTTGATTCAATCCCGTGAAAGACTATACTGGTTGCTGCAGATAAACGGTTGGTTGCTGTTTGGGGCCCTGATGGTTTTATTTGCCAATGTTTTCGATGTGCAGTTGGCTCCGGGTGTGTTAGAAGGAAGGATGCTGATTTTTTGTACGATTGGGTTTTTATTAACACACTTGACTAGGTTGGCCATAAAAAAACTGGGTTTGCTTAAACTTCCAATGGAAAGGGCTTGGCCAGGACTATTGCTCAGCATTTTTATTTGCAACGGGCTTTATGCCTTATTCACCATTTTAGCCCTTGAATATTTTCAATTATTTCTTTCGCCAAAGGCATACACCCTGAGTTTTTTTCAAAAATGGTTTGCCATCTTTTTGGATAATGGTTTTATTATTCTTTCATGGTTATTATTATATTTTTTCTTTCACTATTACTACCAGAATCGGCAACGCGAGGTGGATACGCTGAAACTGGAAACGGCAGTTCGAGAATTGGAGTTAAAAACATTAAAAACGCATATCAATCCGCATTTTATATTCAATTCACTGAACAGTATCCGTGCACTAGTGGACCTGAATCCTGCTCGAGCACGACAGGCCATTACAGAGCTTAGCAATTTGTTGCGTAGTAGTATGCAAACGGAAAAAGCACAATTGGTTCCGCTAAGACAGGAAATGGATATTATCCGAGACTATCTGGCTTTGGAAAGTATTCGATTCGAAAATCGCTTGCGTATAGAATATGCTATTGAAGAGAACACGCTTGATTTGCCGGTTCCTCCTATGATGGTGCAGACCTTGGTGGAAAATGCCATTAAGCATGGTATCAGCTCCCGGATTCAAGGCGGTTGGGCAAGCATTTCCTCTTTTATTAGAGAGGGGGTTCATGTGTTGGAAATTACCAATAGCGGAAACCTGAATAGTGCCGTGGTTTCTGCAGGATTTGGATTGACCAACACAAAAAATCGATTGCAAATTTTATTTGGAGCAACCGCTCGTCTTTTTATTTGTCAAAAAGATAAAGATGTGGTGTTGTGCACCGTAACTATTCCTCTCAATAAGCAACTATGAGCATTAGAACGCTATTAATTGACGACGAACGATTAGCCAGGGTTGAACTCAAAAAACTGCTTAAAGATTATCCATCTATAGAGGTGGTGGACGAAGCGGCTAATGTGGCCGATGCGCTGGACAAGATTGATAAGTTGAGACCGGATTTGATTTTTTTAGATATCCAAATGCCAGGCAAAACAGGTTTTGATTTGCTGGCAGAGCTGGATAGTGCACCACAAGTAATTTTTACCACAGCACACCATGAATATGCATTAAAAGCATTCGAAGTTAATGCTATGGATTATCTCACAAAACCCATTGATCCCGCTAGACTATCCGATGCGGTACAAAAAGTACTGCAATTAGAAGCCGCGCGATCAAGTCATGGAGCTGATGCGGGTTTACCTGTAGGAATGCTCTCCGAGAATGATCAAGTTTTTGTCAAAGACGGATATCGTTGCTGGTTTGTGAAGTTGAATGAAATAAGATTTTTTGAAAGTGTGGGAAATTATGCGCGTGTATTTTTTGGAAGTAACAACCCTATGATCTTAAAATCACTTAATGCATTAGAGGAAAGACTGGATCCCAAATTGTTTTTTAGAACCAATCGTAAGCACATTGTAAACCTTCGGATGATCGAGAAAGTGGAACCGTATTTTAACGGAGGCCTACTGCTAGAATTAAAAGGGGGCGATAAAATTGAAGTGAGCCGAAGACAAACACTTCGTTTTAAAGAAATGATGAGTCTTTAATGGCTGCACTTATCTCAGCGATCAGTCCGGGGTCTTTTTCAATGGCATTTCCCACCACAATCAGATTGGCCCCCGCCTTGCAATTTTCAACCGCTTTTGCAGGTGTGGTTATACCGCCTCCTACAATGAGCGGCACGGTAATTTGTGAGGCAACAGCCTGAATCATTTCCAAGGGTATTGGGTTTTGTGCACCACTTCCGGCGTCCATATAAATCAATTTCATCCCTAACATTTCTCCGGCAAGAGCAGTACAGCGTGCAATATCATTTTTATTGGAAGGTATTGGAGAAGCGTTGCTGATGTAAGAAACAGTAGTGGGTGCTCCGCCATCAATAATCATATAACCGGTAGGCAGTATTTCCAATCCACTTTGTTTGACCGTTTGTGCAGAGAGCACGTGTTGACCAATCAATAACTCGGGGTTACGCCCTGATATCAGGGACAAATAAAGCAAGGCGTCTGCGCGGGGAGTTACTTGCGAGGGGCTGCCTGGAAATAATACAACTGGAATATTGCTTTTTGCTTTAAGATCTATCACCAGTTGCTCCAGATAATTAGACACTATCAAACTGCCTCCCACAAACCAGTAATCAATCTTTGCCTTTTCCCCCAGGGCGATTATTTTCTCCAATTGTTGGCTATTCGTTTTATCAGGGTCTATCAATACGGCAAAAGATTTCTTTTGTTGATGACGAGCTGCGCAAAGTTGTGAATAAAGCTGATTTTTCATTGGGGAATGTGAGGTTCAAAGGTGCAAAAAATTGTTTGCTTCACAGCATCATTTTTTTCTTACTGATTGAAACCGATATTTCCAAAAATAGTTCTCAATAAAAATTTTTTGCATGTGAAGAAAAACCTCAAATCCTTTGCAGGCAAGGGTTTTGCGGAGTCGGTATGCTATTTTCCACAAGATGTGCATATTTGAGTTTTTGTTTTTGACAGGTTAAAAAATATTTTCGTTTAGGGCCGCTTCAAAAGAGCGGTCGCTTTTTCGAAACCGACCAAAACCCAACAAATTCTTTTCGAATATGCCCACTAAGAAGCCCGCAAACGCAAAAGGCGGTTTGCAGTTCCCCCGACGCTTCACTCGTGATGATGTGAATGTGTTTGATCAGTTTGAATATGACTATCGGACATCTGTGATTCGTAATCCTACCGGTGAATTAGTTTTTGAAATGACTAACGTAGAGGTTCCCAAACAATGGAGCCAGATTGCTACTGATATTCTAGCACAAAAATATTTTCGTAAGGCCGGAGTTCCGCAACCCGATGGAACAACAGGACGTGAGTCCTCTGCCAAGCAAGTGGCGCATCGTATGGCTAATTGCTGGAGAGTATGGGGCGAACGTTATGGATATTTTGCCTCAACGAAGGATGCCCAGGTATTCTATGAGGAATTGGTGTACTCAATCCTGGATCAAATGTGTGTGCCTAACAGCCCGCAGTGGTTTAATTCAGGTTTGTACGAGAGTTATGGAATTGCCGGAAAACCACAGGGTCACTATTATGTAGATCAGGCCGATGGGCGATTAAAAAAGTCGCAAAACGCCTATGAGCGTCCGCAACCTCACGCTTGTTTTATTTTGAGTGTGGACGATGATCTGGTAAATGAAGGGGGCATCATGGACCTTTGGGTTCGTGAGGCGCGCATTTTCAAATACGGATCGGGTGTAGGAACAAACTATTCAAATCTTCGGGGCGAAGGAGAAAGACTTAGTGGCGGGGGCAGCAGTTCCGGATTAATGAGCTTTCTTAAAATTGGTGATCGTGCCGCGGGTGCCATCAAGAGTGGCGGTACAACTCGACGTGCTGCAAAGATGGTTTGCTTGGATCTGGATCACCCGGAGATTGTACAATTCATCAATTGGAAAGTAGAAGAAGAAAAGAAAGTGGCTGCACTGATTGCCGCTGGTTATCCTTCCGGTTATGAAGATGAAGCTTATCGCACCGTAAGCGGACAGAATTCCAATAACTCCATTCGTATTCCTAATTCATTTTTTGAAAAATTAGAGAAAGATGAGGATTGGGAATTGACCGCTCGTCAGGATGGCCGAGTGATGAAAAAAGTTCCTGCCCGTGAATTGTGGAACCAAATTGCCTATGCGGCCTGGCGTTGTGCCGATCCGGGTACTCAGTACAATACCACTATCACCGAGTGGCATACTTGTCCGGAAGGAGGTTCTATCCGTGCATCAAATCCTTGTTCCGAGTACATGTTCCTGGATAATACGGCTTGTAACTTGGCCTCTTCCAACTTGATGAAGTTTTATGATTCCGCTACTAATACGTTTGATGTAGAAGGATATCAATACAATGTTCGTTTGTGGACGGTGGTATTGGAGATTTCCGTATTGATGGCTCAGTTCCCGTCCAAAGAAGTGGCGCAACTCAGTTATGAGTATCGCACACTGGGCTTGGGTTATGCCAACCTGGGCACTATGTTGATGGTTAGCGGCATTCCTTACGATAGTGAGGAAGCTCGTGCCATTGCCGGTGCATTGACTGCAATCATGACGGGTATTTCTTATCGCACTTCAGCAGAGATGGCGCAAACCCTGGGTGCTTTCCCTCGTTATGAAGAAAATAAAAAGCACATGATGCGTGTAATGCGCAATCATCGCTTGGCTGCTTATGATGCTGATGATTACGAAGGATTAAGTTTGAAACCACAAGGGCTGAAAGCAAAATATTGTCCGGATTACCTACTCAAAGCAGCTTGCAAAGCTTGGGATGAAGCTGTTGAATATGGAGAGAAGTATGGTTATCGGAATGCACAGGCCACTGTAATTGCTCCAACAGGTACTATTGGATTGGTGATGGATTGCGATACCACTGGAGTTGAACCTGATTTTGCTCTGGTAAAGTTTAAAAAACTATCCGGAGGCGGGTATTTTAAAATTATCAACCAGTCTGTTCCTACTGCATTGAAGAACCTCGGTTATGCGGAAAAAGAAACAGAGAACATTATCAAGTATGCGGTAGGGGCTGCATCCTTTGCAGGCGCTCCATTCATCAATCATCAAACACTTAGTGAAAAAGGGTTTATAGCTGACGAGATCAAACGTTTGGATGCAGCGGCGTTAACTGCCTTTGAAATTGGATTTGTGTTCAACAAGTTCACCCTTGGTGAAGAATGCCTGCAACGACTTGGATTTAAGCCTGAGCAGTACAACGATTTTGAATGGAGTTTACTTGAAGCCTTAGGATTTACCGACCAACAAATTGAAGCGGCTAACGATTATGTGTGTGGCACCATGATGCTTGAGGGCGCACCCGGACTAAAAGAAGAACACCTGCCTGTATTTGATTGCGCAAATAAATGCGGACAGAAAGGACAACGTTATATTCATGCGCATGGACATATCCGTATGATGGGAGCTACACAGCCATTCATCAGCGGGGCAATTTCTAAAACGGTCAATCTCCCTAATGAAGCAGTGGTTGAAGATATTGCCGATGCATACTACCTGAGCTGGAAGTTGGGATTAAAAGCCAATGCACTTTATCGGGATGGTTCTAAACTTTCTCAACCACTCAGCAATAAGAGTGATAAGAAAAAGAAAACAGATGCGGGTACTGCAACTGCAGCTTCTTCAACCGCAGATGTAGAAGGAACAAATATTGTTGATCTGGGCCAACTGACCGTTGAAGAATTACTTGATGAAGTACAAAAGCGTGTACAGTCTTCTCCGGATACTAAGCTTAAGCGTAGATTGGCTAAGATCGTTGAACGTAGAACACTTCCGGCTAAGCGTCGTGGATTTACACAAAAAGCCAAGATCAGTGGACAAGCTGTATTTCTCCGCACAGGGGAATATGCAGATGGAACATTGGGTGAAATTTTCGTGGACATGGCCAAGGAAGGAGCTACCATGCGTAGTATGATGAACTGTTTTGCAATAGCCGTTTCTATTGGCCTGCAGTATGGTGTTCCCTTGGAAGAGTTTGTTGACAAGTTTGCGTTTACACGCTTTGATCCTTCCGGATTTGTTGAGCATCCCAATATTAAAACCACTACTTCTATTGTAGACTTTATTTTCCGCATATTGGGTTATGAGTATCTAGGTCGTACGGATCTGGTACATGTATTGGATAAGCCTGAAGTACTCAATACGGGTGCAGACGATTGGGATGAAATCCCTTCCAATCCCCTGGAGTATGCCAAAGAGCCTGAGCTTTCCAGCATACGCATCACACCGGGTGCCACTCCTGCTGCCAAACCAACGGTGGTTAAATCAGCTAAGCCAGAAAAGGTAGAATCTGCGCTTGATGCCATGAATGCAGTGGCCAAAAATATGCAAAGTGACGCGCCGGCTTGTAATGTGTGCGGCAACATCATGATGCGCAGCGGCGCTTGTTACAAGTGTAACAACTGCGGCAATCAGGGGGGCTGTGGTTAATAGAGACTAACCAAATAATAAATTTAAATCCTGTCTAAACCAACGGGATTTTTTTTACTTGTATTAAGCTTTGACTGAGTAAAGCAAAGATTATTTGCCAAAGAAATTCTTGACCATACCTCCCAGCATTGGGTATTTTTCGCTTACATAATCCTTAAGAATCAGCAATACTTGCTTGGCTTGTTCTTCGGTAATGCCTGCTTCGGCTTTGAGTTTGTCGATTAATTCTTGCATGATTGGTTATTAGGCGACTTTTAAAAAATTGATACTACTCTTTTCAAAATGACGCTGAGCGTAATCCAGGTCCAAGTGAAATTCCTTGACCGCTGCTGATGGCATTTCATACATCGCGTCAGTTAAAATACTTTCACAGATACTGCGCAGACCGCGAGCCCCAAGCTTGTATTCCATGGCTTTTTTTACCATAAAATCCATCACCTTTTCCTCTATAGACAATTTGATGCCTTCCATTTCAAACAAACGAGTGTATTGCTTGAATAATGCATTTCTGGGAGTGGTTAGAATCAATCTAAGGGTAGGGGCGTCTAATGGATCCAAATGGGTAACCACAGGTAGCCGGCCCAGCAATTCTGGAATGAGGCCAAATTGTTTTAGATCGGTGGCATTGACAAAACGCAGGAGATTTTTTTGACGACTTTCCTGTAATTCTTTGTCAACATTAAAGCCAATGGTATTGGTTTGCACACGTCTTGCAATGACCTTATCGATTCCATCAAATGCGCCACCGCAGATAAACAGAATATTATGTGTGTTGATCTTGATTAGTTTTTGCTCTGGGTGTTTGCGACCGCCCTGCGGGGGAACCAACACATCCGCACCCTCAAGCAATTTGAGCATTCCCTGCTGCACTCCTTCTCCACTAACATCGCGAGTAATGGAAGGGTTATCTCCTTTGCGTGCAATCTTGTCGATCTCATCAATGTATACAATACCACGTTCAGCAGCGGACACATCATAGTTGCAAACCTGTAAAAGTCGTGTCAAAATACTTTCTACATCTTCTCCCACATATCCGGCCTCGGTAAAAACGGTAGCATCTACTATTGCAAATGGAACATTCAGCAATCGGGCAATACTTTTGGCCAACAGGGTTTTACCCGTACCCGTTTCGCCCACCATTACAATATTGCTTTTTTCAATTTCGATCTCTGCCTCCTTGGCATCGGCATTTTTTTGTTGCAAACGTTTGTAATGATTGTATACGGCAACCGCTAAAACTTTTTTAGCATCATCCTGACCAATCACATACTCGTCCAAAAATTTCTTTATTTCAATGGGCTTCTTGACGGTTAATTTAAATGAAGATTTTGCTTTTTCTTCCTTTGCCGTTAGCTCCTGATCAATGATCTCACGGGCATGCTCAACGCAGTTTTCGCAAATATGCCCTTCCTGTCCGGCAATCAAAATTTTTACTTCGTCCCGGCTACGCCCACAAAAAGCACAATGCAAGGTGTTCTTTGCCATGATTAAATTTTTTCGACCAACTGATCTGCTATACCATATTCGATTGCCTGTTTGGCATCCATCCAATAATCACGATCAAAATCTATCATTATTTGTTCAACACTCTTTCCGCAGTTCTTGGCAAGTATACCTGCCCCAATTTCTTTTACCCGTCGCGTTTGTTCTGCCTGGATTTCCAGGTCTGCACTTACGCCTCTAATAAAGCCACCCAGCGAGGGTTGATGAATCATCACTTCGCCATGCGGAAAGATGTATCTCTTTCCTTTGACACCTCCACTGAGCAAAATGCTGCCCATAGAGGCTGCCAATCCCATACAAATGGTACTAACGGGGCTGCTAATGAGCTGCATAGTATCATAAATCACCATTCCGCTGGTAACCACTCCGCCGGGGCTATTGATGTAAAACTTTATTTCTGCGCCTGGCTTGTCTGCTTCCAATAACAAGAGCTTGCTTACCACGTCTTTTGCGCTTTTATCATCAACAACGCCCCAGAGATAAACTGCACGCTTTTCGAAAAAGTAACGTTCTAGTTTTTTACTGAACATGCCCATATCCGACTTGGGCTGTTCTTCCTTTTCTTCTTCGTCCTCCATTTTCCAGGTGGCGGAATTATAGTTTTCTCTCTTCATGGGATTAGTCTTTCTTTTGTTTGCGTGGATTGGTTATCAAAACCTCATCTACCAAGCCATATTCTTTGGCTTCGAGGGCAGTCATCCAGTTATCACGATCAAAATCTTTTTCAATTTGCTCAATGGATTTACCGGTGTGCAAATGCACCACTTCGTACAACTCTTTTTTGAGTTTCCGAATTTCCTTAACAGTAATCTCAATGTCGCTGGCTTGTCCGCCAATGGCACCACTGGGTTGATGCATCATAATGCGGGAGTGTTTTAACGCAGCTCTTTTTCCTTTGGTTCCTGCTCCAAGAAGTACACAGGCCATTGAGGCAGCTACACCGATACAGATAGTAGCAATATCGGGGCTTACATATTGCATGGTGTCGTACACGCCTAATCCGGAATAAACATTTCCGCCCGGACAATTTATATACATATTGATATCGCGAGAGCGGTCAGCAGAATCCAAAAACAGCAACTGTGCCGTAATGATATTAGCTACTTCGTCGTTGATAGGATATCCTAAAAAGATGATGCGGTCCATCATCAGCCGGCTGTATACATCCATAACGGCCACATTCAATGAACGCTCTTCTATGATATTGGGCGTCATACCGGTTACCAGATGATTGGCATATTGATGCAGTGTATTACTGGAAATGCCCCGGTGCTTGACGGCATAGTGCTCAAATTCGGATCGAGTGCTCATAGTACTGAGTTTGAAATACAAAAAGCAAATATCCAACCAAAAGGTGGGTCAGCAAAATTGAAGACAGGTTGTCAGGCTGAAGCGCCTGAAAATCAATCATGGTGATGTTGATGCTCCTCAACTAATTTAGTAAAGGATTCTGCCTCTATAGACTTGTCGATAGGCTTAAGTAAGGCTGCTCCCCATTCAAATATCTTCTGCGTTTGGATGCGATGATAAGCGTCCTCAACAAACTTGCGGTCCTTCATCATACGCTCTGTATAGTCATCCACCCAGGGCTGATTGTCGGCCAAGCCTGCGCCTCCCATGTAGCTGAAGAGTTGATTTTTGGCAAACCCACGGATCTCCTCGGGATCAACTTGGATATTATTTTCTTTTACAATTTTTTCAGAGACCAGTGTCCATTTGAGCTGACTGGTAAACTTAGGAAAATCGGCTTCTACTTCCTGGTCTGTCTTGGGAGTTTCGCCCTGTGATTGCAACCACTTTTTTAAGAAATTCTCCGGGAAATCCATTTTTGCGTTATCCAATAACTGATGATAAAGCTGGTCATGAAGTTGATTGGTGGCTTGTCCGGCCCAATAAGCTTCAATTTCTTCTTTAACCTTATCCCGAAACGCTTCAATAGTTTTTACATCTTTACCTGGGTAGAGTTGGTTGAAGAATTCTTCATTTAATTCTTTTTTCTCCAATAAGCCCACCTTGGTAAGACTGATTGTAAAGTATTTTTCTGCTGCTAAAGGGTCTGATTTGTCCAGGCCCATGTCACTGATGATCCACTCCCGTTCTTTTTCCTCAAAAGCCTCTTTTAAGGATAAGGTGAGTTGATCGCCCACTTTTTTCCCCATCCAGGCGGATCGTTTGTTTTCAATGAAATATTTAACCAGAAGCGAATTTTCTTTGGAAGCACCTCCTTCAATTGAATTACCCTGCGCATCGGATTCTGTGAAATGTACATTGATCACATTCTCTTCGCTCTCCACAGTGTCTTGGTCTTTCATATTACCATAACGGTTCTGCAAACGCGTTACTTCGCTATCAATCATTTCCTCGGTTACCGTAACTACATAGCGAGTAGTTTTTGCCTTGGCCAAATCAGGTAAGTTAAAAGTTGGTTTCAGGCCAATTTCAAAATGAAAGGTATAGTCCAATGGATTGTTAACATCCAACTGCTGTAAATCAGTTTCAAAGGGAAGGGGTTGTGCAAATATGTCCACCTTCTCAGTTTGCAACCAACCAATTAATTCACGATCCACAGTTTTTAATACTTCGTCTGTAAACAAAGAGGGGCCGTACATTTTTTTTATTAATCCGGATGGCACCATTCCCTTGCGAAAACCCGGAATATTAGCCTTGCGGCCATACTCTTTCAGGGCTTTTTCGAAAGTTGGGAGGTAATCGGGTTTCTCTAGTTTAACGGAGATTTTGTCGTGCAGTTTGCCGATATTAGATCGGGAGATAGTTGCCATAGGACAATTTAAGCGGTACTAAGTCCGGATGGAGGGACTCGAACCCCCACACCTTGCGGCATCAGATCCTAAGTCTGACGTGTCTACCAATTTCACCACATCCGGATATCCCTGATTAAGGGGTTGCAAATGTAGCCCTTTTTTTTAGTTTTCCTCGTATCAAACCCCGAATTGTTGCGTAAAAAAACCCGTCTTTCTAGTCTTTTTTTACAAAAACCGATAAAAAACATAGATTTGAAACTAAGGTGCTGTTTATCTCCAACTATTACTACGCCCTGCTCCATGTTCAAACCACTGCCGATGAGAAAAATTTTAACCGGGTTTTTGCTTTTAGCGTTTAGCTCAATAACCTATGCTCAAAACCCTGCCACCACATTTACTATTGCTAATCGAATTATTCAATTGCCCTGCGGTACTTCTTGTACGCCTATAAGTGTGCAGGTGCCACACATTAAACAAACCAGTAGCTATATAACTACCACACCCCCGTATGCACCCTTTGCATACACAACCCCATCCGGAACCGAAGTAACTGCCATCTATCGAGATGATACCTGGAGTCCGATCATAAGCTTACCCTTTAGCTTCTGTTTTTATAATAGCAGTTTTACGTCCTTGTTGATGGGATCCAATTCTGCTATCACTTTTGATATCAGCCGCGCTGGTTTTGGAAGCGGTTATTCGATCAGTAGCACAAGCGGTGCTATTCCCAATACTTTTTACGCGCCTAATATGATTTTTGGTCCTTATCATGATATTGACCCTTCGCTTAGTTCCGCTAATAAAAAAATTGAATGGCGAATTGAAGGAGTAGCACCTAAGCGTCGTTTCATAGCCAGCTATAATGATATACCTTATTTCGGATCTAGCTGTACTGCGCAAAGATCCACTCATCAAATGGTACTCTACGAGAGTACGGGTATTGTAGAAGTGTATATTAAAGACAAACCCTTTTGTACTTCTTGGAATGGTGGCAATACCATTTTGGGCATGCAAGACGGCACTCGAACTCAGGCCGTAGCTGCTCCCGGTAAAAATGCCACACAATGGGGTAGCACCGGAATGAATGAATGCTATCGTTTTTTACCTAGTGGAGGCACTCCCCAATTCAAGTCTGCTAAATTGTTTGTAAATGGTACGCAGGTGGCAATCGGCGATACCAGCTCTGCTACTACGCCCGGAGTATTGAACTTAAACTTTCAAAATATCTGCCCTACTGCAGATAGCACGGCTTATGTAGTACAAGTAACTTATGGAGATTGTAATAACCCAGCTAACGATGTAAGTTTTACGGATACTGTTTTTGTAAAAAAAGTGGGACCAAGTGCAACTGCAGCTAAGACCGATCCCAACTGCGCACCGAATGGAACTATTACTATTACTGCACAAGGAGGAACGCCTCCCTATCAATACACCATTAACGGAGGAACAACCTGGCAGTCCTCAAATACCTTTACGGGTTTGGGAGGAGGCACATACAATGTGCTGGTGAAAGATGCAAACAACTGCACATCCGGACCGCAACCAATAACCTTGGCCTTGTCAAATAATTTAACGCAAGCAGTTACTAAAACAGATGCAAACTGTACAACACCGGGTACAATTACTATTGCTGCAACAGGCGGAGGCAGTCCTCCCTATGAGTACAGCATTAATGGAGGTACCAGCTGGCAATCCTCCAATAGTTTTACCGGCTTGGCTGGCGGAAACTATAATGTGGTAACCAGAAACCCTGTAACCAGTTGTACGGCTACTACTGCTGTTACGATCACTTTCACTAATACATTGACACTTGATCCTATTAATGGAACGAGTATTTGCTTTGGCAACTCTTTTACTCCTACCGTAACCACTAACGCCACAAATTTTAGTTGGACACCCACAACAGGGGTAAGCAATCCTGCAATGGCTGCTCCTGTATTTGCTCCTGCTACTACAACTACCTATACATTGGAAGCGCAATTGGGCACTTGTACGGCGCGCCAGAGTATGAATATTACTATTTTCCCAGGAGCTACTGCCAATGCAGGGCCTGATGCTATTATCATTGCCGGCGATGTATATGCTATGCAGGCAAGTGGTTCTGCGGGGTCGTATCTGTGGACTCCTTCTACCGGATTAAATAATCCAGCCACGCTAAATCCAGCTGCTACTCCGGCTACCACTACAACTTATGCATTGCGGGTCACAACCAATCAGGGTTGTATTGCAACAGACGATATGACCATCACGGTGGTGCCCTATTGTATCAAACCAATGAATGCCTTTACTCCCAATGGAGATGGGGTGAATGATCGCTGGTTAATTACCAATGGAAATTGTTTGATCAAGGCAAGAGTGCAAATCTTTAACCGCTATGGTGCTAAAGTGTTTGAGGATTTGAATTATAAAAATAACTGGGATGGAACGTATAATGGAAAACCGCTTTCTGATGGCACATATTATTATGTGATCAGTTTCCAATTGATCAATAATAAAGTAGAATCCAGAACGGGTAACGTAACCATTCTTCGTTGATCAATTACAACTAATTGACATGAAAAAAATTCTGACTATACTTTTTTTTACAATGAGTAGTCCGTTGTGGAGCCAGCAGTTAATGGTCTCTTCACTTTACGACCTACAAGGCAACTTGCTTAACCCGGCCGTTGCTGGTGTTACCAAAAAAACTACCATGGGGGCTTCTTATAGAAGTATGTGGAGTGGCATTGCGGGAAGTCCGGTAACGGCATTGGTGTACGGATCTACTTTTCTGGAAAAATCAAATGTGGGTATTGGGGCTTACTTGTATAGTGATGTAACAGGGCCAACCAGTCGTAGAGGACTTCAGGTTTCATATGCTTACCATATCCCCGTGCAAAATGATGCACGATTTTCGATTGGGTTAGAGTCTCGATTTTTACAATTTGCTATAGATAAAGCCATGCTAATAGAAGCCCTGGGCAGCGATCCGGTTATGGGAGGTGCCACTACCCGGTTTACCGGTGATGCGGGCTTGGGTATTGCTTACACCAATAAAAAATTACAGTTGGGGGCTTCTGTAAGTCACTTAATTCAATCCAAGCTAAACATCTATAGCGGTAATCTTACTCGGGCCGAAGAAGCCAGGCTGTATCGCCACTTCTATTTACAAGGTGCTTATCAATGGAAAGTAGATGCCAATACAACCGTAACTCCCAATTTTTTAGTCATCTATTTACCCAATGCACCCACAGAACTACAAGCTGGTGCCAGGGTAGAACATCGTGAACTTTTTTGGTGGGGACTTTCCCTGAGAGCCAGACAGAGTTGGATGCTATCGGCCGGTGTCAATGTGCAGAAAAAATTAATGTTGGGCTATTCTTTTGATATCTATTCATCTCCATTAAGTGTTTTTGATAAGGGGCCTAATGCTCATGAAGTGTTGCTTCGTTATCAGTTCTTAAAATAAGCAGTAGTAACCAACAGACTGGTTTCACTGGGTATTAATTTGTAAATTTGTAACCCATGGAAGCTGTAGCTGCTTTACCCAAGTATAATCTTAGTGGCGAGGAAGAGAAAAAACTCATCCTTAGGGAGTATCGTTCCCTGCTTCGTTTAGTAAAGACTCGTTTAAAGCCAGGCGATAAAAAGCTACTTCGTATAGCTTTTGAAATGGCGGCAGATGCGCATGCTACTATGCGCCGTAAGTCCAGTGAGCCCTACATCTTGCATCCTATTGCGGTTGCAAAAATTTGTGTGGAAGAAATTGGTTTAGGTATTCGCTCAACTATCTGTGCATTGTTGCATGACACGGTGGAAGATACTGATGTTACCCTGGACGATATCAAACGTGAATTTGGTGAAGAGATTACACGTATTGTGGACGGGCTTACAAAAATTGACAACATCATTGATGTGAATGCTTCTAAACAAGCAGAGAATTTTAAAAAAATACTGCTCACCTTAACTGACGACCCACGGGTAATCTTGATCAAGCTCGCCGATCGTTTACATAATATGCGAACCTTGGATGTGATGAAGCGCGAGAAACAATTAAAGATTGCTTCAGAGACCATTTTTATTTATTCTCCATTGGCACATCGGATGGGGTTGTATAATATCAAAACAGAACTGGAAGATCTTTCCATGAAATACATGGAGCCTGAAACGTATCGAGATATAGCAAAAAAATTATCAGAAACTAAAAAGGACCGTACCCGTTACATCAATGACTTTATTCGTCCTATCAAAGAAAAAATTGAGCAAGCTAACATCAAAGGAGAAATTTATGGCCGTCCTAAAAGCATTCACTCCATTTGGAATAAAATGAAAAAGAAGGGTGTGGGATTTGAAGAGGTTTATGATCTATTTGCCATACGGGTAATTCTTGACGCTGCCCCTGAGAAAGAAAAAGAAGAATGCTGGAAAATATACTCACTGGTCACAGACGAGTATAGCCCTTCTCCTGAACGATTGCGTGATTGGCTGAGCAATCCCAAGGCCAATGGCTATGAAGCCCTACACACCACGGTGATGGGCCCTCAGGGAAAATGGGTGGAAGTGCAAATCCGTTCTCAACGAATGAATGAGATCGCCGAAAAAGGATTGGCTGCACACTGGAAATATAAAGATGGCACACATGACGAAAGTCGGTTTGACAAGTGGTTTCATCAAATTCGAGAAGTGATCTCACATCAAGAAACTGACGGAGTTGATTTTCTTCATGATTTCAAGACCAGTTTTTTGGCTGAAGAAATCTATGTGTACACGCCTAAGGGTGATGTAAAGATGTTGCCCGTGGGTTCTACTGCATTGGATTTTGCATTTTCCATTCACAGCGCTATTGGAATTAAAACAATAGGTGCAAAAGTCAATCATAAGTTGGTTCCTATCAGTCACAAACTACAGAGTGGGGATCAGGTGGAGATCATTACCAGTAACAAACAAAAGGCATCGGAGGATTGGCTGGGCTTTGTGGTTACTTCAAAAGCAAAAGGCCGAATTCGTGATGCGCTTAGAGAAGAAAAAAGAACAATTGCGGATGAAGGAAAATACCTGTTGCAAAGAAAATTGGAGGGCATGGGAGCCTCTCTTTCACAACATAATTTGGACGAACTAACACAATGGTATAAAAGCGGATCTAGCTTGGATCTGCTGTATCTGATTGCGGTAAAAACCATCGATCTGAAAGACTTGCGTTTGTTCAAGGTTGTTGGGGACAAAATAGAGGCACCAAAGCCTGTTAAGCCAGCCGCATCAACGCAAGACAAGTCTGATATTGTTCCTCACCATTTGTTACCCAAAAAAGACACCGAACTTATCATTTTTGGTGAGCGTAGTGATAAAGTAGTTTATAACTTGGCAAATTGTTGTAAGCCTATTCCTGGAGATGACGTGTTTGGATTTGTAACCACTGGTAAAGGACTCACGATTCACAGAACTAATTGCCCCAATGCAGCAAAACTGTTGGCGAGTTATGGCCATCGTGTGGTCAAAACAAAATGGGCTAAGAACAAGGAGATTTCGTTCTTGACAGGAATCAAGATTGTAGGACTGGATGATGTAGGGGTGGTCAGTAAGATTACCAACTTAATTAGCGGTGAGCTAAAAATCAATATCTCTGCTTTAACTATCGAAGCTAAAGATGGCTTATTCATGGGAAACATACACCTTTATGTTCGGGATAAAGAGGAGCTTGAACGATTAGTTCAAGCCTTATTGGAATTGCCTGGAGTAGAATCTGTGGAACGGTACGATATGGAGGATATACCCGGTTGAGTCCCTTATTTTTCTTACCTTGTATAGCTAAATCCAACAGTTCAAATTGTTTATAATGGTTCATAAGGCCCGTTATTTTATTACTTGGCTGGTATTGTCTGGCATATGCTTTCTTACTGCGGCTCAAAGTTTTACTTTGAATTGCACGCGGGACACTTTGGTGCCAGGCTGCCCTGCTAACTTTTGTTTTACGTTAAAAGGCCGAATTCCAGATATTAAGAAACAAACCAGCTCTTACACGATTAATCCCACTAGCACCACTCCGGGTTGTTTTCCTGTATATGTTTCCCCAAATGATCCACAGGGAATACCAACTAATTTAACCGTGGATGACACTTATTCGTCCTTGGTTACTATGGGCTTTCCGTTTTCCTTTTACGGGGCAACTTATACAACACTGGCGGCCAGCACCAACGGGTATTTAACATTTGATGCTTCGCGCGCAGGTCAATTTGCTGCCTGGAGTATACCGGCTAATTTACCCAGCACTAGTTATGACAGAGCCACAATCATGGGACCCAACCATGATTTGTATCCTACAACATCTCAACCTAACCAACGCATCCAGTATCAAGTATTTGGCACCGCGCCGCATCGAAGATGGGTTCTTAGTTATAATCAAGTTCGCTTATTTTCTTGCACGAGTCTGAATCAAAATACACACCAGATAGTTTTATACGAATCCCTGAATGTGATTGAGGTGTTGGTTTTCAGTAAGCAAACCTGCCCCACCTGGAATAGTGGTCGTGCCATTATTGGCATTCAAAACTGGGACCGTACTGCAGGTATGATGGCTCCTGGCCGCACGGCAATGGGACCTTCCTGGGGTGCAATCAACATGAATGAAAGTTGGCGATTTGTACCAAACGATGGGCCGTCTTTGTTAAAACGCGTTGAGCTATTAGATAATACCGGAGCAATTGTAGCAACAGTATTGCCTGCTGCCACTGTAAATTTGGGTAATGGAAATTTGGAAGCATCTTTTCCCAATATCTGCCCACCTGCAAGTGCTATAACCAACTTTGTGATTAGATCTGTTTATGAGAAATTTGATGATCCTACAGTTGAAATTTTTGGAACAGACACTGTGCGGGTGAATCGTGCTGCAGGGCTTGCGGCTACGGCTACATCCAGTGCAGCTTCTTGCGGAAATACCAATGGTGTAATAACTGTTGGTGTCCCTTCAGGTGGTACTCCTCCTTATCAATACTCCTTAGATGGAACCAATTGGCAATCGAGCAATGTGTTCAATAGTTTAGCTGCGGGTCCGTATACTATTACCGTGCGTGATGCTCCGGGTGTTTGTACCATAAATATTCCGGTTACCATTGATCTGGCAGGGCAATTGGCCGCAACCATTGGCGCAGCTCCTACAGCATGTACGGGTGTGAATAATGGGGCTATCACTATTTCAACAGCTGCAGGTACCGGCCCCCATACTTTTAAATTAGATGCAAACCCTGCAATTCAAGGAACTTTACCATTTACGTTTAACAATGTAACTGCAGGTAACCACACAGTAGTAGTTACTGATTTAGCTACGGGTTGTTCCTCCGGACCTCAAACAGTGAATGTAGCTGTAGGGCCAGGTGTTGCTGTAACTACTTCTACAACGGCTAGCTCTTGTGCAACCGTAACCAATGGTAGTATCACTATTAATGCTACTGCAGGAGTTGCTCCATTTACTTTTCAATTAGATGGCGGAGCTATTCAATCAGGATCTAACCCCTTTACTTTTAACAATGTTGCTTCAGGAAATCATACTGTTATTACCAGAGATAATTTGGGTTGTCAATTGACCAGGACAATTGCAGTAGCAACGGGTCCACCGATTACTTCCAGCATTTCTGCAGCAGCAACCAGTTGCAATGGTGCACTCAATGGAACACTTACGGTTACACCTATTAACGGCAACGCTCCTTATGAATTTTCAATTGATGGAGGCGCTTTTGTAGCGGGGGCTTCTCCATATACCTTCAATGGGCTCTCTGCGGGTAATCACACTATTTTAGTGCGGGATGTGTTAGGTTGTTCCAGCTCGGCCTCCATGGTTACCGTATCATCTGGCCCTGCTCTCACCACTACAGCAAGTTCCACGGCAGCTCTTTGTAATGGAGCCAGCACCGGAACAATTGCGGTTGTTACACCAACAGTGGGCATGGCCCCTTATCAATATTCATTGGATGGGGTGAATTGGCAAAGTAGCAATCAGTTTATTGGAGTTCCTGCAGGAACACACACGGTACAGTTCAGAGAAAGTAACGGTTGTACGGGTACCACCTCAGTGGTGGTTACAGAGCCTCCGGTAATTAGTGCTACAACCAATACGGTGCCTGTAATCTGTAATAGTCAATCCAACGGACAGTTAAACATCGCTGCCAGTGGCGGTGTTGCTCCTTATCAATTTAGTGTGGATGCTATCAACTGGCAATCGGCAA
>Ga0194120_10004582_pt1 | contig 21143 bp, 22 predicted proteins | sample TA2MahCa65mmetaG_FD_148642 | JGI IMG/M metagenome (GOLD analysis project Ga0194120, IMG submission 148642) | Freshwater microbial communities from Lake Tanganyika, Tanzania - TA2015019 Mahale Deep Cast 65m | ecosystem: Environmental > Aquatic > Freshwater > Lake | place: Tanzania: Lake... | reverse complement strand
GAATCGCGGTCGATGTGGTATGTTCCTGCATGGCGTTGCTTCCTTTCGTGGAATCAGCACCCCGAGCCTAACGGCTCAAGGCGAGCAACGCCGCTCCTCCTTTTTCAACAATGATCGGGACATCCCCATTCATTTTGGATGCATCAAGTTGGCGGCAAGAGTTGGACCTAAAAAGAGTTGGACCTAACAAGAGTTGGACAAAAAATGAGCCGCGGTCGATGTCCGCGGCTCGAAGCTCTCAGAATCTTCTCGCCTCACCAGTAACGGCGTCGCCAGCCTCCGCCCCAACCATAGCCAAGGCCCCAGCCGCCATAACCATAGCCTCGGCCATAGCCGTGACCCCAGCCGTAGCCAGGACCCCAACCGTAGCCCGGCCGCCACCAGCAGCGATAGGGTCCGCACTCCCAGCGCGCCTTCCGCAGGCGCTGCCCGGCCTGTGCGGCGGGCGCGCGATCGATCCCCGGCAGCGCGGAAGCTTCCGGCGCGAAAGCGCTCGCGGCGAGAACGAAGATGAGGGCGGCGAAGGCCGGCTTGACTGGCGCCGATAGGCTTTTGACGGCTGCCGATCTCATGGAGCATCCTCCTTGCGAAAAATGATGGAACCATTTTCAGGCTAGGACGCCTGCGCTGAATCAGCGCTGAAACTTACGTTCATCAAAGGCTTATGAATGTCGAAACTCTTGGGCGCGCTGGATCAGGGCACAACGAGCGCCAGATTTGTGCTCATGGACGCGGGCGGCGAAATCGTCGCCCAGGCGCAGCGCGAGCACCGCCAGATTTATCCCCGCCCCGGCTGGGTCGAGCATGACGCGGACGAAATCTGGCGCAATGCGCAGGCGGTGATCGAAGCGGCGCTCGCCGAGGGCAAAGTCTCGGCGCGCGATCTCTCCGCCGTCGGCGTGACCAATCAACGCGAAACCACGGTGCTGTGGGACGCCGCCACCGGCGCGCCGCTTCACAACGCGATCGTCTGGATGGATACGCGCACCCAAGCCGGCGTCGACCGGCTCGCGGCGAAAGGCGTCGGCGCCCTCGTCCGCGCAAAAACCGGCCTGCCGCTCGCGACCTATTTTTCGGCTCTCAAACTCCGCTGGCTCCTCGACGAAATTCCCGGCGCGCGCGCCCGCGCGGCCCAGGGCGAAGCGCTTTTCGGCACGATCGATTCCTGGATTGTCTGGAATCTGACAGGCGGCCGGCGCGGCGGGCGCCATATCATCGACGCGACCAACGCTTCGCGCACCCAGCTGATGAATCTCGAAACGCTGAACTGGGACGAAGAGCTTCTCCAGATTTTCGACATTCCGCCCGCCTGCCTGCCGAACATACGCTCGTCGAGCGAAGTCTATGGGGAATGCGTCGGCGCGCTCGCCGGCGTTCCGCTGGCCGGCGCGCTCGGCGACCAGCACGCCGCGCTACTCGGACAGGCCTGCGTCAATGCCGGCGACGCCAAGAACACCTATGGCACCGGCTGCTTTCTGCTGATGAATGTCGGCGAGACCCCGCGCGTCTCGACCAAAGGCCTGCTGAGCACGCTCGCATACAAGCTTGGCGACGCCAGGCCCTGCTACGCGCTCGAAGGCTCGATCGCCATCGCCGGCGCTCTGGTGCAATGGCTGCGCGACAATCTCGGGATCATCAAGGAGAGCGGCGAGATCGAGGCGCTGGCGCGCAGCGTGCCCGACAATGGCGACGTCTATTTCATGCCGGCCTTCTCCGGCCTGTTCGCGCCGCGCTGGCGGGGCGACGCGCGCGGGCTCATCGCCGGACTGACGCAATTTTCCAACAAGGGCCATATCGCGCGGGCGGCGCTCGAAGCGGCGGCCTTTCAGTCCCGTGAAGTGCTGGCGGCGATGGTCGCCGACTCCGGCCTTGCGATCGGCGCGCTCAATGTCGACGGCGGCATGGCGGCCAATGATCTGTTGATGCAGTTTCAGGCCGACATTATCGACGCGCCGGTTATTCGGCCGCGCCAACTGGAATTAACCGCGGTCGGCGCCGCCTATGCGGCGGGGCTTGCCGTCGGCGTGTATCGAAGCTTGGACGACATCGCGGCGCATGCGCGCGAGTCGCGCCGGTTCATGCCAGATATGTCGCCGCAGGAGCGCGCACGCCTCATTGCCTCCTGGGAGAAGGCTGTCGAGCGTTCGCTCGGCTGGGCGATCTGAATCGCATCAGTCGAAATCGACGCTCAGACCATGTTTCTCCAGCTGTTGTTCGACCGCGTCGAGAATTTTGTGCAATTCCTCGATATTAATAGGGGTTTCGTCGTGGGGCGGGTCCCAATGGTCGAGATCGTCAAGCCGGATGACGAAATCGGCGTCCTCATGCGACTCCGAGTCGGGCGGCGCGGCGGGAATGGTGAGCGTTTTCCCGCCGCGGCTGACGCGAATCGCGCCCTCGGTCACCTCGACCTGATAGCCGCCTGAGCGTCGCGCCATGGCTCCCTCCAGCCTTGCGAATTGTCACGCATCGACAAGCCCGGCGTGAGCGGCGGCCTTGCGCATGAGCGTCGGCAATCCCTCTTTAGCGAGATTGGCCCGCGCCGCCCAGCGGCAATCTGCGGGCGGCGCTTTGGCGCGCGCATGCGCGACGAATACCGTCGCCTCCAAAGCAAAATGCGTGAAGACATGCGTCACCGGATGTTCGAGCGCCCGCCAGCGCGCCGCGCAAGGCGCAAAACGCGAAACTTCCTCAGCCGGGACATCCTGCGTCAACGGCGTCGATGGAAAGGCGTTCATGCCGCCAAATAGCCCTTTCGGCGGCAGCCGGCGCAGCAAGGCGTCGTCGCCGCGCCGAAGAATGAAGATCGCGCCCCGGCGCCTCGGCTTTGGCGGCCTCGGCGCGCGCGCCGGATAATCGAGCGGCGCGCCCAGACGCCGCGCCGCGCAGCGGGACGATAGCGGACAGGCGGCGCAATTGGGCGCGCGCGGCGTGCAAATCAGCGCGCCGAGCTCCATCAGCGCCTGGACGGAATCGCCGGGACGCGCGCGGCTCATCAGCGCCGCCGCCTTGTCGCGAATCAATGGCGCGGCCTTGCGCGGCGGCTTCTCGACCGCATGGAGACGGGCGACGACACGCTCGACATTTCCGTCAACGGCGACGCAGGTCTCGTTGAAAGCGATGGCGGCGACCGCCGCCGCCGTATAGGGGCCGATGCCCGGCAGGCGCCGCAGCGCCGCCTCTTCGCGCGGAAATCCGCTGGAAGAGTCCGCGACCGCCCGCGCGCAGGCGTGCAGATTGCGCGCGCGGGCGTAATAGCCGAGCCCCGCCCATTGCGCGAGAACGTCATCAACAGGGGCGCGCGCCAAATCCCCGAGCGTCGGCCAGCGCGACAGGAAGGCGGCGTAACGCTCCTTCACCGTCGCGACGGTCGTCTGCTGCAGCATGATTTCCGAAAGCCAGACTCCATAGGGGTCCGGCGCTTCGCCGCGCCGCGCGCGCCAGGGCAGATCGCGGCGCTCGGCGTCATACCAGGCGAGCAACGCCTCAGCCGGTTTGGTCGATCTCGCATAAGGCTTTATCATGAAGCGATTGATAGGGGGCGAAGCCTCGTCATCGCAAGGAGGCGGCTTCGCCGCCAATCCCAAGGAGGCGGCTTCGCCGCACATGCAATGAGCGCTCCCTCGCGCGCCAAAGGGTTCAGAGCGCGGTCGCTGGCGGACTATGTCCTGCGCGATCTCGACCCGCTCATCGCCGCGCGCGGTTTTGGCGAAGCCTCGCTGCTGATGTGCTGGAACGAGATCGTCGGCGCGCGAATCGCGCGCATTTGCGCGCCGGACGCTCTGCAATGGCCGCCGCAACCCCGGAGCAAGCCGAACGACCCTGCGGCGGCGAAACGCCGGGAAAAGACGCCTCGGGAGCCGGCGACGCTGGTGCTGCGGGTCGACCCGGGGTTTGGACTTGAAGCCCAGCATCTCGCGCCGATCATCATCGACCGGGTGAACGCGCATCTCGGCTGGCGCTGCGTCGCGCGGATCGCGCTGCGGCAGGAAGAAATGGTTTCCGCATCCGGGTCGCGGCGGCCGATCCCGAGCCGCCCGCCCCCAGCCGACGCCGCCGCCCGCGCGCGCGCCGTCGAGGCGACCGAAGGCGTCGCCGAAGAGGGCTTGCGGGCCGCGCTCGTCAGGCTCGGCGAACGGGCGCTTGCAGGCTCGAACGGCGCGGCCGGCGACGCTTGACCGCGCCCTTTGGAAAGCCCTTGCAAAGGCTTGCAATCACGAGCGCATGCTCTTAGGTTCGCGCCGCTTCATGCCGCCATAGCTCAGTTGGTTAGAGCACCAGATTGTGGATCTGGGGGTCCCCCGTTCGAGCCGGGGTGGCGGTACCATGTTCTTGGCGCCAGCGATCGTTGCGGCGGATTCCGACGGACCCGCCGCGGCGCATGCGGCGAGGGCACATGAGTTGGCGAAAGCTGAGTTGGCGAAGAAGGCTTTTGGACAGGCCGCCGGAGCGCGACCTGCGGCCGATCTATGTCGCGGCGTTTGGGCTGCTCATGTCCATCGTGAGCTACGCCATTCCTGACGAGCGCATGGCGGGCGCCTTTTTCGGCTCCGGCCTGATCACGGCGGGCTTTTGCGTGATCTACTGGCTCGCCAATCCCACCGGCGGTTTGGATTGAGCGGACTCGTCGCATTCGCCGTCATCGCTAGCCGAAGGCGAAACGATCCAGATACGCTCTCGCGCCTGTGATTGCTTCGCTTCGCTCGCAATGACGTCATCAGGCGTCATCTCACCGCGTCATGGCCGCGCTTGTCGCGGCCATCCACGCGACGACGCGCCGCAAATGTGGGAACGTGAGCCGAACGCGCCGACTCTGCGCGAAATGTTTCGCGATGTCCCGGCGTGGGTGGCCGGGACAAGCCCGGCCATGACGGCTGAGAGTGAGTTTAAATTAACCCGAGTTCGGAGCCTTGGCTTCGACTTACAGCAGATTGCCTTCCGAGATCGCGCGAAGGGCGAAGCCGAGCGCGATGATGCCCCATCCCTTGAACAGCAGGTCGACGCCCAGAAACGTTCCGATCGCCCAGAGGCCGGTGAACGGCCAGCCGGTCACCAGCAATCCTCCAAGGAGCAGCGCGACGCCGCCCTGAATGAGATACATCCAGAGGCCGTCGATGTGCGAGGTGAGCGCGAAGCCGATGATCAGCACGCCTTCGGCGATGAAATAGAAGCCGATGAGCAGCGTGATGGCTTCGGCGCTGATCGCCGGACGAGTCAGAAGCATGATTCCGACGATGGCCAGAAGGACCGCCCAGAGCACATGGACGAAAAAGTCGGTCCACAGGCCCGCCGTCGTAAAGGCGAAAACCAACACGGACACCGCGCTGACGACGAGCAGAACGCCGAAGAAGCCGACCGTGAGGATCGTCGCCATCCTGGCGCGCAGGATCGCGATGATTCCGAGCGCCCCAACCAGGATGCCAAGGGCGATCACCCACCCCCAATGGACGGCAAGGACGTCGGGGGCGGCTGAAACGAAAGAGTCAAACTGTCGCTGCATCTAAGGCTTCCCTCTAAGCGTGGCGAAAGACCGATCTTTGCCGATCAGCGACAAATAGCAAGCCGATATTTGCAACCAAGCCGTTTAAGGGGCGACGGCGTTAACTTCGGTCAACTTATCGAATAGTCTGCGCCCCATCGCGTGCTCAAAGAACATGGACTCCGAGCGCTGTTTCGAACCGCTGACCGACGACGATCTGGCGCGCCTCGCCGGCATTGCGCAGGACGTCTTGCGCGAGAGGGTTTTCCGAACGCCGGTCGGACGGCGATATAAGGACCGGCTGATCCTGTTCGCGCTCTGCCAGGGCGCGGCGCAGCATTATGTCGACGGCGTCAGCGGCGTCAAAGACCTCGACGTCTGGGCGTTCTTTCGCGGCGGGATCGACAAGCCCTTTCCCTGGCGCGCGCGGTGGAGCGCCGATTTCGGACTTTCCCGCCTCGGCCGCCACCCGGCCGATAAGGGATATCTGGGGCGGCGCGTCGACGTGATGGGCCGTTCGCTTCCAGCGATCGACGCGAACGGCGAAGACGCGGTCCTCGACTGGCTGCACGACCGCACCACAAGCGCGAGGCTTCTCGTTAAACGCCCGGCGATCGGGCTTTTTCCGCAGGCGCTCTTCGGCAAGACGCTCTGGGCGCCCATCTCGCAATCATCGTCGAGGCGTGGGAAACGGCGCGGCGCTTGCGCCGGAAGCTCAGGACGCGTTTCCTAGCCGCTGATCGGTTCGGGAACGGAAAGCGCTCATGAGGTTTTTTCGATCGGCCGCCTTTTTCGCGGCCCTCTTCTTCTCGCTCACGGCCGCCGGCGCCGAGCTGAGCCGCTCGGTCGTTCCGCTAACGTTGACCGAAGGCGAATTCGCTGGCGGGCGCATTTACCTGCAGGTCCGCATCGGCAATGTCATGGGGCCCATGCGGCTGGACACGGGGGCGTCGAGCACGCGTCTCAGGCTCGCGCCCTGGAACAAGGACATGCCGGTTTTCGGCCAAAGCTTCTCGACAGGAGCGTCAGGCGCGACAATGCAGTGCGACGAGGTCGAAGCGCCGAAGGTCGAACTCGTCGCCGATCAGGGAAACAATGTCGCGCGGACGAATTACGCGGTCACGCGCTGTCCGGCCAGCGACGGCGACGATCTTCTTGGAATCGATTTCTTCCGTGGCGCGCGCTTCAGCCTCGATATCGATCTCCGCGAGCTTGTCTTTTTCGGCGCCATGACGGCGAACGGCCAGCCCAAGCCGGTGCGCCGGCTGGGGCCCGACCGGCGACTCATCGGCATCGATCTGCATTTCGGCAAGACGGGCTCAGTCGGGCTCTTCGACTCCGGCGCGGAAGTGTCGGCGGTCGATCAGCGTTTCGTCCGCAAGCACAAGATGCTCTTTGCGGCCGTGAACGCCAAGGCCGGCGCGAGCGGAGTCGCCGGCGCCCGGATCGCTTCGAAATTATATAAGATCAAGTCGCTCGATCTGGGCGACGGCCGCGTCCTGAACGATGTTTACGTGATCTCCTACGACTTCGGCGGCTTGCGCGCCGCGCTCGGCCGCGAGGTTTCCTTCCTCATCGGCTACAATGTCATCAAAAGATTTGAATGGGACTTCGATTTCCGCACGCCGGACTCGCCGACATGGGACGCGAGGCTGAAGTAGACGGTCGGCCGAGCCGCGCAGCGCCCATGCCGCGCGGCCGATTTCGCGATGGAAGGCGCCGCATTCGGCGTGCGGCTTTCTAAAAAGTCACCTTTGTCGCGACATAGAAGCTGCGGCCGGGAGAGGGATAGCCGTCCGTCACCGTATAGAGTTCGTCGAAGAGATTGCGCACGCCGGCCTGGAATTTGACGTTGTCGGTAGGCTGATAGTCCACGTTCAAATTCGTCAGGAGATAGGGGTTGGTTCGGTAATACACGAGGCCGGTCGAGACGCTGGTCCATCGACTGGTCGCCATCTCGATGTTCGGCGTAATGGTCAGCTCCCGGATCGGACGATAGCCGGCGTAGAAAATGAGCTTTGCGTCGGGCACGCCGATTGGCTGGAGCGTGACGATCCCTGTGAGCGTCCTCCCCGAGAAAAACAGGGCTGGCGGCGCATCCAGGCGGCGGCGGATCAACGTCAGATTGCCGCCGAGAGAGAAATCCTCCCGCAAGAAATAATCAGCCGATATTTCCGAGCCCCAGAAGCGGGCCTTGCCGACATTCTGTTGCTGCGTGGTCGGGACTCCAGTAGGGTCGAGTACGGGAACGCCCTGGATGAATCTGTCGACGAGGCTGTAGAAGACGTCGATCGAGACGCGGCTGCCGGGCGCGAATTCGGAGGACCAGCCGAGATCGAAATTGGTGGCGCGTTCGGGCTTCAGTCCGGGATTGGACGTTTGGCCGCCAAAGCGGGAGCTGAATCGCTCGAACAGCGTCGGGTAACGGGTTCGACTCGAGACGTTGAAATAGAGGCGGTCCTGATCGGTGTAATGCCAGATCGCGGCGCCCTGATAATTGGGCGCCTGTACGTCCTTGGGCGTATATTGGAAGTAGCCGCGATCCGTCGTCCACTCGTCGGCCTGTCGCAAATGCCGCCAGTCGTAGCTGAAGCCGGCGACGAGATCGATGTCCTTGCGCGGATGGAACGTGTTTTCGACCGCGACCGAATAAGTGTCTTCCTGGCTTGTCTGGAGCGGCTCGAACAGGCAAGGCACGCCCGTGAAACATCCGGCTCTTCCCCTCGGGTCGTTGTTTGGGAAGAGCCCGCTGAGAGTATTCCGGCCGAAGCCTTTCTGCTGTTCGCCATGATTGTCGAAGCGGTAGAAGAGCAGGCCTTTCAACGTGTCGATGTCGCCGAACTGGCGCCCCGCCTCGACCTCGGCGCCGAGAGAATAATCCATATAGGGGCTGATGAAGGAGCGCTGCAGCGATTGAGTGATGAATGACGGGTCGTCATAGGCGGTGAGGCCATTGTCGAATTTGGTCCAGTAGCCGCGCGTCTTGACATAGGAGGCGTCGTCAAGCTGGGTCTTGGAAAGGAAATAGAGATTCTGCACCCGCCAGTAAGGCCATCTCCAGAAGCGTTGGGCCGAAAGCGGATCGGTCGTATGCAGCGGCGCGCCCTTCTGGCCTTCCTGGCGGTTGAAGCTCAGCGAATATTCGTCCGTCGCATTGGGCGTAACGCCGACCTTGGCGCTAATGTTAAAGTCGCGTGAATAGGATTGGCCGCGCATGCCCCAGCCTTGCGTCAGCGTCGACCTGTAGCTCGCGGGCAGCATCCATCCGTCCATGGTTTGAAAGGCGCCGCTGAGCTGCGCGTAATAGAGATCCCTCTTCGTGCCGGCGTAGACATAGGCGCGCGGTCCCAGGAATGTGCCGTCGCGGCCGAATTCGAGTTTCGCCCTTCCTTCGAACTCCAATTCGCGAGAGGGCTTGCGCGTGACGAGATTGATCTGGCCGCCCATGCCGCCTGGCCCGTCGAGCACCGAGACATAGCCCTTGGCGATTTGGATTTCGGCGATGTCGGCGGTGAGAAAACGCGCGAAGTCGAGCCGGTTGTCGGCCGGCAGATAGACGCGCACGCCGTCGATGGTGAGCGGCACCTGCCAGCGGTCGAAGCCGCGCACATAGATGTTTTGCTCGTTGCGCGTGCCGCCGACAAGCTGGCTGTTCACGCCCGGCGCGAGATTGACCGCGGAGTCCAGCGTATCGCGAGAGAAAGTCTCCATCTGCCGGTTGGTGATCGTATAGCCGCCGAAGTCGTCGGTGTGCTGCTTTGGCGTCGGGCCGTTGTCGGCGGTCGCTATATTGTCGCCGGCCCCAGCGCCGCCCTGCGCGCTCGGGCCAGTCCCCGTTCCGGTTCCCGATCCCTGACCCGGTGCGCCGGGTCTCGTCGGGACGGCGAGCCTTCCCTGGCCCACCTTGATCTTGCCGAGTTCGAACGCCTTGGGCGCGTGTATCTCGATCGGCGGCAACGGCGTCTGCGCGCTTATGGGCGCCGAAAGCGCGAGAAGCGCGCCGCCTGAGATCACCGTTGTCGTCAGCAGTCTGGTCATCATTGCCCCCATGTACGTCAGAGAGAGTTGAGGAAAGCGAGCAGCGCTTGGCGCTGGGGTTCGGGTAGATTGCGGAAGGCGTCGGCGGAGGATTGCGCTTCGCCGCCGTGCCAGAGGATCGCCTCGACGGGCGTGCGCGCCCTGCCGTCGTGCAAAAAATCGGCGCCGTCGCCGCCCTTCCCTGCGAGGCCCAGCCCCCACAGCGGCGGCGTCCGCCAGTCTCGCGGGCCGGCCTCAAAGTCCTCGCGGCCGTCGGCGAGCCCCTCGCCCATGTCGTGCAGCAGAAGATCGGTGTAGGGATGGATCTCGACGCCGTTGAGCGCCGGCTGCAGCGAAAAATCCGCAACATGCAGCGCGTCGCGATGGCAGTCCGAACAACCGATCTCATGGAACAGAACGTCGCCGTCCTTGACGCGCGGGTCGTCGAGATTGCGCCGGGCCGGCGGCGCAATCGCGCGGATGTAATCGACGACCGCGTCGAGCTGGACGTCGGTCAATTCCGGCGTCGAAGCGCCGCGACGGCATTCACGTTGTATCGGAGGGCAGTTCTCGGCGGGAAACAGCGACGAGGTGACGCCGATGTCTTCCGCAAAGGCGTTGGCGATCTGCTGCTTGAGATTTGGCTGATTGGCTTTGAGTCCGAAGCGCCCGAGCGTTCTCTGGCCGGCCTCGACGCTGAAGACAAAATTCGGCCTGCCCTTGCCAGCGAGAATTTCGGCGTCGCTGACCGACTCGAGCAGGCCCAGCCCGAAGACGGGCGGGGCATTGCGCAGCGACGTCTTGGACTCCGGCCCGAGCGGACCAAAGGCGAGACTGCGGAAGGAAAGCTTCGGTCGACGAAGCGTTATTGTCTCTCCGTCGGCAAGCGTCTCGTCGAATTCGGCGTAGTCGACCAGGGCCTGGCCTTCGCCAGCGACGCCCGGAACGCCCTCGGGATTGAGTTGAAACCCGTAATGCGGATGAGGCCGCGGTCCGCCATGCGCATCCCGTCCTTCGACGCTCAGCCGCGCCGCCATTGTGCGCGCCACGCCATTCTCGCTGTCTGGCGCGGCGCCGCGTCCGTTCTTGACATGGCAGGCGACGCAGGAAAGTCGATTGTAGAGCGGGCCCAGACCGACAAAGTCGGGATGATCCTGCGAAGGGCCGATGAGCCAGGCCTGCCGGAATATGCCGCTCCCCTTGCGAAAGCTCGCGGCATGATTGGCGTCCAGTCCTTCGATCGGCTGGGTGAAGGCTTCGCTCTCCGGGCCGTTCGCCTCATAGCGTCCGGCGCCGGCGAGCATTGCCGCGAAGAGAAGGATGCGGAGCCGCCTCATGGCGCCGGCTCCAGGCTGTTCACGAGGTCGCGCGCCTGTCGCCGCGCAGAGGCGATCTGATCGCGCCACTGCGCGATCTGCTGTGGATCGATCTCGTCGCGACGGGCGAAGCGCTCGAGGAAGGCGGTCGCGCGCGAATCGGATTCCGAAACGGGAACGAAACCGGCCAATTTCTTCGCCTCGCCGATGACCGCCATGGCCTTGGCGTCGGCGGCGAATTTCTTCTCGGCGTCGTGAATCCTGCGCCACAGTTCGGCGTTGTCGGCGTGGCCTTCGACGATCGCGAGTTCGAAAAGCAGCGTGACGAGCGGCGGCCGTCTGCGGCCGATCTCGGCGTCATAATTTAGGAACGTCGTCGCCGGCAGCGTGAAGGGATCAACCAGTCCCTCGGGGGCGTTCCGATAGGCGTCGGGTCGCGCCGGATGCCGGCGGCTGTCGCGCTCCATCATTAATTGCTGGCCGTCTTTGGACAGCAGGAAATCGATGAAGGCTTGCGCGCCGGGGACATGCCTGGCGCCGGCGGTCATCGCGACATGGGCGGGCAGGAACGCGGTGCGCTCGGGATAGATCATCTCGACCGGGGCGCCATTGGCCCTGGCGATCTCGGCGATGAAATCGATCGTCAGCGCGAGCGCCGCCTTGCCTTCGCGCACGGCGGCCGTCGGCGCGAGGCCGGAATCGAGCAACGTCGCCTCGCCGGCCATTTCGTTGAGGAGGCGCCATCCTTCCGTCCACCCCTCGCTCTGCAGAAGAATGTCGTAGAGCGCCGGCGAAAAACCGACCTTGCCGGCGATCGGCATGGCCATTCGGCGCGCATATTCGGGCGAGGCGAGGTCGCGCCAGCGACGCGGAACTGAGAGTCCGGCGGCCGCGAGCGCGCCCGGATTCGCGACGATCCCATAGCCTGCGATGTCATAGGCCTCATAGAGGCCCGTTGGGTCGGACAATTGCTGCGCGCCGAGCCGTCCGGGAAGCGCGGCGCGGTCGACCGAAATCTTGCGAAAGGCGCCGCGGTCGCGAAGCAGCATGAAATTCGCCGGCGATGGCGCCCAATAAACATCGGCGCCGCCCTGTTCCGGCTTGGTCAGTTCGCCAAGGGCGTCGCGCGACTGCTTCCAGACGAATTGGACGTGGACGTCAGGGCGGATGCGCTCGAACTCGCGCTCATAGCGCGTCGTCAATTCTTCTGGAAAGCTTGTGACGACGACGACCGCTTCCCGCTCCGCCGCCGGCGGGCGAACGGCGCCGCAAACGGCGATAAAACAAGATAATACCGCGGCGGCAAACGCGCGAATTAGCGATTTCGATTTCGTTGTGTAGTGATAGTACATAACCAATGACTACGACGTACTGTATAGGAGTCAATACGCGAATTTCATGCAGATGTTGATCAGTATATAGGCTGCAATCCATAGACGCCGCGTATCACGCTGTGTTACAATGCAATATTGCGTCTGTGACAAAAATACAACATTGAATCAATATGATGTGCGAGTCCTCCCAACGCTGTCGGAGTCGTTCTGGGAGCTTTACTACATTTTGTCGAGTTCTATACATAATAATAGTCGGATTCGTACAAACCGACCAATCGAGCAAGTTCTCTTCGATTCATCCTTCACGGAATCCCCCGCCAAAACCGGCCGCGAACAGCGTGTGCCGCCGGACCTGCGCGGTTGCCTCTAACCGTTCGACCCTGTATCCGGACGACAGGGCGAGGCGCTGACATGGCGGAAAGCAAGATCGACGCTTCACTAGCGCTGCGCAGCGAGGGCCGACTGCTTGTCGGCCGCGACCGCGTCAAGCTGCTGGAGGCGGTCGCGCTCCATGGCAGCATCACAAAGGCCGCCAAGGCCGCCGGCTTCAGCTACAAGGCGGCGTGGGACGCGGTGAACGCGATCAACAATCTGTTGCCGACGCCGGCCTTCATCACCAAGGCGGGCGGGCGCAGCGGCGGCGGCGCCGAAGTGACCGAGGAAGGGCGCCGGCTGATCGCCACCTTCCACCGCCTCGAAGAAAAGCTCGCGCGCATATCCGAGACGATCGCCGAAGAGGGACTCGCCGGCGCGGAGGATTTCCTGCTCTGGACCGCCGGAATGACGATTTCGGCGCGCAATGTTTTTCGAGCCGAAGTGACCGATGTGAGGAAATGGCCGGTCGACGTCGAAGTGACGCTGCGGGTGTCGGAGAAGGACACGATCCTTGCGATCGTCACCAATGAATCCGCGGAGCGGCTGAATCTTACCCGAGGGCGCAAGGCCCTGGCGCTTATCAAGGCGTCCTTTGTCAATCTGGCGCCGGCGGAGGATGCGACGCCGCTTCAGCGCAACTGCTTTAGAGGCATGGTCACGCAACGGATCGACGCGGAACGCAATAGCGAAATCCTGCTCGACATTGGGTTCGGAAAGACGATGACCGTGGTGACGCCACGCCGCCATGTTGAAGACTTGGGACTGAAGGAAGGAGACGCCGCTTTGGCGACCTTTGATCCCTCCGACGTCATTTTGGCGGTGGAATAGCCCCTTACAGCAGCGTCGATCGTTGCGGCGCAACTGGATATGGGCTCGATTCCGCAATAGACTCTCTTCGCGTTTCGGCGGAAGCCGCATCTAAAGGAGCAGACTATGAAGCAAATCTATTTCATCGCCGCCGCCTTATCCTTTTGTGCGACGGGCGTCTTCGCTGAAACGAAGAAGCCGACGGCCAAATGGACATGCGAGGAATTCCTGGCGGTCGACGAACAATTTCAGCCAAAAGTGATCTATTGGTCCTCTGCTCAGACCAAGGCGGGCAAGGCGCTTGGTTCGGCCGTCGACATTGAAGGCGCCGAGAAGGTCGTTCCGATGGTCATCGACGACTGCAAGAAGGCGCCGAAGGAGTCGTTCTGGAGCAAGCTCAAAGACGCTTGGAAAAAGATCGAAGCCGACGCAAAATCGCTTGGCAAAAAACTGTGAGGCTGCTGGCGGACCGGCATGGGAGGCTGAACGATGCTTGAAACGATCGCGATCATCCTCATCATCATGTGGCTGCTCGGGCTTGTCTCCTCATATACGATGGGCGGCTTCATCCACATTCTGCTCATCATCGCGATCATCGTCGTTCTCTTGCGCATCATTCGGTGACGCAGCGCGATATCGCCGGCTTTCGCCTGGAGCGCCCCGCGCGACGGACGGTCCGAAAGGGGAAGCGAACGGTAGCTTGGCGTCCTCTACCGGCCGCCGCGCTCTACGTGTTCGACTCCTTATCTGAATGGCGGCGGATCGCGTTGTTGGCGGCGTAAAATGCATGCCGGGCGCAGTCGGCCCGTGACGAGATTGACGCTCGCAACTTCACGGGAAGCGAAATTCGACCAATGCCCATGTCGTCCTCCGGCAGAAATCCTGCGCCCAATCTGTTTCGCATTCTACTCATCAACTTCGGCGTTCTGCTCTGTCTCGGCGTGGCGGCGGAGATCGGCCTGCATTTCGTCTACCGGGACGGCAATCCGTTCCTGGCGCCCGCCAAAAACGAGCTGAGAATTCGCGATCAGCATTATACGCATGGCCTCAAACCGAATTTCGACGGCTTCGACGCCTGGGGTTCGAACAACGTCCGCATTTTCACGAATTCACTGGGTTTTAGAGACGGCGCCACCCGCGACGTTCCGATGACGACGAACCGCAGGCGCGTCGTCTTTATCGGCGACTCCTTTGCTGAAAGTCTCGGCGTGCCTTACGAACAGTCTTTCATCGGCCTTTTCGCACAGGCCTTGCCCGCGATCGACGTGTTGAATGCCGGCGTGTCCAGTTACGCGCCGTCGGTCTATTTCGAGAAGCTCAAATATTTTCTCGACGCCGGACTGAAGTTCGACGAGGCCATCGTCTATATCGATATCTCTGACATACAGGATGAAGCGATCCTCTATTCGTATGACAAAAATGGCGTATTGCAGATCGGCTTGTTTCAGACCGGGGCCGATGCGTGTTCGCCGGCGCCGCGCGCGCCGCTGCAGCGCCCGGAGAAGCGTTGGTGGGAGAACGTCTCCTATATCGGCGAGTTCCTCGGCCAGATGCGCTATTCCGCGCAGTTGGCGAGAACGATCGAACTGGCGAGTTTCGAAGATCTCTCAAGGTCGCGCGCCGTCTATAGTCGGGACTATGCGCGTCCAAGCTGGACATATAGCGACGATTCAAGCTGCTATGGCGCTCTTGGGATTGAAGCGTCGATCGATAAAGCCAAACGGCAGATGGATCGCTTATATGAACTTCTGGCGTCGCGGGGCGTCGCGCTTTCAGTTGGGGTCTATCCTTGGCCGCAACAGCTCCTCTATGACAAGGTAGATTCACGGCAAGCGCGACTCTGGCGCGAGTGGTGCGCGGGCAAATGCAGAAGATTTTTCGATCATTTTCCCGACTTTTTCGAGCACAAGACGCAGGAGCCTGATTTCGTCAGATCGTTGTATTTCTGGGGTGACTTTCACTTGAACGCCCGCGGCAACCAACTCCTGGCGCGTCGCCTCATCGAGACGTTCGAGTGACGCCGCGACGGACTTATCGGCGGCGGCGACGAAACGCGCGGATCAGGCGACCGGAATGAAGCCGGAAACGCCGTCGCGACAGAAGCCGCAGCTTGAAACCCGCGACGGTATCCATTATTCGCACCTTGAAGTGACGCGGCGCGCAACAGTTTGATGTTCGGCCGGGTTGGAGATAGTTTTCCGTCGAGGCGACCTGGGGGACCTCGTCAATATGTCGCATGAGGATTTTTCGAGAGACCGTTCGGCCGCCATGGGATCCGATCGATCTTTCGGATTCGTGATCGCCGCGGCGATTGCGATCATCAGCCTGCTGCCGCTTTGGCGCGGCGAGACGCCGCATTTCTGGGGGCTCGCCGCAGCGCTCGGCTTCGCCGCGGCGGCGCTCCTCGTCCCGGCAAGATTGCGGCCGCTCAACCGGCTCTGGCACAAGCTTGGCCTGGCGCTGCACAAAATCACCAACCCGATCATCATGGGCGTCCTGTTCTTTGGCGTGATCCTGCCGATCGCGGTGATTTTCCGATTGCGCCGCGCCGATCCGCTCAAACTGGCATTCGACAAGAACGCGGCTTCCTACTGGACCATGCGCAATACGCCCGAGACGGCGAGCGACATGAGCAAGCAGTTCTGAGGAGAGGTAAGATGAGTTTTCTGCTCGAGCTTTGGGACTATCTGAAGACCCGAAAGAAATACTGGATGGCGCCGGTGCTGGTCATCATGCTGCTGATCGGCGCGCTGATCGTCCTGCAAGGAACCGCGGTCGCTCCATTCATCTACACGCTCTTTTAAATCGCGATGCGGATACTCGGCATCTCCGCCTTCTACCACGACAGCGCAGCCGCCGTGGTGGAGGATGGCGACATCATCGCCGCCGCTCAGGAAGAACGGTTCTCGCGCAGGAAGCACGACTCCCGCTTTCCGCGCCACGCGATCGACTATTGTCTTGAGGCGGCCCGCGCTGCGCCTGGCGACATTGATTTCGTCGCCTTCTACGACAAGCCGTTCGTCAAATTCGAGCGGCTTGTCGAAACTTACGTCGCCTTTGCGCCGCGCGGCTTCCAGTCCTTCAAGATGGCGTTGCCGCTCTGGCTGCGCGAAAAGCTGTTTCAGAAATCGCTGCTGCTGAAGGAGATGAAGGCCTATTCGGCGGATGTCGACTGGGCGAACAGGCTGCTGTTCGCCGAACATCACTTCAGTCACGCCGCCAGCGCCTTCTATCCCTCGCCCTTCAAGGACGCGGTCGTTCTGACGATGGATGGAGTCGGCGAATGGGCGACGACGTCGGTCGCCTTCGGCGACGGCAATCAGCTCGCGATGCAGCGCGAGTTGCGCTTCCCGCATTCGCTGGGCCTGCTCTATTCGGCTTTCACCTATTATACCGGGTTCAAGGTGAACTCCGGCGAATATAAGCTGATGGGCCTCGCCCCTTACGGCAAGCCGAAATACACGGACCTGATCCTCGATCATCTTATCGACCTCAAGCAGGACGGCACCTTCCGGCTCGATCAGTCATATTTCGACTATTGCACCGGATTGCGGATGACCAATGCGAAATTCGATGCGCTTTTCGGCGGCCCGGCGCGCAAGCCGGAAGAATTACTCACGCAACGGCATATGGATCTCGCCGCCTCGATACAGTCGGTCACCGAGGAGATCGTCCTCAGATTGACCCGCGACCTCGCCAAGGAGACCGGCGCCCGGAACCTGTGTCTCGCCGGCGGCGTGGCGCTGAATTGCGTCGCTAACGGGAAGCTGCTGCGCGACGGCAGCTTCGATCAGATCTGGATTCAGCCCGCGGCCGGCGACGCTGGCGGCGCGCTTGGCGCGGCGCTCGCCGCCTACTACGACCACAAGAAAAATCCGCGCAGCGTCAACGGGGCCGGCGACGCCATGAGCGGCTCCTATCTCGGCCCGTCGTTCTCGCAAGCGGAGATCGAGCGCCGGCTGCTGGCCGCCGGCGCCAAATTCGAGACAATGTCGGAAGGCGATCTGATCGAGGCGGCGGCGCGAGATCTCGCGGCCGAGCGCGCCGTCGGCTGGTTCCAGGGCCGAATGGAATTCGGACCGCGCGCGCTTGGCGGACGATCGATCCTCGGCGACCCGCGCTCGGCCTCGATGCAGAAAACCCTCAACCTGAAAATCAAATATCGCGAGTCGTTTCGCCCCTTCGCGCCCTCGGTTCTGCGCGAGGATGTCGCCGACTGGTTCGAACTCGACGGCGATTCCCCCTATATGCTGCTCGTCGCCGACGTCGCGGAGAAGCATCGTCTTGCGATGACCGCCGAGCAGCAGGCCCTGTTCGGCATCGACAGACTGAATGTTCCGCGCAGCTCGATTCCCGCCGTGACCCACGTCGACTATTCGGCGCGAATCCAGACGGTGCACCAGGAGACCAACCCGCGCTATTACGCGCTCCTCTCGGCGTTCAAGCGCATGACCGGCTGTCCCGTGCTGGTCAATACGAGCTTCAATGTGCGCGGCGAACCGATCGTCTGCACGCCGGAGGACGCCTTCGGCTGTTTCATGGGCACGGAAATGGACGCTCTGGCGATCGGCGATTGCTATCTGCGCAAAGAGAATCAGGACGCTTCGCTTAAGCGCGACTATAAGGAGAAGTTCGAACTCGATTAGAGCAGGTTTAAAAGAAAGTTGACAGACTTTGTCGATGAGAACCTGCTCTAGCATTTTGATTTTGAGCGATTCCTTATCGATCACATAATTCCATGTGATCGGGAAGCGCTCTAGAGTCGGGCGACGACGCTTCGGCGTCGGGTCTCGACCATCTAATTCGCTCTATTGAGCGTTCGGCGACAGGAACGTCGCACGTCTCTAAATAGTCTAAATTTTATAACAGCTTGTCTGGCGCCGTCGCTTGCGGCGAGCCCTACAAAATTGTTCATCGAAAAGCGACCTTGCCTCGCCATTCGACAATCTTCCGCCGGCCGACTTGCGCAGGCCGCCGCAGGGCGACGCTGAAACCGCGACTGCCGTTTCGGCGCATCAAGCCAGCATCGGCGGCGGAGGATGCGATTTTCTCGTGCGCGGCGAAACGCCTGCGACGCGTCGAATGTTGTTCATTTATGGAGCGGCAAATGGATTTCGATCACATCAGACGGGAAAGTCTTGTCCACAATTTACGCGACGCCCTGCCGCTCCCTGCCCGTCCACGACCCGCACTCCTCTCATTTCTTCGGGCGCGCGGCGTGATCGGACGAAGCGCGCGGAAACTCGTCATCGTCGACATTGTCGATACGGCCACGCAAGATGTGATGTGCCGATTCATGATTGCTGGCGACGGCGCGTCGAATTTCGTCGCGCCGCTGGCGCAAATTGCGTTCGATCGCAAAAATCCCATCGTCAAAAGATTTGCGGCGCGCCGGCGAAATGCGCCGCGCCCCGGGAGCCGCGCGAGATGAGATTTACGTCGCGCCTAGCCGCGCGACGCCGCCGGCGAATTGCGCGGTCAGCATGCCCGGAGTCGAATGCGCCTGGCCGCATCTTCCCTGCCGGTCCACGACAATGATACCGCCCTGGCCGTTCGCCTTGGCGACGAGATAGCGTATCGCCTCACGCGCGGCCTCCTCGGCTTGCATGGCGCGAAACTCCACGAGAAAGCCGGCGGTCCGCGCCAGCGAGACCCGGATGAAATCCTCGCCGACTCCCGTGCATGAGACGGCGCAACTGGCGTTGTCGGCGAATGTTCCGGCGCCGATGATCGGCGAATCGCCGACGCGTCCGCTGCGCTGATTGACGACGCCGCCGGTCGACGTCGCCGCCGCGAGATCGCCGTTTCGGTCACGGGCGACGGCGCCGACCGTGCCGTATTTCTCATCGCGCGTCCCCGAATGATCGAGCGCGATCTCGCGCTTTCGCTTCGCCTTCGCCAATTGGGCGATGCGCTCTTGGGTTTTGAAATAATCCTCGCCTTCGAACGCCAGACGCCGTGCGCGCGCGAAGCGCTCCGCGCCCTCGCCGACCAGAAGCACGTGGCCGCTGTGTTCCATCACCTCATAGGCAAGTCGCGCCGGATTCTTCACGCCGCGAATCGCCGCGACCGCGCCGGCCTTGAGCGTTCTTCCGTCCATCACCGACGCATCGCACAGGACCTCGCCTTCCGCGTTCAGCACCGAACCTCGACCGGCGTTGAACAGAGGATCGTCTTCAAGCAGCGCGACGCAGTGGACAACGGCGTCGAGCGCCGACGACCCCGCCGCCAGAAGGCGCGCGCCCGACTCGACAATCGCGCGCAAGGAGGCCTCATAGCGCTGCGGATCGCGGATTGCGCCCGCGCCGCCATGGATCATCAGCGAGAAGTCCATCATGACGTCACGGGGCGGCTCATTTCATCCGGCTTTTGCGCTATATTCCCGCACGCCACGATAGTCGGATGAACGCCATGCGCAACACATTGCTTGTTTCCTTGACCTTCGCCACGCTTGCGGCGGGGCCCGCAGCGTCGGAAACGTCGATCATAGGCCAAAGGGATGGAAAGGATATCGTCACCGTGCGCGTCGACCAAGCGACGCGGTCCAAGCAGGCTCTGCCTTTCTTTCCCGGAATCTCCACCAAGACCGTCGGCTCAAAGGGGCTGTCGTTGCTCAAGGTGGTGATTCCTCCAGGCGGCAAGGCGGAGGCGCACATCCACAAGGGCCATGAGTCCGCGATCTATCTTCTGCAAGGCCGCGTCGAGACGCGCTACGGCGAACATCTCGAAAAGAGCATCGTAAACGTCGCTGGAGATTTCATTTTTATTCCGCCAGACGTGCCGCATCAGCCCGTGAACCTGAGCGACAGCGAGCCAGCAATCGCGATTGTCGCCCGCACGGACGGGGACGAACAAGAGCATGTCATTCTCTACCCCGAGAAAAAGTAGCGGGCGGCCGTCCATCGCGCGCCGCGCATCGCGCGCACGGGAATGCGGGCGCCGACTGTCCTGTCGAAGGCCGGGCGCAGGTTTTCTTAAGCCGCGCGAGACGCTTTGCGCTCAAAGAACAGCGCCTGGCTTATCGTGGCCTTGACCGTATCAACCTTATAGGGCTTGCTGATGAGAAAGGCAGGTTCGGGCCGTTCTCCGGTCAGCAGCCGTTCTGGAAAGGCGGTGATGAAAATCACCGGCGCGTCGAAACTTTCGAGCATTTCGTTGACGGCGTTCAGTCCCGAACTCCCGTCGGCGAGCTGAATGTCGGCGAGGATCAGGCCAGGCTGCTGACGCTTGGCGAGCTCCAGCGCCTCCCGATGCGTGCGCGCGACGCCGATCACGCGATGGCCGAGATCGCGCGCGATGAATTCGATGTCCTGCGCAATAAGCGACTCGTCCTCGATGATGAGCACGTCCGTCGCGACGCGCTCGGCGATTTCGCGGCCGGCGTCCGTTACGAGCGCTTCGACCTCTTCTTCGGTCACGCCTAGAATCGCGGCGACGTCCGCGACCGAAAAGCCTTCGACAGTGCGCAGCAAAAAGGCCTGCCGCGAACGCGGCGTCAGCATGCTTATATTGCGCTGCGCCGCTGAAATTTCGTCGGTCGACGACGCCTCCGTGTTCAGCCTGATCGACGACCAGCACACCATGAACAGATGGTAAAGCCCGACTTTTGGGGTCATGTTCGCGGGAAAAGCGTCCGGGTCCGACACCAGCGCCTCGAGCGTGGCGACAACATAAGCGTCACCGCTCTTTTGCGATCCGCAGAGCGCCCTTGCGAAACGGCGCAAATAGGGAAGATGCACCGCGATTTCACGGGAAAGATTCATAGCTTCACCCTATTGCCAGCGAACTGACCAAGTCAATTCCGCCCCATTTGAT
>Ga0194120_10004580_pt1 | contig 21147 bp, 19 predicted proteins | sample TA2MahCa65mmetaG_FD_148642 | JGI IMG/M metagenome (GOLD analysis project Ga0194120, IMG submission 148642) | Freshwater microbial communities from Lake Tanganyika, Tanzania - TA2015019 Mahale Deep Cast 65m | ecosystem: Environmental > Aquatic > Freshwater > Lake | place: Tanzania: Lake... | reverse complement strand
GAGACGCGCGCCGAGCGCGTGTTCGTCTCGTTCGAGCGCTTCCGCGGCTACCTGGGCGATCGCATCGAAGAGCACCGCGGGCGCGTGCTGAACTCCAACGGCGACGAGATCATGGCGTTCTTCGACCGCGCGAGCGACGCGGTCTCGTGCGCGCGCGCGCTGCTCCTGGGACTGCGCGACTGGAACGCGCGCGAGAACCTGCTCGAGCGCGAGTTCCGGGTCCGGATCGGCGTGCACACCGGACGCTCCGCGGTCGACCTCGCCAGCGGCGTCGCCTACAGCCCGGTGCTCGACGTCGCCGGCCACCTGCAGAAGAACGCGCCCGTCGGTGGAGTGTTGATCTCCGCCACCACTCACGCCGAGCTCGGCGACGAGGTCGCGGGCCTCGAGCGCGGCGCAACCCTCGCGCGCGAGAACATTCGAACCTGGGTGCTCACGCCCGAGCGCCTGCTTGCGAGCTGAAGGAAACCCATGCCCGCGCTGTCGCTCCTGATCGGAAACAGGAATTACTCCTCGTGGTCGCTTCGGCCCTGGCTGCTGCTCGCGCAGACCGGGCTCGAGTTCGAAGAGGTTCGCGTCGCGTTCGGGTCGAGCGACTTCGCAGAGCGCGTGCGCGCGTACTCGCCCGCTGGAAAGGTGCCGGCGCTCCGCCACGGCGCGCTCACGGTCTGGGACTCGCTCGCGATCTGCGAGTACCTGGCCGAGACGTTTCCCGAGATCCGCGCCTGGCCACGCGCGGCCGGGGAGCGGGCGCTCGCGCGCTCGATCTCGGCGGAGATGCACTCGGGCTTCACTGCGCTTCGCGCGCAGATGCCGATGAACGTGCGCGCGTCCGGGCGGCGCGTGCCGTCAACGCCCGAGCTCGAGCGCGACCTAGCGCGTGTGCGCGAGATCTGGAGCGACTGCCGCGCGCGATCCGCCTCGCACGGGCCGTTCCTGTTCGGGGACTTCTCGATCGCCGACGCGATGTACGCGCCGGTCGCCTTCCGCTTCGCGACCTACGGCGTCGCGCTCGGCCCGGCCGAGGCCGCGTACGTCGAATCGCTGCGCCGCCTGCCGGCGATGGCTGATTGGGCGGCCGCTTCCGAGGCCGAGCTCGAGGTCGAAGAGAGCTCCGAGAAGGGAAGGTGAAGCCGGTGCTCCGGCTCTACGACTATCTCGAGTCCGGCAACGGCTACAAGGTCCGGCTGCTGCTCACGCAGCTCGGCATCGCGTTCGAACGGGTCGAGCTCGACATCCTGAAGGGCGAGACGCGTACCGAGGAGTTCCTGCGCCGGAACCCCAACGGGCGGATTCCCTGCCTCGAGCTCGAGGACGGCACGCATCTCTGGGAATCGAACGCGATCGCGTTCTACCTGGCCGAGGGAACCGACTTCCTGCCCCGGGGCCGGCTCGAGCGCGCGCAGGTCCTGCAGTGGATGTTCTTCGAGCAGTACAGCCACGAGCCCTACATAGCGACGGTGCGCTTCTGGCACCACGCGGGAATGATCGAGGCCAAGCGCGACCAGCTCGCCGAGCGGATGGAGCGCGGCTACGCGGCGCTCGCCGTGATGGAGAGCCACCTGCGCGAGCGCGACTTCTTCGTCGCCAGCCGCTACTCGATCGCCGACATCGCGCTCTACGCCTACACGCACGTGGCGCACGAGGGCGGCTACGACCTCGCGGGATTTTCGTCGCTGGGCAAGTGGCTAGAGCGCGTCCGCGCGCAGCCCGGCCACGTGCCGATATCGAAGGCCTGAGCGCCGCTCAGATCCAGCGGCGCACGCGATTGCGGTAGGCGCGGTACGCGTCGCCGAACTTGCGCTCCAGGTAGGCCTCTTCGCGGCCAACCACGCCGATGCGCAACACCGCGAAGAGCGGCAGCAGCAAGCCGAGCACCCAGAGGCTGTCGCCGAACACCGCCGCTCCGGAGTAGAGCAGCATCAACCCCAGGTAGAGCGGGTTTCGCGACCAGGCGTAGGCGCCGTCGCTCGCGATCGCGTCGGTCGGCAGGTGCGTCGGAACGGTCGTGCCCGCGCGCCGCTGGGCGCTGAACCCCGAGCGCATGACGGCGGTTCCCGCCGCGAGCAGCGCGCTGCCGAGCGCAATCCGCGCAAGGCCCGAGACGAAACTCGTCGGCCAGACGATCTCGAGCGCGAATCCGGCCAGCAGCGCGCCCAGGAACAGAAGCGGCGGCGGCGCGATCACGTTGGCATGGTCGGGCAGCGACACCGTCATGTGACACCTCCTAGATCCGCTTCGAAGACCGTTCCACCGCCCTCGCGGGGCCGGCAGCGCGCCTCGCCGCCGTGGTGGCGCGCGATCTGGCGCACGAGCGCGAGACCCAGACCGAAGCCGCCGTCGCGCGTCTCCGCGGCGCCCGCGCGGCGGTGGAACGGCTCGAAGATCCGCTCGCGCTCGCTCTCGGGAACGCCGGGGCCGCGATCCGAGACGCGGATCCGCGCGCGGCCGGGGCCGAGCTTGGCGACCTCGAGCTCGACCTCGGCTCCGCCCGCGTGCCTTCGCGCGTTCTCGAGCAGGTTGCGCACGAGCCGGCGCAGGAGCGCGCGGTCGCCGACCAGCGTCACCGCTTCACCGGCGACCGCGCCGCCGCCGTGCGAAGCCTCCTCGGCGGCCAGACCGAGCAGGTCGATCGGCTCCCTTCGCTCGAGCGCCTGACCGGGCACGAGCGCCTCGAGTCGGCTCGCGAGCAGGAGCTCGCCGATCAGGTCGTCGAGCTCGGCGATGTCGCGCGCGACGCGGGCGCGAAGCTCCGCGCCCTCGTCCCCGCCGAGCAGCTCGATCGCGACGCGGATTCGCGCGAGCGGCGAGCGCAGCTCGTGCGAAGCCGACGCGAGCGTCGCGCGCTGCGCGGCCACGAGCTTCTCGATCCGCTCGGCGGCGCGGTTGAAGCTGCGCGCGAGGTCGGCGATCTCGTCCGCGCCGCGGACCTCGACGCGCGCGGCCAGGTCGCCGGCGCCCAGCGCCTCGACCTGGGCGCGAAGCCGCTCGAGCCGGCGCGTGATCCGGCGCGTGATCGGGTACGCGCCGAGCGCGATCGCGGCGGCGAGCGCGGAGACTCCCACCACCCAGCCTGCGTGCTCGTGCGGGCGGAAAGCGGCGATCGTGCGCCCATCGGGCAGCCGCAGCGCGAACGATGTCTTGCGCTGCCGGTGCATGGTGCCCCGCTCGAGCTCGCTCGGATCCGGCGCGGGAAGCAGCTCGCCGACGTGGGCGATCGGTCGTCCGTTCGCGTCGCGAAGCGTGATGTCGGCGTCGAGATCGCGCGCGAGAAGCTCGAGCGCTGCTTGCGCGTCGGCGGGCGGCGCGTCGGGTGCGGGCAGCGCGCGCGCCAGCACCGCCGCCACGCCCTGGAACAGGCGTCGCCCCTCGTCGTGCGACGGTCCGATCACGCTCCACGCCAGCCCGATCAGCAGCGTGAAGACGACCAGGATCGCGACCACCATCCCGTAGACCTGCAGGTAGAGGCGGCGCATCACCCCTCCTCGTCCTGGCGGCGCGCGAAGACGTAGCCGGCGCCGCGAATCGTGAGGATGCGGCGCGGCCGGCGCGGGTCGTCTTCGATCGCGGCACGGATCCGCGAGACGTGCACGTCGATGCTGCGGTCGAAGGCCTCGAGCGCCTCGCCGCGCACCAGACTCATGAGCGCTTCGCGCGAGAGCACGCGTCCGGGGTGCTCGGCCAGCGCGAGCAGGATCGCGAACTGGTGACTGGTGAGCGGCTTCTCCTCGCCCGCCACACGCACCGCTCGCGCGTCGCGGTCGATCTCGAGCCGGCCGAAGCGAAGCGGCGCGGCCGAGCCGGAGGTCGGGGCTCGCTGCCGGCGCAGGATGGCGCGAAGCCGCGCGAGCAGCTCGCGCGGGTTGAACGGCTTGGGCAGGTAGTCGTCCGCGCCGAGCTCGAGGCCGACGATCCGGTCGTCCTCGTCGCCGCGCGCGGTGAGCATCAGGATCGGCAGCTCGCTTGCCGCGCGCACGGCGCGGCAGACGTCGAAGCCGTCCTGGTCCGGGAGCATCAGGTCGAGCACCAGCGCGTCGAAGCGATCGCGGGCGAGCTCGGCCAGGCCGCTCGCGGCATCCGGCGCGGTCACGACCTCGAGACCTCGCGCGCCGAGATACTGCGCGACCATCTCGGAGAGCTGAGTGTCGTCGTCGATCATGAGGACTCGCGGAGCCATGCGCCTCCCGGCTCGGGGCCGCGCGCGCTCGCGCGCGCACGGCCCACTCTAGCCGAGGATGGGCGTCCTAGTGACCGTGGCGCCCGTGCATCTCTTCCGCGTACTCGACCAGCCGGGCACGCTGCTCCGGGGTGAGAATCGAGGCCGCGTCGACGACCGCGTCCGCGAGTTTCTGCGAGAGCGCGTCGATCGAGGCGAGCTCCTGGGCGCGAAGCGCCTGGATCGACTCGCGCGAGATCTCCGGGCGGGAGAGCTCGGCCAGAAGCAGCTCGCGCCGCTCCTGGTGCAGCTCGCGAAGCGCCTGCGCCTCCTGCACGAAGGCGAGCACGATCGCCGTCACCTGCTCGGTCTGCTCGGGCGTGGCGTCGACCTCGTCGAGCACGAAGCCGGTCATGAACCTCGCGTGCTTCTGCGCGCGCTCGGGGTCGCCGCCCCAGTCGTGTCGTCCGTGTCCGGCGAACGCGTCGGGCGGCGCTGCCGCCAGCGCGACGCCGAGCACGAGCGCGCAGAGCAGCGCGCCAGCCAGGATCTCCCTCCAGAGCGATCTACGGGTCGGGGAATCGGTCATCACGGTCTCCTTTGCCCGGAGACTAGGTGTCCGCTCTTTCCGGCTTTCGTCCCGCAGGTAAAGATTCGTGAAGCTGGCTCGCGATCTGCTCCAGCGTCAGGCCGCGGGTCTCGGGGGCATAGCGCAGCACCAGCAGCGCCCCGACGATCGGCCCCGCGGCCACGACCGCGATCGCGCCCGGAATTCCGAGCGGCGCGATCAGAAGGCCGATGAAGATCGGCGTCAGCACCTCCGTGACCCGGCCCGCGAGATTCGTGGTCCAGCCGTAGCCCGTGGCGCGGATCTCGGTCGGAAACAGCTCCGAGGCGTAGACGTGCGTGGAGGTGTTCGCCGCCGCGAAGCAGAACACCGTCATCACCATCCACAGGTACTGACCCGCGACCGACGGCACGTGATACAGCAGGTAGATCGAGATCGCGGCGAGGACGTAGAAGCCCGCACAGGTGTACTTGCGCCCGATCCGGTCGATCAGCCAGCCGGCGACGAAGTGACCCGCGACGCCGCCGCCGTAGCCCCAGAAGATGATGTCGCCGACCTGGTGAGTCGTGAGCCCGAGCTGCTCGCGCGCGTAGATCACCCAGAAGACCGTCGACGGACCGGTGACGATGAAGACCGAGTTCCAGAGCAGCGCGACGATCGCCGAGCGGCGGCGGTACTGCGATCGCCAGGGCAGGCCGGCCTCGCGCAGGAGATCGCCGAAGCTGCGCCTGGGTGCGGCCGCCTTGCGCTCGCGCTCGGCGTCGAAGCGGCGCGTCTCGCGCATCGCGACCCGCAGCACCAGCACGAGCAGCAGCGGCAGCAGTCCGAGCGCGTAGAGCGCGCGCCAGCTGGCGAAGTCGATCTCGAGCCCGAGCGCCGACTGCGCGGTCGAGACCAGGCCCTGGCCCAGGTCGCGCAGCGGATTTCCCGGCGCGCCCTCGGGAACCAGGACGTACGGCTGGATCTTCGCCATCAGCATGACGCCGACGGTGGCCAGGCTGGTCAGGAACGCGATCGCGCGGCCGCGAAGCCGCGCCGGGAACTCCTCGCCGATCATGATGATCGCGAGCGAGTACTCCGCGGTGAGGAAGAGCCGCGCCACGAGCTGCAGCGCCGTGAACTGGATCTTGTCGGTGACCAGCGCCGTAGCGCCGTTGGCGAGCGTGAAGCCGATCACCGTCAGCATCATCACGCGGCGGCGTCCGACGCTGTCGGCGAAGAACAGGAACACGAACGAGGCCATCACGCCCATCCGCGTGATCCCGTTGATCAGGCCCCACTGCGCCAGGTCGATGCCGAGCGAGGCGCGCACGTCCGGCGCCGCGAAGCCGATCATGGCCGCGTCGAAGCCGTCGAAGAGCGTCGCGGTCGAGAGCAGCACGAACAGGAAGCCGAGATAGGGCGTCACTCGGTCGATCTCGAGCGCGGGTGCGGGTGCGGGCCTCGACTCCGGTGCGGGCGCGGGGGCTGCCACGGGTCGAGCCTATCAGGCCTTCGCTTGCCACGCGCGTGCTCTTCCGCCTAGGCTCGCGCTCGAGGGAGTCCGGACCGTGAGTGGAGTCGTTCCAGATCGGCCGGACGCACCGGTCAGCAGCGGGTATCGCGCGTACGCGCTCGGGCTGCTGGTCGTGGTCTACGTGCTGAACTTCATCGATCGGCAGATCCTGACCATCCTGGCCAAGCCGATCGCGGACGAGCTGCAGTTCTCGGACTCTCAGCTCGGCCTGCTCACCGGGCCGGCGTTCGCGCTCTTCTACACGTTCGCCGGGATCCCGATCGCGCGCTGGGCCGACGTGGGCGTGCGCCGCTCGATCATCGCGCTCGCGCTCCTGATCTGGAGCGGCATGACCGCGCTCACCTCTCTCGCCGGCAGCCTCGGCCAGCTCGCGCTGGCGCGAATCGGTGTCGGCGTGGGCGAGGCCGGCTGCAGCCCCCCCGCGCACTCGCTGATCTCGGATCTGTTCCCGATCGAGCGGCGCGCGACCGCGCTTGCGATCTACTCGCTCGGCATTCCGATCGGCGGAGCGCTCGGCAGCCTGCTCGGCGGCTGGCTGGGCGAGCTCTACGGCTGGCGCATCGCGTTCCTCGCGGTGGGCCTGCCGGGCGTGCTGCTCGCGGCGGTGGTGCGCCTGACGCTTCGCGAGCCGAAGCGCGCGGTCGTGCACGGCCGCGAGAGCGTGCGGGAGGTGTTCTCGTTCATGCTGCGCCGGCGCGCGTTCGTGCACATGTCGATCGGCGCCGCCCTGCACGCCTTCTACGGCTACGGCGCGGGCGCGTTCGTCCCGGTGTTCCTGATGCGCGTGCACGGGCTCGCGCTCGGCGAGCTCGGCACCTGGCTCGCCGCGATCGGACTCACCACGGGCGTGCTCGGCACGTATCTCGGCGGCGCGGTCTCGGACCGGCTCGCATCGCTCGAGGTGCGCTGGTACATGCGCGTGCCGGCGATCGCCTCGGTCCTCGCGGTGCCGTTCTCGCTGCTGTTCTACCTCTGGCCCGACGGGCGCACCGCGCTTCTGCTCTCGATTCCCGGCTCGCTGCTCGGGCCGATCTACCTGGGTCCGACCTTCGCCATGACCCAGACCCTGGTCCGCCCGCAGATGCGCGCGCTCGCGTCCGCGATCCTGCTCTTCATCATCAACCTGATCGGGCTCGGCCTGGGCCCGTTCTTCGTCGGCGTGCTCTCGGACGCATTGAAGCCGAGCTACGGCATCGACTCGGTGCGCTACGCGCTTCTCGGCACGGTCGTGGTCGGCGCGCTCTGGTCGAGCCTGCACTACATGCTCGCCGCGCGCACGCTGGCCGAAGACCTGCGGGCGAAGGACGCCTGACAAGTCCGGACCCCTTCGCTACACGGACGGCCCGTGGGTTCGGTGCGTCCCTACCTCCAGTTCGCGCGCCTGGCCTTCCAGCGCCGCGCCGCCTATCGGCTGGCGAACTGGACCGGCGTCGCGGTGAACGTCTTCTTCCTGCTCGTGCACGCGCAGGTGCTGCTGGCGTTCTTCCGCGCGCGACCCGGCGCGCTGGGCTGGTCGCCGCGCGAGGCGGTGCTGTACTTCACGGCCTCCGAGGCGCTGCTGATGGTGGTCGGGATCTTCACCGACGTCCGCTACAACCTCGCCGAGCGGATTCGCACCGGCGAGGTGGTCACGGATCTCGCGCGCCCGGTGACTCTCTACTACCGCGACGTCGCGGAGCGCTACGGCACGGCGCTCTACTATCTGATCGCGCGCTTTCCGCCGGTGTATCTGACCGGGGTCGTGCTCTTCGGGGTCGTGCCTCCGCTCCGGCTCGAGACGCTGCTCTTCCCGCTCTCGGTCGTTCTCGCGGTAGGGGTCTCGGCCGGCCTCTGGTACGTCGCGTGCGCCTCGGCGTACTTCAGAAACACCGCGAGCGGCGAGCTCTCGGCGCTCGTGTTCGTAAACACGGTCCTCGGCGGGATGGTCGTTCCGCTCGACTTCTACCCCGACTGGCTGCGCGCGATCGCGGACGCCCTGCCGTTCCGCGCCACGCTGTACACGCCGGTCGCGCTCCTCAGCGGAAAGCTCTCCGGTCATGCGCTCGTCTTCGGCCTGGCGCACCAGCTGGTCTGGCTCGGCGCGCTGTCGGCGCTGTCACTGGCGATCGAGTCACGCGGGCTGCGCCGGCTCGCGACGCAGGGCGGCTAGCGATGCTCGCAGACGCTCTCTCGCTCTGGGCCCGACTCGCCGGCGCGCAGATCCGCTCGCAGATGCAGTACCGCGCGTCGTTCGCGATCCAGAGCGCGGTGATGTTCGGCGTGATGGTGAGCGACCTGGCGCCGGTCTGGATCCTGTCGCGCTTCTTCGGGAGCCTGGACGGCTGGAGCTTCGCGGAGCTGGCGCTTCTGTACGGGATGGTCGAGACGTCTTGGGCGAGCGTCGAGACGGTCCTGCGCGGCTTCGAGAACTTCTCGGTCTACCTGATCCAGGGCGATCTGGACCGGATCCTGCTGCGGCCGCGCTCGGTGATCCTGCAGGTGGCCACGCGCGACTTCGACGCGCGCAAGCTCTCGCGCATCGCGCAGGGCCTGCTCGTGCTCGCGATCGCGTGCTTCGCTCTGGGGCTCGACGCCCGCGCGCTCGGCTGGGTTGCGCTCGGCGTCGCCGGGGGCACGCTCTGCTTCGCGGGAATCGTGATGGCGGGTGCGGCGTTGCAGTTCTGGACGCTCGGTCAGGCGCAGGAGCTCCAGAACGTCCTGACCTATGGAGGGGCCGCGGCGATGACCTACCCGGTCTCGATCTACGCGAAATGGTTCCGGCGCGTGCTGACCTATGGCGTGCCGCTCGCGTTCGTGAACTACTTCCCGGCGCTGGCGGCGCTCGACCGCACCGAGGCCGCCGGCGTGCCGGGCTTCGTGCCCTGGCTCTCGCCGCTGGTCTGCGCGGCCGTGCTCGCGCTGGGGATGGCCGCGTTCGCGCGCGGGCTGCGCCGCTACGAGTCGACCGGGAGCTAGCACGCCTTGATCGAAGTGGAGAAGCTCGAGAAGACGTTCCGCGTGTCGCGCCACCACCGCGGCTTTCTCGGCTCGCTTCGCAATCTGGTCGAGACCGGCCACGACCTGGTGCGCGCGGTGGACGGGGTCTCGTTCTCGATCCGGGCCGGCGAGTTCGTGGGCTTCATCGGGCCGAACGGCGCCGGGAAGTCGACCACGATCAAGATGCTCACCGGCGTGCTCGAGCCCTCGGGCGGCGAGATCCGCGTCGGCGGTCTGGTGCCGCGCCGCGATCGCCTGCGCCACACCGCGCAGATCGGCGTGGTCTTCGGCCAGCGCACGCAGCTCTGGTGGGACCTGCCGGTGATCGAGTCCTACACTCTCCTGCGTCACGTGTACCGGGTGCCGGAGCGCGAGTTCGCGGAGCAGCTCGCCCGGCTCGAGCGGCTGCTCGAGCTCGGCCCGCTTCTCGACGTGCCGGTGCGAAAGCTCTCGCTGGGCCAGCGCATGCGCTGCGAGCTCGCGGCGGCGCTGCTGCACGCGCCAAAGCTCATGTTCCTGGACGAGCCGACGATCGGCCTCGACGTGCTGGCGAAGGAGGCGATCCGCGAGTTCCTGGCGACCGAGAACTCCGAGCGCGGCACGACCATCCTGCTCACCACGCACGATCTCTCCGACATCGAGCGGCTCTGCCCGCGAATGATCCTGATCGACCGCGGCCGCGTGGTGTACGACGGCGCGGTCGACGCGATCCGCCGCGAGTTCGGAAGCGAGCGCCGCCTGGTGGTCGACTTCGAGAACGCGGCGCCGGACGCGCTTCCCGAAGGGGTCGAGGTCGAGGAGCGCGGCCCGGCGCGGCTGGTGCTGCGTTTCCGCCGCGACCGGATCGGCGCGGCCGCGCTGATCGGCTGGCTCGGCGAGAAAGCCTCGATCGCGGACCTCTCGCTCGAGGAGCCGCCGATCGAGCGGATCGTGGCCGAGCTCTACCGGCGCGGGCGGCCGTGAGCGCGACCGAGACGTTCCGCGTGCACGGGCTGGAGCTCGCGATCGGCGAGCCGCTCGAGCTGGCGCGCGAGCGCGCGTGCGAGGCGGCCGGCGTCTCGCGCGACGATCTGCGCGGTTTCCGGATCGCGCGGCTCAGCCTGGACGCGCGGCGGATCGGCCGATCTAGGCGGCTGCGCTTCGCGGTGCAGGCCGATCTGATCCTGGACGCGGGCGCGAAGCTCGCCGGGCTCGAGCGCGCGCTGCGAAGCGGCCGCGCTGCGCGCGCGCCCGAAGTCGGCCGGCTCGAGGTCGAGCGCGTGCACGCGTCGCTCGCGCGCAAGCGCGTGGCGGTGATCGGCGCCGGGCCCGCGGGGCTCTTCGCCGCGCTGGTCCTGTCGCGAAACGGTGTCGCGGTCGATCTGCTCGATCGCGGCGCGCCGATCCGCGAGCGCGGGCTCGATCTCAACCTCTTCCACCGCACGCGCGTGCCCGACCCGGAGAGCAACCTGCTCTTCGGCGAGGGAGGCGCCGGCACCTACTCGGACGGGAAGCTCTACACGCGCGTGGATCACCCGCTCGAGGTGCCGATCCTGGACGAGCTCGTCGCCTGCGGCGCGCCGGAAGAGATCCGCTACGACGCGCGCGCGCACGTGGGCACCGACCGCCTGCACCGGATCCTGCCGCTGCTTCGCGCGCGGCTCGAGGCCGCAGGCGTGCGCTTCCACTGGCGGACGCGTGTCGAACGGCTCGGGCTCGACGCGACGGATCCCGGCCGGGTGCGCGCGCTCGAGACGAATCGCGGCGCGCTCGACACCGCGGCCGTGATCCTCGCGCCCGGCCACAGCGCGCGCGACACCTGGCAAAGCCTCGCCGCGCAGGGCGTCGTCTTCGAGGCGAAGCCGTTCCAGCTCGGCGTGCGGATCGAGCACCCGCAGACGCTGATCGACCGCGGGCGCCACGGCGAGGGGCCGGAGGCCGAGCTGCTCGGCCCGGCCTACTACGGCCTCACCTGCAAGCCGGGCGACGGCGCGCCCGGCGCGCACAGCTTCTGCATGTGCCCGGGCGGCGTAGTGGTGGCGAGTGTCTCGGCCGCGGGTCTGCTCTGCACCAACGGCATGAGCAACTCGAGACACTCCTCGCCGTTCGCGAACGCCGCGGTCGTGACGACGCTGGGTCCGCGCGAGTTCGGGCCCGGCGCATTCGACGGGGTCGCGCTGCAGGAGCAGCTGGAGCGGAGCTTCTTCGCCGCCGGCGGCGGCGACTACACCGCGCCGGCTCAGTCCGCGCCGGACTTCGTCGCGGGGCGGACCACCGGCGAGCCCGGCCGCTCGAGCTACCGCTTCGGCACCGCGCCGGGGCGGATCGACGCGCTCCTTCCGGAGCGCGTTCGCGACGCGATCCGGCACGCGCTTTCGGATTTCGAGCGCTCGATCCCCGGCTTCGCCGGCCCCGAGGGGCTTCTGGTCGGACTCGAGTCGCGCAGCTCCGGGCCGATCCGCATGCCGCGCGACCGCGAGACGTTCCGCGCGCAGGGCTTCGCGAACCTGCTCCCCGTCGGCGAGGGCGCGGGCTTCGCGGGTGGCATCATGAGCGCCGCGATCGACGGCGCGCGGGCGGCGCAGGCGTTGCTCGTGCACGGAGTCCTCGCGGGAACGGAGAGCGCGACTTGAACTGGCTTCTGATCGGGCTCTTCGGCTACGTGGGGCTGCAGCTCGTGGTGGGGCTCGCGGTCTCGCGCAAGGTCGCGAGCGAGTCGGACTACCTGGTCGCGGGGCGCAAGCTCGGCCCGGCGCTGGTGGTGTTCTCGATGTTCGCGACCTGGTTCGGCGCGGAGAGCTGCATCGGCGCCGCGGGCGCGGTCTACGCGGAGGGCCTCTCGGGCGCGCGCGCGGATCCGTTCGGCTACGCGGCCTGCCTGTTCCTGATCGGCGCGGTGTTCGCAGCCCCGCTCTGGCGGCGCAAGCTCACCACGCTCGGCGACCTGTTCGCGTGGCGCTTCGGCGCGCGGGTGGAGAAGCTCGCGGTGCTGCTGATGGCGCCGACGTCCGTGCTCTGGGCGGCCGCGCAGATCCGCGCCTTCGGACAGGTGGTCTCGATCTCGTCGGGGCTGGAGCTCGAGCTTGCGATCGCGCTCTCGGCCGGCGTCGTGATCCTCTACACCGCCGCGGGCGGCCTGCTCGCCGACGCGGTCACCGACCTGATCCAGGGCGCGGTGCTCACCGTGGGCCTGATCGCGCTCGCGGTCGCGGTCTTCGTGCTCGGCGACGCGAGCCTGGCCGGACTCGCCGAAACGAGCCGCTCGTTCGCGCCGGTCGAGACGAGCTGGCTCGCGCGCGCGGAGTCGTGGGCGATTCCGGTCTGCGGATCCGTGCTCGCGCAGGAAATGGTCGCGCGCGTGCTCGCCGCTCGCTCGCCCGAGCTCGCGCGCGGCGGCGCGTTCGCCGCAAGCGGCCTGTACGTCGCGGTCGGGATCATTCCCGTCGGGCTCGCGCTGGTCGGCGCGCGGATCCTGCCGGGACTCGAGGACCCGGAGCAGATCCTGCCGCGAATGGCGCTCCAGCACTTCCCGCTCTGGTTCTACGCGATCTTCGCGGGCTCGCTGATCTCGGCGATCCTCTCCACCGTCGACAGCGCGCTGCTCGCCGCGGCCTCGCTCGTCTCGCACAACCTGATCGTTCCGCTGCGCCCGGAGATGGAGGACCGCAGCAAGCTCCGGCTCGCGCGCGTCTGCGTCGTGGTCTTCGGGATCGTCTCGTACCTGCTCGCACTGCACGCGGAGGGCGTCTACGCGCTGATCGAGACCGCGGCCGCGTTCGCGAGCTCGGGCGTGCTGGTCTCGGCCAGCTTCGGGCTGTTCTCGCGCATCGGCGGCGCGCGCAGCGCCGCGGCCGCGCTTCTGGTCGGCGCGGCGGCCTGGTCGGTCGCGGAGTGGGGCGAGCTCGTGGAGGCGCCGTACCTCGCGTCGCTCGCGGCGGCGCTGGTGAGCTACCTCGCCGTGGCCGCGTTCGAGAATGCGGCGCCGGAGACGGCGCCGGAGACCGCCTCGTGAAAGGCACCGAGCGCGCGGGCCTGCTCTTCGCCGCGTACTGCGTGGCCAACGGCGCGTTCGTGCCGGGCGTGGCCAAGCTCACCACGGCGGCACTCGGCGGCCTCGCGATCGCGCTCGGCACGAGCGCCTTCGCCGCGATCTGCGCGGTCGCGCTTCTCGTCTGGCGCGGCGAGCTCGCGACGCTCTTCGAGCGCGGCAAGGCTCCGATTCTGATCGCGGTCGGCGCGCTCGGCACCGCGCTCGCCTTCTTTCTCTTCTTCGAGGGCGCCAAACGCGCAAGCGCCATCGACACCGCGATCTGCGTGCAGACCGAGCCGGTCTACGCGCTGATCGGCGCGCGGCTCTTCCTCGGCCACGCCTTCCAGCTCCGCCGCGTGCTCGCGGTCGGCGCGATCCTGGCCGGAATCGCGCTCGTGCTCGGCGCGCGCCCGCTCTCGGGGTCGCTCGGCGTGGCGCTTCTGCTCGCGACGCCGATCGCCTGGCAGAGCTCGCACTGGATCGCGCTTCGCGGCCTGCAGGGCGTGAACCCGCGGCTGCTCTCGGCCGCGCGCTACGTCTACGGCACGCTGGTCCTGCTTCCGGTCTGGCTCGTCTTCGACGGCGTCGGGTCGCTGCCACCGGCCGCCGAGCTCGCGGCGCTTCTTCCGGTGATCGCGGTGCAGGGCGCGCTGCTCTCCTACTTCGGCACGCTCGCGTGGTACGCGTCGATCAAGCGGCTGGACCTGGCGCGCACGACCGCGATCGTGGTGCCGTCGGGGCCGCTGCTGTCGCTCGTGGTGTCGTGGTTCCTGCTCGGCGAGCTGGTCACGCTGCGCCAGGTGTTCGGCTTCGCGCTCAGCACCTGCGGGGTGCTGGTGTTCGCGCTCGGCCAGGGCGCGTCGTCCGCGCCGAGGTACACTGCCGACGATGAATAGCGAGCGGGCGCGGGAGTTCGACGAGTCGGCCGAGGCCGCGGCGCTCGCCGGAGTTCCCGAGCCCGAGCGACACGAGGTCTCGCGCCGGCTCTTCGCGGCGCTCCAAGAGATGGGCACGCCGCTCGAGAAGCCCGGCGCGAGCGAGGCGCACGGCTGGCTGCTGCACGGCGTGCTCGAGCAGTTCCGGCCGCGCGATCCGCTCGCGGCCCACGTGGTTCCGGTGCTTCGCGCGCTGCTCGACTTCGCGGAGCGCTCGGCCGGGCGCGCACTGGGCTCGCTGCGCCGCGCCTGCGAGGATCTGCTTCCGGAGCTCGAAGAGGCGCTCGTCTCGGGCAAGGCGCACCGGCACGCGGATCCCGAGCCCGCTCCCGCCACGACCTACGTACGCGGCGCGCCGAAGATCGGGCGCAACGACCCCTGCCCGTGCGGCTCGGGCAGGAAGTTCAAGAAGTGCCACGGGGCCTGACTACCAGTCGAGCACCGTCGCGAAGATCAGCGGCGCGACGATCGTGGCGTCGGACTCGATCAGGAACATCGGCGTGTTCTCGTCGAGCTTGCCCCAGGTGATCTTCTCGGTCGGGAACGCGCCGCTGTACGAGCCGTAGCTCGTGGTCGAGTCACTGATCTGGCAGAAGTAGCCCCAGTACGGGCAGGGCCGGCGCAGGTCCTGGTGGATCATCGGCACCACGCAGATCGGGAAGTCTCCGGCGATGCCGCCGCCGATCTGGAAGAAGCCGACCGTCGCGCGCGCCTCGCTGGCCGGGATCGCGCGCATGTGCACGGCGTCGTGGTCGTCGGAGGCCTCGACCGCCGGCAGCTCCTCGAGCGTCCTCCCCATCGTCGTCTGCACGTACCAGCGCGAGAGCTCCGCCATGGTCTCGAGCCCGCTCTTCACGATCTGGAAATTCGAGAGCTGCCCCGAGAGCACGTGCGCGACGTAGATGTTGCCGAGCGTCGAATCCTCCCAGCCGGGCACGAAGATGGGCAGGTTCTTCTCCGCCGCGGCCAGCAGCCAGGAGCCCGCGGGGTCGATCTGGTAGCTGTCGCGGATCCGCCCCTCGAGCAGGAGCTGGTACATGATCTCGTGCGGGAAGTAGCGCTTGCGCTGCTGGTCCGCGCGCACCCACAGGTCGAGCACGTGCTTCTCGATCGCGCGGAACGCCTTGTCCTCGGGGATGCAGGTGTCGGTGACGCGGTTCAGCCCGGCGCGCTCGAGCGCCTTCTCGTCGGCGGGCGTCAGGTTGCGCCAGTTCGGGATGCGCTTGTAGTGGTCGTGCGCGACCAGGTTGAAGACGTCCTCCTCCAGGTTCGCGCCCGTGCACGAGATGGCGTGCACCTTGTCGCGGCGGATCATCTCGGCCAGCGAGAGCCCGAGCTCGGCCGTGCTCATCGCGCCGGCCATCGCGACCAGCATCTTCCCGCCGCCCGCGAGGTGCGCGGTGTAGCCGTTGGCAGCGTCGGCGAGCGCGGCGGCGTTGAAGTGGCGGTAGTGGCTGCGAACGAACTCGGAGATCTTCATCGGCGGGGCTCCTCTCGCGCGCGAAGCTTAGCGTAGGATAGGGACGCGATGACCGACCGACAGGAAATATTCGCCGGAACGCAGCCGGTCCGGGAGCGGCACAGGATCGACGCCGGCCGGCTCGCGGACTGGATGCGCGCGAACGTGCCGGGCTTCCGCGGCGCGCTCTCGCTGGACCAGTTCCGCGGCGGGCAGTCGAACCCGACCTACCGCGTCGAGGCCGGCGGCACGCGCTACGTGGTGCGCCGCAAGCCGCCGGGCCAGCTGCTGCCGTCAGCGCACGCGGTGGACCGCGAGTACCGCGTGCTCTCCGCGCTGCAGCGCACGGACGTGCCGGTGCCGCGCACCTACGCGCTCTGCGCGGACGAGTCGGTGATCGGCACCTGGTTCTACGTGATGGAGTGCGTCGAGGGCCGCGTGCTCTGGGAGCCGCACCTTCCCGGCTGCACGCCGGCCGAGCGCTTCGCGATCTACGACTCGCTCTGCGACGTGCTCGCGCGGCTGCACCGCGTGGACTGGCGCGCGCTCGGGCTCGAGGACTTCGGCCGGCCCGGCAACTACTTCGCCCGCCAGCTCTCGCGCTGGACCAAGCAGTACCAGGCGTCGCAGACCGAGCCCGTGCCCGAAATGGACGCGCTCATGGAGTGGCTGCCGCGCACGATCCCGACCGGCGACGAGACCACGCTGATCCACGGCGACTTCAAGCTCGACAACACCATCCTGCACCCGACCGAGCCGCGCGTGATCGCGATCCTGGACTGGGAGATCTCGACGCTGGGAAATCCGATCGGCGACTTCACCTATCTCTGCATGCCCTGGTACGAGGGCGGCGCTTTTGCAGAGCTCGACCTCGCGAGTCACGGGCTGCCCACGCTCGCCGAGTACGCCGCGTCGTACTGCCGGCGCACCGGGCGCGCGTCGATCGAGTCCTTCGACTGGTACGCGGCGTACCAGATGTACCGCGCGGCGTGCATCTACCAGGGAATCCTCGGGCGGGTTCGCGACGGAACCGCGGCGAGCGACAACGCATCGACGATCGCCGACGTCGTGCCGCGGATGGCGCGGATCGCCTGGGCGATCGCGCGAAGACTCGGCGCTTGATCGACTTCGACCCGCGCACGCGCACCTGGAACCTGGTGCTCGCGACCAGCTTCCACGCGCTTCGCGCGGACCCCGACGGGCGCGTGGTCTGCCTGGGCAGCGGGCCGCGCGCGGTCGGCCCCGCGTTGCCGATCGCGAGCGGCGCGCTCCCCGACGACCCGTTCCCGCGCATCGGCGTCGATCGCCAGGGGCGCCGCGACGAGGTCGTGACGTTCGGCGACCACACCTGGCACGAGCCGACGCTGAAGGTGTCGTTCCCCGGCGCGGACGGCGGGCTCCCGATCCGCGACGTGCGGCTTCGCTACGCGTCGCACGAGATCGATCGCTTGGCCGACGGCCGCGAGACGCTGCGCATCCGGCTCGACGATCCCGTGCAGCCGTTCTCGGCCTGGCTCTGCCTGCGCGTCGACGCCACGCTCGACGTGATCGAGCGCTGGCTCGAGATCGAGAACCGCGGCGATCGGCCGATTCAGGTCGAGCAGCTCTCGAGCGGAACGCTGCACCTTCCCGCCGGCCGCTGGGAGCTGTTGCACGCCGCGGGCGGCTGGGCCGCGGAGTTCCAGAGCGAGCGGGTACGGCTTCCCGTCGGCACCACGCTGCTCGAGAGCCGCTCGGTTCACACGGGCTTCGTGCACCACCCGTTCTACCTGCTCTCGTTCGAAGGCGGCGCGGACGAGTCACACGGAACGGTGTACTTCGGCCAGCTCGCCTGGTCGGGCAGCTTCCGGCTCGCCTTCGAGCAGCGGCCCAACGCTGCGCTGCACGTGCACGGCGGCTACAGCCCGTTCGACTTCGCGCTCTCGCTCGCGCCCGGCGAGCGGCACGCCACGCCGGCGCTGCTGCACGGCGCCTGCGCCGACGGCTTCTCGGGCGCGAGCCAGCGCATGCACGCGTTCCTGCGCGAGCGCGTGCTGCCGCGAACCGATCCGCCGGAGCCGGTGCGTCCCGTGCTCTACAACTCGTGGGAGGCGAGCTACTTCGCGCTCTCGCTCGCCAGCCAGATCGCGCTCGCGAAGAAGAGCGCCGCGATCGGCGTCGAGCTCTTCTGCGTCGACGACGGCTGGTTCGGCGCGCGCCGCAACGACACCGCGGGGCTCGGCGACTGGCGCGTCTCGCCGGAGGTGTTTCCGACCGGGCTCCGGCCGCTCGCCGACGAGGTGCACCGGCTCGGCATGAAGTTCGGCCTCTGGGTCGAGCCCGAGATGGTGAACCCCGACTCGGACCTGTACCGCGAGCACCCGGACTGGGTGCTTCACTTCCCGGATCGGCCGCGCACGGAGCACCGCCACCAGCTGATCCTCGACTTCGGAAGGCCCGAGGTCGTCGCGCATCTCGCGGACGCGCTCGCGCGGATCGTCGACGAGAACGCGGTCGACTTCCTGAAGTGGGACATGAACCGCTCGGCGACCGAGCCCGGAAGCGTCGCGGGCAAGGCGATCTGGCGCCGCCACGCCGAGGGCGTCTACGCGCTGATGGACGGGCTGCGGCGGCGCTTCCCGCGGCTCTCGATCGAGAGCTGCTCGAGCGGCGGCGGCCGCGTCGACGCGGGAATCCTCGCGCGCACCGACCAGTTCTGGACCAGCGACAACACCGACGCGCTCGCGCGCGTGGCGATCCAGGAGGGCGCGAGCCTGGCCTACCCCGCGCGCGCGATGTGCTGCTGGGTCACGCACGAGCGCAACCATCAGACCGGGCGCAGGCTCGAGCTAGCGACCCGCTTCGACGTCGCCATGCGCGGCGCGCTCGGCATCGGCTCGGACCTGTCCGCGCTCGACGACGCGGAGCTCGACGAATACGCGAAGTGGATCGCCTTCTACAAGCGGATCCGGAACACGGTGCAGAACGGCATCTGCCACCGCTTGCAGCGGCTCGAAGAGGCCGGCACGTCGATCGTCGAGTACGTGCTGCCCGACGCGAGCGAGGCGGTGGTCTCGACCGTCGCGGTCGAGCGGCGGATCGCGCAGCTCGTGCGGCCCGCGCGGCTTCGCGGCCTGGACCCCAGCGCCCTCTACGCCGCGTTCGACCGCGACGAGCGCGAGTACGTGCGCGCGCGCGGCGCCGAGCTCGAGGCGCTCGGCCTCGACCCGAATCTCGGCACCGGCCGCTACGGGCCCGGCTACAGCCGCACGCTCTGGCTGCGCAGGATCGGGTGAGCGCTCAGGGCGCGACGCAGCCCGTAGCCCCGCGCTCGACGCAGAGCTTGTAGCCGAGTCGATCCGACCAGTAGGTGAGCGCCGCGTCGACGTCCTCCCACTTGTCGAAGAGCCCGGTCGGGTTCTTCGTGCCCACGCGGCTGTCGACCGCCTCGGCCAGCACTTCGCCGCTGGCCGCGTCGCTGAGGCGCAGCTCCGCGCTCGCCTCGCCCACGAAGGCGGGCTTGCCGGTGGCGACCGCCTTCAGCGTCGAGATCCCGAGCCCGATCGGCACGATCGAAGAGACCGTGTCGAGGATCGGGTACGAGCGCTCGGCGCTGGTGATCGCGGCCTCGACGCGGAGCACGCCCGGCCCGGGCGCGGTCACGATCGCGTAGTCCTTCGCGAGCCGCGCGTGCAGGAGCTCGAAGAGCCGGTTCGCCACGCGCTGCCGGTCCTCCTTGGCCAGGTCGTTCATCTCCGAGCCCTCGCCGGTCCAGATCGTGACCGGCTCGAGCAGGATTTTGTCGTAGCTCGCGAACTTCGCGCTCGGGTTCTGGTACAGCTTGCGCGCGCCGCCGTCCGGACCGGGAACGAGCCGCGAGTAGTCGCCGAGGAACCCCGACTGCCGGACGTCGCGCGCCTGGCGCGTGACTCCGCAGGCGACCAGCGCCAGGCCCAGGAACAGAACGGCTGCGAGTCTCATGGCTCCTCCTCGATCTGACCGATCGAACCGGCTCCACCTTGTCGGAACGCGCCGGGTTGCGCAAGCACGCGTTGACGCTCACGGGCGCGACCGGTATGAAGCGGGAGATGTGCACGCGGCGCGCCCGGCTCCTGTTCGCGTTCGCGTGCGCGGCGCTCGTCGCCTGCGGGGAGCGCGAATCGGCCGCTCCGGTCGTGGCGCCCGCAGCGAAGGTCGCCGGTCCGCCGCGCTTTGTCGCGGACGCGAGCTGCCGCGAGTGCCATGCCGAGCAGGCCGCGGCCTGGACGGGCTCGCACCACGACCGCGCGATGGAAGTCGCGGACGCGAGCAGCGTGCTCGGGGATTTCTCGGGCGCGGATCCGGGGTTTGCGATCGTCGACGGGAAGTACGTGGTTCGCGCCGAGGGCGCGGACGGCAAGCGCGCCGAGTTCGCCGCGCCGTACACCTTCGGCGTGGCGCCGCTGCAGCAGATGCTGGTGGAGCTTCCCGGCGGACGGCTGCAGAGCTACACCACCGCGTGGGACACCGAGAAGCGTCGCTGGTTCTCGCTCTACCCCGGCCAGACGATCCCGCCCGGGGACGCGCTGCACTGGACCGGGCGCTACCAGCGCTGGAACGCGATGTGCGCGGACTGCCACTCGACCGGCGTCGTGAAGGGCTACGACGCGGCGAGCGACTCGTACGGCACGAGCTGGGCGGAGCTCGACGTCGGCTGCCAGGCGTGTCACGGGCCGGGGTCCGCGCACGTCGAGCTCGCGCGCGCGGGCTCCGGGTCCGCGACCGGGAAGCCCGGAGGGCTGCTCGTCGATCTCGCGACCGCGGACGCGACGCGGCAGGTCGAGAGCTGCGCGCCGTGTCACTCGCGGCGCGCGCAGATCCGCGCCGACATCCCCTACGGCCGGCCGCTCCTGGACGGCTTCCTGCCCGCGACGCTCGACGTCGGCCTGTACCACCCCGACGGCCAGATCGACGCCGAGGTGTACGAGTACGGCTCGTTCCTGCAGAGCGCGATGTACGCGCGCGGCGTGCGCTGCAGCGACTGCCACGATTCGCACAGCGGAAAGCTCGCGGCGGAGGGAAACGCGCTCTGCGTGCGCTGTCACTCGCCCGCCGGTGATTCGCGCTTTCCGACTCTGAAAGCCAGGGAGTACGACGCGCCCGAGCACCACCACCACGCGCCGGGCTCGGCCGGCGCGGCCTGCGCCGACTGTCACATGCCGGAGAAGACCTACATGGAGATCGACCGGCGCCGCGATCACTCGATCCGAGTGCCGAGGCCGGATCTCTCGGCGAAGCTCGGCACGCCGAACGCGTGCAACGCCTGTCACGCCGACCGCACGCCTGCGTGGGCGGCGGAGCACGTCGCGAACTGGTACGGGCCGGAGCGCCGCAGCGAGCCGCACTTCGGCGAGGTCTTCGCCGCGGCGCGAGCGGGCGACGGCAGCGCGATCCCCGCGCTGATGAAGCTCGCGGACGACCCCGCACAGCCGACCGTCGTGCGCGCGACCGCGCTCGGGCTGCTCGAGCCCGCGGGGCCGCAGATCACGCCGGTGCTCGAGCGCGCGGCG
>Ga0194120_10004579_pt1 | contig 21147 bp, 16 predicted proteins | sample TA2MahCa65mmetaG_FD_148642 | JGI IMG/M metagenome (GOLD analysis project Ga0194120, IMG submission 148642) | Freshwater microbial communities from Lake Tanganyika, Tanzania - TA2015019 Mahale Deep Cast 65m | ecosystem: Environmental > Aquatic > Freshwater > Lake | place: Tanzania: Lake... | reverse complement strand
TCAGGCAGAAGAAGTTGGTTGTCAGATCATTACCGTGACCAATGACGTGCTCGCCAAGCTGAAACTGATAGGCAAGCCACTTGACGCATACTCACTTGAAACAGTCGAGATGTTCCGACGTGACGCGATCGTCGCTGGTTTTTCCATCTGATCGAGGCAGACGGAAAGCGGAATCCTGCCGATAGCCTGCGACGGCACAAATCAGCCCGCGCGGAACGACCTCGTCCGACGGGTTCAACAACGAGGGAGGCTGTATGGCCAAGGAAAATCACCGAGGAAAGAAGTACGTCGCGTCGGCCACCGGGCTGAACCGAGACGAAACCCACGATCTCACCGCTGCGGTGACGAAGGTGAAGTCGATGGCCAAGGCCAAGTTCGACGAAACCGTCGACCTCGCCGTGCGCCTGGGTCTTGACACCAAGAAGAGTGAGCAAACGATTCGCGGCACTGTTTCGATGCCGTCGGGCACCGGCAAGGCGGTGCGCGTGGCAGTGTTCGCGCAGGGCGACAACGCGAAGGCCGCCCGCGAGGCTGGTGCCGACGTCGTTGGTGCTGACGATCTCGCTGCCGACATCGAAAAGGGCAAGATGGATTTCGACATCGCCATCGCGACACCCGACCTCATGCCGCTCGTCGGAAAGCTCGGTCGCGCACTCGGACCGCGCGGTCTGATGCCCAACCCGAAGACCGGCACCGTCACTACCGACGTTGCCCGTGCGGTGAGCGAGTTCAAGGGCGGCAAGGTGGAGTACCGCACCGACCGCTACGGCAACGTGCATGTGCCGGTCGGCAAGGCGAGTTTCGAAGTCGCCGCACTGGTCGCCAACGTGAAGGCCGTGCTCGACGAACTCGTTCGTTCGAAGCCTGCGGCGGCCAAGGGCCAGTATTTGAGGCGCATCACGATCTCATCCACGATGAGCCCCGCCGTGCGCATCGACCCGTCAGTCGTCGAGTCGTAGAGCGGCGCTAACGAATCGCCGCCGCGAGACCTTCGTCAACACACCACTCAGTTGGGTGCAGTCGAGCGATCGGTGCTCCGGAATCGTGCGAAATTGAAGCCAGCATTGAAACCTTCTCCGAACCAGTGACAACTGCAATGCGGTGAGGAATCGTCGCAAGAAAGGCTGTTGACAGCGAGATTCGCTGTGCCGGTGGCTTTGGGCTCTCGCGGGTGATCACTACCGAACTGCTGATCGCTTCGTAGCGGCAGTTGGCGAAAAGTCCTGCGATATGGCCATCAGCGGCCATACTCACGAGCGCGAGAGACGGTGACGGCAACGTGGTGATTGCGTCAGACCATGCCCGTGCCGCCGTTTCTAGAACCCCGGTCTTGGGCGGGGAAACGATGCGGATGTTGGCGAACGGTGTGTCGCGCAGTAGCCCTCGAAGCGCTTCATCGTTACGCTCCTCCGGCAACGCTGATTGCCGCTCGTCACTCAGCAGAGCGATTGGTGAGAAGTCCCGCCTCCACATCGTGGCAAGTTTTCGTAGTACGAATGGAGTAGTCGCACCGCCAGAAATGACCAAGCATGGCGAGTCGGGGGCTTCGAGCAGTGTGAGCGCGATTTCGGCCGCGAGACCGATGACCTCGTCACGCGAACGCCCAATATGAACAGGCGAACCCAACAATGTCTGGTTCACGACAGCGAATCGATCAGCCCGATCCAGCGTCGTGGGGGACTCGCACGGTGCATGATCGAATCAATCGGCAACTCCTGGAGCATTGGGGCAGCGATGAATTGATGAAGTTCCTCCGTCGAGCGCACAAAACGTGCACCGGCCACGCCGACGAGTGGGCTCAGATTCATTGAAGCTGGGTCAAGCACGGTCGCGACCGGAACCCCCAACATCGTGAGGTCGATGCTGGCTGCACCTGCCGAGCCGACCACCGCGAGAGCGAGATCTGGCGCCAGAGCAGCCAGCGGATCGTTGGTCACCGTGAATCCAGCGTCTTTGGCCATCTCAGCGTGATGGCGGCTGCCAGGGTGAGGCTTGAACCATGGTGCGAGACGGCTGTTTCCGGCTGCGACGGCGGTCTTGGCGATGTCGAGTAGTCGTGTGCTTTCGTGCTCGCTGATGTCACCAACGACGAGCATCCGCGCAGTGGCGACACGCTCCACTGGATGAAGTGGTGCGTACCGCAGGGCCTCGACCTCGACCACCTCAGAATGCGGCATCCCCACTTCACGAAGATGATGATGCGGCAGCGCTCCGTTCACTGCGTACACCGTGGCGACGGGTCGCAATCGAGTACTCGGCAGCGGCGTGGATCGCGTCTCCTCGAAGTAGCGATGGTCGCGACGCCGCACCACCGAGTGGGCGTATCCGACGGTCTTGCCACTGGAGTGACGTCGTACCGCCGAGGTAAGTGCGTGCTCAAAGGGTTTGTTCTCCCACAAGTACAGCCACGTCGTGCCAGAAAACTGCTGCGCCAGACGATCGTAAGTGTGACAGTGGAGGATCGTCGAGACCGCGCGTGATCCCGCGAGCGAGTCGCCCATGTGGTCGGCAAAGAGTTCATCAACGGGGATGTTCCGTCCCGCGAGCGAGCCCGATGTTGCGTCAAGCGAGAAGTGACGACGCGCATGACGCCACGTGCGATAGGTGATGATTGAACGCCAGATGATTGGCAGTGACATGAAGTCCTCAATCACACGATGCTGCTGATTCGATGCGGCGGTGGTGTCGCGACAGTGCAGTCGAGCTTCACGCAAGGGCATCTCGTCACTGCGGTGATACAACCAGAGAACTCGTCCGCTCGCCGGCAGATGATCGACGAGGGTTCCCCAATATGGCGATTGGGCACGATGCTGCCCGCCCGCTGGGATGAGATAGCCGACGAAGGCGAAGTTTGGACCGACGCTCGAGAGTCCGCGGCGGCGAGCGGTTCGCGACGTTGTGAGTGATTGTGTGAGTGACTGTACGAAGGCCCGCGCAAAGTGTGCGAGTGCCTGCAGTGTCTCCGTGCGACGGCGCAGACGTAGTCGCAGTGGCGCCCGTCGCGCGGTCGTTGGCCAACAGTTGGCGTGAGCAAAGTCGCGCAATACGGCCTCGAGACTGCGGTCAGTGCCCCGATACTCGAGCTGCGTGACGGCCTCACGACGACAGATGTCATGCAACAGCAAGAGTTTTGCGAGTGTCGTCAGTTGTGGCGTGGTTGCGTAGTTCTTCTCGGTAATGGTGAGCAGCCACCAGGCGTGCAGATTCGGGTAGACGAACGGCAAGCGTGAGTCCTCTGCGGTGTTGCGCACCGCCAGCTGTCCAAGCCAATCGAGTAGCACACGCTGCAAGGACTCTTCCTGGTCGTGCAGCAGCTCACCGAGGTGCACGACTCGGGGTGACGTGCTGCTTGATGAGTCGGCGAAGGTATTCCAGCTGACGACGACATCAAAGCTCGAGCCCTGCTCGTCAAGCGACCCGAGTCGCCCGAGCCGTTCGAGGCTGCTGGTGTCAGTGACGAGGAAACGCACGACTGTGATCTGCGAGTTGAGTCACTGGCTCGACTAGTGGGGGCGGGGCAAGGATCACCGACAACGGCTCCAGCGCGAACTGGTCAGGTGCGAGCAAGTGTGCGCCTGCACCTTGGGCCACTGCGATACCGGCGGCGACGTCCCAGAACATGATCGACCGTTCCGCGTAGCAATCAGCGGCACCCTGGGCGACCAGGCAGATGCTGTGAGCAGCACTTCCGAGCATGCGCACCTTGGCGAAACCCGACATGAACGAAAAGTAGGAGTCGGTCCCCGAACCAGCGTCGAACGAAAATCGCGCCGGGAACCCCGTGCACAGCACCGCTGACGAGAGCGACGACGCATCAGAGCAACGAATCGGCGAGCCATTCATCCGACTCGGGTGATCTACACCGCCCACATACACAGCTTCGGTCACTACGTCGAACAATGCGCCGAGCAGCGGCTGTCCATTCTCCACGTAGGCGCACGAGACCATCGAGTGACCGAGCCCACGCGTGAAGTTGTACGAGCCGTCGAGCGGGTCGATGACCCAGAGTGCGTCGAGTGACGTGCTATGTGAGGCCTTGTCTTCTTCACTGAGGATCGGCAGGCCGGTACGAGACAACATTTCGCTGAGATGATCATGGGCGCGCCGATCAGCATGCAGCTTGACTTCACGGCCGCCGACCTCGGTCGTGGCGACCCCACGCTGCGCCTGCGAGAGCGAGCGGATGAGCCGACCCGAATCCCTCACTGCGTCTTCGGCGATGCGAAGCAGTGCGTCGCGACTCATCGTGTTGATCTGCGCGTCATCTACAGCGAGTAGTTCTGCGGATTGGGGATTGAATGCCGCGCCCGCCACTGCTCATCGGCGTAGTAGATGCTGTTGACGAGCGACATCGTGTGGAAGGCGTCGTGAGAAGTGCCGTGGTCGGGTGCCGTACCAGTATCGATTGCCTCGGCGAACGCCGCAATCTCGCTTTCCCAGGATGGATCGGTGTTGTACGTGCGGGCGGTTTCAACCGGGTCGCCATTGTCGTGGTCAGGATTCGCGTGCACGATGGTGAGCGTCTCGGAACCGTAACTCTTTGAACTGGTGAGAATGCCGCGCAGTAGCAGACTGCCACGCTCCAAATTGATGTCGAGGCTGAACTGATGTCGCCACTGCGTGGCCGAGGAGTTCAGCAAGGCGACGACCCCAGTAGAAGTCTTCAGTAATGCATAGGCGTTGTCTTCGACGTCGTAACCCCAATGCGAATTCGAGACCACGCTGTGCACCTCGACGAACTCGCCGGCGAACAGTCGCATGAGATCGACCATGTGGATGCCTTGGTCGAGCAGCACGCCGCCCCCAGCAAGTTCACGCTTGGCACGCCAGTCGGGTTGGTCGAACGTGATCAGTTTTGACTTGCCGTACAGCCCACGCAGGTTGATGATTGCGCCAAGGTCACCCGATCGGACGATTGCAAGGGCGTCTTGCACGGATCCGTGGTATCGGTGGTTGAAGCCGTACATCAGGCGCAGGTTGCGACGTTGGCGCTCGGTGGCCAGCACGGCGGTGAGTTCCTCCAAGGTGCGCGACGGTGGCTTTTCGCAAAAGACATGCAGACCGTGCTCGAGACCGGCGATGGTCACTTCGGCTGCCATGTCGTTGCTCATGCAGACGACCAAGACATCGAGTCGAACTGCCAGCAGTGAGCGGTAGTTGGTGAAGGCACGCACCCCGCTCGAGAGGGTGGTATCGGTCGCAAAGTTGCGGTCGCAGACGGCAACCGTCTCGAATCTGGGGTGCTTGTCGAGGCACTCGTGGCGTCGTTTGCCGACGATTCCGTAGCCAGCAATGCCGACTCTCAGTCGTGCCACAACTCAAGTTTACTCGTTGACGTTGAAGTGAACTTGAATTCGCGGGCGTTTACGACCCCGATTGCATCGCGGATTTCACCCGCTCGAGATCAGCCGGAGTGTCGACGGCAATCGTCCTATGCGCAGTGCGCACCATCCGAATCGGCACTCTGTGTTCAAGGAAGCGCAACATGTCGACTGACTCGCTCTGCTCGTGTGGTGTCGGTGCGAGCCGCGCGAATTGTTCGAGCGCGCTGCGTCGAAACGCCATCAACCCCAGCTGTTTGTAGAAGGTTCGTGGCTCCTTACCGATGAGTCCGGGAATCACGGCACGAGAAAAATAGAGCGCGTCGTCGGCGTGATCCATCACCACCTTGACGACATCGAGGCTTTGTGCCTCTTGTTCGGAAATCTGCAAGCAAAGATTGCTCACCGCCACCGAGTCATCGCGCAGTGGTGCCAGAACTTCGGCGATCTGGTCGGGCTGGGTCATCGGCTCATCACCCTGCACCATGACGGCGACGTCGTAGTTCTGCCCGCTCTCTGCCAGTTTCATCATCGCCTCGTGGCAGCGGTCGGACGCACGCTCATGTGTGTTGGCGGTCATCACACCCTGCGCGCCAAAGGTCGCCGCTACGTCAAGAATCTGCTGGTCACACGTCGCGATAACGACGCTGGTCAGCAGTGGTGAGGCAGAGACCCGCATGAAGACGTGCTCGATCATCGTGCGATGGTCGATGAGCGCAAGTGGCTTGTTCGGAAACCTCGTGCTCGCAAGTCGCGCCGGGATGATGGCAACCGCTTTCAGTGCACACCTCGCGGGTTACGGACTGTCGAGCTCAGCGTGAACCTCTCGGGTTGTGCGCCGACGAAGCAAGGAATACGGCGTCGGTGCCATAGGCGAGGAAGCGATGTCCTGCGGCGATTTCGGCGTCGAGTTTCTTTGCATCAGGCTGCACGACGTGAATGCCGCTTGGCACACCCGCCTTCTTGCAGGCGTGCAGAACTTCATTGACACTTGCACGAACCGTCGGGTGGTCGATGTCGCCCGGGACTCCGAGTGACGCGGAGAGGTCGTAGGGCCCGATCATGACGGCGTCGAGGCCTCGCACCGCGAGAAGAGACGCGATCGAGGCCACGGCGCTCTTGCTCTCGATCTGGGCGACGATGATTGGTTGCTGGGCTTCGGTCTTGTACTCCTCGAATTGGCGGCCAAAGAGGTTGGCGCGCGAGAACCCAACGCCGCGCTTCCCGGTGGGCGGCCACAGGCAGCCAGCGATGATGTCGGACAGTTGTGCTGCGGATTCGACGCGCGGCACGATCACTCCTGCCGCCCCACAGTCGAGCGCATGTTGGCAGAGGCTGCCCTCGGGCAGCGCTACGCGGGCAAATGGCAATACGCCGTGGAGTTCGATGGCGCGAAACAGGTCGGGCAACTGATGACGTGAAATCGCACCGTGCTCGAGGTCGATCGCAATCCAGTCGAACCCCGCCGATGCAAGCACCTCGGCCACGTCGGCACTGGGCATCTGCATCCAGCTGCCGATGGTCGGGCTGTCGCTGCGCAATCTGGCACGCAGCTGGGTTATGCCCTGCAGACGAGTCGTTGTCACCTCAGATAACGCTACAAGACGCCGTGTTTTTGCAGTTCCGACACCACGGATCGCGCAGCCGTTTCTTCCATTGCCTGCCGAGTTTCGGCAGTGAGCGAACCCATGTGGGCGGTGAGCACGACACCTTCGAGCGTGCGCAAGGGCCCGGTGTATGGCTCGTCAACGAAGCAATCGACGGCGGCACGCAGACGGCCTTCGCGGACGGCGTCAACGAGCGCGGATTCGTCGATGAGCCCACCACGTGCAACGTTCACCACGACGCAGCCATCACGCAGAAGTGCCAACTGCGCCTTACCGAGGATGCCTCTTGTGTCGTCGTTGAGCGGCGCGTGCAGGGTAACGACGTCGCTCGCGCGCAACAGATCGTCCAATGAGCCACGGCGGCGTGGGTCATGCGTGGCAACGAGCGGGTCGAAGAACACCACGTTGGCGCCGAACGCCTCGACCAGTTCCGCGACGCGGCGACCGATGCGGCCGAAACCGACCACCCCGACCACACGGCCCTTCACGAGTCCGCCCTGCACAGGCGACCAGGTTTCGTTGCGAATGTTGCGGTCGGCGATCGTGACACCGCGAAGAGACGCGAGCATCAAGCCGACCGTCAGTTCTGCAACGGCGTCAGTGGTCGCGTCGGGCGTGCCAACGACGGTGACACCGCGCTCGCGCGCGGCGGACACATCGACAGAATCCATGCCGGTACCGAGCCGGGAGACCACCTTCAAGTCCGGATATCGCTCGAGTACGCGACGAGTGAGAGGTTCAAGCCCGGCGATGATGGCGACACATCGCGGCGGGCATCGCGCGATCAGTTGATCTTCGCTGAGACGTTTGCCGGAGTCGTTGTACACGACGTTGACGGTGTGCAACTTGGGCAACACACGCTCGAGGTTGGCCCGCTCAAAGCGCGACGACGAGACAAAAATGCTCGGACGGGATGCGTCGGAAGTAGTCACCGTGGCTTACATCAAGTGTACGAATCAGCGACGCAGTGCTCGCTGTAGAGGGGTCTGTGCGTCTCTTGCGCGATGCCCGAACTTGTAGCCTTGCAACGGATGGCAAACGACGTTTCACGCCTCACTTCTGACTACGTTGACACGCTTACTCGCGTATTGCACGGGCCAGAGATTGCTGGCGCGGAGCAGTACGCCCAAATCTTCCTCCAAGCCTGGAACACTGGCAAGCGCATTTACCTGTGCGGCAACGGTGGCAGCGCCGGCAATGCGATCCACCTCGCCAATGACTTCATCTACGGGGCTGGCGTGCGCCGCGGAATCGGTTTGCGCATCGAGGCGCTACCTGCCAACTCGTCGGTGCTCACGTGCCTGGCCAACGACATCGGCTACGACAAGGTGTTCTCCGAGCAACTGCGCGTGAAGGCCGAGCCGGGCGACGTTCTGCTGGTGCTTTCAGGGAGTGGCAACTCGCCGAACGTCGTCAACGCCCTTGCGATGGGCAACCAGTTGGGGATGATCACCCTGGCGATCCTTGCCTTCGACGGCGGTCGCTGCAAGGGCTTGGCCAAGCATCCAATGCACTTTCCGATTCACGACATGCAGGTCGCGGAGGACTTGCAGCTCATCGTCGGGCACATCGTCATGCGCCGCCTCTACGAACTGGGGTAGCAAACCCGTCAACGCGCCGATAGCGTGCGGAGCCGCAATCGCAGTGAACAACTGAATACCAACCACAGACATGCGGCTCACCCGCAGGGGTGAATAATCAGGGAATCCTGGCCACACGAGGAAGGACACGACATGTCAACAGCACGCGCCGAGAAGGCTGCGGTCGTCGCCGAAGTCCGCGACAAACTTGCTGCTTCGAACTCTGTCATCGTTTCTGAGTACCGCGGTCTCACCGTCGGTGCGCTCGCCAAACTGCGCCGCACGTTGCGCCCGCTCGGAGCCGAATACAAGGTCTACAAGAACTCGCTCGTCAAGATCGCAGCCCGCGACGGAGCGATGGCACTGGTTGAAGGAATGGTCGGCGGTCCGGTCGCCATCACCTTCATCACCGGCGAAGTGTCGGCGGTCGCCAAGGCGATGCGCGAATTCGCCAAGCAGAACGAAGCGCTCAAGTTGAAGGGCGGCGTCGTCGACGGCAAGGCAGTCGACGTGAAGGACCTGCGCGCACTCGCCGACCTGCCGTCGCGCGACGTCATGCTCGCCAAGTTCGCCGGCCTGCTCAAGGCCCCGATGGCCAACACCGCGTACATGCTTTCGGCACTGCCGCGCAAGGCCGCCTACGGCCTGAAGGCGCTCGTCGAGCAGAAGCAAGCGGCATAAGTAATACATCCACCAACCACCATCCACAACAAAGAAAGAGGAAACACACCATGGCACTCACGAAGGAAGAGATCCTCGACGGGATCGCCGCCCTCACCGTGCTCGAACTAAAGGAGCTCCTCGACGCGTTCGAGGAGAAGTTCGGCGTCACCGCCGCCGCTCCGGTCGCCGTCGCCGCCGCTGGCGGAGGGGCAGCCCCGGCTGCAGCCGCAGAAGAAAAGGACGAGTTCTCGGTCGTCTTGAAGGACAAGGGTGGCCAGCCCATCCAGGTCATCAAGATCGTGCGCGAGTTGACCAACCTCGGCTTGAAGGAAGCCAAGGAACTGGTCGATGGCGCTCCGAAGCCGATTCTGGCGAAGGTCAGCAAGGCCGACGCCACCGCCGCCAAGAAGAAGCTGGAAGAAGTCGGCGCCTCCGTCGAGTTGGCCTAGACAACTTCTCGGGGTGCGGCTCGCCGCACCCTTCGGGTGGAAACCCGACCCCACGCAGGTAGCATGGCGTGTCGCCGTGCGTCACCCCCGCCAAACCTCCTCGCAGAGGGGTGGCGACCGCGCATCGGCGACTCGTTCACACACCACCGCCGCAATTCGTTAGTCCCCGCAAGCCCACCCCAGTTAGTAGGAGTCGTACCCGTGCCGTCTCGCGCCGCCGCACGCGAACGCTATTCGTTCGCGTCACTTGATGAAGTTCTCCAAATGCCGGACTTGTTGGCGGTGCAAAAAGACAGTTTCGACTGGTTCATGCGCGACGGCATGCGCGACGTGTTCTCCGACATCTCGCCGATCAAGACGACCGCCGGCGAATTGCAACTCGAACTCGAGTTCGATCCGGATGATCGCGAACTGACGCCCGGGCCGAAGTTCACCGAGGCCGAGTGCCGCACGAAGCATCACACGTACGCCGTGTCGCGTTTCGTGAAGGCGCGCTTCTCCAACCGCGACACCGGCGAAATCAAGGAACAAGTCGTCTACATCGGCGAGTTCCCGAAGATGACCGAGCGCGGCACGTTCCTCGTGAACGGCATCGAGAAGGTCATCGTGTCGCAGTTGGTGCGTTCGCCTGGCGTGATCTTCGAAGCAGGGGAGCGTTACCGCCTGCGCAACCTGGCCAAGCACCAGTTGGTGAAGGGCACCATCCACCCGCAGCGCGGTGAATGGCTCGAGTTCGACGTTGAACACAAGCCGGGCAAGAACCCGACCGCGGGTGCGCGCATCGCCCGCAAGCGTCGCCTCAGCATCTTCCTCATCCTGCGGGCGCTCGGCTACGACGAGCAGCACGCACCTGGCTTCCTCGAGCGCTTCGTCAAGTACTTCGACTTCCTCGAAGAGCAGTGGCTGCGCGAGAAGCACATCGCACCGACCCGCGACGAAGCGATGGTTGAGATCATGAAGCGCACGCGTCCGAGCGAGCCGGCCACGGTCGACTCCGCGCGGATCAACTTCGAGAGTGCGTTCTTCGAATCGCGTCGCTACGACACGTCGCGTGTCGGTCGCTACAAGTTGTTCCGCAAGATCGGCCCCGAAGTGTTGAAGCTCTCCGAGATCTTCGGTCTGCCCGAAGGCAACGAACTCGGCCAAATCGACGTACCGGCCGGGTTGAAGGACTACCACAAGGGTGGTCAGGTCGCAATGCCGCCGCACGCGCCGAACGTGCTCGTGCGTTGCGAAATCTTGGCGACGATCACCTATCTCCTGCACCTCGTGAAGCAGGAGCCGGGCTACCGTCTCGACGACCAGGATCACTTCGCCAACCGTCGTGTGCGACCGGTCGGTGAACTCATCCAAAACCAGGTGCGCATCGGCCTTTCGCGCATGGAGCGTGTGGTTCGCGAGCGCATGAGCTCGCAAGACCAAGACGGCATCTCGCCGCTCTCCCTCATCAACGTGCGCCCGCTCGTGGGTGCAATCAAGGAGTTCTTCAACTCCTCGCAGTTGTCGCAGTTCATGGACCAGACCAACGCGTTGTCGGGTCTCACGCACCGCCGCCGCTTGTCGGCCCTCGGTCCTGGTGGTCTCTCGCGCGAGCGCGCCGGCTTCGAAGTGCGCGACGTGCACTTCTCGCACTACGGCCGCATGTGCCCGATCGAGACGCCCGAAGGCCCGAACATCGGTCTGCAGGGTGCGCTTGCCACCTATGCGCGCGTCAACCCGTTCGGCTTCATCGAAACGCCGTACCGCCGCGTCGTCAATGGTCGTGTCACCGACGAGGTGATCTACATGGCCGCCGACAAAGAAGAAGAATTCGTCATCGCCGAGGCGAACACCGCCATCAACGACGACGGCACGTTCGCCGAGCCGAAGGTGCTCGTGCGTCGTTCGCCGCAGGCAGCGACCCTCGAAGACTTGAAGAAGATGCTCGAAGCCGAGTCGTTCTTCGGTTCGACCACCGACCTCGCACTCGTGGACCCCGAGCAAGTCGACTTCATCGACGTGTCACCACGTCAGATCGTGTCGGTCGCCACGTCGCTGATCCCGTTCCTCGAACACGATGACGCCAATCGTGCACTCATGGGTGCGAACATGCAGCGCCAGGCCGTGCCGTTGGTGCGCGCTGAAGCGCCGTTCGTCGGCACCGGTGTGGAGGCTCGTGCCGCGCGCGACGGCGCCGACCTCGTCTTGGCCCGCGACAACGGTGTCGTCGAACTCGTCACCGGCGATCGCATCGTGGTGAAGTACGACGACCTGCCCAAGAAAGGCCACGAGCACGACCTCGTCAAGTTCCGTCGTTCGAACCAGGACACCACCATCAACCAGATTCCGCGCGTGCGCGAAGGCCAGAAAGTGAAGAAGGGCGACCTGCTCGCCGACGGCCCGAGCACCGACCAGGGCGAACTCGCCCTCGGCAAGAACCTGCTCGTGGCGCTGATGCCGTGGGAGGGCTACAACTACGAAGACGCGATCATCATCTCCGAGCGTCTCGTGAAAGAAGACGTGCTCACGTCGATCCACGTGAAAGAGCACGAAGTCGACTCGCGCGACACCAAGCTCGGCCCCGAGGAAATCACCCGCGACATCCCGAACTTGTCGGAAGACATCGTGGCCGACCTCGACGACCGCGGCATCATCCGCGTTGGTGCGGAAGTTGCACCTGGCGACGTGCTCGTCGGCAAGGTGAGCCCCAAGGGCGAAACCGAACTCACGCCCGAAGAGCGCCTGTTGCGCGCCATCTTCGGTGAAAAGGCCCGTGAGGTGCGCAACACCTCGCTCAACGTGCCGCACGGTGAGTCGGGCAAGGTCATCAACATCGAGGTGCTGCAGCGCGTGAAGGACGACGGCTCAGACGGCGACGAACTGCCGCCGGGTGTCAACGAGCTCGTGCGTGTGTACGTGGCGCAGAAGCGCAAGATCAGCGTCGGTGACAAGCTTGCTGGTCGCCACGGCAACAAGGGAGTCATCTCGAAGATCCTCCCGGTTGAAGACATGCCGTACCTCGATGACGGCACGCCGGTCGACATCATCTTGAACCCGCTCGGTGTGCCGAGCCGCATGAACATCGGTCAGGTGCTCGAGGCGCACCTCGGCTATGGCGCGCGCTGGGGTTGGGTCGACCCGAAGACCGGCAAGGTCGTCGGCGATGCTCCGCTACGCGGCACCGAAACCAAGACACGTCCCGTTACTGCCCCCAGCGTGTACGTGACGACGCCGGTTTTCGACGGTGCACATTGGGACGAAGACTCAGCAGAGTCGCCGCACCCGACCATCCAGCAGGTGCTCGGCTCGATCAACCCCGAGTCGGCCGACGGCAAGCGACTCGTCGGTCAAGACGGCAAGGTGCGACTGCGCAACGGTCGCACGGGCGAGTACTACGACAACTCGATCACGGTCGGCTACATGTACATGCTCAAGTTGCACCACTTGGTGGACGACAAGATTCACGCCCGCTCGACCGGCCCGTATTCGATGATCACCCAGCAGCCGCTCGGTGGTAAGGCACAGTTCGGTGGCCAGCGCTTCGGTGAGATGGAAGTCTGGGCGCTCGAGGCCTACGGTGCGGCGTACTGCCTGCAGGAAATCCTCACACTGAAGAGCGATGACGTCTTCGGACGCGTACACGTGTACGAGTCGATCGTGAAGGGCGCCAACCTGCCCGAGCCCGGCGTGCCGGAGAGCTTCAAGGTGCTCATGAAGGAGATGAAGGCGCTCTGTCTCGACGTCGAAGTGTTGCGCGAAGACGGTCGCCCGGTCGAACTCGCCGACCTCGATGAAGACATCTACAAGACCCAAAAAGAACTTGGTATCAACCTCACCCGACCCGAGCGTGGCTCCGACGCAGACGATCGTTTGCGCCAGAACCCGTTCTAAGCAAAAGGAACACCCAACGAACATGACCGACACGGCAGTTCCCGCAACCACCCAGGCAACCGAGGTCAACGACTTCCGCCAGATGCGCATCGGCCTCGCTACGGCCGACGACATCCGTTCGTGGTCGTACGGCGAGGTAAAGAAGCCGGAGACGATCAACTACCGCACGCTGCGCCCCGAGCGCGACGGCTTGTTCTGCGAGAAGATCTTCGGCCCCACCCGCGACTTCGAGTGCGCGTGCGGCAAGTACAAGCGCGTCAAATTCAAGGGCATCATCTGCGACAAGTGCGGCGTCGAAGTCACGCGTTCGCGCGTGCGCCGCGACCGCATGGGCCACATCGAGTTGGCCGCACCGGTCGTGCACATCTGGTACCTGAAGGGCACCCGTTCGTGGTTGGCCTATCTCTTGAGCGGGCTCGAACCGCGCGACGAGATGAAGGCCAAACAGTTGGAGAAGGTCATCTACCTGTCGGCGTGGCTGGTCAGCACCGTGAAGAACGACGAGTTGCACGAGATGAAGCCCGAACTCGAGCAGGAATACCTCGAGGACAAGGCGGAGATCGTCAGGCGTCGTGACGCTTACGTGAAGCAGCGCCAGAAGGATGCCGAGCTCGAGCTCGCACAACTGGCCAAGGATGGCGCCAAGGACACCGAGGTGAAGAACCGCCAGAAGCAGATCGAAAAGGACATCGACTCGATCACGAAACAGTCGAACGAAGAAATCGACCTGCTCGATCGCGCATGGACCACCCTCGGCGAGATGTACCCGCGCATGATCATCGACGACGAGAACCTCTGGCGCGAACTCTTCGACCGCTATAGCGAGTACTTCACCGGCGGTTCGGGTGCCGAGGCCATCAAGGCGCTCATCGACTCGCTTGATTTCGTGAAGGATGAAGCCGAACTGCGCGACGCCATCGCCCATGGTTACAAGGGCAGGCCGCTCTCGTCGCAGCGCAAGACGAAGGCCATCAAGCGCCTGAAGATCGTCGCGTCGTTCAACAAGCGCGACGACAACGGCAAGCTGGTCAACAACCCGAAGGCGATGATCCTCGACGCCATCCCGGTGATTCCACCGGATCTGCGCCCGATGGTGCAGCTCGACGGTGGTCGTTTTGCAACGAGCGACTTGAACGACCTCTACCGCCGTCTGATCAACCGCAACAACCGCTTGCAGCGCCTGCTCGAGTTGTCGACGCCGGAGATCATCCTCAACAACGAGCGCCGCATGCTGCAAGAAGCAGCCGATGCGTTGTTCGACAACGGCCGTCGCGGCCGACCGGTGACCGGCGCGGGCAACCGTCCGCTCAAGTCGCTCTCGGACATGTTGAAGGGCAAGCAAGGCCGCTTCCGCCAGAACCTGCTCGGTAAGCGCGTCGACTACTCGGGTCGCTCGGTCATCGTGGCCGGCCCGACGCTGCGTCTGCACCAGTGCGGTCTGCCCAAGCTGATGGCGCTCGAGTTGTTCAAGCCGTTCGTCATGCGCAAGCTCGACGACCGCGGACTCGCGCAGAACATCAAGTCGGCCAAGCGCATGGTCGAGCGTCGCCACGGGCTCGTGTGGGACGTGCTCGAAGAAGTGATCAAAGAGCACCCCGTGTTGCTCAACCGCGCACCGACCTTGCACCGCCTCGGCATCCAGGCGTTCGAGCCGGTGCTCGTCGAGGGCAAGGCGATCCACCTGCATCCACTGGTGTGCACCGCGTTCAACGCCGACTTCGACGGCGACCAGATGGCGGTGCACCTGCCGCTGTCGCTCGAAGCGCAGGCCGAGGCCCGCGTGCTCATGCTGTCGGCCAACAACCTGTTGTCGCCGGCGTCGGGTCGCCCGATCGTGGCGCCGAACCAGGACCTCATCATCGGTGGGTACTACCTCACGCAGCTGATCGAGGGTCGGGCCGGCGAAGGTCGCGCATTCCGCTCGATGGCCGAGCTCGACAACGCACTCGATGCGGGGCTCGTCACGCTGCACTCCAAGATCCACTGGTACGGCTCGACGGTGAAGAAGCCGCTCGAGACCACGCCCGGTCGCTTGATCATGGAAGAGGCGTTCCCCGAGGGTTACGTCGCGCGCTTCGGCCACATCGACAAGGCACTCGGCAAGTCGGCGCTCGCCGAGATCGTGGAACGCCTGAGCGACCACTATCCGAAGTCGATGGTGTCGGTCGCGCTCGACCGCATCAAGTCGCTGTGCTACCGCTACGCGAGCAAGAGCGGTCTCACCTTCTCGATCGACGACATCAAGGCTCCGACCGAGAAGAAGAAGATCCTCGAGTCGTACGAAGAGAAGGCCGAGAAGGTCGAGACGCAGTTCCGTCGCGGCATCATCACCGATGGTGAGCGTCGTCAGCAGGAAGTGCGTATCTGGTCGGATGCCACCAACGAAGTGATGGGTGCGATGCAGCAGTCGTTCAAGAACGACGACTTCAATCCGATCGACATGATGGTCGGCTCGGGTGCGCGCGGCAACATGACGCAGTTGCGTCAGATCGCCGGCATGCGTGGCCTCGTCGCCAACCCGCGCGGTGACATGATTCCGCGTCCGATCAAGAGCAACTTCCGTGAAGGTCTCGCGACCCTCGAGTACTTCATCGCCACACCTGGTGCACGCAAGGGCCTCGTCGACACCGCGCTGCGCACCGCCGACTCGGGTTATCTCACCCGTCGTCTGCACGACGTGGCGCAAGAACTCATCGTGCGTGAAGACGACTGCGGCACGACCCAGGGCACCTGGGTGGAAGACGTGCAGCCGGACACCGCGGGCAAGCGCAACTGGTTGGAGACCCGTCTCTTTGGCCGCACGTTGCACACCGATGTAACGCTGTCGAACGGCACCGTGTTGCCGCGCAACAGCATCGTCGGCGATGCCGAACTGGCGATGCTGCGCGATGACCCGAATGTGTCGCGCGTGCGCGTGCGTTCGGTGCTCACCTGCGAGTCAAAGAACGGCATCTGCGCCAAGTGCTACGGCCGTTCGTTGGCCACCGGCAATGCAATCGAACTCGGCGAAGCGGTCGGTGTGATCGCGGCCCAGTCGATTGGTGAACCTGGCACACAGTTGACGATGCGCACCTTCCACACCGGTGGTGTGGCGGGCAAGGACATCGCCGGTGGTCTGCCGCGCGTCGTGGAGTTGTTCGAAGCGCGCCATCCGAAGGGTGCGGCGACGCTTTCACGCGCAACCGGCACCGTTCGAATCGGTGATGACGACGGCAAGGGATTGCTCGTCAAGATCATCGACGACAACGGCGACGAAGTGTCGTTCCAGATGCCGTCGGGCAGCAAGTTGAAGGCCAAGGATGGGGACTCCGTCGTTGCCGGTCAGTTGCTCACCGATGGTCCGATCGACCCGAAGGAGTTGCTCGAGATCAGCGGTATCCGCGACGCGCAGAATTACATCGTCGACGAGGTGCAGCGCGTGTATCGCGACCAAGGCGTCGCCATCCACGACAAGCACATCGAGTTGATCATCAGACAGATGACGCGCCGCTACATCGTGCAGGATCCGGGCGACACGCCGTTCTTGCCCGGTGAGCGCGTCGACGCCCGCATCTTGCGCGAGACCAACGACTCGCTCTCGAAGGAAGGCAAGCGCACCGCCGAAGGTCGCCCGGAATTGATGGGCATCACCAAGGCGGCGATTTCGACGGACTCGTGGCTCTCGGCTGCGTCGTTCCAAGAGACCACGCGCGTCCTGACCGAGGCGGCAATCGATGCTCGCAGCGACTCGCTGATTGGTCTGAAGGAGAACATCATCATCGGCAAGGTGATACCTGCCGGTACGGGAATGGACTCCTACAACCTGTTCGGCATCGACTACCCGGGCTACGTGCGACCGCAATCGCACACCACCGAGGGTGACGAAGGTGTCGAAGTCGACGAGTCGGTGTTCGGCACCGCATCGTCTTCGTCGTCGAGCAACGCGGCATCCGTCGCCGACTTCCAGGCCGTGATGGGCACGGGCACAGGCACGGGCACAGGCACGGGTCAGGACAGCGATGCGTCGTCGCACGATGCTGCTGAATCGGATGGTGCCGACGCCGACAACGCCGACGCCGACAACTCCGACGTCTGATCCCGCGCTCGACGAACGACCACCACAACGTACGCCCTGAAACGGGGCGGGGGTTGGCGACCGCGTGGGGCCGCCCGTAGGCTGTAGCGCTCGCTGCTGGCAGCCTTCGTGGTCGCCTCGGCTGGGTGAAAGGTCAGTGCCCGTCATTCCTACGAAAGAAAGCCATCGGTTGTTCGCGTGCCCACAATCCAACAGTTGATTCGCCAAGGGCGCAGTTCGAAGTCGTCCAAGACCAAGACGCCTGCACTGAGGGGTTCGCCGCAGCGTCGTGGCGTCTGCACGCGCGTGTTCACCACCACCCCGAAGAAGCCCAACTCGGCGCTGCGCAAAGTGGCGCGCGTGCGCTTGACGAGTGGTGTCGAAGTCACCGCATACATCCCGGGTGAGGGTCACAACTTGCAGGAGCATTCGATCGTGCTCGTGCGCGGCGGTCGTGTGCGCGACCTGCCCGGTGTTCGTTACAAGATCATCCGCGGTGCGCTCGATGCATCCGGCGTGAAGGATCGCAAGCAGGCGCGCAGCCGTTACGGCGCGAAGCGTTCGAAGTAGGCCGACGATGTCACGCAAGGGTCCCGCCGTACGCGGCGAATTGCTCGCCGATCCCGTCTTCCATTCCACGCTCGTCACGCAGGTGGTCAACAAGGTGATGCTGCACGGCAAGAAGAGCACCGCCGAACAGATCGTGTACCGCGCATTGCAGATCGTCGAGCAAAAGACGAGCAGCGAACCGCTCGCCACGCTGAAGCGTGCAATCGACAACGTAAAGCCGCCGCTCGAAGTGCGCAGCCGTCGCGTCGGTGGCGCCACCTACCAGGTGCCGGTCGAAGTGAAGCCGCGCCGCTCGACGACGCTCGCCATCCGCTGGGTGGTGGAGAACGCCCGCGATCGCCGTGAGAAGACGATGGCCGAGTGCCTCGCCAACGAACTGATGGACGCTTCCAACGGCGTCGGGGCATCGATGAAGAAGCGCGAAGACATGCAGAAGATGGCGGAGGCGAACAAGGCCTTCGCGCACTACCGCTGGTAATTCGAGAGCCCCACTAGGCGACCAAACGGAGTATTCCCCCATGTCGGAGAGAGAGTTCCCACTCGAGCGATACCGAAACATCGGCATCATGGCGCACATCGACGCCGGCAAGACGACCACCACCGAGCGCGTGCTCTACTACACCGGCAAGTCGTACAAGATCGGCGAGGTGCACGAAGGTGCAGCGATCATGGACCACATGGTGCAAGAGCAGGAGCGTGGCATCACCATCACCGCCGCCGCGACCACCGCGTTCTGGCGCGATCACCGCATCAACATCATCGACACTCCCGGTCACGTGGACTTCACCATCGAAGTGGAGCGCTCGCTGCGCGTGCTCGACGGAGCCGTCGCGGTGTTCGACTCGGTGGCCGGCGTCGAGCCGCAGACCGAAACCGTGTGGCGCCAAGCCAACAAGTACCGCGTACCGCGCCTGTGCTTCATCAACAAGATGGACCGCACCGGTGCCAACTTCTACCGCACCGTCGACATGATCAAGGAGCGCTTGCAGAGCAAGCCCGCCGTCATCCAGTTGCCGCTCGGCGGCGAGCAGGAGTACCGCGGCATCATCGACATCGTCAAGATGAAGGCCATCCAGTGGGAGGGTGACGACAAGGACTCGAAGTATTTCGAGGTCGACATCCCCGCCGGCTACGCCGAGAAGGCCAAGCAGTACCGCGCCGAACTGCTCGAACTTGCCGCGGGCGAGAACGAAGAGATCATGGAGCGCTACCTCAGCGACGGCGACCTCTCCGAAGACGATCTGCGTCGCGGGATTCGTGCCGGCACGCTGGCGTTCAGTTTCGTACCCGTTCTGTGTGGCGCGGCATTCAAGAACAAGGGCGTGCAGCAGATGCTCGACTGCGTAGTCGACTACCTGCCGTCGCCGCTCGACATCCCCGCTGCTGAAGGCACCAACCTGAAGGGCGACGAGAAGATCTCGCGTGAAGCCAACGAGAAGGCGCCGTTCGCCGCGCTCGCATTCAAGATCGTGGCCGACCCGTTCGGCAAACTCACGTACTTCCGCGTGTACTCCGGCCAGATCGCCAAGGGCGAAGAGTTGTACAACTCGGTGAAAGAAAAGCGCGAGCGCGTCGGCCGTCTGTTGTTGATGCACGCCAACCAGCGCGAAGACATCGACATTGCGCGCGCCGGCGACATCGTCGCGGGTCTCGGCTTCAAGGACGTCACCACCGGTGACACGCTCTGTGATCGCGACAACCCGATCATCTTGGAGCGCATGATCTTCCCCGATCCGGTCATTCACGTCGCGATCGAACCGAAGACCAAGAACGACCAAGACAAGTTGGGCAAGGCGCTCAAGTCAATGTCCGACGAAGACCCCACGTTCCGCGTGCGCACCGACCACGAGACCGGCCAGACCGTGATCTCGGGCATGGGCGAGTTGCACCTCGAGATTCTCGTCGACCGCATGCAGCGCGAGTTCGGCGTCGATGCAACGGTCGGCAAGCCGCAGGTGGCGTACCGCGAGACGGTGACGAAGACCGTCGACACCGTCGAATACCGTCATATCAAGCAGTCGGGTGGTTCTGGTCAGTTCGCCGTCGTGAAGATCACCGTCGAGCCGAACCCGGGCAAGGGCTACGAGTTCGTCGACGACATCAAGGGCGGCCGCATCCCGCGAGAATTCATTCAGCCGACCAACCAGGGCATCCAGGCGGCGCTCGACAACGGCGTGCTCGCCGGGTATCCGACGGTCGACGTGAAAGTCAGCCTCGTCGACGGTCAGTACCACGACGTCGACTCCAACGAAATCGCGTTCAAGATCGCCGGTCAGATGGCGTTCAAGAAGGCCGCCGGTTTGGCGCGCCCAGTCCTGCTCGAGCCGATCATGGCGGTGGAGGTCGTCACGCCCGAGAACTACATGGGCGATGTGATTGGCGACCTGTCCAGCCGGCGCGGCCGCATCGAAGGCATGGAGGCCAACGGAAACTTCCAGAACGTGAAAGCGCAGGTTCCGCTTTCGGAAATGTTCGGATACAGTACAGATTTGCGTTCTCGCACCCAAGGGCGCGCGACGTACACCATGCAATTCCACTCGTACCAGCAGGTACCTGAGGCAATCTCGCAAGAGATCGTCAAGCGGGTGCGCGGGGAATAGCAACACCAGTCTCAACACAAGAGAGAGCAACCAGAGGAGAAGAAAGCAATGTCGAAGGGTAAATTCGAACGCACCAAGCCGCACGTCAACATCGGAACGATGGGACACATCGACCACGGCAAGACCACGCTGACAGCCGCGATCTCCAAGACGCTGGCCGAGAAGGGTCTCGCTGAGTACACGCCGTTCGAACAGATCGACAAGGCGCCGGAAGAGAAGGCGCGCGGTATCACCATCTCGATTGCGCACATCGAATACGAGACCGAGAAGCGCCACTACGCGCACGTCGACATGCCCGGCCACGCGGACTACATCAAGAACATGATCACCGGTGCCGCCCAGGTCGACGGTGCGATCCTCGTGGTCGCCGCCACCGACGGCCCGATGCCCCAGACCCGCGAGCACGTGCTGCTCGCCCGTCAGGTCGGCGTGC
>Ga0194120_10004577_pt1 | contig 21154 bp, 20 predicted proteins | sample TA2MahCa65mmetaG_FD_148642 | JGI IMG/M metagenome (GOLD analysis project Ga0194120, IMG submission 148642) | Freshwater microbial communities from Lake Tanganyika, Tanzania - TA2015019 Mahale Deep Cast 65m | ecosystem: Environmental > Aquatic > Freshwater > Lake | place: Tanzania: Lake... | reverse complement strand
CGCGCTGCCCGCCGGCCCGCGGACGCTCCCTGTTGGCCCGCAAGTGCCGGCCGCGGGGCCGGAGCCAGGCGCGGCGCAAGAGGCTAGCGGCGCCTGGCGCCCGGCCCCGCCCATGCCGGAGGCGCTCCGCGCCCTGACTTCCAGCGATCGGGTGAGCGTCGAGGCGCATGCCGGCTGGGAGTTCCGTCCCGCTGGCGCGAGGCCCATCGCCGCGGGCCTGGTGCTCTACCCGGGTGCCCACGTCGATCCTCGCGCCTACGCGCCCGCGGCGCGAGCGCTCGCGGAAGCCGGCTGGTTCGTCGCGTTGCCGGCCATGCCGCTCGGGCTGGCGTTTCTCGACCTCTCCGCGGCCGACCGGGTGCGCACGCGTCACCCCGACGTGGCGGCCTGGGCGGTGGGCGGCCACTCGCTCGGGGGCGTCGCGGCCGCCCGGTACGCCGCCGGCCGTCCGCAGCGCGTATCCGGTCTGGTCCTCTGGGCCGCCTACCCCGACCCGGGCATCGACCTGTCGAGGGCCTCCCTCGCCGGCCTCACCGTCTTCGCCACGCGCGACGGCCGCACGCGGCCCGAAGACGTGGCGAAGAGCGCGCACCGCCTTCCCGCCGGCACCCGGCAGGTGGCGATCGCCGGCGGCAACCACGCGCAGTTCGGGTGGTACGGCGACCAGGAGGGGGATCTGCCCGCCACGATCTCCCGCGAGGAGCAGCAGCGCCAGGTGATCGCCGCGACCGCGGCCTTCCTGTCGAGTCTGTCCGCCTCAAAACCTTAGCCGCCACTTAACGTACGCCGGGTTAACCAGCCGGCGATATCGCCTTTGAGGAGGCCAGGTCCGCGCGATGTCGCTCGCCATAGATCGCCCCGGTGCAGGCAGGGCCCGGCAGGCCGGGGGATCCCGTCCCGCCCCGGCCGCGAACGCGCCCGCCGCTCCGCCCCCGGATCGCCCCACGCAGAGCCCGGCGGCCGCGAGGATCCTGCCCCTGCCCGGCGGCCTCGACCAGGTGCAGGTCCTCAGCAGCAACCATCCGGAAATCGTCGTGGGCACGGGCATCTCCATTTCCACTTTGCCACTGGCCGGCGAGGCGCACCTGCCGCACGCTTTCCAGGGCGACTTCGAGATCTTCGCGCATCACCAGAACCGCTCGGGCGGCAAGCTATACCAGGCCGTGCTGCTCCACAATCCGGGCCCGGGGCCGATCACCGTGGACGTCGGCACGTCCGCCTCGTACGACACGGCCTCGGCGATGTACCTGGATTTGCATTTCCTGAAGGTCGGCAAGGGTCCGCTGAGCCGGCTATCCAGCGGTCCGGGCGCCAGGACGGCCGGCGCCATCCTGCGGGGCGAGGGCAACCTACCGCGCCGCCAGGTCGTGATCCCGCCCGGCGCCCACCACGTGCTGCATACCAGGTCCTTCCTGCCGTTCAACGAGCTCACGAGCCAGTTCCGGCTGAAGGCCAGCGGCCCGGTGCACGCCGCGGTCCTGTTCGACCGGCGCGAGCCCACCGCCGAGTCGGCCGCGGCCATGCTGGCCGCCGGCACGCGCCTGGTGCGCACCCAGAGCGATCCGCCCGCCACCGACGGCCGTTACGGCCGGGTCGGGGGCGTGCAGGTCGGCGCGCGCTGGCAGGGCACCCTGGCCACGGACGGCGCGCCGCGCTACGTGCTGGACGGGACCCCCGAAGAACGCGCGTACCTGATCGACGGCGTCATGAAGAATACGCAGGGGACCGGCCAGGACCAGGCCGCGCCGCTGTTGCAGCGGTATCCCACGTCGGCCGTCCGCAGCCACGCCAACTACGGGGTCGAGTACGACCTGAAAGTGCCGCTCGAGAACCGTTCCGACCGCCCGCAACGGGTCCGCTTCTACATGGACAGCCCGACGGCGGGCAACGCGGTGTTCTTCCGGTCGTTCCGCGGGCTCCTGGCCTTCGCCGACCAGGAGCGGGGCCGCACGTCCTACGTGCAACTCGGCCAGCAGCCCAAGGAGCGCGGGGCGACGCCGCTGCACGAGGTGGTCGTGCCGCCCGGGGCGACCCGCGAGGTGCGGGTCCGCCTGGTCTATCCGGCCGACGCGACGCCGCCGCAGGTGCTCCGCGTCGTCTCCGGCGATCCGGCCGCCTGACGCGAAGCTTACCCGGGACTCGTCGCGAACCCCGTCGTAGATTCGGCCGGCACCTGCTCCGGAAGCGCGAACCAGAAGGTGCTGCCGGCGCCGATCTCGCTCCGGACGCCGGTGCAGCCGCCATGGGCCTCGACGATCGCCTTGCTGATGGCCAGGCCCAGGCCGGTGCCGCCCCGGGCCTGCCCCTCGGCAAGCTGGCTGAACCGCCGGAATAGCTTGGGAAGGTCCTCGGCCGCGATGCCGATGCCGCTGTCTCGCACCTCGCAGACGACCGAGCCGTCTTCCCGACGCAAGCGCACCTCGACCCGGCCGCCGCGCGGCGTGAACTTGATGGCGTTCGTGAGGAAGTTCGTCAGCACCTGCCCGATTCGCTGGGCGTCCATCCGCACCTCGGGTAGCGGGCCGGCGTCGGCCACATGGAGCGCGACGCCGACTTGCTCGGCCTGGGGCCGCATGCTCTCCACGATTTCGACGACCTTCGCGCCCAGATCGGCCTGAGTGACGGAAAGCCGGAACATCCCGGCCTCTATACGGGCGAAGTCCAGCAGATCGTCGACAAGCCGCTCGAGCCGCAGGATGGCAAGCTGGATCTGCTCGACGAAGTGTTTCTGGTCCGGGCCGAGCGGACCGCCCACCTCGTCCTCGAGGAACTCGGCATAGCCGCGGACCGAGGTGAGAGGCGTCCGCAAGTCGTGGGAGACGGCGTTGATGAACTGGCTCTTGAGGCGATCGAGTTCCTTGAGCTTCTCGTACTGCTCCTTCAGCTCGTCTTCCAGGCGCTTGCGGTCGGTGACGTCGGTCGCGACCCCTATCAGCGTGCCGAACGGCTCGCCAGGTTCTCGCCGCACGGGCGAGAATCGCACCTCGAAGGCCGCGCCCGCGAACTCGACGATCGCCCAGGTCGCCTGCCCCTCGATCGCGCGGCGGAACTCGCGGGCGATCTCGGGCCGGGCGGCGTATACCTGCTCCACCGATCGCCCGACGGTCGCATGGGGATCCAGGCCGATCGCCTCCGGTTGGCGGCCTTCGAGGAACCGGAAGATCCCGGCCGCATCGAGCGAGAAGAGGGTGACCGGCGCGTTCGCGACGATGGCGCCGAGTTGTGCGGTCCGCAGCCGTACCTGCTCCTCTAGATCGGCCGCATGGCGCTGGAGGCGCTCGGCCATGCGATTGAACGATGCGGCCAGGTCCGCCAGTTCGAGGCTGCCGCCCACCGGAGCGCGCCGGGAGAGATCTCCCCCCTCGACCGCGGCGGCCGCCTCGCGCAGCCGCAGGATGGGGCCGCTGAGCCACCTGGCCAGCGTCCAGGACAGCGCCCCGGCGAGTCCCAGCGCTCCGAGGAGGATCAGCAGGTTGCGCCCGAGTTGCCGGTAGATGGGGCTGTAGAAGTAGCTGTCCGGCGTGTTGATGGCGTAGTACCAGGGCCTGGAGGCAAGCGCCACGACGGCGCCATGGCTCCACTCCCCGGTGGCGGCGAGCTTGTGCCGGACGAGCGGGTTTGCATCCGGGTTATCGGAAAGCTCGCGTATCCTTGCGGCCAGATCTCCGCTCGCCCCCGAACCGTTTGCGGCGCCGCCACGCTCGACCGCGACTCCCTCGAGCGCGGGCTTGGTCCCGTGGATCAGGCGAACCGAATCGCGGTCCAGCAAGACCCCGTAGCTGCCGGGACCGACCGCGCCGACGTCCTGCCCGACGATCCGCCGCAGATTGGCCAGGCTGTCCACGGCGCCGACGATCGCGACGACCCGGTTGGACGCGCGCGCCCTGATCGGCACCAGCACCGCAAGATACCGCTCCCCGCCCGGGAAGCTCGCGTAGACGTCCGAGATGGCGTCGAGGCCGCTCCGCGCGCGGTCGAACGCGCTCCACCCGGGCAGGGGCCCGGGAAAGGTCGGCGTACCGCTCGCGAGCAGCACGGTACCGCCGGGATTGGCCACGAAGGTGGCCTGCAGGCGCCAGCGCGTCCGAAACGGCGCGAGGATCTCGCCTTCCCAGTCGTGGCGTCCCGGCCGCCTGGCGTCGGCGCCCTTCTCGAGCCATGTGCGTAACGCCGGCCGGTTGGAGAAGTCCCGGCCCCAGGCCTGCAAGGCGTCGAGGTACGCCTCGATGCGGTCGGCCGTGCGCCGGGCCGCGAGGATCTGCTGGTCCTGGGCTCGTTCGCGCAGCAGCGACGCCGTGTTCAACGAGTCGAGCAACACCACCGGCAGGATGGACACGACCGCGACGACCCCGAAGAGGAACGCCAGGAGCGATCTCATCGGCCATGTGCGGTTACGTCCGGTCTCGACGGCTCGGCCCTCCTTCGTCGGTGTCGGCGCGAAGCCCCGGGTGACATGAGACTACTCGCGAGCCCGTGCGCGGGCAAGCCCCCGGGTGGCCGCCGGCTGGCCTCCCCCGGGCCTCAGCGGACCCAGACGATCTCGTTGAGGCGGGTGTCTTCCCACGTGCCGTCGGTGTAGGTGATCTCGAGATCCACGTCCAGGCGGTAGCCGCCCGCCCGACTCGGCGCGGTCCAGTCGTTGTCGAGCCAGGGAGTGCGCGTGATCCAGCGATCGAAGCGGCCGTCCCACGAGCGCCACCGCGCCTCGGCGCGATCTACCGGCTTGTCGCTGCTGATGATGTCGAGCAGCATCCGGACCCGGTCGCCGGGATGGACGAAGTAGCTCTGCTGGCGAAGGCGGACCCAAGCATACTTGGTACGGACGTCGCGGGCGACCGTGGCGGACTGGCTGCCCGCCGTCGCGGCGGCGCCATTCGACGCGGCGGTGGCCTTGGTCGGCGTCGCGACCGAACCGGCCCCGCAACCCGCCAGCAGCGCCACTGCCAGGAAACCGCCCACCGCACGCATCGTCCGCATCCGCTCTTCCTCCGGTAACCTCAAACCTTAACCGGTTCTTATCATATCGCAAACCTTGGTGCGGGAGCGAGCCCCGGTGGGTCTCAGGCGCCTTCGGCGGCGCCCAGGCGCCGGAGGGCGGCCTTTTCGGCGTTTGCGGCGGCCAGGCGGTGCGCCAGCACGCGCACGATCATGCTGTGCAGGGCCCCGGCGAGTTCGCCGTCGGAGCGGCGCAACTCGGCGAAGGCTTCGGCCGAGAGGCGCCAGAGCACGGCCGGTTCGTCGGCGATCACCGAGGCGCTGCGGGGCTCCGAGGTGTACAGCCCCATTTCCCCGACGACGGTCCCGCCCAGATAGGTGTGCAGCCGCAAGGGGTCGGCCCCGGCGCGTTCGAGCACCACGCTCACCCGGCCGGACGCGACCAGGTACAGCGCGTCGGGCGGATCTCCTTCCCGGAACAGCCATTCGCCGGCACCGAACTCCCGGCGCTCCATCGCGCCGCGTACCCGGTCCACCGCGGAAGAGTCCCCCAGTTCGGCCAGCAGGTAGCGATCGAGCGCGCCGGCGTCGGCGTTCGGCTCGCCGCGATGCGCCTCCAGCAGCCGATCCTCGCACCACTCCAGGCCGTGGTCGAGGTCGGCGAAGCGCTCCGTGACCGCGTCAGGGCCGGCTTCGTCGAGCACCCCCGCGACCTGCGGCTGGAGGCCGCAGAAGGCCAGGAGGCAACCGTTGCGCGCGGCGGCCTGCCGGATCTTCTGGAACGTCATGGCCGCCGACACGTCGAGGCCCTGCACCGCCTTGAAATCGAGGAGGACGCAGGTGAGCTTCGGTTCCTTGGAGAACCGCTCCCTGAGCCGATCCAGGATGGCGTAGCCGGAGCCGAAGAACAGGAAGCCCTGGAACTGGATGACCAGGACCCGGGCGCCGTGCTCGTCGAGCACCCGTTGGTCCTCGGCCGGCCGTTCGAACGCGCTGCGCACTTCCCGGCCGGTGAGTTCGCGCTTGACCGCGTGCGCCCGGGCGTAATCGACCGCGAATGCCACGCATGCCGCCAGCACGCCGGTCCCGACGCCGACGGCGAAGCCGAATGCGACCGTGGTCGCCAGGATGAGCACCACGACGGCGTAGTCCTTGCGATGGAAGCGTCGCAGACCCACCACGACCCAGTCGTAGAGCAGACCGGTCCCCAGGGCGAAGAGCAGGGCGGCCAGCGCGACGCGCGGGAAGTAGGCGAGCAGTTGCGAACCGCCCAGGGCCGCACCCGCGCAGACGAAGGCCACGATCACGCCGGTGAGCCGCGACCGGGCGCCGGACCGGAACGCCACCAGCGTCCGCGAGACCGACAGGATCGCCACGTAGCCCCCGGCCGCGGCGGTCACGAGGTTGGTCAGGCCGCTGGAGCGGAGCTCCCGGTCGAGATCCGCGTCCCGATCGGTGGCGACTTCCAGGCCTGCCGCCGTCAGGAGGTTGGTGATGGCCGCGACCGCCACCAGGGCCGCCAGGCCCCCGGCTTCGGCGGCAATGGCTTCCCAGCGGACGGCTCCCGCTAGCAGGGTCTGCCAGGGCGGGAACCATTGCGGCGCTCCGAGATCGGCGAAGAGCCAGCCGGCCTCCCTGGCGCGTGCCGTATCGAGGCCGGCCGCCGCCAGCCCCGCGAAGGTCAGGGCCGAAGCGGCCACCAGCAAGACGGGAGTCAGGAGCGGCCAGGAGATCTTGCGCTGGGCGACCAGGAACGACACGCCGAACGCCACCGTGACCAGGAAGCGGGGATCGGGCCCGTGCGCGACCATCTCGCGCAGCGAGTCGAGCGTCAGGGGATGGCCCGACGCGACCTTCAAGGAACCCGACGCTATGAGCCAGCCCGTTGCGGCCAGGTAGCCGCCCATCACGGGATACGGGATGAAGCGCACCCACCGGCCGGCGCGGAACGAGCCGAGCGCGAGCAGCGAGAGGCCCGTCAGCAGGGCCGCCATGCCGGCGGTCGCGAGCACGGTCGGGAGGACCGCACCCGGTCCGCCGCGGGCGGCCGCGCCCTCGGCCACCGCGGCCAGAACCACGGCGAGCACGGCCGTGACGTTGGCGTCCGGATTGGTCACCCCGAAGGGGAACGAACTCAACCGGCCGCCGATGGCCGCGCCGATGACGGCCGTGAGGAGTACCACGCTGACGCCCGCCCCCAGGTATCCCCCGAGGGCGCCGGTGAACATCAGGGCGGCGTACGAGGCGGCGTACGGGACGCAGACGACGGCGCATATCAGCCCGCCAGCCGCGTCGCTGAACCATTTCCGGGCGTCGGCCACCTGGCCTCCTCTCGTGGACTGCTGCGCTTTCGGCCCGACCATGATCGGCCATGGCGGGCCAGAGGCGAAGTGATCGCCGGCCCTACTCGGGTATTTCCGCGTTGCGCAGGTGGCTCCTGAACTCGGCGACGCCGAGGCGTTGCCGGTGGCCGCTGGGATTCACGAAGATCGCCCAGTCGCCCTCGATCTTCTCGAGCAGGACCTCGTGGGCCCCGCCCGAGCCCCACTGCAGACCCACCGGGAAAGGCCCCTTGCCGGCGGCGAGGGCTTCCGTGACGCGATCCCAGCCGCGGCTGAACGACTTCGAGGTGAACGTCTCGAACGGGCGGCCCTGCAACTGGCTGTTGATGCGGGCGGAGCCGCCGCCGGTGAGACCCGCCCCCAGCGGAACGGGGCCGGCGCTGAAGGTGTCGGTGCGCGGATCGTAGCTACCGACCTTCGCGCCCTCGGCCAGCAGGGCCGACTGGAGCAGCCGCGCCGACGTGGTGCGCCCGCCGTCGTCGGCGAAGTCCCAGCCGTCCGGCCGGGTCAACGCGTTGCCGCCGGCCATCCGCACGCTTCCGCCGGGCGCCGCCAGGCCCGCGACCAGGCGGGCGTACTCGGCCGGGTTGTGCCGCGCCAGGGCGATGGAAGCCGTCGTGGCGACGCACGAGTTGCGGTTGCCCTGCTTGATGCAGGTCGGGTTGCCGATCTCGGCGACGACCTCGGCGAGCAGATCCTGCCGATCGATGCCCCTGGCGAGCGGCCGGGTCGCCAGCGCATCGAGGTGCTGGAGCAGGCTCTGGCCGCCCGCGAGATCGCGCGACCCGGTCAGGGTGCCCTCCGTCAGGAGGCCCTGCAGGGCCTGCCGGGCCACGGGCCGGCCGGCCAGCGGAGCGGCGACATGGCCGTAGCGGTCGCGATCGGCCGCCGCAAGCTTGCCCAGGGCGGCCTGTTCGGCGCCCGCGCCCGCCTCGAGGGCCAGGCGCGAAACCCGCACGTCGTCGGGCGACGGGGCGTTGGCCGGGGAGGGCGCCTCCAGGGTGCCGCCGGTCTCGAACTCCCGGTACGACACGCCGTACAGCGCCTGCTGCACGCCCTGCCGGAAGTAGCCCACGCCGCTGTTGACCGCCTGCGCGGCCTTCTGCCCCCCAACTGGATTCATGAACGGTAACCCCCCACCTGATCCCTCTCCGGGAGTTATCCGCGGCGGGCCGCGCCGGCTTGCTATCGGCGTGCCGGCGAAAGGCGGTCACAGCTCCTGGGCCGGCCCGATCGGCACGATGCGCGTCGGGTTGATCTCCACGTGGGTGTAGTAGTAGTGCCGCTTGATCTGGTCGAACTTGACCGTATCGGCCACCCCGGGCACGTGGTAGAGGTCGCGCATGTAGCGGTGGAGGTGGGGGTAGTCCGCGATGCGGCGCAGGTTGCACTTGAAGTGGCCGTGGTACACCGGATCGAAGCGGATCAGCGTGGTGAAGAGCCGCCAGTCGGTCTCGACCGGCCAGTCGGCTATCAGGAACTTGCGATCGGCCAGGCGGCCTTCCAGAGCGTCGAGGGCCGCGAAGAGGCGCCAGGCCGCCTCCTCGTAGGATTCCTGCCGCGTCGCGAAGCCGGCCCGGTAGACCCCGTCGTTGACGCGGTCGTATAGCCAGTAGTTGAGGCTATCGATCTCGGCGCGGTACGGCTCGGGGTACAGATCGGGCGCGTCGCCCGACCCCAGGGGCCGGAAGACCGTGCCGAACATCCGCAGGATGTCGTCGTCCGAGTTGCTCGCGATGCGTCCCGCGGGAATGTCCCAGAGGACCGGCACGGTCACGCGGGCCCGGTAGTCCGGGTCCGTGGCCAGGTAAGCCTCCCCGAGGAACGCGAAGTCGTTGACGGGATCCCGGGAGATGTCCGGGCCGTCGCGAAACGCCCACCCCCGCTCGTCCCGGACGGGATCCACCGCGGTCATCCCGACCGCCGCATCCAGGCCCATGAGGCGCCGCGCGAGGATGGTGCGGTGCGCCCACGGGCACGCCCAGGACACGTAGAGGTGGTAGCGCCCGGACTCGAGGGGATACCCCGAGCTCCCGTCGGCGCTCACCCAGCCGCGAAAGGCGTCTTGCTGCCGCACGAAGCGCCCCCCGGCCGCCTGCTCGGCTGGAAACTGTCCACGCATGGCCCCAGGATCTCACGGATCCCGGGCCTTGCGCCGGGAGCGCCTAGATTTCTTCGGCGTCCTCGATGCCGTAATGCTCGCGTAGGATCCGGTCCAGTTCCTGGCCGAAGCCGTTCTCGGCATGCGCCTTGAGGGCCTCGTAGACGTCGGGTGCCAGGCGCACGCTCACCTGCTTGCGCACCTGGTCGCCCAGCGGCGGCCGGCCGACGCGCGGCCCTTCGACGGGGTTGAAGTCCATGCTGAGAGCGTACCCGTTTTTGTCCTACGATAACATTTAATGTAATACGAAAATCCCGATGATGATTTTCGTATTACAGAAATGGTACATAACCCGTGTGGGGACGTTGCAGACGGGAGAGTGAAACGAGATGTACGTGTTGCAGATCAACGGGAAGGACCTCGAAGTCCAGGACTGGAGCCACGGGATCAAGCTGGCCCGGCGCTATCACCGGGGAGTGGAGTACGCGCACACCGGCGCCGGCAGCGTCGAGTTCTGCGAACTCGGCGGCGGCAAGGTGGGAATCCCGGTCCAGAAGCCGGCCGGCCCCAACCGCCCGAAGGCCAAGCGCGTCGGGATGGTCGTGCGGGTGTAGCATGGGCGGGCATGACCGCCTCCGAAGCCTGGGAACCGCGCTCCTGGCGCGAAAAGCTCTGCGGCTGCTACTGGCTCGGCCGGATGGTCGACAAGGGCCGGCGCAAGCTGCAGAGCGAGGAGGCCGGTGATCCCGCGCTGCTGAACGACTACCAGTTCGGCGATCACAACCCATCGGACGCCATCATGCTGCGCTTCCTGGGCCTGCGCGGCGCGGAAATCCTGGAGCTGCTTCGCCAGCATGCCGATGACGAAAAGGCCGGGGCGGTGATCCTGGCGAAGGGCGGCTGGGACGCGGCGGCGATCGCCCGCTGGAACTTCTGGCTGCCGCGCCTCTACGCGTTCGTGCTGGTGGGCCTGGATGCCGACGAGGGGCGATTGCCGCCCACGCTGGGCAACAGGCTGATCATGGCGGCGATGCGAAACGTGATCCGGCCGCCCGTCGCCGCCTGGTACCGGTTCAGGGAAGGGCGCTAGCTACTTCTTCTTCGCCAGCGATTTCTTGGGATCGGCCAGGGACTTCTTGGGTTCGGGCAAACCCTCGAAGCGCAGGTCCTTGTAGAGCTTGCCGGCCTGGTCGAACCATTTCTCGGTGATCACGTTGCCGACGTGGTCGTAGGCGAACTCCTGGCGCGCTTCTATCTTGTCGGTCTCGCCCCGCAGTTCGACCTTGGTCACCTGGTTCTTGGCGTCGTAGGCGTAGACGAAGCGGCTCATCCGCGTGCCCGCGGGATTGTGCCAGGCGCGCTCGATCACGTTGAAGGCCTTGTCGTACTTGAAGCGCAGCGCGCCGACCAGTTCGTTGCGCGCGTTGAACTCGCGTTGCTCCAGCGGTTCGCCCGTGGCGGGATCGTTCGTGTACTCCAGCCGCTTGTGGAGCAAGTCGTCGGCGGTGAACCAGACGTCCTCGATATGGCTGGAAGAGGCGTCGTAGGCCGACTTGATGTAGTAGTAGAGCTTGCCCTCGTGGTCGTACTCGGCCCGCCAGGTCAGGAGGTTGGTCGACGTGTCGTAGTGGTAGCGGTGGTAATTCTCGATGCGGCCGTACCGGTCTATCCATACGCCTTCGGCCACGCTCCAGCCGTCCTCGTAGAGGAAGACCCGCAGGCTCGGCTTGCTGAACTCGCGCACGAACTTCTCGAAATACACGACGCGCCCGCGATCGTCGTAGTGGTGCACCTGGTGCTCGAAGGGCACCGCCCCCGCGGGGAACTCGTGCCAGCCCTCTATCTTGCCGTACTTGTCGGTCTTGCCCGACTTGAAGTAGCGGCAGCGCACGATCTTGCTCTTGGCCTCCTCGATGAGATCCTTCGCGCTCGCCACCTGCACCGTCTTGCCGGCCGACATCCGAGCCTCCTTTAGTAGTACTGTCTTTCCGCCAATGCCAGACGTGGCATCTTGTACCCGGAAACGTACGCCGCGCCGAAGCGTTGAATGTAAAGGTGCATGAATTCTCGATAGCGCAGGAAGAACCATAGCCCGTGCCCGTACGCCTGCACGCATTCGTCCGTGCAGCGCTTGAGCATCGTCTGAAGTTCCTGGTCGCTCATCCCGACATCCGACTTGATCCGGTACTGGGCGTTGGCCGAGACTTCCTCGATGCTCTCGAAGACCTCCAGCACCCCGTCCTTCTCGGCCTGGTAGTACAGCGGCGAGTGGCGGCCCAGGGTGAAGACCGACCGGCCGTACGAGTGGATGATGTCGGTGTTGGCGCAGAGCATGTCGATCGTGGACTGCGCCTCCTCCACGGTCTCTGTGGGAAAACCGAAGAAGATGTACGCGAAGTTCCAGATGCCGGCCTCGGCGCTGCCGCGCAGTAGCGGCAGGCGCTTCTCGAACGGCACGCCCTTCTTGACCGCCTCGTGGATGCGCCGCGAGCCCGTCTCGACGCCCCACAGGACCAGGCGCAGCCCGGAGTCGAAGAGCAACTGCATGAGGTCGGGTGTGAACCCGATCTCCAGGCGGCCGTTGCAGAACCACGTGATGTCCAGGTCCTCGGCGATGAAGCGTTCGGCCATCGCCCGCATGTACTGCGGCCGGATGGCCTCGTCGATGAACTGGAACTGGCGCGCGCCGTACGTGTCGCGCAGGTACCTGATCTCGGCGACCAGCCGATCGAGCGACTTGGTGTCCTCGGTGACGCCCCAGAAGGAGTCGCAGAACGAGCACAGGCCCCAGTAGCAGCCCTTGCCCGCCTGGACCGTGAGCACCAGTTCGGGCGTGAGGTAGCTGTCCAGGGGCAGGCCGGCGAGGTCCTGGCAGCCGACCCGGTCCATCTGCGGCACCGGCCGCGCGGTGGTCTCGACCACGACGCCGCGATCCTTGTCGAGGTAGAGCATGTTCGGCACGTCGTCGAGGGTTCCGCCGCTCCGGAGGGCTTGCATGAGCAACAACACCGTCTGCTCGCCCTCGCCCACGACCAGGTTGTCGCAGAAGGCCTCGAAGAAGCGCGGGCGCTCCTTTAGCGTGTCCTTGACCCGCTCGAAGAAGTTGCCCCCCACGCCGATGAGTGTGCCGGGCGGCGCGTGCTCCTTGAGCAGGTAGGCAAGAGTCAGGCCTGGCACGACCTGCGAGAACGCGTTGATGGACACGCCGATGTAGTCGGCCTCTTCGGCCAGCAGCGAGTCGAGCTGCGCCTCGTAGAACTTCCGGAACATGTTGTTGCGCGGGTCCGCGGCCGTCTGGATGAGGTTGTCCACCGTCAGCAGGCAGTCGGGTTGCTCGAAGAAGTTGAGCGACATGCGCGCCGGGTGGTAGGGCAGGCTCACGATCTGCATGGCCGTGTCCACGATCGCGAACGCCTCGACCAGGAGGTCGGGGTTGTAGAACCGGCGCGAATCGCGGAAGGTCTCGACCGCGTCGAGGATCTTGCGGGGTACCTCCTCGAGGAGGCTCCCCTGCGTGGCCACGAAATTCTCGACCGCGCGGGCGCGGTGGGCGTCGATGATGGTCTGGCGCGTGGTCTCGCCCAGCAGTTCGGCCAGTTGCGCCTGCGGGCCGGCGTACTGGGCCATTATCTGCAACTCGTCGCGCACCTCGCGCAGGTACTCCGGCGTGAGGACGTGCTCGTAGTACTCGACGTTGAGATCCCGCACGGCGCACGCGATGCCGTTGGCGCGCAGGTGCCCGGCGATGCCCCGCAATGCGTAATGCGGGTTCATCGCCGACCACTGCGGCGGGAAGACGACGAGGGCCTTAGGCGAGTTTCTTCTTTGCGGCTTCTTCGGCACGCGCCGCCTGGATGAAGTCATTGAGTTCCTTGAGGATGGGCAGCATCCCCTCGTGCCGGATCTCGTGGATCTCGGCGATTGCGTCGTCGTGCCGGCGCATCTTCTCGCGCACCTGCTCGTCGTCGCCGGTCATCTTGAGCTTCAGGAGGAACGTCTGGAGCTCCTTCTCGCGGGCCAGCAACTCCTGGAAGCGCCGGGTGCGGTCCTGGACCTCTTCGTGCGTCAACAGCATCGGCTAGTACCCGCTACTCTTTGGCGCGGTCGAGGCGGGCGGCGAAGAAATTGGCGCGGCCGGGGCCGGGCCTGGTGAGGAGGTCCCGGTGGGGCCGGCCTCTGTGCCGGCCTGGCCGCCGGACTTGCCGGCTCCGGCGCTGCCGGCCCGCGCCACCGAGGCCTCGTACTCCTGCTGGCGCTTCTTCGAGGCTTCGTTGGCCTCGGTGATGACCTTCATCGCCAGGTCAAAGGGATTGAAGTGCGGCTTCTTGCGGTCGGGATCGATGCCGGCCGCCAGGAGCGCGTCCTTGAACTGCAGGTCCTCGAAGCCCAGCGCGCCGTTGCCCTCGGTGTCCACCGCGATGGCGTTGCCCGTGGCCTTGTTGACCAGGGCGATGTGGCCGTCCACCCGGGTGATCTCGGCGTCGATGCCGTAGCGGCTCTTGAGTTCGGCCTGGAGCTTCTCGGGCGAGACCGAACCCTTGTTGTCGCGGATGATCGTGTAGACCGCCAAGGCCTCGCTCTCGAGCATCGAGTACTTCTTGGAGGCGCCCATCCCGGCGCCGGCGACCTCGATGGTGCGCTCGACCGGCTTGACCTCCTCGGGTTCGCACCACTCGACCGAGCTCACCTGCTGTTGCGGCATCGATCCGTGAGGCGCGGACGTCGGAGCGATTTCCGACGAGGAACCCTTGATGGTGTCGGCCTTGTCGGGCGGCGCCAGGGCCACCATCCCCGACGGAGTCTCCTCGGGCGGGCAGACTTCCTCGGCCGCGTTGGTCTTCTTGGTTCCCGGCGCCAGGGGAGTCTGGCCGCTACCGTCGATCTTGGTTGTCATCAGTAGTTCCTCCTGAACCAGGCTTTTGTACCTCGGTTCAAAGGTTCCTGCTTAATTTGCCGAGATCTTAATCGTGATGAATTGCACCGTTTGCAAAAAGCGTCTGAGCCTGGCCAAGACCATCCAGCTCAGGAACGGCCGGGTGCTCAACATCCTGCAGTGCCGCGCCTGCGGCCACACGCAGCTGGACGCCCTGGTCGCCTCGGCCTGATCAGCCGATAGAGCCGCCGACCCCGCCGCCCGGGTTGGGGTTCTGGGTCGGCCTGACCGTCGCCGTGGGGCTCACTCCCGGAACCGGAGTCGGCGTGGCAGCCGTGCTGCTCGTGCCGGTACGCCTCTTCGCCGGGGTCTCGTCGCAGGCGACGGCGAACGTGGCCGCCATGGCCACCACCACGCAACTGGAAACGAATCTGGTCTTCATTGGCAGCGATCTCCCGGACTCTTATACCCGCGCCGGGTAAAAGGAGGGCGAAAGAGGAGACTGCCCGGTGTTCGAGCGCTTCGTGGAAGAGGCCGTGAGATCGATCCTGGATGCGCGGGACGAGGCTCGCAAGCTGCAGCACGGTTACGTGGGTACCGAGCACATGCTGCTCGGCCTCGCGCAGAACGATCGCAAGACGGCGGGGTTGCTGAGCCGATCCGGCCGCTCCCTGGACGATCTGCGCGCGGCGGTGGGACGAGTCGGCGCGAAGGTCGCGGGAGAGTTGCCGCCGGATCTGCCCTTTTCGTCGGACGCCCAGCGGACGATCTCGGTATCGTGGTCCATCGCCGAGGAGTTCCACCACAACACCATCGTGCCCCTCCACCTCCTCGGGGGCATGCTGCGGATCCAGAGCGGCCAGGCGTTCCGGGTGTTCGAGGAAATCGATCTGGACGTGCGGGCCCTGGCCGCCGCGACCCGCGAGGCCCTGACCCCAGCGAAGGTGCCGGCCGACCGCTCCGGCTACCTGGAAGAAGAGCTGGGAATTCACACACCTTACGGACAGGTGGTGCTGTCGGTCCTGCGGTTGCCCGGGCGCGGCCGGGACGAGGCGCGCATCATCTCGATCGCCGCCAACCACCTCAACGGCCCGCAGGAGGTGCAGACCTTCCTCGACGACTTCGACCGCCTGCTCGACGCATCGTCCGCCGGCATCCCGGTCACCTTCTTCCGCGATCTGTTCGCGGGACTGGGCCGCGAACTGGACGCCTACCTCGCGGCCGATCCGGACAAGGCGACGGGTTAAGGCTCCTATAACTTCTCCGGATAGGGAGGAGGAGAGCGTTGCCAGTCGAGGGTGCGGGCACGGCCAGGCCCAGGCCGCTCGGGTCGGTGCTCGGCGTGCTGGTGCCTCCCGCCCTGCGCGTTCCGCAGGCCCCCAGGGACGAGACGGGCGAACCGCTGCCGGCCAAGGCGCCGGGCAACGTGCAGATCGCCCGGACGCTCCGCACCATCCTCTCGCCGGGCGCCGAGGGCCCGGACGTCGCCGACGTCCAGGCCAAGCTCATCGCGCTCCGCCTGCTTCCCGGGCCGCCTTCGGGCAAGTACGACGCCGCCACCGAGAAGGCGGTCAAGGAGTTCCAGAAGAGCGTCGCCATCGAGATCAACGGTCGCGTCGGGCCCTTCACCCTCGGGCACCTCGAGGACGCGGTCGCGGTCTACGGCCCGGGCTGGCAGGGGCCGGCGATCGTCACGGTGCAGAACCATCTGCGGGCCCTGGGCTACCTCCGGGCCGATGCCACCGGCCTGTACGACGTGCCCACCGAGGAAGCCGTCAAGGAGTTCCAGGCGGACAAGAAACTCGAAGTGAATGGCCGGGTCGGCCCGCTCACGAGGCAGTTCATCGCCGAGGCCATGGCCGAGAAGGTCGCCATCGACGCCCGCATGGCCAAGCACCGCGAGATCCTGGCGCGGGCCATCGCCGCCGAGGCGCGGGGCGAGCCGTTCGACACCCAGGTGGCCGTGGCCGCCACCATCCTCAACTACTCGCGCATGCACGACGTGCCCGTGCCGAAGCTCGTGCGCTCCTCGTACTTGTCTTCGAACTACGACGGCAACCGCCGGTTCTACACGATGAAGACCGGCAAGATCCCCAACTGGGACGAGCTCTTGCGGGCCGCCGACGAAGCCCTGGCCGGCCGCTCGCGCATCGGCAACCGCTCGCACTTCATCGACGACAGCATCGGTGCCCCGCCCTGGGTCGACCGCAAGAGCGGCCTCAAGATCGGCCGCATGATCTTCTACCGGGGGCGGACGGGCTAGGTCAGGACGGCCATGGCCATGCCTGATAGATGCCGGTCACACGACTCCGCCCCGCGTCATTCCGGCGGAAGCCGGAATCTAGCCAGACCTCGGCTAGACCCCGGCTTTCGCCTGTGTGACGAAGACAGCGCAAGGTGGTCTGGGCGCCGCTATGACTCGGGTTTGAATCAGTCCACCGAGAAGGTCTTGGCCGGAAGCTGGCTGTTGAGCACGAGCTTGTTCATCTGGATCCGGAACACCAGTTTGTTGCTCGCGTCGTACATCTCGCGCACCAAGGGCACCTTGCGCTGCGTGTCGACCACGAAGACCTCGCTCGCCACGCCCTTGAGGCTGCGCGGGCTCTTCATCGCCACCTTCATGATGGGCAGGCCGTCCATCGTGCCCGTGCCCTGGACGGTGACCTGGTTGCGCGGATCCAGGAGGGTGTCCATCGTGGGCCCGATGCCGGTCTGGTCGATGAAGTACCCGCGCTGATCCCTGGCATACTCGTGGTGGATGTCGAGGCTGGTCGTCATCCACCACCCGAGGAACTTGGTCTTCACGCGCATCTGCGCACCGCCGGCCCAGACGATCTTGGTGCCCTGCGTGGCGCCGTCCGAACTCTTGTTGACGACGAGGGCCGTCGTGCTCGGCTTCTGCCAGTAGAAGTCCGAGAGGGTCGAGCCGGTCTTGCCGTCCTTGATGCTCACGAAGTAGCCGACCAGTTCGCACTTGAGGTTGAAGGTGGTCTGCCGGACGGTCGTGATGTCCTGGACCATCTTGGCCCATGTCTGCTGCTGCGCCTGCGGATCGGCGGCGGGAGATCCCGTGCCCGGCTGCGCCGGGTTGGAGGTGCCCTGGACCAGGTTGATGTTCTTGAGTTGCTTGCCGGAGTCCGGCACGGTCGGGGGCGGGCCGCCGCAGGCCGTCGTGGCGGCGATTGCGGCAGCGGCGATCAGCGCCGGGGCGATCCATTTGCTGGCAAGACGGGCCATTGGCTACCTTCCCTCCTCTTTCCCGGCTTATCGCGGGTTCGTTGCTGGTTTCGGCTAAGAAGAGGCAACGGATGGGCTAAGGAGAGGTTAGGCCTTGAAGGGATGCCACCAGTTCCAGTCGGCCATGAGGGTCAGGGCCGCGGGCACCAGGACCAGGCGCACCAGGGTCGCGTCGACGGCAATGGCGGTGGCCAGACCGACCCCCAGTTCGCGCAGGCCGGGGGCCGCGGCGAAGCAGAACGGCACGAAGACCGACAGCATGACCAGGGCCGCGCCGATCACGACCGGGCCGGCGCCGCGCATGCCGGCGGCGACCGCCGCGGCGTGGTCGGCATCGGCCTCGAAGGCCTCGCGGACGCGGGACAGGATGAAGATCTCGTAGTCCTGGCTGAGCGCCAGCAGCAGAGTGCCCATGATCAGCACGGTGAGGGTCTGCACGGGCGATCCGTCCCGGGCCGCTAGGGCCACCACGACGCCCAGGCCGGCCGCGACCGGCAGGAGGTTGGTCGCGATCGCCTTGAGGGGCAGGACGACCGACCGGAGGTGCCAGCCGAGGATCAGCAAGATCGACAGGAGATTGGTTCCCACTACCAGCGGCAATGCCCGCCAGATGGCGACCTCGACGTCGAGTTGCGCCGCGGCCCCGCCGCCGACGGCGCCGCCCGGTGCGGCCATCCGCCGCAGGTCGCGCACCAGGCCGGCGATGGCCGGGTGGTCGGGCGACTGGCGCGACTCCACGATCAGCAGGTCGGCACCGCTGCTCCAGACGCGGCCGACGCGCGGATCGGCGCCGATGTCCGTCGCCAGCTTCGCCGCCTGCCCGGAGACGACCACGATCGGCGAGACGGCCCCGGCCACGCCGGCCGCCTCGAGGGCCCTCACGGCCCGGGCCGCCTCCAAGCCGGGAGGCAGGATCGCGTAGCTGGGAGACCAGGTCTTAATGCCGGCCAGCGGCATGGCCAGCAGGGCGATCGCCAGCAGGGCGCCGAGCAGGCTCGTTAGCGGATGCCTGGCGACCAGGGCGGGAAGGCGGACCCAGGCGGGCGGGGGCGGCGGCGTCCCCGCCTGCCCCAGGGGCAGCGCCGGCAGCAGGGTCAGCGCCGCGAGGGCCGCCAGCACCGCCTCGAAGGCCAGCGTCAGCCCCACCGAGTGCAGGGCCGGCAGCGGCACCCAGAGGATAGACAGGCCTGCCCCCACCAGGATCAGCGCGGTGGTGGCGATGGTCCGGCCGGCCGTGCGCATGACCCTCGCCAGGTCGCCTTCCTCCCGCCAGCGCGCCAGGAATAGCAGCGAGTAGTCCAGGCCCATCGCCAGCGCCACGACGGCCGCCACCACCAGGTTGAGGCTGGAGATCGGCTTGAAGTGCGACAGCAGATAGATGCCGGCCGGCGCGGCCAGGAGGCAGGCGATTCCGACCGACAGGCCGTGCAGTGCCAGGCGCAGGCTGCGCAGCACCAGCAGCAGCACCACCAGGGCCGCGCCCAGCGAGATTTTCTCGATCAGGGCCAGTTGCTCGCCCAGGAATGCGTACAGGTCGAGCACCGCCTCTTCCGGCCCGGTCAAGGCGACGGTGACGCCGGGCGGCGGCGTGGTGCGGGCGATCGTCGCCCGCATCGCGCCCACGTCGCGCTCCCCGGCAACCCAGATGCCCGCCAGGTCGGGAGCGAAGCGCAGCACCCGACCTTCGAGGGCGCGGGCCAGGCGGTGGGCGTACGCTCCCGATCGGCCCGAGACCACGGCCAGGTGCGATTGGCCCGCCAGGGCCGGGAAGCGCTCGGCCAGCACCGCCGCGACCCTGGCCGATTCGCTGCCCGGGGGGGGCGCGGCCTGGCGGTCGAGGCGGGCCTCCAGCTTCGTGCCGGCGTACAGCCCGGCGGCGGCCAGCGCCAGCCAGAGCAGCAGGACCAGGAGGCGGGCGATCGCGGCGGGTCGGTGAACGGGACCGGGCGGCTCTCCGGCGGGGAGCGATCTATCCGCCACCGCCGGCTAGCCGGCCTGGCCGGGCGCCGGCAGCCTGGCCCCGGGCCGGAGCTTCGGGTCCAGGCGACGCCTGGCCAGCAGCCAGCGGACGGCCAGGGCCCAGGGGGCCGGCTCCGGCTCCCGTCCCAGGGCGGAGACCAGTTCGGCCTCTTCGAGCTTGAGCTCCCGCGTGTGCCCCTCCTCCTTGGCCCGGGCTGCCGCGATCACATCCCGGCCGGCCGACCACTGGCCGCGGAGGCTCTGCTCGATGGCGTGATCCGCGTCGAACCGCGCTTCGACTTCCTGGCGGATCTCCGCGATTCGCCGCTCCCAGGTCGGCACCAGGGGTTCGAGCAAGCGCAGGCTGGCCGCGCGATCCGCGAGATCGGCCTCGGACAAGACCGTCTCGCGCACGCCGGCCCCATGCTCGGGCGCATGATCAGGATCGGCCACGCCAAAGGCGTCGCGCAGACCGCGGACCAGCCAGCCGCCGGGTCCGGCGGACGATTTCGCGTGCGGCTCGATCGGCCCGGGCGCCACGGGTCGCGAGCCGTAGGCCGGGAGTGCGGCCGGGTGCGCCTGCGCCTCCAGGAAGAGTCCGTGGGCCAGGCCCAGCGACTCGGGGAAATGCGAGATCAGGAAACGCAGGCGGTCGGCGTCGGGGCCGTCGCCTTCGGGCGCGGGCCAGGGCACCGGTTCGCGGCGCAACCGCGCAAATACCTGGGCGGTCTTTCGCTCCTCGAGGTGCGCTTGCACTTCCTTTTCGACGACGGCGGGATCCAGCCTGTGAGCGCGTTCCGCCAGGCGCTTGAGCCCCACCCGGGCCTTGCGGATCTCGGCGCGGACGTGCGCCAGGCGGGCGCGACGATCGCGCAGCTTCGAGGGCAGCGCTTCGTGGCAGGCGTGCCGGGCCCAGTACACCACTGCCGCCACGGCCGCGACGGCCAGGATCCCGGCTGCCGCGGACAGCGGGGTCGCCCAGGTCGCGACGAGCAGTACCGCCGCGCCGACCGCGACCATCGGCAACGGCCGGCGCCAGGATGCGATTCCAAAGCAGCCGAATGCGATCGCCAGTGCCAGCAGCCTGCCGTACTGGCGCCACCAGGACGATTCGGCCAGCCATGCGCGCACGGCCGGTATCGCGGCGAGGATCGCGACCGCAAGCAGCATCGCGATCCCGGCGGCCGGGATCTCGGGCCGCCGGTGACCGTGCTTGCGGAGTCCCGGCTTCGACGCATGATGACCTTTGGCGGGAGCTTGGTGCATGCTCCCATTTAACCCCGCGGCTCCGGGAATGATCGGATTGAGGTAACAGGTCCAGACATGACACACTCCCGCATCCGTCAGAGTCGTTACATCGCAGAACCTGGCACCATCCCGGCAAGCTTGGTGCTGGCGGGTTGCGGTTTCCTGATCGCGGCATACACATTGGCTCCGCCGTCCACGTGGCCGGAGAGGCGGCTTGCCGGCAGCGTCCAGGCCGATCCGGCGGCGAGTTCGGCCGCCGGGAGGTCTGCGAGCGCCAGCCTGGGCGCCGCCCAGGACAGGCGCAGCGCCCAGACCGCCTGGTGGGACGAGGTCTTTACCAGCAGGATCGAGAAGCTATCCGGCCGGCCGGCTCCGCGCGGCGCGGTGGCGGGCCGGCCGGCCGAGACCGGCCTGGCGCCGGATCTGCCGGGCGTCCCGGTTCGGAAGGCGACCGCGGGC
>Ga0194120_10004574_pt1 | contig 21163 bp, 18 predicted proteins | sample TA2MahCa65mmetaG_FD_148642 | JGI IMG/M metagenome (GOLD analysis project Ga0194120, IMG submission 148642) | Freshwater microbial communities from Lake Tanganyika, Tanzania - TA2015019 Mahale Deep Cast 65m | ecosystem: Environmental > Aquatic > Freshwater > Lake | place: Tanzania: Lake... | reverse complement strand
CAGCCCCCTCGCGCGCCCATGCGCGCTCACCCCCGCGGCCGGCCGCAGCCGCGGCCGGAAGTACCTCAGCCCTGTTGCGCGCCGGAACCCGGCGCGAATTTCGGGCCTGAGGTACTAGGTAGCGTCCTGAACGGCCGCCTTGCCGCGCCGCCCGTTCGACATGCAGGTCGACGCGTCCGGTCCCAGCGGCTCAGCCCGGGTTGCGCACCAGCACAAAGTAGTGGTCCAGCGCCTTTTCACCCTTGTAGGCCGCGCCGATGGTGACCCAGTCGCTGACCCGACGCATGAAATCGCGGGTGCCCTGGAACACGAAGCGCTGCAGGCCACTGCTGTTGGGCACGACCTTGGGCCAGCCTTCGACCACCGGGCCGTCTGGAACCTGGTAGTAATCGACCACCACGGCGCCGCGCTGCTGCCACTGTTCGTTGCCCGCTGTGGGCACTGCGACGAAGTAGCCCGGACCGATGAGCGCACGGGTGCTGCCCTCGTTGAAGCCGAAAAGCCGCGCCGAGCCGTCGTCTGGGCGGCAAAAGCGCTTCTCGAACCGCCGCATGGCGCCTGGCAGCGGCAGGGTGTTCATGCCGAACTGGATGACCTCGGTGCGCGGCGCGACGCTGGCGGGCACCAAGTCCTCCAACCGCACCTGGTCGGCCGATGCCAGGTTGAAGAGCACCCGCTGCGCCGTGCGACCCAGTGCGCGACATTGCTCCAAGCGGGTCGCGTGATCCAACGCGTCGAGGTGGGCGGCCACCTCAGTCAGCGGCGAATTGCGATCCAGAAGGGTAGCGACGGCGGTGCGGTTGTCCACGTGGGTCCTCCGAGACGGACGGGCGGGCGGCGAATTTCGACGGAAAATGCGGCGCGGGTCAAATTCCCAGCCTTGCGCACACCCCGACAACGTGCGACAAATCCGCGCCCGCGGCGGCCCCCGCCGGCTCGAAGCCAGCGCCGATGAACGACCACCAAACCTCACAACTCCTGCGCGCCGGGGCGGCCGCCGCCGCATCGATTGCTCTGGCACTTGCGGCGGCTGCATGCGACAAACCGGCGCGCCCGCTGCCCCACGGCCCGGGGGCGACGGCGGACAAGCTCGCCGCAAAGGTCGAAGACCTGCCCAAGGTGGCGGAATCGGCGAAAAACTCGACGCTCACCGCCGAGCAGCGAGCGATCGTGGTGGCGCGGGTGGGCGACCGACCGATCACGCTCGGCGACCTGGAAGCCCGGTTGCAGGCGGAACCGAACGCCGTGCGCAGCCAGTTCGCGAGCGTACAGAAGCGCAAGGAATACCTCGCGAAACTCGTACAGTTCGAGGTGCTGGTGGCCGAAGCGCTGCGCCAGGGGATCGACAAGGATCCTGAGGTGCTGGAAACCACCCGCCAGGCCATGGTGCGCAAGTACTTGATGGAAGAAGGTAAAGATGAGGTGGACCCCGCCGCGGTCCCCGCCGCCGACGTCAAGGCGTACTACGACGCCAACCCGGGCGTTTTCCACAAGCCGGAAACCGTCGAGCTGAGCCACATGTTGTTCGCAGACAAGGCCCAGGCAGACAAGGTCAAGGTCGAGTTGGAGAAAGGCGCGGAGGGCAACACGCCAAAGCTCGTCGCCCTGTGGAACGACTACGTTGTGCGGCTGTCGGAAGACAAGGCCACTGCGCCCTACCTGGGCGCGCTCGGCAGCGTGTCCAGGCAGCCGCCCCCGGGCGCGACATCGGCCGAACTCGAGCGTCGGGCACAGATCCCTCAGGCGCTGATGGACGCCGCGTTTGCCGTCGAACCGTTCGTGGTCGGCCCTGTCGTGCAGAGCGAGCGCGGATTCCACGTGTGGATGACGACCTCACGATCGCCGGCGGTCGAAAAAAGCCTGGAGCAGGCCGAAGAGTCGATCCGCGCCCGCATCGCCAAGCGCGAGCGAGACCTCAAGCGCCAGAAGCTCATCGACGACCTCAAGGCCAAAGCCAAGGTGACCATCGATGACGACGCGGTGCGCTTGATCGTCCAACCCAAGGTCGAGGCGCCGCCACCCAAGAAGCCGAGTGGCAACGACGCTGCGACGCCGCCAGCCGCTGCGACCTCGCCGGTGTCCCCATGATCGCTCCGCGCCGTCTGCTCGTGATGATCGCGATCGCCGTGCACGTGGCCGCGGGGGCGGCGGCCGACGAACCACGCCGAGCGAAACTGCCAGCGAAATTCGAAGAAGTCGAAGGCGTTGCCGCCCTGGTGGGCGACTCGGTCATCACCCTCGGCGAACTGCGCCGCGCCATGGGCAGCCAAGTCAGCTCGCAGCAAGCCGTGCCCACCGACATCGAGAAGCCGCGCAGCGAGGCTGAGTTGCGCTTGCAGGTGCTGCAGTCGCTTGTCGACGGCACGCTGGTGCTGCGCGCGGCCAAGGAACTTGGCGTCACGGCCGAAGACCGCGAGGTCGATCAGCAGATCACCGACGTCAAGAAGCGCAACAGTTGGGACGACGACGACCTCGACCGCGCCGTGCGGCAATTGGGCTTTGCGGGAGCCGCCGCGTACCGCCAGCACGTGCGCCAGGAACTGGTTCGCTTGCACATGCTCAAGATCAAGCTCGGGTCACGGCTGCGCATCGGCGAAGAAGAGGTGCAGAAGGTCCTCGAACTGGAGCACTGCAACGGCACCTGCGAAGAGGAGGTGCGCGCCCGCCACATCATGGTCGGCGTGCGGCCCGATGACAGTCCGCGGGCAGTCAACGCCAAGCGCGAGAAGGCTTGGAAGGTGCATGACTTGCTGGTCGCCGGCACCCGACCGTTCGAGGCGCTGGCCGAGGAGTTCAATGACGACCGCGGCGCGCCCGACGGCGACCTCGGCTGGCAGCGGCGGTGGACGCTGGAACCCAGTCTGGCCGCCAAGCTGTGGTCGCTCAAGAAGAATGACATCTCGGCCGTGGTGCAGACGCCGTATGGCTTTCACGTGTTACAGGTGCTCGACCGCCGCAAGTCGGCGGCCAAGGACAAAGAACTGTTGGTCAGCCTCGTGCGCAATCGACTGCAGGAGGACCAACTGGTCAAGCTCTACAAGGCGTGGATCGAGGAGATGCGGCGATCGACCCACATCGACGTCCGGATTCCGTAGCGGCAGTCAGGGACTGGAAAATAATAAGTCGATCACGCTCACATCAGGACGGAGCCGCGAGTCGGACCTTTGGTCCGCGAGCTGGCGACCCACGGAGCAAGCAAACGGGCCCGAGAAATGATTGAGTAAATCATTTCCTGGCCCTCACGACATCGCCAAACCGACGGTCAGCACGAACGAACCCGTGTTCCACAGCGCGTGCAGGACAACCGAGGCCCACAGGTTGCCCACCCACACGTAGGCCAGTGCAAACCCAACGCCGAGGACGGTCAGCGGCAGCATCTGATCGACCGACAGGTGCATGGCGGCGAAAAGCAGGCTCGACACGACCACGGCGGGCCACAGGCCGAATCTCTGGCGAAAATACCGCAACAACAGACCGCGAAAGACCAGTTCCTCAGCGAGCGGCGCGAGCAAGATGGCGGCCGCACCGAGCGCGGCCAATGTCACCGGGTCGGGGTGGCGCGATGCGATCTCCTGGATGGGATGCACGGAGTCCGGGTCGCCGACCAACAGCGCGTTGACCGCCGACGCCAGCGCAACCACGGGCAGCAGCACGGTCCACACACGCAGCGCCGCGGTCGAGGCGCGCCAGAACGGCGCCGTAGGATCACCGCCCAGACGGGCCGCATGCACGATCGGCAGCCTCGTAGGAGACAGCAGCGTCACCGCCATCTGCGCCGCGACGACGCCGACCATGCCGCTGAGCAACGTTGCGAATCCAGTAGGGCCATTGCCGACGATCACGGCGATGGCGATGCCCGCCGCGCCCTGGCCACCGAGCCATACCGCCAAGCCCAGCGCCGGTGTCAGCAGGTCGCGGCCGTAGGGATTGTCGTCGGGCAGGCCTGGGTAGCGATCGCGCAACCACTGCCAGGCCGGCGCGCCGCGCTGCTTTGCCAGCAGCGCCCGAACCAGCGATGCCACGAGCATCCCCAAGCCAAAGAGCGACGCAAAGCCGACGACGTGCAGCGCGGTGAAAAGCGCCGCCACAACCGATCGATCGGCGTCCTGCAGTTGGCCATTGAGCTTGCGCACGGCCGCGCGCGCCGCCTGCCGCGCCTCGTTTCGCGTGGCGCTCGCCTCGTTGGGAAGTTCTGACGGCACCTCCATGGCCCGCAAAGCGATCTGCAACCGCACACGGTCACGCGTCCACGGGCTCCATCCTTGGCCGAAGCTCGGCTTGTCGGCAGCCACGCGTGCCTGCGCCGCGCCTGGAATCTGCCCGATCCGCGCCCCGAGGACCGCGGTGTGCTCGGCGGGAAGGCCGGCGAGGGCCACAGCAAGATCTGCGCCGAAATCATGCCGGATGCGCGCGGTGAACGCGGCTGCCTGGGCATGCTGCTCGGTGGCGATGCAGTGCGCCACGATGGCAGCCTGACCGCGCAGGGCGACATCATCCGGCGAAAACCCGGAGGCGCGCGTGAAAAGCAACGTGAGCGACTCGCTGCGCAGCGCCTCGATCGGGCTTGCGACCGGTGACGCTGCCTTGGGCTTGCCCGCCTCGCGCGCGCTGTCCGACGTCGGCATGCGCTGACCGACCCGCCACATGGCGTTGTGCGTGCGCAACTCCAAACCGAGCGGCGCCATGGGGTCGGCAGGTCGGCGGGCAGTCAGCCAGGCACCCGCGAGCGCAGATCCGATGATGGTCAGCGACAGCGCCCACAGCATGGCGCGCGCGACCGGACTCGGCCGGCGCTGCCAAGGGGGGGCCGGACCCGTCGGGTCCTCAGGAGGGCTGGCAGTCACGTGATCACCGCGGCGGGGCGCGGAGCAGTGCAGCGCGTGCGAACGTCCACGCAGACCTACGGCAAGACGCGGTCGCGCTCGAGCGTGCGCAACGCGGCTTGGCAGGTTTCGCTCCCCACGCGCCGGGTGCGTTCACGCCAACGTTCGCACAGTTCGTCGGCATTCTTCTCGCGGTACAACTCGGCGCGTTCGCACAGCTGGTCGGCGAGTTTGCTGCACGACCGATCGCACGCGGCGCCGCACACGGCAAACGCAAGCAACACAGCGCACAGGCAGTTGCGACACAGCGTGGACACGACGGCGTACCGGGGCGCCAGGGCCGGCGCAGGGCGATGGTAGGCCGATTCTGCGGCGATTGCCATGGGCATTATCCATCCGCGCCGTCGCCCCTGGCCCGCGCCTCGGCCTGGGCGGCCGCCAGCATCGCATCGAATGCGGCCGCGCTGGCCACAACGCAGCCTCGGTAGTGCGGCACCGCTTGGTTGTAGCGCAGAGGCCGTCCTGCGAGGTCGCAGCAGCGGCCCCCCGCCTCGGCGACCAGCAGGGCCCCGGCGGCCGCGTCCCACTCGCTGCGCGGCCCCAAGGTGGCGTGGCCATCCGCTTTGCCGGCAGCGACCATGGCCATCTTCCAAGCGAGGCCGCCCATGGGCCGCACCGTGCCGGACGCCCACCGCTCGCGCCACAGGCCTTGTGCGGCATCGGTACGCGAGGCGAGAAAGGTCGCTTCGGTCGGGTTCCAGCGCGGTCGCACCCGCATGGGATGGTCCCGCTGATCGAATGCACCGCCGCCGGCCTCGGCCCGGAACACGTCGCCGGTGCTCGGGTTGGCGACCACAGCCAGTCGCGGCCCGAAGGCGCATTCGACCAAGGCGATCGACACGCAGTATTCGGGTTCGCCGGCCAGCAGCGAGCGGGTGCCGTCGATCGGGTCCACGATCCACAACCAGTGTGCGCCCAGGCGCTCGGGTCGGTCCTTGGTCTCCTCGCTCAGCCATGCCGCGCTGGCGAACAACGGCCGCAGGTGGGCGTGCAGGTAGGCGTCCACGGCTTCGTCGACGACCGTGACGGGCGAATCGTCGTCCTTCTGGCGGCGCTGCAAGGGCGAGCGCACCAGGCACCGGGTCAATTCGCACGCGCCTTGGGCGACCGCGACCACCGCCTCCAGCGTCGGCGGGGCCGGCGATTCATGCGGCATGAGGCTCCGGGGGCGACTGCACGCGGTGGGCGACGACGTACGCCACGAGCCCCGCGGCAAGGATCCGCGCCGCCTCGGGCGGATCGCCACACCAGCGCGCCATGCGCCGGCCGAGGTCCTGCGCAACCGCCAACAGCCGGTCTCCGGCCACGTAGTACAGTTGGGTGCGGCGCACGGTCAGGTCCACGAGGTCAAGCGCCATCTCTTCGCGCACCAGCCAGGCCAACTCGCCCCAGCGATAGGGCAGATCGGGCAGCACGCAGTCGCCGCCCTCGGGTTCGTCGGCGCACGCGGCCAGCACGCTCTCGGCGTCCGACCCATAGCGGCGCGCAAAGTGTTCGGCGCTGGCAGCGTCCAACCCGTGGTTGGCTTGCAAGGCGGCGGTCAGTACCTCGATGGACCGGTTCGGCGTCGGCAAGCGGTCGGCCCCGGGCAGCGGCAACTCGGCAGTCGCGCAGGGCGTGACGGCGTGGGCGGTCGCGCCGGGGAGCAAGGGCAGCGCCGCGTCCACGGCCTGTTGCGCCATCACCCGGTAGGTCGTGAGTTTGCCGCCAGCGACTGCGACCAAGCCGCGCGGGTCGACGGTGATGACGTGCTCGCGCGACGTTTTGTAGCTCGACGCTCCGGCCTGTGCGACCAACGGCCGGATGCCGGCCCAGGTGCTGACCACGTCGGCCACCTGCAGCGGTCCGCCCACCGCGTGCAGGCAGCCATTGGCGGTCTGGACCAGGTACTCGGCGTCGGCCCAGGTGCACACCGGTTCGTCCAGCGCGCCGTCGTAGGTCGTGTCGGTGGTTCCCAGCACGGTCGCGTGCGACCACGGCAGCGCGAACACCACGCGGCCGTCGAGGTGCGAGGTCATGGTCACGGCGTGGTTCAGTGGCAATCGACTGCGAGGCACCACGACATGCACGCCTTTGCTGGGCGTGAGCGGTGGAGCCGCGGCCGGGGCATCTGTGGTGTCCGGCAGCGCACTGCGCCAAAGGGCCATCCACTCGTCAGACCACGGGCCAACCGCGGCCACGATGCACAGGGCTCGGACGTCGAAGGTCGCACTGCCACGCAGGTCGCGCACGCGGGCGCCCACGCAGCGGCCATCCTGCACGATCGGCGCCACCACCTCGACGCGCGAGAGCGGCACGGCCCCGGCCTCGTGGGCGCCGCGCACATTGGCAAGGACCAGACGGGCGTCGTCGGTCGTGGCGTCAAAGTAGCGCGCACCGCCTTGCAACCCCTTGCCGTGGAGCAGCGGCTCCATGCGCATCAGCGGCTTCTTGCGCAGCGCACGGTGGCGCATCACGCCGGCAAACGAAGCCAGCGCGTCATACAGCGTCAGGCCCACGTCGAGCAGGAACACGCCATGCTTGCTGCTCTCGTTGACCGGCAGCACGAAGCTCTGCGGCCGCGCCAGGTGGGGTGCGATCCGCAACAGCCGTTGCCGCTCGCGGACGGCCTCGAACACCAACCCCACGTCGCCCATCTCCAGGTAGCGCAGTCCGCCGTGGATGAGCTTGGTGGATCGCGACGAAGTGCCGACCGCGAAATCGCCGCGCTCGACCAGAGCCACCCGCAGGCCGCGCAGCGCTGCGTCGCGCGCGATGCCCGCACCGGTGATGCCGCCCCCGACGACCAGCAGGTCGAACGGCGTGGCGGCCAGCTTGCGCAGCAGGTCTTCGCGTTGGTGGATGGAAAACGCCATGGACGCGCGCACACTCGCCCGAGCCACTGCACTCAGGGGCGCGTAGTGTACGAGAGCGACAGGCTACCGCAACCGGTCACGGTCGGCGCAGGAGTTCGTCCAGCGCGTTCTCCATCTGCACGCGATCGACGATGTCGCGCAGGTAGTCGAGCCGTTCGGTCTCGATGACCAGGGTCGGACCGAGATCGTAGGCGCCGATCCAGTCCTCGTAGGCCGTCTGCAGGTCCTTGAGGTACGACGGATCCATCGCCTGCTCTTCGGGGCGACCGCGCCGACGGATGCGCCGCTGCAGGCCCTTGACGCTGCACCGCAAGTAGATCAGCAGATCCGGCCGGGGCAGCGTATCGCGGATGGCCCGGTACATGCAGTCGTAGGTCTGGTAGTCGCGCACGCTCAACGTGCCGCGGGTGTGCAGCGTGCGGGCGAAAATCTCCGCGTCCTCGTAGATCGTGCGGTCCTGGACGTACACCTTGTGCGGGTGGGCGTCGAGCAGACGAGCCAGATCCAGATGGGACCTGAACTTGGCGGAAAGAAAGTACATCTGACTGTGGAACGCATACCGCTGCATGTCCGCGTAGAAATCACTCAGATAGGGGTTGGCGTCGTTGGGCTCGTAGAACGGCTGGATGCCGAAACGCGACGCCAGGAACGCGGTCAGCGTCGACTTGCCAGCGCCGATATTGCCGGCGACGGCGACGAAGCGCGCCTGCCGCGGGTGCTTGCCGTCCTCGGGACGCACCGCCGCGTGCCGATCCGTGATCTCGATCGCCTTGCCCGCATCCGCTGGCCCACGCCGCACGCGGGCGACCGCGGGACCCCGCGCCGCTGTCGGTGCCGCCGAGGGCCTGATCGCCGCGACCGGGCGGGCCGGCGTGGCGGACAGTGCGGGCGCGGCGCACAACTCGTGAACGTCGAAGAGTTCCCTACCGTGCTGCCAGTCCATCGCGGCCTCCCGGGCGTGGGCCGACGGTAGCGCAGAACCGGCGCGGCGTCGATGCGGGCGTGGCGCGGCGAGACTGGTGGCTCGCCCGGGTTGCGTTCGGCGCGGACGGTGTGCCCGCGCGTCGAGTTCCCGAGCGAACCGATGCGATTTCAACGATCTGAACAATGGGGGGTGCGTTCCGGCCCCTAGGAAGGCCGCGGCTGCGGCCTGCCAGAGACCGAAACTGGCTGAATTTACTTCATGCAGTTGTTGGTCGCTGCCCCGATCGCAACCAGCACGGAGTCTGTCGGAGGATCGTCCGACAGGCTCCTAGGGACCGTTCGCAAAGAAAATCGAGTAGTTGGAACACGAAGCCGCAGCCCCTGCCGCCCTGTAGACGCGCACGTAGAACGTGGCCGAGTTGTCCTTGCATACGTTCATCCCCGGCGCGCCGGGGCTGGTCGTGCACTTGCACTCGCCGCCCTTCTCGGGCGAGGGCGATTTCTGGGTGTCGCCAGCGGGGTTGTTGGGCATCACGCCGGGCCCGACCGGCTTGTTGCCGTAGTAGTTGGTGAACCAGGTGTGGTCCGTCTCGGCGGCGCACAGTTGCTCGCTCGGGCCGCAGCCGCCGCGGAACACGTCGAAGACGAAATTGCCGTCCGGGTTGCTGGTGAACTTGATGCGCACGTTGAACTGGTCGCAGCCGCCTACGCCATCGGCGTTGTCCTGGGCGGTGAACTTGTACCAGTCGCCGCCCTCGCCCGGCATGATGTTGCCCGACTGGGTGCTCTGGCCGCCGGCATCGCTCAAGACGCCCACGCTTTCGGCGGCGGCGCACGACCCGCCCTTGAGGCCGTAGTCGGCGTCAGCCGGGCACTCGCAGCCCGTGGCGAACTGGCCGTCGACGTCGAACCACTTGGCGTTGCACGACACCCCGCACTTGCCTCCGCTGCACACCGGCGCGCCATTGAACGCGCTGCCGCACATGGCCTGGGCGTTGCCGTTGTCGGTCTGGTTGTCGCAGTTGTCATCCTTGCCGTTGCACTGTTCGGGCTTGGACGGGTTGATGTTGCCGTCGCCGTCGTTGCAGTCGCCGCCCTGGGTGGTCTTGAAGGTGGCGTCGGGCTGGCACAGGGTCTTGCCTGCGCCGGCGCCGTAGCCGTCGTTGTCTGCGTCGGCGTAGTACAGCTTGGCCTGGGGCGAGTCGTTGTCGGTGGCGCCATTGCAGTTGTCGTCGATGCCGTTGCAGACCTCGGTGGCTTTCGGGTTGACGTTGGCATTGCCGTCGTTGCAGTCGCCGGCCTGCTGGCTGCTGTACGCGCCGTTGGCATTGCACAAGCACTGCGACTGGCTGGCCAAACCGTAGCCGTCCTTGTCGGCGTCCAGAAAGAACGCCTTGCAGCCCGCTGCGCCGGGATCGTCGAGCACGCCGTTGCAGTTGGTGTCGACGCCATCGCAAATCTCCTTGGCGCTCGGGTGCGTCGTCGGGTCGAGGTCGTTGCAGTCGCCGCCTTGCGGCGTGGTGTAGGGGGCCTGCGCGGCACACAAGCACTTGGACAGTTGCTTGCCGTCGCCATAGCCGTCCTTGTCGCTGTCGACGAAAAGCGCGGTGCAACCCTGCGCGCCGGCCTCGTCGGTCTGGTTGTCGCAGTTGTCGTCCACGGTGTTGCAGATTTCGAGGGCACCCGGATACACGGTCGGGTTCTTGTCGTTGCAGTCGCCGCCCTTGGTGGCACTGTATGGCACGCTTGGCTTGCAGGTGCACTTGGCCTTGCCGGTGATGCCAAAGCCGTCGCCGTCTTCGTCGTAGAGGTAGTCCGTGCACAGACTGCCCCCCTCCTCGTCGATGGCGCCGTCGCAGTCGTCGTCCTCGCCGTTGCACTTCTCGATGGCCTTGGGGTTGACCTCGGCCTTCTTGTCGTTGCAGTCGTCGCCTTTGAGCGCAGTGTAGGGCGCCGCCTTCTGGCAAAGGCATGCCTTCTGGCTCAGGTCGCCGGCGCCGTCGCCGTCGAGGTCGGCGTAGTACACCGTGCACCCGGCCGCGTTGACCTCGTCGATGACACCGTTGCAGTTGTTGTCGAGGCCGTCGCACTGCTCCTTGCCCTTGGGGTTGACCTCGGCCTTGCTGTCGTTGCAGTCGCCGGCAACCAGGACCGAGTGCACGCCGTCGGGCTTGCACTTGCACGCCGACTCGCCGGGGTCGCCAAAGCCGTCATTGTCCACGTCTGCGTACAGAACGTTGCAGCCCAGGGCGCCAATCTCGTCGACCTTGCCGTTGCAGTTGTCGTCGATGCCGTTGCACTGCTCTGCAGCGGCCGGGTTCGCCTTGGGGTCGAGGTCGTCACAGTCGCCGGCCTTCTTGACGGTCAGCTGCACGGTAGGCGCACACAGGCACTTGCCGGCTCCGCTGCCATAGCCGTCGCTGTCCTTGTCGCCGTAGAACGTCTCGCACTTCTGGGCGTCCGGTTCGTCCATGGCGCCCGAGCAATTGTCGTCCTTGCCGTTGTTGCACACTTCGGCGACGGCTGGGTTGACGTTGGGATCGCCGTCGGCGCAGTCGCCGAATTTGGTCGCCGTGTAGCTGCCGGTGGCGCCGCACAGGCACTTGGGCTCGCCGGTTCCCCAGCCGTCCTTGTCGGCGTCGAGGAAGAACGGCTGGCAGCCCACCGACCCCTCTTCAGCGTCGGTCTGGCCGTTGCAGTTGTCATCGGCGCCGTTGCTGCACACCTCGTTGGTGCCCGGGTTGACCTCGACCTTGTTGTCGTCACAGTCCTTGCCGCCCTTTGGGCACACCTTGGGCTTGCCGATGACGGTCTGGTCGGCGTCGCAGTAGCCGTCCTTGTCCGAATCGCAGCCGAAGTCGGTCTTGCCGTCGCAGTTGTCGTCGATGTCGTTGCACACCTCCAATGTGCCGGGCTTGATGGCCTTGTCGTTGTCGTTGCAGTCGGTCGGGCTGGCGGCGGTGTACGGTGGCGTGGCGACGCACAGGCACTGGCTCTTGCCGCCGTTGGGCGGGGTGGCGCCGTAGCCATCGCCGTCGCCATCGCTCCACAGGGTCAGGCAACCGCTGGCGCCGACCTCGTCGGTCTGGCCGTCGCAGTCGTCGTCAGCGAGGTTGCAGGTCTCTACCTGCGGCGTCTTGGCGCTGCACGGCGTGAGCCCGGTGTCGTTGCATTTGCGCGTGCCCGTGCACTTGCCAAAGGCGTTGCTGACGCTGCACACCGTGCTCATGCCCTCGGCGATGGCCTTGGCGCTGCACGAGCACTGGCCCGCTGTTCGGACGCACTGCTTGCTGGCGCCCTGGACCCCTTGCGCGGCCTTGCACGCGTAGTTGGGCGGACACTCGGCATCGCTGGCGCACGCGCTGCCACAAAAGCGCCCATCTGCGCCGTAGTCGAGGCACAACCCGGCGTCGCCCACCGTCGCGCAATCCTTGTCGGCCGTACACGGCTGGCACAGCCGCAGCGACTTGGGCAGGCACGCAAACACCGGGTCCACGTCGCCGAACTGGGTGCACTGCCAGCCGCCCGGGCAGCAGTTGGTGCATTTCATCGTGCACAGCTTGCCGTCGGGACCCTCGACGCACAGGCCCGAGTCGCAATCGGCCGCGATCTTGCACGGCGCGCCTGGATCTCCGGGCTTGGGGCTGGCAGAGAAAGGGCAGCCGACGCCAACGGGGCCAGTGTCAGGCACGGTGTTCGCGTCGGGCGCGAGGGCTGTCGCGCCATCGGGCAGCACGACGGTAGCCGCGTCCGCGCCGCCGTCTTTGAGGCCGCCGGCGGTGTCCGTCAACGTCCCTGCGCCGTCAAAGAGCGACCCGCCGCCGAAACCGTTGCCAAACGGATTGGCCGTGGCGTCCGTCGCCGTTACCGAATCGGCCGGCGATTCCGTACACGCGGCGCATGCGGCGGCGACCCACGCGATCGCCACCAACCGCGTCCTGGCAGCGCGAGCTACGGTGAGTCCAGGCACGAGCTCGGAATGTCTGGTCATCAAGGTCACGCTGCGGGCGGGCGATGGCCGCCGGATCGCATCGGCGGTGGAAAGCACTACCTTAGCAGAAAGCGACGCCCGTGTTCACTGCCGGACGCCTGCGACGGCCCAGGTGGGGTAGCCGTGCAGGTCACAGCGCCGCTCGCGCAAGGTCCACGGCAGGCCGGCGTGCGGATCGGCCAGGCGCTCGACACGGTAGCCGCCATGGGCCGCCAAGGTCGCCTCGGCCAAGGCGGCGTACGGCTCGACATCGGTCTTGAGCAGCAAACGGCCGCCGGGGCGCAGCCAGTCGTGGGCGTCTGCGACGAAATCGTCGGAAAACAATCGCTTCTTGACGTGGCGCGGCTTCCACCACGGGTCGGGGAAAAAGACCAGCAGTTCGTCCAACCGTCCGCCCGCGGCCATGTCGGGCAGGATCAGACGTGCGTCTGCCAGGCACAGCCGCGCGTTCTCGAGCCCGCGCGAACGCAAAAGGCGCGCCGACTCTTCACAAAACTGCTTGCGCACCTCGAAGCCGAGGTAGGCGATCTCCGGACGCCGTGCGCAGTATGCAACTGCGAACTCGCCGAGCTGAAAACCGATCTCCACGACCAACGGCCGATCTTCGTCGCGCTGGCACCAGGCGCGCACCGCCTCGAAATCCTGTGCGCGGAACACGGGGTCCAGCACGTCGGGGTCCGCCAGCTTGGACGGCGTCCCGTGTGCCCGGCGCATCTGCAGGTCGCCGCCGATGAGCGCCCGGCTGCGGCTGCGCGGATCGGCGACCGCCTCGCCGGTCGACGGCGCAAGGTGGAACTGCTTGAAAGCCATGGCCTACAGGCGATAGAGCCGGGAGTATTTCTCGGTCACGTAGGCGCGGAAGGGCGCCGTGTCGAGTGGCCGACCGGTGGCGCGCGCAACCAACTCGTCGGTCGGGAAGCGTGACCCCATCCGATGCACGTGTTCGCGCAGCCAACCGAGCAGCGGCTGAACGTCGCCCGCGCCGAGCGTGGCCTCGACGTCGACGGCCTTGCGCGCCGCCTGCATGAACTGCGCCGCGTAGACCGCGCCCAGCGTGTACGACGGAAAGTAGCCGAACGAACCGGACGACCAGTGGACATCTTGCAGGCAACCCAGCGCGGCGTCGGGCGGCTCGATGCCGAGGTACTGCACCATCTTGGCATTCCAGGCCGCCGGCAGGTCGGCGACCGCCAGCGCGCCCGAGAACAGGTCGCGCTCGATCTCGTAGCGCAGGATGACGTGCAGCGGGTAGGTCAGCTCGTCGGCGTCGACGCGAATGAAGTTGCCCAGTTGGACGAGGTTGAGCCCGAACACGAAGTCGTCGAACGACACCGCCGCCAGGAACGCGTACGCGGCCTGCAGCCGAGGATAGTGGGGCCGCCAGAACGCGGCGCCCTGCCCCACTTGCTTTTCCCACAACAGCGACTGGCTCTCGTGGATGCCCATGGACCGCGCGCGCGATACGGGCTGGTCGCCGAGCGTCCGATCGCGGCCCTGCTCGTACAGCGCGTGGCCAGTCTCGTGGATCATGCCCGACAGCGAACCCAGGAACGCCGTCTCCTTGTAGCGCGTGGTGATGCGCACGTCATCGGTTCCGGCGCCGCCGCAGAACGGGTGGACGCTGGTGTCGAGGCGACCTCGGTCGAAGTCGAACCCCATCGCCCGCACCATCGACTCGCCGACCTCGCGCTGCCGTTCGGCGGGCACCGGCGACCGCAGCCACGACGCGTCCGGCAACCCGCCCTGGGCCATGCGCGCGCGCACCCGGGCAATCAGGGGCACCAGCGTCGCCTTGAGTTCCGCAAAGACGCCATCCAAGCGGGCCATGGTCATGCCCACCTCGAACTCGTCGATGAGCACGTCATACGCGGGCCGGCCCGGGTCGATGGCGGCAGCGCGCTGTTTCGCCAGGTCCACCATTTCGCCCAGCACCGGCTCGAACTGACCGAACGCTGCGGCCTTGCGCGCTTCGACCCACACGTCGTGGGCCTGGACCGTCAACGACGCCCAGCGCCGCACCAGCGCCTCGGGGATGCGGGCTGCCCGGGCATGGTCGCGGTGGGCCTCGCGCACGTTTGCCCGCGCGATGTCGTCCAGGTCACCGCGTTCGCCCAGGCGCTGCAGCAGGCCGCCCAGCGCGGCGCTGGATTGGTTCTGATGCAAAAGGCCGGCGAGCGTCGCCTTCTGCCTGCCGCGCGCGTGCACTGCGCCCTTGGGCATGACGATTTCCTGGTCCCATTGCAGGATGCCCAGGGTCTCCTCGATGGCGGTCAAGTCCGAAAGGCGCCGCGTCAGGTCGGCGTAGAGTTCTCCGGTTGTCACTTCCTGCTCCTTGTTGATCAGCTGTCGACGACAAGGTGGTCGCCTTCGCGGCGCACTGGCCAGCGCCGAATGCAGATCTGCGGGCTGTCGGGCGATCGCCCGGTGCGCAGGTCGAAACGCCAACCGTGCAGTGGGCACGCCAGCACCCCGTCCTGGACATCGCCGAACTCCAGCGGAAAGTACTGGTGCGGGCATTCGCCGTCGACGACCTGCCACTGGCCGCGGTCTTCGATCACCAAGAATGCGACGCCGTCCACGTCGAGGGCGCGCCGGCCCGCGTCGAGGTCTGAAACCTCGCACAGCGGAGTCGGAAACCGGGGCGCGTCGCAGTCGCGCACGTCCTCATCCGCCATGGTCAGTTTTCCGGCGCCAACGGCAGCAGATCCGCGCCTCCGCCAGCGGTCGGACACAAGCTGCGCAGCAGCCGCCACGAATAGATGCCGCCGTCGTGGCCGTCGCCCCAGGTAAAGCGGATGGCGTAGTTGCCGACCGGCACCACCGCTTTGACCTCCATCGACGGCTCGCGCTGGCGTTGGACGATGGGCAGCCCTCCGCGCGACTGCCTGACCAACGTGGTCGGCGGTCCATGGGTTCCGCGGCACGACGCGCACGGGCAGTGCTCGCGCAAGTACGCAAGAGGATAGACGCTTTCGTGGGCGTCCTTCCAAACGATGCGCACGTCGCCGCGGTCGGTCCAGCCCAGGTGGGCCGGTTCGGCACGTTCGAATTCGCTCAATTCCATGCGGGCCACAGGCCGTGGCGGGCGGCTTCTCCGCCGCGCCGGGCTGCGATGGTGGGCAATGGCCGCGGCGGCGTCAAGCGGGCGGTGCGCAAGGGGCGCGGAACGAGTTGTGGCCAAAGAACGGGTCTCCGCCCGGGGTCCCAGCGGTGAGCGCAGCGAGCGAGCCGTGACTCCATGGCACGGCGAGAGCGGGGGCGGGTGACGGTCCCTCGCGCGCTGCCGCCCGCGCCGACGGGCCAGCGCGATACCGGATCGTGGTCGGTTGAAGCGAACTGTGGCCGGCTATTCGACCGGCGTCCCCGTCTGGTGCAGAGTGGGGTAGATGTTGCTGTCGAACACGCGGCCTTCGAGGTGGGCGCCGTGCAGGATCTTCAACTCGGCTTGCTCAGGCACCTCGTAGACGTTGCTGTCGTGCGGCATGCTCGTGTGGCGCTCAGCAAGGTGGCCCAGCGTGTCTTCCTGGTGGGCATAGTGCAGGCCATCCTCGACGCGGTCCGCGCCCATTTCGATCGCGGCCTCGACCGCGACGGCTTCTTCGACGTTGGTGGCGACTTCGCCGTCGAGGTACACGACATCGCCCGCGTCGACATCGACATGAACGCCGTGGACGCCGCGCGCCTCAATGGCTGCTTCGACGGCGTGCTGCAGGGTTTCTTCTCGGTTGTGCATGGGGTCCCCCTTCTCGATTCGCGGCTGCTGCCGCGGTGGCTGCCCGGTCCGCCCCGGACACGGACAAGCTAGGTGCGGCGACGTGCAGCGGCAACCAAAGCGTGTCATCGCGGTGTCAGTGTCGGTCGTCGGCCGGACCGTTTGCGCCGACGGCCGCACCCTGGCACGCTCGCGCCACAGGGGCCGTCGCCCGCTGCGTTGCCAGTCGATGACCGAACGTGCCTTGCCCTTTGACCCCGACGCGATGCGCGTGACCCTGCAAGCGAGCGGTCAGCCGTGGTCCCATGCAGCGGCGCGCGCCGAAGTGGATTCGACGCAAACGTGGCTGCGCCAATGGCTCGCGGACGACCCGCCGCGCGATTTCGGTTGGCGGCTCGCACTTGCGCGCCACCAGACTGCGGGACGCGGGCGCAACGGTGCGCCGTGGTGGGCGGCACCGGGCACGGCGTTGCTGATGTCGATGGGCGGCCCGGTGTCGATGGCGCCTGAGCGTTGGGCGCACCTGTCGCTGGTCGCCGGTCTGGCGGTGCGCGACACCCTGCAGCGCAGGACCGATACGCCGATTTGGCTCAAGTGGCCCAACGACCTCGTGACCCTGGATGCGGGCCGACCGCGCAAGCTGGCGGGCCTGCTCGGTGAGCGCGTCGGAGGCCCTTGCGCGGATCCCTTGTGGCTGTGCGGCATAGGCGTCAACGTGACGTCGGCGCCTCCACCCCAGGGGCTTGCGATGCCGGCGACGAGCCTTGCGGAATTGGGCGCGCAAGAACTGGACATCGCCCACCTGGCCGTGGACTGCGCGATCGCCGTGCGGGCCGAAGTCGACGCATTTGTCCGGCGCGGGGGTACCCTCGACGTGGTGCGCCTCGAACGGCACCTGGCCTTCGTCGGCCGGGCCGTGTCGGTCGATTTGGGCGCGCGCGAGGGCCAGCGCTGGCTGCGCCTGGACGGCCTCGATCCGAGCGGCGAACTGCGCGGGCGCTGGCTCGCCGCCGACGGAACGGCCTTGGACTTCGCTTCCGTTTCTCCCCTTTGCATCGCAGCGGTCGCGCCCGAGGCCGTACCGCTGGCCCCCGAGGAGTCCCATGGCTGACGCCGCGCACGCGACGACCCAGAACTGGCGGTGGCTGCCCGCCATCGGCAGCAAGAAGTACTACCTTTTGCTCGGTTGCGTCGCGATCCTGCTGCTCGGCCCCTTGGGTGGCGTCACTGCGGCCTACATGAACTTCTCGCTCGGCTTCTTCGTCGGCGGCCAGGTGCTGGCGGGCATCCTCGGCTCGGCGGTGACCTACGGCTACGGATCGGACGGCAAACACGGCGCCAACTACATGCAGACGATGGCGGCGTCGGTCGCAGGCATGTCGGGCATGTGCGTGCTCATCCAGGCGATGGTGTGGCTGGGGCTGCCGGCGCCGCCCGACTGGCACCTGAGCCTTTTCTTCATGTGCATCGGCATGTTCGGATGCGGCATCGGCATGCTCTACACGCCGATCCTGGTCGATCAGATGCGCCTGACCTATCCGTCGGGTCTCGCCGTCGCCAATATTCTGCGTGCGCTCACCGACCTGCGTCTGCTCAAGCAGTCGATCAGCAAGCTCGGCACAGGCACTGCCCTTGGGTTGCTCGGCGGCGTAGCCGTTGAACATGTCAAGGGCTTTGGCGCGGTCGGCCTGTCCACCTCGACCCTGGGCGCCGGCATGATCGTCGGCGCGCGCATCACGGTGCCGGCCATCGTGGTCGCCTGCATCGGCGATGCCATGACACCGTACCTCGTCGCCATCGGCTGGCTCGACAAAGGCGCGCCGTTTCGCAAGATCTTCTTCATCCTCGCGCTAGGCACCATCATGGGAGCCGCGGCGGTCGACATCACCCTGATCCTGGTCAAGGCGGTCCGCCAGTTCAGCGCGCGCGACCGGGCGGAGGAGTCCAAAGCCAGCGACTGGAGCCACACCAATCGCACCCGGTTGGTCGCTTGGACGGTGTTCTGGGCGGCGGCGCTGTATGGCGTAGCCACCGGCTTGCTGGGGCTGCCCGGCGCGTATGTGGCGGTGGCGATGGCCCTGGCGCTGGTGTTCGTGCTCATCAACGGCATCTCGACGGGCATCTCCGACTCCAACCCCATCTCCAGCGCCTTCGTGGTCACCGTCTTCGTGCTCGCGGCGCTCGGGTTGCAGGAACCGGGCGTCGCCCTGCTGTGTGCAGCGATTCTGCTGGTCTCAACCTCGGCCGGCGTGGACATGCAGCAGGACCGCTCGACAGGTTGGCGCCTGCAGACCAACCGCACCATCCAGTTTCGCTACCAGGTGATCGGCATCGTGATGGGCGCCATCATGACGGTGGCGTTTGCGCGCGTGTTCATGGCGGCCTACCCGGTGCTCGCCATCGACACCTTCACCCACCAGGGCGTGGAAGGCGCCGAGAAGTGGCAGTCGGCGATGACGTTCAAGTTCGTCGGCGCGATCCGCGGCATCGTCCACCCCAAGCCGTTCGTGATGACCGCGCTGCAAATCGGCATTGCCATCGGCTTGGTGACCGAGGTGCTGCGCAAGGTCATCAAGGGCCACGCCGGCTACCAAGCGTGGGTCAAGCGTGGAAAACTCAACTACGGCGCCGATTTCCTCGTCGATGCCGTGCTGCTGCCGTCGCCCTACGCGTCCTCGTTCGGCGGGTTCGTCGACTTCAACACCAGCCTGTGGTTTGGCATGGGCGGCATCCTCAGCAGCTACGCCTCGACGCTGCAAGAGGAAACCGCGCGCGGCCCGGCGCAGGCGGCGGCTTCAGACGACGTGCCCGAGGACATGAGCACCAATTCTCTGCTCGGCGGCGGCCTGATTGCCGGCGATTCGCTGGCGGCCCTTGGCCTGGGCGTGTACGGGCTGTTGCGGACGGTGCTTGGCTAGGAGGCTGTCGGCGAAACGCCAGAATTGCCAGATTCTGGCCGACAGCCTCCTATCCCCTGGACTCGCCGCAGGCGGTCACACCAGCATCGATCCCACGGCCTTGCGCCCCTCGTCGGTCAGATGGAACACCTGGCCATCGTAGAACACCAGGTCGTCGCCGACGAGCTGTTCCATCAGCAGCGAAAACGCCTGGTGGCCGCGCCCGAAGCGCAACGTGCTGAACTCGTGCAGATCGCGGATGTGTTGGGCGCCTGCGTTGCGGGCCAGGTGCTTCAAGATTCCCTTGCGGGCAGTGGCGTCGTCGACTTCGGGCATGGCGGTTCCTCGATGGGAGAACTATTTGGGCTGGCAGCTTTTCGTGCTGCTGCCGCTGACGCCGTTGCACGCCTCGGTCGCGGCGCAGTCCTTCTGCTCGGTGCACACTTTGCGGCAGTAGTTCTTGCCGCCTGACGTGTTGGTGCAGATGGCGCCGGACGCGCACTCGCCCGCGCTCTTGCCGGCGGCGCCGCAGCTGTCGCCGACTTGCCCTTCGCTGGCGCACGCCCCGGTAAGGAGCGCGGCCCATAGGAGGAGGTGTCGCTTCATCGTGATGCTTGCGCCCGTCCGTTGGGCTCCGGGGCGCGACGGTAGCCGGAACCCTGGCGGCTCGGCAAGAGGCGCGCGGCGACGGCGCGCATCCACGCTTCCGCCCGCGCGCAACCTGGCCTAGACTGCCGGGCGCGATGGCGGACCCCGCACCCCACAATTTCGGCCGATACCTGCTGCGCGAGCGCGTGGGGCGGGGCGGCATGGCCGAGGTGTTTCGCGCATCGCTTCCCGGCTTCGGCGGCTTCGACAAGGTGGTCGCCATCAAGCGCATGTTCCGCGAGTTCGGGCACGATCCGGGCTTTGTGCAGATGTTGACCGACGAGGCCAAGATTGTCTCCCAGTTGGCCCACCCGAACATCGTGCAGATCCTCGACGTCGGGCGTTTGGGCGACGACTATTTCATGGCCTTCGAGTTCGTCGAGGGCGTCGACCTCTTCGCGGTCCTGCAGCGTCACCACGAGACTGAAGCGGATCTACCGATCGAGTTGGCGTGCTTCGCGGTCGCGGAACTGTGCGCGGCGCTCGACCACGCCCACAGCCGTCGCAACCCCACCGGCGAGTCCCTTGGCATCGTGCACCGCGACGTCAGCCCGCAAAACGTGCTGCTGAGCTACCTCGGCGAGGTCAAGCTGACCGACTTCGGCATCGCCAAGGCCGCCCACCGCTTCACCCAGACGCAGGCGGGGCTGGTCAAAGGCAAGGTGTACTACATGGCGCCCGAGCAGGTGCTGGGCCATGCCATCGACCACCGGGCCGACCTTTTTGCCGCGGGCATCCTGCTGTACGAGACGCTCGTCACCCAACCGCTGTACGACGAATTGGACCAGCAGAAGCTGCTCGACGTGGTGAGCCGCGCGCACTTCCGCTGGCCGACCGACAAGGTGCAGCGGGTGCCCCCTGCGTTGCGCGCCGTCGTCGACCGGGCCCTGCGACTGCGCGCCGACGAACGCTACCAGTCCGGCCGCGAGATGCGGGCTGCGATCCTGGGCGCCGTGCGCGAACTCGGGCTGGCCGCAGAGCGCGATGACCTCGGCACGTACCTGCGCGCCATGTACGGGATGCAGCCCGACCGGCCGCCGACCGTGGTGGCTGCCTCGCGCACCCATCACCACGATCGCGACGAGCGCTGGAATTCGCGCATCGACGTGCGCCCACCGCCCGTCCCCGATCCGGCCGATGGGCCAACCTACCGCGATCCGGCCCTGCCGCCGAAACTGCCGGGCGCGCGACCGCAGCCGCCCGCCCGGGCTGAGCCCATCGTGCGCCCCGCCGCGTCCACCGCCGCCACGGCA
>Ga0194120_10004569_pt1 | contig 21168 bp, 16 predicted proteins | sample TA2MahCa65mmetaG_FD_148642 | JGI IMG/M metagenome (GOLD analysis project Ga0194120, IMG submission 148642) | Freshwater microbial communities from Lake Tanganyika, Tanzania - TA2015019 Mahale Deep Cast 65m | ecosystem: Environmental > Aquatic > Freshwater > Lake | place: Tanzania: Lake... | reverse complement strand
CAAACTATTAGAAATTGTACCCGTTGTATAATTACCCATCAACACGCTTTGGTCTGTTAAGACTGCGCCAGTCGAGGCGCCATTAATACCCGACATACTCAAATAGAGATATTCAGCCTTAAATGACAAATCTGAAGTAATGGAATATTCGCTTCCTGCGCCAACCACCCAGCCTGCTTTAGTTTGAGTTAGTCGATTACTCAGCAAACCATTGGTTAATTGATAGCCATCAGAGCTAACTTGTCCGTAGGATACGCCCGCTGTCAAATAACCGAAGAGCTCGCCTCTTGTCACGCCAGCGCGTAATCGTGTAGTGCCATACCAGTCAAGCGATGAATGGCGATTAACATAAATCGCGCTAGTGGGTCGTTCCAAGGTGAGAGACTCATGCTGGCCAGTAATGCCAGTCCATTGCGCATCCGTTTCTACGCCCAAAATGAAATTTTTGGCAATTTGATAATTATACCCGACTTGACCGCCTCCTAAAAATCCTCCCGTACGGTTTGCATAAACGGCAGTCGCAGCAGTCGCAGTCGAACCAGATATCGATTGCTGGTATAAGGTTGCATATTCATTTATGACATCGCCGCCATAGCCGCCATTAACGCCTGCGTAGAAGCCAGCCCAATCCGTTGTGGGCGCTGAGGATAAAAATCCTGCGACATCGCCCCTAAGCAAAGGGTCAATATCCTCAAAATCTACCGCGCGATCCAACCCTGTTAGACGATAATTTAATCCTGCGCGTACTAAATGTGCGCCAAATCCATAAGCGCCAAATGTTCCATTTACTGGCGTTAAGGGCGCTAATATTGCGCCAGAGGCAGCGCCGCTCACACCAGACATCGATAAATACAAATACTCTGAGCGCGCAGATAGATTTTTGGTGATTGCGATATCAACGCCGCCGCCCATAACCCATCCGATCTTTGTCTGATTAAGCGCTCCCATAACAATGGAATTGGATCCCAGAAACGGCGTTCCAGCGCCTTGAAGCTGACCATAGAGCAATCCACCGGTAACGAAAGGCGATAATCTTCCCAACGAGTAACCGACACGGCCGCGAACGGTGCCAAACCAATTCAGCCCAATTCGTGAATCAACATTTGAATTCAAGCCAGAACTATTTGATAGGCTGGTTGATTGATAGGAAGCTTTTATGCCGCTCCATTGAAAATCCGCTTCACCGCCAACGATAAACCGATTAGCAAATTGATAATTATATCCAATTTGACCACCAGCAACAAAGCCGCTGGCGCGATTTTCAGTCTGTGCAAAAACACCGACGCCTTGCGATAAGGATGGAAGAAACTCGCTTCCATCAACAACGCCACCGCCAAATCCGCGGTTAAAACCAAAATACAATCCAGCCCAGCGCGGCAAAGGGCTCGCGACCTCAGGAGCTGCTTTCTGAGAGGCAAGATCAGCAGCTATCGATGGCTGCGCAACTGCGGCCATAAAAACTGCTAAAATCAACTTCTTCAATATCCCGACCCCTGTTGAAAGCTTGAGCGAAAATTACTAGCAAAATTAAGGGATCAATAGAACCAAGGCGGTGCAAAACAGTCGAGGAGTTGTATTTTCGTCACACTTAAGTTTCAGGCTCTCAGAAAAACAAAAAAGCCATGTAAAACAAAAAGTTTTAACATGTTTCAGTTATTGCTCTGCGTGAACCTTAGGCAAAAAATTCAACTTCCGCAGCAAAAAGGGCATTGTGAGTCCTTGTACGATGATTGAAAAGGCGACGACTGCGAATGTGGACGTTAGAATCATGTCACGCATTGGCAAATCGGGTGGGAGCGATAACGCAAGCGCGATAGCCAATGCTCCGCGCAATCCTCCCCACCATAAAACATGCTGCTCTCTTAAACTGATGCGACGCTTTGACCTTAAAAATAAGACGCTGAGTGGGTAAACAGCCAACGCTCGCGCAAAAAGAGAGATGAGTGTAATTCCGCCCAATAACGGCAGGCTATAATGCGTAAAGGGCGTCGATGCGACATCAACGCCGATTAATAGAAAAACAATTGAGTTTGCGATAAAGGCTGCAAATTCCCAAAAGCCATGAATGAACTCCTGTCCTTTTTTGGAAAGAAAGCTGCTACCCATTTCTTTCCCCAATCCAAAATTGCCTATCATTAACCCGGCTGAAACGGTCGCAAGAACGCCTGAAACCTGAAAATGCTCCGCAAGCAAAAAGGCTCCATAGGCGGCAATTGTTGTCAAGGCCGCCTCAATAATGTGTTCATCAGTACGAAACGAAATGAACATCGCAAATAGCCCAACAAAGACGCCGATGATAATGCCGCCAAACATTATTCTCATCATCATAAAAATTAGTTCGCTATAATTTTGATGTGCTCCGTAACCCTGCGCCCATGCCAAAGCTGCAACAAAAAGCACTGCAGCAACACCATCATTTAACAGGCTCTCACTTTCAATCAATAATCTCAATCTACCGTGGATCTTATTATCCTTAAACATCGCAATAATCGCGACAGGATCTGTTGCGGCAATTAAAGCCGCGAACACTAAGGCTGACGGCGCTGGCCATTCGAGAAAATTGATCGTCGCGAAAGCCACAACACCGGCGGAAACAAATGTCCCAACGCCCGCAAGCGCAAAGAGTGGTCCTGCATCAAGTATCAGTTCCTGCCATGACAAACTCAACGCCGCTTCAAAGAGCAGCGGCGGTAAAATCATGTCAAATAATAGATCATGCGTAAGATGCGTCCCAAAATCTGGCTTCGTAAACGCTAGTCCAATACCAGAAAGGACGAGTCCAATCGTAAAGGGCAGTCGCAATTTACGGGCGTAAATTGCAACAATCATGGCCAGGCCCAATATCGCGATAAAGCGGCCTAAGTTGTCATCCATGGATAAATTTAACCCCTTCAACTCCAAAGCCGCATAAACTCGATCACTCTCTTTAAGAGAGCTGCACAGCAAAGTTACCCCAAATCATAGACCCTGGCGGGGCAGATGCGCCAGGCGAGCGCCCTCTCCTCATGCATCTTATGCCTTGCTTAGTGGCAAGGCTTCGTCTATGCCGCATGGCTTCCTGAGTTCCTGTAGGCGGGAAGTATGGTGAATAAAAGCAAAAAACCCGTTGCGGTTATCATGGGCTCCCAGTCAGATTGGGCAACCATGCGTCACGCGACAGAAATGCTTGAAGCGCTCGATATCGGCTTTGAAGCCCTGATCGTTTCAGCGCACCGCACGCCAGAGCGTCTTGTTGATTTCTCAAAGAACGCTGAGTCGACTGGCTTCGAAGTCGTCATAGCAGGTGCTGGCGGCGCCGCGCATCTTCCTGGGATGACCGCCTCAATGACCGCCCTCCCAGTCTTGGGCGTGCCAATTGAGTCAGCCGCGCTCAAAGGCGTGGACTCGCTTCTTTCCATCGTACAAATGCCTGCGGGCATACCTGTAGGCACGCTGGCGATCGGCAAAGCCGGCGCCATTAACGCCGCCCTCCTGGCTGCAGCCATCCTGGCGCGCTCTGACGTTAATCTGGCCCGCAGACTATCTGACTATCGTCGGAAGCAAACAGAAGGCGTCGCCTTCGCTCCCCATGATGAGCCATGACGAAAATTGCGCCCGGAGCGACAATTGGCATTTTAGGCGGCGGACAACTTGCACGCATGCTTGCCCTGTCCAGCGCCCAACTGGGATTAAAAACACACATCTTCTCGCCTGTAGGCGATGACCCCGCTTTTGACGTCTGCGCGAAACAAACACGAGCAGAGTTTCTAGATGAATCTGCGCTCAATGATTTTGCAAATTCTGTAGATATTATAACTTATGAATTTGAAAATGTTCCAGCGCGCACTGCTCAAGTTCTTCAGTCTCTTCGTCCCGTTAGACCAAATCCTAAAGTTCTAGAGCTAACGCAAGATCGATTAATAGAGAAACAATTTATTCGACATCTTGAGGCGCAAACAGCAGAATTTTCCGACATAACAGATATTCATAGCTTCAAAAAAGCAGTGAGCGTTATTGGATGCCCTTCCATCCTAAAAACAAGACGCATGGGTTATGATGGTAAGGGGCAAGCAAAAGTAACGGCTCAAACTGATCTAGAAAAACTCTACGCCTCTTTCAATGGCGCTGCCTGCATTCTTGAAGGCTTTGTTAGTTTCAGCAAAGAAATTTCCGTTGTCGCAGCGCGGAGCCTTGATGGCGTATTTTCTGCTTATGATATTTGTGAAAATATACATGAAAATCATATTCTCAGCACAACTCTTGTTCCTGCGTCGATAAAGAAAGCAACCGCACAAGAAGCAATTCATATTGCGCAGAAAATAGCCGAAGCGGCAGACTATGTCGGTATATTTGCAGTAGAAATGTTTGTTGTTGGCGATCATGAAGCGCTTATTGTAAATGAGATTGCGCCGCGCGTGCATAATTCTGGGCATTGGACATTAGGCGGCGCTGTTACGTCACAATTCGAGCAACATATCCGCGCCATTGCTGGCTGGCCCTTAGGCTCAACGCAGCGTCTTGGCGGGAAAGTGTCTATGCAAAATTTAATTGGCAAAGACTGTGAGCAGTGGAATGAGCTTCTCAGCAGTGAGGGCAGCCTGCACCTCTATGGAAAGAAAGAAAGCCGCCCGGGACGTAAAATGGGGCATTTCACTAAAATTTACCTTTAAAGTAGCTGCCGAAAAATAACGCCTGACCTCAAGCCCCCACTAAAAAATCATTTAAAACAAATGGTTAAACTAGATATACCATGTTGATGTGAAAAATCCCTCAAAACTCCTTGGACCTTTGTTGCACAAATCCTGATAAATCGATAAAAAAACCCAACCAAAAGGGGATGGAGTTCCCCGAAAGCGCCAATGAGGCTGATGACTCCTACGACGCATTTATGCGGACGGAGGAGTCTTTTGGAAAAATACCCCGAAATTCATTGGCGATCAGCCACCGGCCTGGCGGAGCAAGACAAAAAAACTAACACGCGCATCGGCCTTCCAGAGACTGACGAATCGCGCGCATCTTCATTACTCCCGGCGGCGCGCGCTATTGGCCTGAAGAAAAGCGTCCTTTTCCACTGGAAACCCGGATTTATCTGGATTTTGTCTAAATTTTTTGCGCGACTCATATATAAAAAAACCAACACTCTTTGGAACTTAACGCCCATCAGAAGCGCAGAAACGTTTCTCACATTTCTCGCGCTGACAGTTGTTTCTGCACTGGCGTCTCGATGTTGGAATATTCCAGATTGGCAATACGGCACACATCAAAATTATTTGCAAAGGTCTAGAAGGCGCGTCAACTTGACCCAAAAAGTTTTGACAGCTTTCAGCTCTTTATCTTCTAAATTGAAGACTAGGACGAGCTTAGCCTATTTTCAATTTTCTGGCTTTGAGCGTTTTAGCCGCGCCTTTTTCTTTATTGCTATAATTCCATCGCTTGTTTCAGCCTGTGGACCAACCAATCAAAGTGAGCGCGCACATTTTATTGAGCCCCCAAAAATGCAGCAAACACTTGCTGCCTCAGGGTTAAAAATAAGCCACCAGGAAGCTTCATGGCCAAAGGAAGAGTGGTGGCACAATTATAGAAACCCTGAACTGAACCATCTCATTGCTAAGGCCCTTGAAGACAACCAAAATCTAAAAAAAGCCGCCGACACACTACAAGAAGCTGATGCAAGCGTTCGGGTGGCGGGGGCTAAACTTTTACCCGCCCTCCAGTCCGATTATTGGGGAAGACAATCTCGAAATCCTATCAGGGGCGTTGTCGCGTCTTATAACCCCTTACAAGGCGGCCTAGAAAAAACGGCGTTCTTCTTAACCCCCTTCGTTATGACGTGGGAGCTTGATTTTTGGGGAAAGAATCGCGCTGCGCTTGAAGCAGCAATTGGCGCAGCGACAGCCCAAGCAGCAGAATTTGAGCAAACGCGCCTTCTCCTGACAACAAGTGTAGCGCGAGCCTATGTCAGAGGGTACGCCTACTCCAAACAACTTGAAATCACCAATGAGCTTGTTTCCATAAGAAAAGAACTCCTCAATCTTGCTGAGACCCGTTTCCAGACAGGACTTGATACTGCTGATGGCATTCAGATGGCCCGTAGCGACGTTGAGAGTGCAATCAGACGTGAAGCAACGGTTCGCGCTGCATTAACAATCCAGCAAGACGCTCTCGCACGTATGGTCGGTGAAGGGCCAGATGCAACAAGGGGAGTATTTACCAAGCAAAAGGGTCTGGTTTTATCCATCCCAAAGTTACCTAAACATCTCCCAATTGAATTGCTAGCCCATCGACCTGACCTTGCAGCCGCTCTCAGCAGAGCCGAGGCTGCTGCTGAACGCATTCACCTTGCAAAGACACTCTTTCTCCCATCGATAGATCTCTCTCTGGCATCCGGAATTGAAGCATCCGTAACAACAAGCAGTATGAGTTTACTCTCAAGCCGGCTCTTCACGCCTGGAGCGAGTGGCTTTTCAGTTGTTCCGGGCTTCCATCTGCCAATTTTTCAAGCCGGTCGCTTGACTGGAACATTAGAGATTCAACGGGCGGAATATGATCAAGCTGTCAATAGCTATAACGAAACCTTACTGCAATCAGCACAGCAAGTTGCAGATACCCTGGCAAACATTAAACGCGCAAATACAGAATTCGAAGCACAAAGTCATCTCGTTCAAGCCGCCAATAATCAACTAGAACTTGCGCAAGCGAGATTACGGGATGGACTTAAAGATCGCCGTGAAATTCTACAAGAACAAATAGATCTCCTAGAAAGTAAATTTATCCAAAAAACGCTCGATGGGGACAGAATGGTCGCAAGCGTCGATCTTTATCAAGCTTTGGGAGGAGGATATTCAGACGGCCCCAACCCACTAAAACCAAGGCCGGCGCCTGAGAGCGATCCCTTGACCCCTGTTGTCGACAAAATTCAATCAATTACTGGAGGATAACCAATGCCATGCTGGCAGCTTGCACCAAACGTGACTTAAACGACTATTGTCAATGATTATCAGCCGTAAAACAATTCGAATGCGTCGTGAAATGCTGTTGAAGATTGTCTTCACTGGCGTTTGCGCAGCTTTCGTCATTGTTTTTTTTAAATGGCTTTTATTTGATCGAAATTGGATCATTACGGATAATGCCTTCGTAACGGGCAATATACTTCCAGTAAATGCCGATGCGACTGGTATGGTCGCCCGCGTCTATTTTGATGAAACACAAATGGTCAAGAAAGGAGATGTAATTGTAAGCCTAGATGGACAACGCGCTAAAGCCTCTCTTGCTCAAGCCGAAGCAGATCTTGCCCGAGCAGTAAGAGGCGTTGGCGCTCTATTTTCATACCGCCGTCAGATCTGTGAAAAACTCATCTCACGAAAAGCCATCAAAGATCGCTCGCTTCATGACTTTGCGCGCTACAAAAAAGCTGCCACCGCAGGCGCCACTTCAGATCAAATATTACAAAACACTCAAGATCAACTTGTCGCACAAGAGGCAAATATTCAAGAAGTTCGTTCTGAACTTCAAGCTGTTGATGCAAGAATTATGGGCGTTACGCGAACAAATCATCCCGATATCGAAGCTGCTAAAGCACGTTATAGTGATGCATATGTTGAGTTTTTACGCCAAAATATACGCGCCCCAGCAACAGGTTTCATCGCCAAAAGACGCATTCAGGTTGGGCAACGCGTAAGACCTGGCGATCACCTTCTCAATATTGTGCCGCTTGACCATCTATGGGTTGAAGCCAATTTGTGGGAAAATCGTATGAAATACGTTCGCCCTGGGCAGGAAGCGATCGTAAAAGTTGATCTCTATGGCTCTAGCCATCAATATCACGGTGTGGTTGAGGGTCTTGTTCCTGGTTCTGGCAGCGTATTTGCCACACTTCCTCCCGACAATGCGACGGGAAACTTCATCAGGATTGTTCAGCGTGTGCCTGTCAGAATTGCACTCAATAAAGATGAAATTGAGAAAGAACCTTTACGTCCTGGATTGTCTACGGTGACATCAATTTACGTCGGTAGTTCTAAAACCTCGCCTAACGCATCAATAGTCAAAACAACGAGCAATGAATATCAAACAGAGGTTTATGATAAAGATCTTACTGAAGCTCAAATCCAAGGAAATAAAATTATTAAGCAGAATCTTGTCGAGACATCTTCTGATGAGGACCTAAAATGTACTGCAGAGGATTAAGCCAACGGTCCCTCTTGGGACACAATCAATTACAGCCTGGCGACACAATAAAAATCATGTTGCTTGTCTTACTCGCAATCATTTTTGTCCCCGTCGCCGCTAAGGCCCAAAATACAGGCGACATCATGAATTACGTACCCAACCCAACAATTAATCCCTATGCCGGTGGAACGATCTTTCAACAAAATGGTATAAATAATCCCTATGAGTCCTACGGTAGCTCAAACACCTCTGACTCATTCAATAACCCGAGCACAACGGAAGTACCAAAGTTATTTGATGAATATGGAAATTACAGAGGACCTTAGAGTTTGTAGGAAAACTATTTTTTCCCTCTCAAGCAAACTCCATAATAACAGCATCAACAGCCAGACTATCTCCAGCCTTTGCCAATATTTTCTTGATCTTTACGTCACGTTCGGCGCGTAGAACATTTTCCATTTTCATCGCCTCAACCATGCATAAAGCCTCACCTGCTTTAACATCTTGGCCTTCCACGACATCAACCGCCTTCACAAGACCCGGCATTGGGCAGAGTAAGTTCTTGGATATGCCCGCATCTTTTTTCTTAGGCATTAAAGCAGCGAGTTCAGCCTCACGTTGCGTATAGACGCGCGCTTCTACACAAACGCCCTGATGAGACAGCTCGTAGCCATTTAGGATCGCACGCGTTTGCACATACACAGTATGACCATCGACATCTGCTTTAAGAACAGATTCACCTGGACGCCATTGAGATGAAACGCGATGCGCGCGTTGCTGATCTCCCTCGGAGAACCGCACAATCAGCGCCTCGCCCTGCTCATCTATCGACGCATCAAAACGTTGATCGCCAAGCACACAAACGCGCTCGCGAGAAAACTCAACCGGTCGGCCATTTCTGAGTTGACCAGTAATCTGTCTTTTACGTTCGTTGCCGATATGATCCATGAGCGTGGCGACAGCCGCAAGCGTAAGGGCAAGGTCGCCTTTTGGTTCCGGGGCTGAAAAACCTTCGGGATATTCCTCAGCAATAAAGCCCGTGGAGAGCTCACCAGAGCGCCAACGAGGGCTTTGCATTAAAGAGGAAAGAAACGGGATATTATGTCTTATGCCTGCTATGACAAATCGATCTAAGGCATCTGCCTGGGCCTGAATCGCCGTACTGCGTTCAGGCGCATGAGTTACAAGCTTCGCAATCATGGGATCATAGTGGATCGATATTTCCCGACCTTCCGTGACCCCTGTATCGTTCCGGACCGTAACGCCTGCTTCTTTTTTCTCGCTGGGCGGCTGATATTTTACTAATCGGCCAATTGACGGCAGGAAATTACGCGTTGGATCTTCAGCGTAAATACGACTCTCGACTGCCCAACCTTTGATTTTTACGTTTTCTTGCTTGAGTTGCAGCGGCTCTCCTGCTGCTACTCTAATCATTTGTTCAACCAGATCGATTCCTGTGATCAGCTCAGTTACAGGATGCTCAACCTGCAGTCGGGTATTCATTTCTAGGAAATAGAAGCTCTTATCCTGACCAGCAACAAATTCTACTGTGCCAGCAGAGTCATAATCGACAGCCTTTGCAAGCGCTACGGCTTGCGCGCCCATTTCTGCTCTTGTTTTTTCGTCAAGAAGAGGCGACGGAGCCTCTTCAATAACTTTTTGATTGCGTCTTTGGATAGAACATTCACGCTCATTAAGGTGAATGACATTACCGTGTTTGTCGCCTAACACCTGAATTTCAATATGACGCGGATTGACAATAAATTTTTCGACAAACACGCGATCATCGCCAAAGGAAGACGCAGCTTCGGAACGAGCGCGCGTAAACCCTTCAACAACCTCACCATCGTTGAAAGCGATGCGCATACCCTTACCGCCGCCGCCTGCTGAGGCTTTTAGCATGATCGGGTAGCCAATATCTTTTGCGATTTTAACCGCCTCTTGCGGCGACTCTATTACCCCAAGATACCCCGGAACAACATTAACATTTGCCGCTGAAGCGAATTTCTTTGACTCGATTTTATCGCCCATCGCCTCTATTGCGCGAATATTTGGGCCAATAAATGTAATTCCAGCGTCCGCAAGCGCTTGCGCAAAAGCTGCGCGCTCAGAAAGAAAGCCATAACCTGGATGAACGGCCTCTGCTCCAGATTTTTTACAAGCATCTATGATTTTATCGATCAATAAGTATGACTGAGCGGCGGGCGGCGGACCAAGGTGAATAGCTTCATCCGCCATTTCAACATGGAGCGCGTCAGCGTCAGCGTCTGAATAAACTGCTACGGTAGTAATACCCATGTGTTTAGCAGTTTTCATGATACGACAAGCGATCTCACCGCGGTTCGCAATCAAAATTTTTCGAAACATATTCGCCTCAGCTGTCTTAATTTTATTCTAAGCTTGCTTAACGCCCATCAACCAATGAAATTCTTGGTTTAATCAAATCAGCTTTTGATTTCAGCTTCATCATCTGGACGTTTTTCCTGAACACTATCGATAATTCCAAAATTTTTAGCTTCTTCTGCAGTCATAAAATGATCGCGATCAAGCGTTCTTTCGATTGTGTCATAATCTTTGCCGGTATGATGCACGTAGATATCATTCAGACGTTTTTTAATTTTTAAAATATCCTCTGCATGTCTTTGGATATCAGAAGCCTGACCCTGAAAACCACCTGAGGGCTGGTGAAGCATGACGCGCGCGTTTGGCAAAGCAAATCGCATCCCTGCCGCGCCTGCTGCAAGCAACAGGGACCCCATGGATGCGGCCTGCCCTACGCAGAGCGTGGATACTTTTGGTTTTATGAATTGCATCGTGTCGTAAATGGCCAATCCGGATGTAACGACGCCGCCAGGAGAGTTTATGTAAAGCGAAATTTCTTTTTTAGGATTTTCGGATTCAAGAAAGAGTAATTGGGCTATAATAACTGAAGCCATATGATCTTCGATTGGACCGGTTACGAAAATAATCCTTTCGCGCAAAAGCCGCGAATAAATATCAAATCCACGCTCCCCTCGAGAGGTGTTTTCAATAACTTGCGGAATAAGATACTGGCTGTAAATCTCAATCGGATCGCGCATCGCGTTATCTTCCCCGCATGTTATAAGCAGCGGCGGAACGTCGAGCGCCCGCCGCCGAATCCGTTATGGATTTGTCATATGCCCTAGATCAATCCGATGCAATCTGACGCTACGCGTCGTCGTCATCGGCGAAAAGCTCCTCGCGAGAAACTGTTTTATCGTTAATTTTAATGAGCTTTGAAATATGGTCGACGACGCGCTCCTCATAAATTGGCGCGCGAAGCTGGGCCATGGCTTGCTCATTATTACGGTAATAGTCCCAAACCTGCTTTTCCTGGCCTGGAAACATTCTTGCGCGCTCAACCAAAGCGTCCGTTAGGTCTTTATCTTCAACTGTAACATTTGCGCTTTGGCCAATTTCAGCTAGGACAAGTCCTAAACGCACGCGACGTTCTGCAATCTTTCGGTATTCAGCGCGGGTTTCTTCTTCTGTTTTACCCTCTTCGGCTACAGTTCTATTTGCGCGTCGGCTTTCTTGTTCATGCTGCGCCCAAATATTGGAAAACTCCTGTTCGACAAGCGTCTCTGGCAAGTCAAAAGCATATCGAGAGTCTAGCACATCGAGTAAAGCGCGCTTCATTTTGTCCCGCGAGGCCTTTTCGAAATCCGCCTCTAAGTTTCCGCGCACTGCTGTTTTCATCGCGTCATAGGACTCAAAGCCGTATTTCTTAGCAAGCTCTTCGCCGATTTCTACAGTTTTTGGGGATGAGATCGATTTAACGACGACGTCAAATTCGGCATCTTTGCCGGCAAGGTTTTGAGCGGAGTAATCTTTTGGAAACTGAACTTTTACGAGCCGCTCGTCTCCAGAACCAGCGCCTTCGAGCTGTTCTTCAAATCCTGGAATAAAGGATCCAGAACCCAGGACGATGTCGACATCGCCGCCGCTTCCACCTTCAAAAGGCGCACCATCAAGCTTACCTGTAAAATCAATGGTAAGCTTGTCGCCCTTTGCAGCCTTTGCGCCCTCAGTTTTGGTCTCAAATTCTTGAGACCGCTCTGCAAGCGATTGCAATGCCTTTTCAACGTCTGAATCTTCGACTTTAGCAACAGGACGTTCAATGACAATGCCGTCAAAAGAACCAACTTCAAACTTTGGCAATGTCTCAAATGTAACGGTAAAAGCTAAATCTCCTTCCGCAGCCAAAGCGCGCTCTACTTCCTCTTGCCCGCCGGGAAAATCTAATTTTGGCTCAACGGCAATTTTGAGTTGATGATCGGCGACGATTTTACGATTAGCTTCGTTGACGGCCTCCTGCAAAACATCTCCCATGATGCTCTTACCATAGAGCTTTTTAAGATGTCCGATTGGAGCCTTGCCAGGACGAAATCCTTTGATCTGAGCTTTTGATTGAACTTCAGATAATTGCGCCGCTAACTTTGCGGCCAGATCGCCAGCTGGCAACACCACACGAAATTCCTGTTTCAAACCCTGCGAAGAGGTTTGCGTTACTTGCATTTCAATCGCCTTCCACAATTCAAAGGTCGCCGGCGGTGGCGACTTTTCCTATAATTTTCCGCGATAGTGCGGTATTGGTGCGGGCGGAGGGAGTCGAACCCCCACGACTTTCGTCACCGGAACCTAAATCCGGCGCGTCTACCAGTTCCGCCACGCCCGCGGGCGAGGGATCTCTATGAAACCCCCCCTCGAAACCTTAGACCCGCTCACGCGGGCGCCGCTCTATAGCATGGCCTTTGCGCTCTGCCCTCAAAAAATTGCACTCTTTATGAGAAGATGTTCACACCAAATGAAAACAAATATTGGAGACCTTATCATCGGCCGATGCGCCTATTGAAAACGGCTGTGTCCCGCCTCACAGCTAAGCCCAAAGTCAGGAATCTTTAATCATGAGTTTAAGCCTCTCGCGGCGTCAGCTTTGTAGCGCAGTCATCGCTAGTATTCTGCCGGGCGCAGTGTGCAGCCGGGAAACCGACAAATCATCAAAGATCCTAAAGGCCTCGACTGCCGCCTTTCAAATCGAAGGGTCAATAAAAACAGACGTTTTGAGCTTTAATGGTTTATTCCCAGGTCCCCTTCTCCGCTTTAGCCAGGGGGATCAAATGGACATTAAACTTGTTAATGGCTTGAACTTGCCGCTAACACTCCATTGGCACGGTATGCGAGGCGACAACGCCATGGATGGCGTAGCGCCACTCACTCAAAATGCTGTGACGGCCACTCAAGATTTTTCCTATCGTCGAACATTATCGGAGCCAGGTCTCTTCTGCTACAGACCGAGCGTCTACGGACATACCCAGGAGCTGATGGGGCGCGGGCTCAAAGGTCTGTTGATTGTTGATGAACCAGAGCCCTTACCCTGCAATCTTGATCTTGCGATTCTGCTTGATAGCCTAATAATTGATTTAAATCATAAAATTACGGGTGATTTTGATCCGCAAATCAGCATAAGTTCCAACAGACCCCAGGATGCGCTCCTAGCCGTTAACGGAAATATCGCGCCACTCATACAGGGCGTCCCGCCAGGCGGACGCGTGAGGTTACGCCTGGCAAATTTGTCGAACGCGCAAATTATGATTGTGCGTTTTATTGGGATTAAGCCTTTCGTCATCGCGATTGATAGCCAGCCCTGCACAGCCTTTGAGCCCGTGCGAGGCAGTATTCCGATGGCTCCGGGCGCACGTTTCGAACTCATGTTTGATATGCCAACCGACCCCACATCAAAAGCCAAGGTCGCGCTCTTTGGCTCAGAAAAGGGCGATCAAGACATCATTGTCCTTGATTGTCAGGGCTCACCCGTTTCGCAGGCCAAACCTATCGCTAGCCTACCCTTAAACAAAACGCTGCCTGCGGAAATCAAGCTTGGTAACAGTAAAAAAATGGACTTGACGCTTGCTTTGAATAAAAATCTCGGCAAACCAACCTGGACCATTAATGGCAAACAAACAGAAGGCTATTCCGGAGCGCCGTTGTTTAAGGTAAAAGCCGGCGCGCCCGTAACGTTAGGATACATTAATCAAGCCCCTATTCCCGTCGCCATGCATGTGCACGGCCATGCGGTTCGTCTCCTTCATGATAAAGACGATGGCTGGGAGCCATACTGGCGTAATGGCGTTATTGTGCCGCCTTTGAAAACAAAACATGTTGCCTTTGTTGCAGATGCGCCAGGTAAATGGGCGCTTCATGATGATATTTTAGAAAACGAGGCTGCGGGCTTAGCGACTTGGTTTCTTGTTGAATGAACGCGCCTGTGTGGCTGAAGGTCGCGGGACAGATAATCCGCCTTCAGCTATGCTTATTTAGCGCGCCCCCCCTGTCGAGGGGAGAAATTAGGCTTATTTATACGGTATTGCGACTATCGCTGCCAAAAACAACGTTAAACGGTTAGAAGACCTGCTTCGTTATTTCAAACACGGCTTATTACTCACTAAGGGAGAATCAGAATGAAAATGCGCTTTCTCGTCGCCATGACAGTTGCGACAGTCGGATGGGTTGCTCAAGCCCATGCGCATGGCGACGTGGGCAGCAATCAAGGTCAATGCTTGATGAAGATTGGCCCGGACACCATGACCTTCACAGGTTATCAGCCGCTGAAATCTCGTGAACAATTTTGTGACGATATTCCTGATGCTGGTCCAACAATCATCACTCTAGACGCCCAGCAGGATGAGCTGCGGGATATGAATTTGGAAATGCGGGTCGTGAAGGATGTTGGTCAGAAAGACCCAAGTGAGAATGTCGAAGCAAATACCGAATATTACTCAGCACCAAAAAAATATAGAACTGGCACACTTACCTTTGAACATAATTTTCCAGTTCAAGGGAAATTTATTGGCGTCGTGACTGCGAAAAGCGATGATGGCAGCAAAGAATACAAAGCTGTGTTTCCATTCGCAGTTGGTCTTACTCAGACGAAGGACATAACGATCGCCGTGTTCTTTGCCGGCCTTGCCCTAGTTGGCTTCGGATTGTGGTATAAGAAGCAGTTTATCGATAAGAAGCCAACAGCTAAGGCCTAGCAGGTTCTTTAAGGCATAGCCTCTATACGACCGTCGCGAAGTGTAACGCGGCGGTCCATTTTTTCGGCAAGCTCCATGTTATGGGTTGCAATCAAAGCCGATAGTCCCGTGCTCCGGGCTAAAGTCATCAGTGTGGCAAAAACATGATCTGCGGTACGGGGATCAAGATTACCAGTCGGTTCATCCGCGAGTAAAAGATCCGGAGCGTTAGCGACTGCGCGCGCGATAGCAACGCGTTGCTGTTCGCCGCCTGAAAGTTCAAAGGGACGGTGTGTAGACCGTTCGCCAAGATTTAAATAGTCCAACAATTGCCTTGCTCGCTTTTGCGCCTCCCCACGACCCAAGCCATTGATCATTTGGGGTAGCGCAACATTTTCAAGCGCACTAAATTCCGGCAAAAGATGATGAAATTGATAAACGAAACCAATCGACGCGCGTCTCAATCGCGTGCGTTCTGCATCTGTCATTGAGGTTGTTGGCGCTGAACGGATAAGGGTTTCTCCAGAGTCGGGACGCTCCAGTAAACCAGCAATATGAAGCAACGTTGACTTACCGGTCCCCGATGGCGCAAGCAACGCAACGGTTTCACCTGAAAAAATTTTCAAATTGACATCGACAAGAATATCTAGACGCGCATCGCCCTCACGATAATGGCGTGCAATCTTCCTGAGTTCGAGAACAGCTTCATTCATTAACTTACTCATGCCTCAATGCGTCGATTGGATCGAGAGAGGCCGCCTTCCAGGCAGGATAGATTGAGGCCAAGATGGCAATGACAAGCGTCATGCCAACAATCATCGAAACCTCTCTGGCATCAACGATTGCCGGCAATCTTGACAGAAAATAAAACTCTGCTGGAAATAGATTAGCGTTTAACGCGCTATTCAAAGCCAATCGAATAGCGTCAAGATTTTTTGCAAGCAACAACCCCAGACCAAACCCAGCCAATGTGCCCACGACGCCAATTGACGCGCCGATTATCATGAAAATACGTAAGACAGCTCCCCGCGTCGCTCCAATTGTTCTTAAAATAGCGATATCTTGCGTTTTATCTTTAACTAACATTGTTAGACCTGAAATAATATTAAACGCAGCCACAATCACAATTAAAGAAAGGATAATGAAAAGTATATTTTTTTCCACCTGTAGCGTTTCAAAAAATGTTTTATTTCTTTGCCTCCAATCCGTAACAATGATTGGACGTGTTACAGCCTTATCTAATTCAATACGAAACGCATCCATTTGATCCGGATCATCGACGAATGCCTCAACTACTGTGGCTTCATTCTCCCTATTGAAAAACATTTGCGCCTCAAGGAGCGGCATATAAACGAATACATTGTCAAACTCAGACATGCCAATTGAGAAGATAGCCACGACATTATAGGCTTTAATGCGTGGAGCGACGCCAAAGGGCGTCTGCGCGCCCTTAGCGATTAACAGGCTCACCTTGTCTCCAACGCTAACACCTAGCGTTTCAGCCAAACGCTGACCAATCGCGACGCCTTCGGCTTTGTCAAAACCCTCTAATCCACCACTTTTGATGTTTCCGGAAATTCCGGGCAGGCGCAAAAGATCTTTCTCTCGGACGCCACGGGCGAGAACGCCGGATTGACCAAATTGGGTTGAAATACCTGCAGCGCCTTCAACCATTGGAATAGCAAGTTTTACGCCCGGCACTGTTGCGGTTTTCTGCGCAACATCATCCCAGTCTGTGAAGGATGTCTCAACGGCCTGTAAAAAAGCATGGCCATTAATACCCATGATTTTATCCATTAACTCACGATGAAATCCATTCATCACTGAGGTAACAACGATCAAGGTAGCAACGCCCAGCATAATCCCTAAAAAAGAAAAACCAGCAATCACCGAAACAAAGCCATCAGCCCGGCGCGCACGAAGATAGCGTAGCGCTACCAACCACTCAAATAAAGAAAATGCTCCAGCTCTTGACGCTAAGCGCGGAGAGGGGATTACCTCCGCATTCATGCAGCAGCCTGTCGCAATGCGGCAACAATCCGTTTTGTGGCCTCTTCGGGAGCAAGGAATTCACGCTCGCCAGTTTGTCGCCTTTTTACTTCCACACGTCCCTCCGCCAGTCCTTTCGGGCCTACAAGGATTTGCCAAGGTAGACCAATCAAATCAAGCGTGGCGAATTTTGCGCCAGGCCGCTCATCACGGTCATCATATAAAACCTCTAAACCAGCGTTTTCCAATTGCTGCACAAGCTCTTCACAAACTTTGTCTGTTGATGCGTCGTCAACCTTAAGATTAGCGATCCCAACTTGAAATGGGGCAATCGTGTCTGGCCAAATAATGCCAGCCTCATCATGGCTAGCTTCAATAATTGCCGCAACAAGACGGGAAGGACCAATTCCATAAGAGCCCATCTGCACGGTAATTTCTTTACCATCAGAGCCGCTAACTACAGCTTTCATTGGCTCGGAGTATTTTGTCCCAAAAAAGAAGATATGACCAACTTCAATTCCCCGCGCGGAGACACGCGATTCTTCAGGAACCAGGTTGAAAGCCTGCGGATCATGCATTTCGCTAGTCGCTGCATAAAGGCCTGTCCATTTTTCAACGATCGACTTTAAAGCCTGTTCATCTGCAAATTTAATGTTCTGTGGCGGGGGCTTAAAGGTAAGAAAATCTTTGTGACAAAAAACCTCGCTCTCGCCCGTATCCGCAAGAATAATAAATTCATGGCTTAAATTACCCCCAATAGGACCAGACTCAGCCGCCATGGGGATTGCCGTTAATCCCATTCGAGCAAATGTTCTCAGATAGGCGACAAACATTTTATTATAAGAATGCTGACCTGCCTCTGGCGTTATGTCAAAAGAATAAGCATCTTTCATCAAAAATTCACGTGAGCGCATAACACCAAATCTAGGACGCACCTCATCTCGGAATTTCCACTGAATGTGATAGAGATTTAAGGGTAGATCTTTATAGGATCGTACATAGGCTCTAAAAATTTCCGTAATCATTTCTTCATTTGTTGGACCGTAGAGCATCTCCCGCTCATGACGATCGCAAATACGCAGCATTTCTTTTCCATAAGCATCATAGCGTCCAGACTCACGCCACAAATCGGCAGATTGAATAGTCGGCATGAGACATTCGATAGCGCCAGCGCGATTCTGTTCTTCGCGAATAATAGCCGTAATCTTATTTAAAACTTTTAGGCCCAATGGCAACCAAGCATAAATTCCAGCAGATTCTTGTCGAATGAGACCCGCGCGCAACATCAGTCTATGCGAAACAATTTCTGCCTCTTTTGGCGTTTCACGAAGAATGGGTACAAAATATTGAGATAGACGCATCAGTTTTTCCACTTAGTCGAATCACATCTTAAGGAAGTATAGGTCTCCCGATATCATAGGGCAGAGAAACGAGACCTCAAAGCCTTAAGCCGCGATCTAGAAAAGCAAAATCTGAGAAAATTCCGAAATCTACAACATCTCTAAGGCGCTAATTCAAAGAAGCTCACAAAAAAGGAAGAAGCTATGGCAGATGAGCGCGTCTCTATGGAGATAATAAAGGAAAACTCCGCCCGCAACCGCTACGAAATAGAGCTTGATGGATATTTGGCTTATTTAGAATATCGTCTAGCTGATGGCTGCATGGATATTTTTCATACCTACGCGCCTATAGAACTCTCCGGACGGGGTGTCGGATCTCGTCTTGTAGACTTTGCCTTAAACAAGGCCCGTGAACGCAAGAAAAAAGTTATACCAACCTGCTCATTTGTTGAAGCTTATATCAAAGCTCATCCAGAATTCTCAGATCTTATTAGATGAATTAGATTAAACACTGTCAATCTGGGCTGCGACCTCAAGCCATTGTTCTTCCGCAGCTGAAAGCGCCTGAATGAGATCAGACCTCTGACTAGAGAGCTTTGATGCTTCTTGAGGATTACGAGAGTAAGCTTCAGGCTCTGAAAGAGCTGCATCAATTCGAGATAAGAGGTTATTAAACTTTTCAATTTTTGTTTCTAACTCTGATAATTTACGACGAAGTAAATTCAGATCCTGTTTTTTTACTGCATGCAAGTCAGGCTTTACCGACTCACTGCTGTTTTGACGCGTCTTTTCCTCTCGCGTGGCTGCTAAGATATAACGTGAGTAATCATTCATGTCTCCGTCAAATGTTTTCACTGACCCCTGATCAACGATCCAAAGCTTATCCGCACAAGCCTCTAACAAATAACGATCATGTGAAACCAAGATCACAGCACCGCTGTAAATATTTATTGCTTCTATCAGAGCAGCCCGGCTATCAATATCAAGATGATTTGTAGGCTCATCAAGAATAATCAAGTGTGGCCCATGAAAACTAGATACGCCAAGCAGTAACCGGGCTTTCTCGCCACCAGAAAGATTCTCCACTTTTGTTTCCGCTTTGGCTCCAGGAAAACCAGCCTGAGCGGCTCTAGATCTAATACGCGCCTCTGACGCATCCGGCATGAGTTCTGAAAACAACTTATATGCCGTATCGTTGCTGCTTAAATCATCAACTTGATGCTGGGCAAAGAAACCAACGTTAAGCTTTGGCGCACGTATGAGATTTCCTGATTGCGGCTCTAGCCGACCTCCAATAAGTTTCGCGAAAGTTGATTTACCATTACCATTCGCTCCTAAAAGACCGATCCGATCATCTTCAGAAAGTGATAAAGTAAGGTTTGTAAGTACGGTTTTATCACTATAGCCAACTGAAACTTTTTCTAATGAGATAATAGGCGGTGACAATGGTCTCTCAGGAGATGGCAGGTATATTGGCAATACGGCCGTATCGACAACTGCAGTGACTGGCTGCAATTTTGCAAGTAATTTTAGTCTTGATTGAGCTTGACGCGCCTTAGTCGCCTTAGCTCTAAAGCGATCGACAAATGATTGTAGATGTTTGCGTTGATCTTCCTGTTTTTTGCTCGCTTTTGCAGCAAGTAAAGACGCTTCTTGCCGCTGCTTCTCAAAGGAAGAGTAATTTCCCTTGTAAATCGTGAGTTTACTATTTTCGAGATGAAGAATATGTGTCGCAACTGCATCAAGTAAGTCGCGATCATGGCTAATAACAAGTATATTTGCAGGATAATAGGATAAGTAATCAACCAGCCATAATGTGCCCTCCAAATCTAAGTAATTGGTTGGCTCGTCGAGTAAGAGGAGATCTGGTTGAGAAAAGAGGATTGCGGCTAACGCAACCCTCATTCGCCAGCCTCCAGAAAACTCCTCAAGGGCTTGATGTTGCTTCAACGCATCAAAACCCAAGCCATGGAGAATTGTTGCGGCTCGCGAGGGCGCCGCATGAGCGTTAATATCAACCAGCCTTGCTTGGATTTCAGCAATCTCATCAGGATCTGAAGCTGCATCTGCCCGGGCCAAAAGGCTCGAGCGTTCGACATCGGCAGAGAGAACAAAATCGATTAGAGACGATTTTCCGCCAGGAGCCTCTTGCTCAACCCGACCAAGTTTCGTTCGCGCTGGGAGAGAAATCGATCCAGATTCTGGGCTAATTTCGCCTGCGATGAGCCGAAACAGGGTTGTCTTACCTGCTCCATTTCTGCCTACAAACCCGGTACGGGCGCGACTTGGAAGAAATACCCCTGCCCTATCAAAAAGCAGACGATCTCCTAGTCGATAGGTGAGGTCGTTTATTGTCAGCATGATAGCGTGCTTTAAAGCGACGGCTCGGATGGTGCAAATGATTAAGACCACGCCCCTAACGCACTTGTCTTAGAAGCCCAGCGCCTCTATACAGCCGGGATCGTCAACTTGACTGGGCTCATGAGTCCTCAGCTGACAAGCGCCCATCGTCTAGAGGCCTAGGACGTCGCCCTTTCACGGCGAAAACAGGGGTTCGAATCCCCTTGGGCGCGCCAATAAAATCAAATACTTTAAGTATTTATTTGCTGCAAAAATCTCAATTTCCGAAAAATATCCGAAAAAACCGTAGCCGGACA
>Ga0194120_10004567_pt1 | contig 21181 bp, 17 predicted proteins | sample TA2MahCa65mmetaG_FD_148642 | JGI IMG/M metagenome (GOLD analysis project Ga0194120, IMG submission 148642) | Freshwater microbial communities from Lake Tanganyika, Tanzania - TA2015019 Mahale Deep Cast 65m | ecosystem: Environmental > Aquatic > Freshwater > Lake | place: Tanzania: Lake... | reverse complement strand
GCTCGCACGCGCGCCCTTGAAACGCAAGCGTTTCGGTTGACGAGCGCCGCGCGCGAAGTAGACTGCGCGCGTCGGGCCCTGCCCTGCACTCGCACGGATCGCGGAGAAAGACCATGCAGACTAGGACGTCTCGTCGCGCGTCATCGCGCACCTCCACTGCCAGGACAACAACATCTCGGGGCGCTTCATCGAACTTCGCGCGCAGTTCGCGCGGTGCATCGTCGCGCTCGAAGCCTTCGCGCGCAGCACGCACGAAGCGCTGGGAAACGCCGCTGCGTCGCGCGTTCTTCAGCGACGCTGGACTCTTCGCAGCGTCGATGGGTGTGAGCATCGATGCGTGCGTGGCGCATGTTCGTGCGCTCGAGCCCGATGCGGGCTTCAGCGTGTTCGAAGTCGACACGATCCGTGCATCGGTGCTCGATCTTGCGCTCGTCGTGGGTTGCGTGCAGCACGCGCCGCAGGCGTGGAGCGAGTTGCGCTTGCAGCACACATGGCGGTTGCGCGAAGCGATCAACACATGGTCGCCCACCCGCGATGGCGGTCTGAAGATTGAGCGCTTCTGGTCCGATCTGCAAGCCGCGACCGATCGCGGCGATGGACTGCAGGCGTGGGACCCGCGTCGACCACTCTCGCGTTGGCTTGCCGACCTGCTCTTCGGTCAGGTCCAGTCCTCGCACGAGCTCGCGCCAACGCATCGCGCGGCACCTGCGCGCGCACTCGAGTCGCTTGACATCGTCGAGGAACCGCGTACCCTTCGCTTCCCCCTGATTGCTGCGGTGCCGTGATCGGCCGCCCGGTCAGGGGCCAATTCGGTTCGCCACCTTAGCTCAGTTGGTAGAGCACCGCATTGAAAATGCGGGTGTCCGCGGTTCAAGTCCGCGAGGTGGCATCAACGACGCGGCGCCCAGTGAATCTGGGCGCCGCGTTGCGTTGCTGGGTCGCCTCACCGAGTGCTCGGTTCAGGGCGACCGCCAAGGGGGTCCAGTTGAACACCACCCCGCACGGTTCGCGCGTCCAAGCCGACGGCGCGCATGGGGTAGTGTCGTTCGAGTGCTGCAGCGAGTTCCTCGCTGTCGACGATCGTGAAGATGACGGATCGACCCAAGATCGCGCTGGCAAATCGCGCCGCTCGGGCCATGTGTTGGGTGGTGGTCGCCGCGACCAGGGCCTCGTCATCGATCGAGAGCGGGACCAGCCGAAACTGCCACGCCTGCCGCGCATCCACGAGCGCGAGCGCTTTGGGATCGGGGTTCGACAGCGTCTGTCGCGAGGTCGCCTGGATCTGCCGGTATTGGTCGATCCACGCGGCCTCGATGAGTGACGGATCGATGCCGCAGATTTCTTCGGCAAGCGCGCCGAACGGGCGACCATCTTGCTTCTGGCGCGAGAGCACTCGCTCCACTTCGCGCTCGGTCATCACGCCTTGCGCCACGAGCAGTTCGCCCAGTCGTGGCACGCTGCGGATGAATTCGATTGGGTCCATCGTGCTTCCCTCCGCCGGATGCATCGGGCCCATCGATGGGCGACTTTCGCCTGACGGAGGGGAATTGGCCAAGTTTGTCCCCCGCTGTCCGCCGTGTCGGTGCCGATAGGCTCCTTCCGGTGACTGCGTCCGTGCCCCACGCCCTTCAAGTGCAGGTCGAATCATGGCTCGGCAGCCGAGCTGGTGACCAAGGACCAGTTCGCGGGCGCGCATCGCTGCGGCATGTCGAATCGATGCACGCCATGCTGCGAGCCGGTCCATCGGCGACGGGATTCTGGGGTGCACTCGCCGAAGCCCAAGTGATCGCGGCCGCGCTCACGGCCGGTGCGTCGACAGAACTCCATGTGCCCACGCACGAGGGGCGAACCTGCGACCTCGTCGCCACACGCGGATCGAGCACGCTGTGGGTGCATGTGAAATCGCTTGCACCTGAAGCGGCGCGAGACGATGCACCGATCGAGCGCCGTCGCGCTGTTCAGGAGGAACTCGTCGCAGCGCTGCGTGGCGTCGAGAGCGTGGCGCGTGGCGTCGTCGTTTCGGTCGAGGCGCTCGCGCCGATCGTCTCTTCAGCGCCCAATGTCGAGGCCGCGCAGGACTTTCTGCACCGCGCATCGATCGGCGATGCACTCCTGGTGCGATCCGCCGCGGGCGATGTGCTCGGTCGTCTCTGCGTGCTCTCGCCGTGGGATGGTGGTCATGTCGCAATCGCGCCCGGCGATGTGCAGCAGCCCGGGCAACAGCGCGATCGCATCGATCGACTCATGCGCAAGGCCTGCGCGCAGTTCATGCCTGGCGCGCGCAACCTGGTGGCGATCGCTGCGATGCCAGAGCAGGAACTCGCCATCGATTGGGCGCTCCTTGGCACGCCGATCGAACGATGGGATCGATTCCCCCGTCGCGGCGAACGCGTGGCGTTTGGGCGAGCGGATGACGGGTTCTGGTCGCGCGGTCGTGAACCAATGTGTCGGTTGACCGCGTGGATGGCACCGTGGCCGCGCGCCGGCCGCGCGTGGTTGCGTGATGCGGCGAACGATGATGCGTCAGCGTTCGTGCGCGATCTATGCGCCGAACAGCCGCTCGTGCAGCGGGATCCGGGCAGTTCGCTCAGCTGATGTGGCTGGCCAGAGGCGCTTCAGCGCGACGATCGCTGGCTCTCCGTCGATGACCGCTTTCACGCCCTGCGCCAAGAGCACTTCGACATGTCGCCGCGCCAGATCCGCCGTCAGCGTGACGGTGCCGTCGTCGCCGTAGTCGCGGTCGCGCGCGTGGCCGCGCTTTTCGAGCATGTCCACTGTCTTGCCGGCCGAGAGCGGAAGCTGAATCCGCACCGTCACGACGGGGCCGAGCATCTGCGTGCGCACGGCGTCGGCGAGCGTGTCGAGTCCTTCACCGGAGCGCGCGCTCACTTCGACGGCACCCGGGCACGCGCGGCGCAGACGCTCAAGCCGCTCCCGCGGATCGGCGATGCCGCCGTGCACCTTGGCGTACTCGGCCCAACTCGTCCCACCCTGCGGCGTCGGATCGTCGTTCGACTCGGGCTCATCGTCCGCGGTGGATACAGCGGGACCTGACAGCCGCTCGCGTTCGCGGTCGGTCAAGGCGTCCCACTGCGCGCACTGCTCGGCCACCCGATCGAGCTTGTTGAGCACGACGATGCGCGGTTGGTCACTCGCACCAATCTCGCCCAGGACCTCCTTCACAGTGCCGAGCTGACGCTCGGCGTGCGGATCGCCCGCGTCGAGCAGAATCAAGAGCACATGCCCGGCGATCGCATCCTCGAGCGTGCTGCGAAAGCTCGCCACAAGATGGTGCGGAAGGCGGCGGATGAAGCCGACGGTGTCGCTGAGCAAGCACGACTCGCCGCCGCCGAGTTGCCACGACTCGACACGCGTGTGCAGCGTGGCGAACAACTGGTCGTTGGCGAACGCCCCGCCAGCGGTCAGCGCGTTAAAGAGACTGCTCTTTCCAGCATTCGTGTAGCCCACGATGCCGACGGTGAAGTGATCGGCGCGGCGGCTGGCGACTTCGCGCGTGCGGCGCAGTTGCACCTCGGCGAGTTCACGCTTGAGTTGCGAGAGTCGACGCTGCACGAGCCGGCGGTCGATTTCGATCTGCTTTTCCCCGGGGCCGCGCGTCCCCACGCCCATCGGCGCGCCGCCCGTGACCTGACCCAAGTGGGACCACATCGCGCGCAGACGCGGCGCCGTGTACTCAAGCTGGGCGATCTCGACTTGCAGCTGCGCCGCGCGCGTCGTGGCCCGACCCGCGAAGATGTCCAGCACGAGTTCGCTGCGGTCGAGCACCTTGCACTTGACCGCCTCTTCGAGCGCTTGGAGTTGGCTCGGCGACAGATCGTTGTCGAGGAGCACCACTTTGGCGCCGAGCTCTTGGACCATCGCGGCAAGGGCCTCGACCTTGCCCTTGCCAAGGTAACTGTGTGGGTCGGGCTTCGAGCGCCGCTGCGTCAACTCTCCGACGACGCGCACGCCAGCCGTCTCCGCGAGCGCGCGCAGTTCCGACAACGGATCCGGATCGTGCTCATCCTCGCGGGCGAGCACGCCGGCCACGATCGCGCGTTCACGGCGGATGTCGATCTCGTCACGAAGTCCTTGCTCCACGAAGTCGATTCTAGGGGCGATGCGCCACGATGCCGTACGCTGCGGGCATGCTTGTCTTGGGCATTGAGACCAGTTGCGACGAGACCGCGGCGAGCGTGGTCGAGTGGACTGCGGGCGCGCTGAAGGTGCGCTCGAATGTGGTCGCGAGCCAAGAAGCGCTGCATGCACCGTACGGCGGCGTCGTGCCCGAACTGGCCAGCCGTGCCCACCTCGACTGCATCGTGCCGACCCTTGAACGCGCGCTCGAGCACGCGGGCGTTGGTTGGAAGGACCTCGACCGCGTGGGCGTCGCGCACTGCCCGGGGCTCATCGGCAGCTTGCTCGTGGGCGTCAGCGCTGCGAAGGGTCTTGCGTGGTCCCTCGGCAAGCCAGTCGTCCCCGTCGATCATGTCGTTGCGCACTTGGCGGCGTGCTTGCTCGACCGCCCGATGCCGGCTTGGCCCGCACTGGGACTTGTTGCCAGCGGCGGACACACGAGCGTCTTTCGACTCGACGGACCCACTGAACCACAGCTGATCGGTTGGACGATCGACGATGCGATCGGCGAAGCGTTCGACAAGGCCGCAGCCATGCTGGGTTTGGGCTACCCGGGCGGGCCGAACATCGAGCGCGAAGCCGCAGGCGGTGATCCGCAGGCCGTGCGGCTGCCGAGCGCGTACTTACGCCGGGAGGGCGTTCAGTTTTCCTTCAGCGGTTTGAAGACCGCGCTCCTCTACGCCGCTCGTGGCGTCCCTGGCACCCCGCGCCGACCATCGCCGCAAGCCCCACCGCTCACTCCCGAGCGTGTGCGTGATCTTGCCGCAAGCTTTCAACAGGCGGCCGTCGCGAGCATCATTGAGGGTCTCGATGCCGCGCTCCTGCACGCGGGCGAACGCCCCCGCTCATTGCTCGTGGGCGGCGGCGTCAGCGCGAATCACGCGCTGCGCGCGGCGCTCGAAGCATGGTCCGCATCGCACGGGATCGAGTGCCGCGTCCCGATCATGGCCCACTGCATCGACAACGCGGCCATGATCGCGGGGCTCGCCGCGCTCATGCCGGCGCCGAGTGGCATCGGCGATCTTGGCTTCGTCGCCGAGCCCATGAGCAGGATCGCCCGCGGCGCGCGTGGACCGCAGAGAAAGGCATCGTGAGCTACCGCATCCCCTACGTCGATCCTCGCCTGACCATGCTGAAGGCGCCGCACCCGGCCACGCTCGAGGAGTCCGAGCTCCTGAAGCAGTGCACGGTCGAGTTCGGCCGCGTCGGCGGGCCCGGCGGTCAGCACCGCAATCGCGTTGACACCGCGTGTTGGGTCCAGCACACGGCGACCGGCATCGAAGCGCAGGGAACAGAGCGACGAAGCCAGGGACAGAACAAGGGCATGGCGATTTGGCGCGTGCGCTTGAAGCTCGCCGTGCACTGCCGCACGCCGACCAATCGCGACCGCCACGAATGCAGCGAACTGTGGTGTCGGCGCCGTCAAGGCGAGAAGATGAGCGTGAACCCAGAGCACGAGGACTACCCGGCGCTGCTCGCCGAGGCGCTCGATGTGATCGTGGCGCGCCGCTACGACGTGGCCGGCGCCGCGGGCGTGCTCGGCATCACGATGAGCCAACTCAGCCGACTCGTGCGCCACCACAAGCACGCGTTCGGCATGCTCAACGACGGCCGCAAGGCCGTGGGTTTGGCGCCGCTGCGGAGCTGAATCGCGGAGCGAGCCCTCCACGGCACCAGCCCCAGTCAGTGCCGGGCCGACTCTCGCCACCGTCCTGAACCAACCGCTCCCCTACACTCAACCCGTGCCCGATCCACTGCTGGCCATCGCTGCCGGTGCTCTCGTGGGTGCGTTCGTGGGGCTCACGGGCGTGGGCGGTGGCGCGATCATGACGCCGATCCTGGTCCTGGGCTTCGGCATCGATCCGGTCGTCGCGATTGCCACGGACCTGCTCTTCGCGTCGATCGTGAAGATCGCAGCGGGCACCGTGCACTTTCGCGGGCAACATGTCGACATGCAGGTCGTGCGTCGACTCTGGCTCGGCAGCATTCCTGCCTGCATCGTGGTCGGTTCGGTGCTGGCCATCTCCATCGAGCCCGATGAGAAACGCTTCGTCGTTCGCGTGATGGGCGCGCTGATCATGATCTCGGGGCTGTCGATGCTCTTGGGCCACCTGGTGCAGAAGCTCAGCACAGCAAAGCGGCTCGCGGACCCCGAGCGCTTCAAGCGTCCGCAGGCCGCGTTGACCGTGGCGGCCGGTGCGCTGCTCGGTTCGGTGATCGCAGCGACCTCGATCGGCGCGGGGGCGATCGGCGCGGTGCTCCTGCGCGCGCTCTATCCCCTGCGCATGACACCGATCCGGCTCGTCGCGACGGACACGGTCTTCGCGATTCCTGTGGCGCTCGTTGCGGGCGGATCGTTCGCCGTGCAGGGCCGCACGGATTGGTCGCTCTTGTGGATGCTGCTTGTTGGCGCACTGCCCCTCGCCATCGTCTGCAGCATGCTGGCCGCGCGGCTCGATGCGCGCTGGCTCAAGTCGATCGTGGGGCTCACGCTGCTGGGCATCGCAATCAAGATGCTCGTGGCCTGAACCAATCCCCACGACGCGTGACTTGAGCCATGGCATGCCGCTAGGCTTCATGCCATGCCCACGACCGAACGGCTTCGCGCGCTGATCGCCCAAGAGTTGCCGTCGCTCATCGCGCTTCGGCGCGATCTTCATGCGCACCCCGAGACCGCCTTCGAGGAACGACGCACGAGCGAGGTCGTGAAGCGTGAACTCGCCGCTGCAGGCATCGAGCATCGTGGGGGCTTGGCGCGCGGTACCGGCGTGCTCGCACACATCGCTGCTGCGGGCGATCGCGCGACGGCCCTTCGCGCTGACATGGATGCGCTGCCGATCACCGAAGCGACCGGCGCTGCGTGGGCAAGCACGACACCCGGCCGCATGCATGCGTGCGGGCACGACGGACACACCACCATCCTGGTCGGCGCCGCGCGCGTGCTCGCCACGCTCGGGCGCGAGGGTCAGCTCCAGCATCCGATCACGCTGCTTTTCCAACCGGCCGAGGAAGGTGGCGGCGGTGGTCGCGACATGATCGAGAGCGGCGCCCTCGATGGATCAGTGCTTGGTCCGCCGGTCGAGCGCATCATGGGACTGCACTGCTGGCCGTGGCTCGAGACTGGCGCGGTCGCTCTGCGCGCTGGTCCCGTCATGGCGAGTTCGGACGAAATCAAGATCGTCGTGCACGGCACCGGTTCGCATGCGGCGCTTCCTCACACCGGTCGCGATGCCGTGCTCGCCGCAAGCGCGATTGTCGTTGCGCTGCAACAGATCGTGTCGCGCACGATCGATCCGCTCGATGCTGCGGTCGTGGGGATCAGTTCGATCCACGGCGGCACCGCCGGCAATGTGATGCCCGGTCATGTCGATCTGCTCGGAACCATGCGAACGCTGCGCGAGTCGACCCGCGCAGAAGTCAAGGAACGCATCGAGCGCGTGGCCATGAACACCGCCCTTGCGCATGGCTGCACGGCGACCGTGGCGTTCCGCGATGGGTATCCCCCCACGGTCAACGACGAAGCGCTCACGGATCTCACGCGTCGTCAGCTTGCGAGCGCCGTCGGTGTTGAGAACACGCGCTTGATGCCCTCGCCCGTCATGGGAGCCGAGGACTTCAGCTACTACGGCCAGCGCGTTCCCGCGTGTTACATCGTGCTTGGGACCGGTCGCGATGGCGCGCCGGTGCATCCGTTGCACTCGCCGAAGTTTGACTTCAACGACGACGCCATCGCCACCGGCGTGATGGCGATGTGCGCCATGGCGTTGGCGCCAAAGCGCTGAGCCGATCAGCCTCAACCTGTCCAGGCGCTCAGCAGAACGCCCAGGTCTGCGCCATCCACGACGCCACTCTGATTGAGGTCAGCAGCGGCGTTCGCTGTGCCCCATGCTGAGAGCAGGATTCCCAGGTCAGCGCCATCCACTCGTCCATCCAGATTGATGTCGCTCCAGTTCACGGTGCCACCACGAGTGAGTGCCGAGGCCGGGATCACGGCCTTCGCCACGCCGGGTCCCTGCCATCGAAGGATCATGCCGGCGCCGCCGCCATTCTCGAAGAACGCCAGGCGCACCGGGTGCTTTCCAGCAGCAAGCGCAATCGTGTTCGATCGCTCGACCATGGCGTGCAGCCCATCGTTGTCCATGAGCAGCTGGTCACCGATCCAGAGTCGCGATCCGTCATCGCTCTCGATGAAGAGCGTCCACTCCGCCGATGCTGGAACATTGATCCAGCCGGTCCACACAGCACCGACGGTGTCGGCTCGCTGGCTGTCGGCGAAGTTGCCACCAGTCGACGGATAGTTCACTTGGTTGGAGAAGAAGGTTCGGTACGGCGTCAGCTGCGCGAAGTCAGGCAGCACGGACGGTGGCGCGGCGCTCAGGTCGTAGTAGTCCACGAGGAGCGATGCCACATCACCCTGGACCGGTGTGGCCGCGCGCAACGGCTTGACCTGCACACGGATTTCGCCCCATGCGATGGCCCCCGAGGTTTCCTCGATGGCGTACGGGATCACATCATTGCCAGTCGCGGACGCTGGCGCGGTGTAGCGCAGCACCGAGCCCGTCGTGCCCACGCGTTCGACCACGCCACCGAGCGCGGTGGTGGGCGCGAAGAACCGCAGTGCAATCGCCTCGCAGTTGACTGGGATGTCGTTCACGAGCGGATCGATCGTCACCGCTTGGCTCGGCAGTGCGGTGATCGCATCGATCATGGTCTGCGGCGGCAGCGACGATCCTTCCTCGACGCAACCGTTGCCATCGAGGTGCGCGTGCATCGAGGCGATGCAGGTCGGGTGCAGTTCCATCCGCACATTCGAGAGCCCGCCCGGGCAGATGTGGCAGTAGCTCATGATCGTTCCAAGGCCCTGATCGGCCACCGCGCAATCCTGCGGATTCGATCCACATCCGTCGACGGCTGGGCTGTAGTCGTGCGTGTGCGGGGATCCAAAGTTGTGGCCGATCTCGTGCGCGACCACCATCAGGTCCCAGTTGGAGTGGGAGTTGTGAACGATCGGGTATGGGAATGAGCCCGCGAGGTCGGCGCTGAGTCCGAAACCGTAACTTTGGTTGCACACGACGCTGAGCCATGCGACGCCGCCGCCGAGCCCGCGCCCAGAGAGAAAGTGCGCGAGTTCGCGCGGCTGTGCGCTCATGTTCGCAGCCCAATGGTCGCGGAACGCGCCGAGTTGAGATCCCGTCGAGGTCGCCGACCACGGGTCGTCCGGCGTGCTCCACAAACGCAGGTAATTCACGCCAATGCGCGTGTTCAGCGAGGTGACATAGATCTCGTTCACGGCGCCCATGAGGACGGCGGTGTAGGCGGTCGCAGCCGAGGTGCTTCCTCCGAAGAGCGACTGCAGGTACTCGTGATCCGTCTCGACGGCCATGCGCACCTGCCGACAGGGCGCTCCCGCGAGTGATCCATCCGGGGGCGTCGCGATTGGAGACTCGACGCCGGGGACGGGCAGCGCGCCGCATGTGAACTTTGGCGTGGGCACCAGGCCAGGTGGCAGTGCTCCAAGATCGTAGAACAGCGTTGGCACATTTGAACCGAAGGCACCGCTCGAGAGAATGAAGGTGCGGCCCTGTGCGAGCACATAGCCGTAGTGGCCAAAGGCACTGATGGCGATGTAGGCGCGCGAGCCAGGTTCTCCGTCGACTGAACCCATGAAGCAATCCACGGCGGGAGCGTCGAGGGCGGCCTCGGTCTTCTCTCCCTGCGCGACGACCAGGATGGCATCGTCCATGAAGGGCTGCACTCGAGTCAGCGTCAGGTCGACGGCGCGCCCCGGCGCAATGGGAACGCCCTGCCAGCGCTGAAGATCGTTCGCCCGTGCACCGGCCCAGGCGACCGCATCGAGCCGGACCACCGAGGCGGCCGGCGCAAGCGCCGGGGCAAGTTCGACCCCGTCGCGAACGATCGGACTCGGGATCGGTTGGGCGGGGCATGGGGCCACCTGTCCGAGAAGCAACGCAGCAAGGATCGCTGGAACGGGCATGGACCTACGGTAGCCCGCGCCCGGGGAGGCGCGAATCAGGGTGAGAATCACGACCGATTTTTCAGAGGGTTTCCAGGTTCTTCGGTTGGGGAGCGTCACACTGCACGCTTCGATCCGTTCGCTTGACACCGAACACCTGTTCGGTCTACCCTAACACCTACCGAACGGAATCGGCGCCTCGATCCAACCCACCGTGACCACCTCGTGAAAGGACTCACCATGTCAGCTCCCACCACCGTCAAGTCGACCGTCCCCACCAAGTCCAACGAATCCGTCGCGCGCGCCGCAACCCGCGCGCCCGAACAAGCGAAAGCCGTTACAACTCGAAGCGCGTCGGGCACGGATGCCTCGTCGGCCTCCACGACCTCGCGCCTCGAAGGCAGCACTGCGCAAGCAACCGCGCAGGGAACCACCAGTCAGGGGAGCACCATGGCCAAGCCGTCCACCGTGTCCGTTACCGCACCCGCCCCGGGCAAGTCACTCAACGCGGGCAGCGGCGAGACCGGCCACCGCACGGTTGAACCCAAGCCCTTCGTGTCCGATGCCTCCGCAGGCGATCCGCGCACCAACGCACTCGATGCCAAGGGCAAGCTCAAGGCGCTCGAAGCGGCCATGGGCCAGATCGAAAAGTCCTTCGGCAAGGGCTCGATCATGAAGCTTGACGGCGAGAACATCACGCCGATTCCCGCGGTCTCCACGGGTGCGCTCAGCCTGGACTTGGCACTCGGTGGGCGTGGCCTGCCGCGCGGCCGCATCATTGAAGTGTTCGGCCCCGAATCCAGCGGCAAGACGACGCTGGCCCTCACCGTCGTTGCCAATGCGCAACGCACGGGTGGCACCGCGGCCTTCATCGATGCCGAGCACGCGCTCGATCCATCGTGGGCCAAGAAGCTGGGCGTGAATCTGGATGAAATGCTCGTGTCGCAGCCCGACACCGGTGAGCAGGCGCTTGAAATCTGCGAAATGCTCGTCCGTTCCAACGCGGTCGATGTGATCGTCGTCGACTCCGTCGCCGCCCTCATCCCACGCGCTGAAATCGAAGGCGAAATGGGCGACAGCCATGTCGGTCTCCAGGCCCGACTCATGAGCCAAGCTCTGCGCAAGCTCACCGGTGCCATCGCCAAGAGCGAGACCATCGTGATCTTCATCAACCAGCTGCGCGAAAAGATCGGCGTCATGTTCGGCAGCCCCGAAACCACCACCGGCGGCCGCGCGCTCAAGTTCTACTCCTCGGTGCGCGTCGACATCCGTCGCATCGGCGCGATCAAGGATGGTGAACGCAATGTGGGCAACCGCGTGCGCACCAAGATCGTCAAGAACAAGATCGCTCCCCCGTTCCGCGAAGCTGAGTTCGACATCATGTTCGACGAGGGCATCTCGTGGGTCGGTGATCTGCTCGACCTGGCCGTCAACGCCAACGTGGTCGAAAAGAGCGGCGCTTGGTTCAGCTTCAAGGATGTCCGACTCGGCCAGGGCCGCGAAGCGTCCAAGCAGTTCCTTCGCGAGAACCGCGACCTCGTGATCGAGATCCGCAAGGGTGTCCTGGCATTCCGCGCGGCCAACCCCAACGCTCCGCTCGTGAAGAGCAAGAGCGAGTAAACCGACGACGGATCCGTGCGCAGCCCCGTCCGGCCGAACCGGGCGGGGTTGCCCGATTGGAACGCCCTTCCGCGACAATCAGTCGATCGCTATACTTGCCGCCCCACTCGCGGTTGTGGCGGAACTGGCAGACGCGCTAGATTCAGGTTCTAGTGGGGTAAAACCCGTGGAGGTTCAAGTCCTCTCAACCGCATTCCCGCCCTGGGCTCACGCCCGGGGCGGTTTCGTTTGTGGCGCTCATCCGCGCTTGGACTGAATGCTCTTCAGGAGCGAGTGCCAACTCGCGATGAAGGCGTCCCGACCCTCGGTCTGCAGCTGATCAGCGAGTTTCGCCAAGTCGACGCCGTGCGCCATCGCGCCCTTGAGCACCTCTGCCGTCGCTGGGTCGCCAGGTGCGAAGCATGCCTTGAGCGTGCCCGCGTTGGCCAAGCCATGCAACGCATCCTCGGGCATCGTGTTCACGGTGCCCGGGCTGCAGAGCGCCTCGACATAGAACGACTTGGGCAGGGCCGGATCCTTCGTGCCGGTGCTCGCATAGAGCAGCCGCTGCGGCCTTGCACCCCGAGCCCGCAAGGCGTCGAAGCGATCGCCAGAGAAGAGATCGAGGAATCGGTCGTAGCACGCACGCCCCATCGCGATACCGACGCGGTTGCGCAGGCCTTCGGGCAGGCTCGCCGTGGACTTGTCCCAGCGGCTGATGAAGACGCTCGCCACACTCGAGGTATCCGGCGCAAGCCCCGCGGCGACGCGTTGCTCCAGTCCCTTGATGTACGCAAGCACCGTGGCTTCGTACTGGGCCACATCAAAGAGCAGCGTCACGTTGACCGGGACGCCGCGAGCGATGAGTTCGGTGATCGCGGGCAAACCCTCGGGCGTGCCGGGCACCTTGATGTACAGGTTGGGGCGCCCCGCGCGTGCGTGCAGCGCCACCGCAGCATCGACCGTGCTCTGCGTGTCATTGGCCAGAAGCGGGCTCACTTCTAGGCTCACCCAACCATCCACGCCACCAGTGCGCTGATGGATCGGCAGGAACAGGTCGCAGGCGCGGCACAGATCCTCGAGCGCCAGATCGAAGAAGGTGGCATCCGCGTCGAGCCCGCGCGATGCGCAGGCCTTGACCTGCGCGTCGTACTCCGAGCCTGAACCGATGGCCTTCTCGAAGATGGTCGGGTTGCTCGTCAGACCCGTAATGCCAAGCCCATCGATCGTGCGCCCGAGCGAACCATCGTCGAGCATGCGGCGCGTGATGTTGTCCTGCCAAGGGCTCTGGCCAAGAAGGTTCAGCAAGGCGGTCTGCTTCATGCGGCCAACTGTACCCGCGGCGCAGGCCATGACCGGGGTACAGTCAGATCATGCCGAGCGCGCCCAACGATGCCTGCTCCCTTCCGCTGCGAAGCCGTTTGTGCGAGTGCGCATCGTGGAAGACGCTCCTGGCGCATCACCGCAGCGCTGGTCCAGTCGATCTGCGCGCCGCCTTCGCAACCGAGCCCGGTCGCGCCACGCGCTGCACTGCCTCGGGCGCAGGGTGGACGCTCGACTGGTCCAAGCAGCTCATGCAGCCAGGCACGATGCCGCTTCTCCTCGCCCTTGCGCGCGAGCGACAGGTGCCCGAACGCTTCGCGGCCATGCTCGGCGGCGCACGGCTGAATTGGACCGAGGGCCGCTCGGTCCTCCACACTGCCCTGCGCGCGCCTGTCTCATCATCGATTCCGCTCGATGGCCACGATGTGGTGCCGGGCGTGCACGACACACTCCGACGCATGGAGCACTTCAGCAACGCCGTGCGCGTGGGTCAGTGGACCGGCGCGACCGGAAAGCGCATCCGCCATGTCATCAACATCGGCATCGGCGGCAGCGATCTCGGTCCGGCGATGGCCTACCAAGCCTTGCAGCCTTGGCGCACGCGCGAACTCGACTGCCGATTCGTGAGCAATGTTGACGGCAACGACCTGGCCATCGCGCTAGGCGGGATCGATCCCGAAGAAACGCTCTTCATCGTCTGCAGCAAGACCTTCACGACGCAGGAAACGATGGAAAACGCCGGCACCGCACGCGCCTGGCTGGTGTCAGCGCTTGGCGAAGCCGCGGTGGGCAAGCACTTCGTGGCCGTCAGCACCAACCTGGAAAAAGTGCGTTCGTTCGGCATCGATCCTGACCACATGTTCGGATTCTGGGATTGGGTCGGCGGCCGCTACAGCATGGACAGCGCGATTGGGCTGAGCACGATGGTGGCGGTCGGGCCGGATCACTTCCACGAGATGCTCGGTGGATTCCGCGCCATGGACGAGCACGCGCGCATGAGCCCGCTCGAGTCCAATGTGCCTGTGCTGATGGGCATGATCGGCGTCTGGAACGCCAGCGTGCTCGGGTTGCCGGCCCTCGCGGTCCTTCCGTACGACCAACTGCTCGCGCGCTTCCCGGCTTATCTTCAACAATTGCTCATGGAATCAAACGGCAAGCGCGTGGATGACCATGGCGACACCGTGTCCTGGCCGACATGCCCTGTCGTCTTCGGCGAGGCTGGCACCAACGGCCAGCACGCCTTCTATCAGATGCTTCACCAAGGCACGACGGTCGTGCCGATCGACTTCATCTGCTTCCGCACTGCGGCGCACCCAATTGGCCGACACCGGATGCTGCTCAACGCGAACGCGATCGCGCAGGCGCAGGCGTTCGCGTTCGGCCACACAGCAGACGAAGTGCGCGCGCAGGGCACGAAGGATGCCCTCGTCCCCCATCGCTCATTCCCGGGCAATCGACCAAGTTCGTTCCTGTGGTCCCCCGCCCTCACGCCCGCGTCCTTCGGCGCGCTCATCGCGCTCTACGAACACTCAACCTTCGTGCAGGGCATCGTCTGGGGCATCAATTCGTTCGACCAGTGGGGCGTCGAACTCGGCAAGTCGCTGGCGGTCGATGTCATCAAGGGGCTCGAGGATGCCAGCGCGGCCTCCACCCACGATTCGAGCACCGATGCGCTCATCCGCGCGCTCCGCGCCAATTCGGTCTGATCCATGCAGGCGTACCTCGACTGCAACGCGACGACGCAGCCCCTGCCCGAGGTCATCGACGCGATGCACTCGTGCCTTCGCGATCGATGGGCCAATCCGAGCAGCGTGCACCGCGCGGGTGTGGATGCGCGTCATGCCATCGAACTCGCGCGCGAGCAGGTGGCCGGCCTGATCGGGTGCGCTCCGCGCGCCGTCACCTTCACTTCTGGCGGGACCGAAGCCGCGCAACGCGTGATCCTTGGCGCGATCGCCGCGCGATCCGAGCGACCCGCCATCGCGACCAGCGCCCTTGAACACAGCGCCGTGCGCGACCTCGCTCAGTCGCTCGAGGCTCGTGGCACCACGGTCCACTGGCTGCGCCACCACGCTGATGGCGTGGTCGATCTCGACGCGCTCGATGCGCTTCTTGCCGAACACGGCGCCGCGATCTCAGTGTTGAGCTTGATGTGGGCGAACAATGAGACCGGCGTGATCCAGCCGATCGCCGAGGTCGCGGCACGATGCCGCGCGGCCGGCGTCGTGTTTCACACCGACGCTGTGCAATGGACCGGCCGTGAGCGCACGGATTGGTCCGCGCTGGGCATCGATGCGCTGACCTGCAGCGCGCACAAACTCCATGGACCCAAGGGTGTGGGTGCGATCGCCATGCGCACTGGCGCGCCCATCGAGCCGATCTTGCCCGGCGGTCCGCAAGAGCTTGGCCGTCGCGCGGGCACTGAGAATGTGCCTGGCATCGTCGGCTTTGGTGTCGCGGCTGAAGCCGCTCGCGCATGGATCGAAGGCGATGCGGCGAATGCGCCCTGCCGCCGGATGATCACCACGCTTGAGCGTGCGATCCTGGCCGCCGTGCCCGGTTCGATCGTCAACGCGGCCGCATCACCGCGACTCTGGAACACCACAAGCGTCGCCTTTCCAGGACTCGAAGCCGAGGCGATCCTGCTGCTTCTGTCAGAGCGCGGCGTCGCGGCCAGTGCTGGTGCAGCGTGCTCGAGTGGATCACTCGAACCATCGCCCGTGCTTCGCGCAATGGGTGTGCCTGAACCGGTCGCTCACGGCACGATTCGTCTGAGCGTGTCCAGACTGACGACTGCGGATGAGATCGATCACGCGATGCGTCTGATTCCCGCGTGCATCGAACGGCTTGGGCTCAGTAGTTCGGCGTCGGTGCGCGGAAGTCGCTGAGGTCGACTGACTTCATCCAGTCGATCGTGTTCTGAAGCCCTTCAGCAAGCTGAATCTTCGGTTCCCATCCCAGACGCTCACGAGCGAGCGAGATGTCGGGGCGGCGCTGCTTGGGATCATCGGGCGGCAAGGGTCGGCTGGCACCCAGGCGCGCCTTGCCACCGGTCATCGCAATCGTCTTCTGAGCAAGTTCCAAGATCGTGAACTCGTTGGGGTTGCCCAGATTCACTGGCCCAGTGAAGTCAGCCGGCGAGTCCATCAGGCGCAGGAATCCTTCGATCAAGTCGCTCACATAACAGAACGAACGGCTCTGCGATCCGTCGCCGAACAGCGTGATCGTGTCGCCGGCCAATCCCTGGCGGATGAAGTTGCTCACGACGCGACCGTCGTAGGGATGCATGCGCGGACCGTAGGTGTTGAAGATGCGCGCGACCTTGATCTGCACACCGTGCATGCGGTGGTAGTCGAACATCAGGGTCTCGGCTGCGCGCTTGCCTTCGTCGTAACACGCGCGGGGACCAATCGGGTTCACGCAACCCCGGTAGCTCTCGACCTGCGGGTGTACTTCGGGATCGCCGTAGACCTCGCTGGTGCTCGCGTGGAAGATCCTGGCCCGCAGTCGCTTGGCCAAGCCCAGGCAATTCATCGCTCCGAGGAACGACGTCTTCAAGGTCTTGATCGGGTTGTACTGGTAGTGACCAGGCGCAGCCGGGCACGCGAGGTTGTAGATCTGGTCGACCTCGAAGTGGAACGGATTGATCACATCGTGGCGAACGAACTCGAAGTTCGGACGGCCGAGCAGATGCGCAATGTTGGACTTCTGGCTGGTGAAAAGATTGTCCAGGCAGATCACATCGTGACCGGCCTCGACCAGACGGTCGCACAGATGGCTGCCCAGGAAACCCGCTCCGCCCGTGACGAGGATGCGCTTGTGCATGCGCCCGCGAGTGTATCGGTTCTGCCACAATGCCCCCATGGCGGCTGGCGATGGCGACGCGCGCGTGATCCATGGCTGCATGAGCGGCACGAGCTGCGACGGCATCGATGTCGCAGCCGTTGCGATCGAAGGCCACGGCTGGTCGATGCGCCCCCGCTTTCTCGCTGGCGCGTCACTCCCCTACGACGAAGCGATGCCGGGACTCGCCGCACGCGTGCGATCGGCGCTTCGACAGGAACCCACGACCGCGGGCAACCTCGCGAGGCTCGGGCATGATCTGGCGCACGCCCATGTGCGAGCGCTTCGCGAACTCGCCCGCAACGCCGCAGCGCCCACGGCGATCGCCATGCACGGGCAGACGCTCTTCCATGCGCCGCCGGTGTCGTGGCAACTCTGCGCGCCCTGGCCCGTCGCCGAAGCCTTCGGTGTTCCGGTGCTGCATGATCTGCGCGGCGCCGACCTTGCTGCTGGCGGTCAAGGTGCTCCGCTCACGCCAACGAGCGACTTTCTCATGTACGCCGGGAACGCGCCGACGGCGGTCGTCAACCTTGGCGGGTTCGCGAACGCGACGGTCCTTCCGCCTCGCTCCGGCGATCCGTCCACCGTGCGTGGCTTCGATGTCTGCCTCTGCAATCAGTTGCTCGATGAACTCGCGCGCACGCGGCTCGGCCAGCCGTGCGATTGGGATGGCCGTGCGGCAAGCTCGGGCAAGGTCGACAGCGCGGCGAAGCACGAACTTGTGGCATTGCTGTCTGCGCAAGCGCAGTCGGGGCGGAGTCTGGGCACATCGGATGAATCGGTGGCGACAGCGTCGCGGATGCTCGCGCATCGTGCACCGGCCGATGCGTGCGCCACAGCAGTGTCGGCGATCGCCCACACGATCCTGACGGTGCTTGGGCAGCATGAAGTTCATCACCTTGCGCTCGCTGGTGGCGGCGTCCTGAACCTGTCCTTGGACGCGGCACTGCGCGCTGGAATCCCCGGCGGTGCACCATCCACTGCGGCAGCGTGGCCCCCGGCGTACCGCGAAGCGGCCGCGATGGCGATCCTTGGAGCACTGGCCCTTGATGGCGTGCCACCCGGCCTGCCTGCCGTGACCAAGCGACGCAACCATGCCGGGTGCTGCTGCACCACGATCAGTCCGTAGTCGCCCGCCAAGTCCGTCGTGCTTTCCCTGACCGCCGCGCACGGTGCTCCCGCCATGCGTGGATCGCCGCCATAATCCGCGCATGCCCGCGACTGCGCTGATCGTCGAGGATGAGCACGAGATCGCCGACCTGGTGAAGTTCCATCTCGAACGCGACGGGATGCAGGTCAGCGTGGCGCGCAACGGTCGCAAGGCGATCGAGATGGTGCAGGCCGCAGGCTTCGACCTGATCGTGCTCGACCTCATGCTTCCGGACCTCGACGGACTGGAAATCTGCCGACGACTGAAGGGACAGGATCGAACAAAGGACATCCCCGTCGTCATGCTCACCGCGCGCGGCGAGGAGTCAGACATTGTGGCCGGGCTCGAAATGGGGGCGGACGACTATGTCACCAAGCCCTTCAGCCCGCGCGTCCTCATGGCGCGACTGCGCACCTCGCTGCGCAAGCACGGCGGTGCACTGCCCGACGAGCGCATCAGTCTCGTCGATGGCCGATTGCTCATTGATCGTGAGCGCCACCTCGTGACCGTCGATGGCCACGCGATCGAACTCACGCTCACGGAGTTCGGGATCCTGCGCGCCTTGGCGCTGCGTCCCGGATTCGTGCGCACGCGAGATCAACTCATCAGCGCCGTGCATGGCCGCAACACCCTGCTCTCAAGCAGGACCGTCGATGTGCATGTGACGGCCGTTCGGCGAAAGCTCGGTCCATTGGGAGATTGCGTGCAGACCGTGCGCGGCGTGGGCTATCGGTTCCGCGATCCGGGCGAGGCGACCGAGTGACTCGCCCGAGCGTCGGCATGCTCTTCGTCGCCTTCGCCAACTCCCTCGGCACGAGCACCGCGCGATAGCCTTCGCGCATGACGAATGTGCCGACCTCGGCGCTGCGCATGCTGTCCTGGGCCACGCTCGTGGTTGGGGGTTCGATGGGCATCGCAGCGTGGACCGAAGTCGCGCCCGTCGGACCGATGATCGCTGGCGCACTGGCGTGCGGCGTCGTGGCGATCGTCGTGCGACACGCCATCCGTGCGCGCGACCTGCGCATGATCGAAGCAGCGCTCGATGCGTTGGCCGACGGTCGATTGCCAGCGCGATTCGAGCGGCCTGAGCATGGCGAGGCGCTTCGAGTCTCGCGCGCACTCGGCCGCGCCCAGCGCGAAGTGTCCACCGCATGTTCCAGGCTGACCGTGGCCCGCGATGAAGTGCAGAACATGCTCGAAGCGCTCGGCAACGGGCTGGTGGCTCTGGACCGGGAGCAGCGAATCCGCAGCGCCAACCGCATCGCCGAGCAATTGCTCGGGCTCTCAGGGGACTATCGCGGTCGACTGCTCCAAGAGGTCACGCGCCAGCCGGATCTGAGCCGATTCGTGAGCGAGGCTCTGGCGGCGAACGAGCATCTCAGCGCCGAGATCCGCCTGGACGGACCGGACCCACTGGTGGTGCAGGTCGCCGGCCATCCACTGCCGGGTCGCGATGGTGGACTGCTCGTGGTGCTCGACGACATCACACGACTCAAGCGGCTCGAGTCGATGCGCACTGACTTCGCCGCCAACGTCAGCCACGAACTCCGCACGCCCATCACGAACATCAAGGGCTATGTGGAGACGCTTCAGGACATCGGCTACGACGATCCGCAACAGGTTGGTCGCTTCATCGAGATCATCCATCGCAACACGCACCGACTGTCGATGCTGGTCGAGGACCTGCTGAGCTTGGCATCGCTGGAACAGGTCGATGCACGGACTTGCCTTGAATTCGAGGAGTTCGAGCTCAGCCAGACGCTCACCGCCGTGCACGCCGAACTCGGCGACGCCGCTCGTGCCAAGCAGGTCGAGCTCTCGGTCTCGTGCGCATCCACCATCCGGGTCGTCGCCAATCGAACGCTGCTCCATCAGGCCGTGGCGAATCTGGTGTCCAACGCGATCAAGTACTCGCCTTCGGGTTCACGCGTCGATATGGTCGGTCGCCTCGGCGGCGCGTCCATTGAAATCGCGGTCGTGGACAACGGCCCTGGCATTCCCGCCAAGCACCTGCCGAGGATCTTTGAACGGTTCTACCGCGTCGACAAGGCGCGAAGCCGCGAACTGGGCGGAACGGGCCTAGGCCTGGCGCTGGTCAAGCACATCGCACTGGCGCATGGGGGCTCGGTCGACGCCCAAAGCGCGGCGGGCAGTGGGTCGCGGTTCACGATCCGGCTGCCACTGGCCAACTCCAGCACGCCCATGCCCGTCGAGGCACCTTAACCCAACCTGAACAGGGGCCGTGTTAGGGTCTCCTCTTCGACCAAAGGACATCCCATGATCCTCACGACGCTCACCGTCATGCTTGCTGCCGTACTTCCGCAGACCCCCAACGCGACCAAGCCTTCGGGCCCGGTCCGACTCGACGGGTCGAGCACGGTCTTCCTGATTTCTGAAGCAGCCGCAGAGGAGTTCAAGAAGGTCGCCCCCAAGGTCAACGTCTCGGTGGGCATGTCCGGCACGGGCGGCGGCTTCAAGCGCTTCTGCGCCGGTGAGATCGATGTGACTGCGGCGAGCCGCGCGATCAAGTCCGGCGAGGTCGAGCTCGCTCGCAAGAACAACATCGAGTTCGTCGAGATTCCGGTGGCCTTCGATGGCCTTTCGGTCGTCGTCAACAAGGCCAACACCTGGGCCACCTCGCTGACGATCGCCGACCTCAGGCGCATCTACGTCGACGGCGGCGTGAAGACCTGGAGCGAACTGAATCCCGCCTGGCCCAACGAGGCCATCCAGATCTTCAGCCCCGGCACCGACTCAGGCACCTTCGACTACTTCAAGGAAACGGTGATCGGCAAGGACGGCAAGGTCCGTGGCGACATGAGCGTCAGCGAGGACGACAACGTGCTCGTGCGCGGCATTCTCGACAACAAGAACGCCATCGGTTTCTTCGGCATCGCCTACCTGTTGGAGAACGAGGGCAAGCTGCGCGGCGTGGCGATCGACGGCGGCAAGGGTCCGGTGGCGCCGAGCCCCCAGACGGTCGAAGACGGCACCTACGCGCCGTTGGGTCGTCCGCTCTTCTACTACGTCAACGCAGCGTCGCTGAGCAAGCCTCAGGTCGTGGCCTTCGTCGACTACCTCATCGAGAAGACCCCTGAACTCGCGCCGGAAGTGGGCTACATCAAGTTCCCCGCGGATCTGCAGTCGATGGTGCG
>Ga0194120_10004564_pt1 | contig 21190 bp, 19 predicted proteins | sample TA2MahCa65mmetaG_FD_148642 | JGI IMG/M metagenome (GOLD analysis project Ga0194120, IMG submission 148642) | Freshwater microbial communities from Lake Tanganyika, Tanzania - TA2015019 Mahale Deep Cast 65m | ecosystem: Environmental > Aquatic > Freshwater > Lake | place: Tanzania: Lake... | reverse complement strand
CCGCGCCCTGCGGCGAAACGAAGAGATGCTCGCCGCGCAATTTATCGAACTCGACGATCGCGCGTTCGACGCCCTCGACGCCCTGATGCGCCGCCGCCAGCAATATCTGGCGTCGCTCGCCGCCACCGCGCGCGCGGTGGCGTGATCTCGTTCAATCCTTGTAAAGCGATTTCGGATCGACCAAAGGCTTGGCGATCTCCACCGGCTTGCCCCCGCGGATGGCGGTGAAAAAGCAGTTGCGCCGGCCGGTGTGGCAAGCGACGCCGGTCTGATCGACCAAAAGCAGGAGCGTATCGCCGTCGCAATCGACGCGCATCTCGATCAGTTTTTGCTCCTGGCCACTGCTTTCGCCCTTGCGCCAGAGCTTGCCGCGCGAGCGCGACCAGTATACGACCCGGCCGGTTCGCAGGGTTTCGGCTACGGAGTCGCGATTCATCCACGCCATCATCAGCACTTCGCCGGTATCGTGCTGCTGGGCGATGGCGGGAATCAGACCGGATGAATCGAATTTGATTGCGGCAAACACATCGTCGGGCATGGACAAAAGGTCCTACGCCCGGTTCAGCCTGTCAACCGCCGCCCAGGCACTCGCCGAGCGCCCGCGCGTTGGCGCGCATCAGATCGAAATAATGATCGGGGCCAGGCGTTCCGATACCCCCTTCGGGATCGAGGACGGCGATTCGCGCCTCGGTGCCCTCGGCCACCGTTTGTGCGAGTTTGCCCGGAAACTGGGGTTCGCGGAATATGCACCGGGCACCGCTCGATTTGATGCGTCCGCGCAAGGTGGCGAGCGCTTTCGGGCCCGGTTGCTTTTCCGGTGCGACCGCGATCGCGCCGAGGGCGGTCAATCCGAACGCATCCTCGAGATATTGGTAGGCGTCGTGAAACACCACGAAGGGTCGCCCCCGGACCGGCGCCAGCGCGGCCGTCATTTCCGATTCCAACGCCGTAAGCCGCTCGCTCAATTTTTGGCCGTTGGCGCGATAGCGATCGGCGTTGGCGGGGTCGGTCGCGGCCAGGACATCGGCAATTGCCGCCGCGAGAATTCTTGCATTGGCGGGCGCGAGCCAAATGTGCGTGTCCGTATCCGCGTGTTCGGCCGTATTCGTCCGATCGACTTTTTTCGCTTTTTCCTTATTCGTCCGTCCGTGACTGTGCCCGTGATCGTGGCCGTGGGATGAAACCCAAGCCGCCCCCTTGCGATAGGGCAGCAGGCGAAGGCCCGGCGTTTCGATCAACTCCACCACCTTCGCCTTGCCGGCCAGGGCGGCGAGCGGCTTGACGAGAAAAGTCTCCAGGTCTCTCCCGACCCAAAACACGATCGTCGCGTCGGCGAGCATTTTTGCGTCCGACGGTCTGAGCGCATAGGTGTGAGGCGAAGCACCTCCCTTGACCGTGAGTTCGGGCGTCGCCACGCCTTCCATAACGCCGGCGACGAGGGAGTGGATCGGCGCAATCGAGACCGCGACCCGAGGGGTTTCGGCCCGGACCGGCAACGCCGGCGCGAGACCGAGCAAAAGGAAGACGGTCCAACGGAACATGGCGGAAACCTCGGGAGAAAAACCGGAACAGGGGCGGATCACGCCAGTTATGTTATATTATAACATTTCTGTGTCAACGCCCATGCCGCCCGCCCAGCACCGCGGCCCGATCAGAAACCGGCGCCTTCGCTGTCCACGGATGCCAGCAGCAGAAGCAAGCCGAGAGCGGTCACCGCCATGGACCCGGCGAGGCCAAGGCTGAGATGGACCCACTCCGTCCAGGTCGGGCGCAAGGCGGTCCTTTCCGCGAGACGGCGCGACATCACCGTCAGCAGGGCGAGAACGGCGACCGTCAGACCGGTACCCACGGCCATGGCGACGGTGGCCGCCATGCCTGCGGCGAACATCCCGATCGCCTGGCCGAACACCAGGACCAGCAGGGCACCGCTGCAGGGCCGGAGGCCGATGGCCAGAATCACCGAGCGGTCGATCCGGCCGGTGTTCATTACGCCCCGAACCGCGCCGTGGACCGCCTCGTGGCCGCAAGCCTCGCCGTGTTCGTGGCCATGCTCGGGGTCGGGCGCGTGCGCCGCATGGCCGCATCCAGGCGCCACGCCGGCGCGCCGACGGCGAAACGCGGCAATCGCGCCCCAAGTCATCCAGGCGCCGATGAAGGTTATTAGTATCGCGCCGGCGGACTCGAGCCACGCGGTCGCCGCGCGCACGTGGCTTGCCGTGAAATTGAGGACAAGAACAAGGGTGCCGATCAGGACGATGGCGGTGACCGCTTGGGCAAAGGCCGACAGGAACGACAGACGGATCGCCGGCCACAAACCGCCGCCAGCCGCGAAGATATACGACGAAATGATCGCCTTGCCGTGGCCGGGCCCGGCCGCGTGCAAAACGCCGTAGATGAACCCCGCCACCACCAAGCCGAAAAACGCCGGCAACGATCCCTCGGTCCGAGCCCGGCGCAAGGAATCGACCAGGCTTTTTTGCATGGACTTCTGCTGTTGGCGCAGGAACGCGACGATTCCGTCGCGAGCGGGCTCGGGCGCCGTAACGGCCGGCGCCGCGCGTGGCGGAGCGGCACCGAATGGATGAGGCGGCGCGCTTTGCGCCAAGGCGGAACCGGAAAAGATCAGGAACCCCCACAGCAAGGCGGCGGAAAGGCCCCCGGGATACGTCATCGTCTTCCGCAGGAAATCGCGACCCATTGAGCGTAAGCCGCCGCGATGCTGCTGGCGGCGGTCGCGTCCTGAAATACGACTTCGGAGAGGGATTTGGATTCGACCTCGCGCGTATTTTCCTTGATCCGGCCGGTGCAATCGGCGGATGCCGAACCCGTGAAGGTCAAGGATAGATTGTCGGCGACTTCGATCGCCACGTAAAACGAGGGGTCATACATGGCGAAAGTCACATCCGAGCGGCGCGGGTCCGCGGCCTCGGCCAGCGGCAACGTGAAACGCAGCGTCAGGATTCCCTTTTCATAAACCGCGTTCGCATCGACCGGCGCGGCGAATCCGCTGGGTTGGCCGTCGACGTTAAGAACCGTGAAATAATCCTAGGCCTTAAGGTTTTTGAGCATGTCCGCGACCATCGGCGCAAGTTCGTTCGCATCCACCTTGCCGTCGCGATTCTTATCCAGGCCCTGGACGGTGAATACGCTGTACAAGTCGTCGAACGCCCAATGAATGCCGAGCGCGGTCAAACGGCCGGCCGGATCGAAAACAAAATTGGCGCGGCCATCGATCCAGACATGCGGATGCGCGCCGGCGGGTGCGGCGGCGAGCGCGACGAGGAGGGCGAGGGGAAGGGCGAGCCGGGTCATGATGCTTCGCATCAAATCTTCGATGAAATCGCCGCCGAAGGATGTTACAAGATAACATCTAAACGTCAACCCGAGCGAATCCACCGATGGCCCGAGTCCGCGCCCACGCCCCCGCGATTCCCCCGTTCAAGAGCGGGAAGCACGACCATCGCCGGTGCGTAGCGGCCGCGCTCGGCCGCGCGGCCAAGGTCTGCGCCGGCAAGGGCTCGCGGCTGACGGCACTGCGCCGGCGGGTGCTGGAGTTGGTTTGGCGCAGCCACCGACCGGTGCGCGCCTACGACCTGCTCGGCGCGCTCGCGCGCGAGCGATCGAGCGCGGCGCCGCCGACCGTCTATCGGGCGCTCGATTTCCTGCAGACCCAGGGCCTGGTGCACCGGATCGAAAGCCTGAACGCGTTCATCGGCTGCGATCGCCCGGGCGAGCCGCACGCGGGGCAATTCCTGATTTGCCGCGAATGCGGCCGCGCCGCCGAGATGGCCGACGGCCGCATCGAGGCGGCGATGCGCCACGGCTCGGCGGCCGCAGGATTTTACCTGGAGCGCCCGACGGTGGAAGCGATCGGGCTTTGCCCGGAATGTCTTCCGGCGGCGTCAGCCGCCAAATCGAAAGTTCGGGCGACGGAAATGCCGCCGGATTCTTTGTTTTTGGCACGTGCGCGCCCGGCGGCGAAGGCCGGTCATGGCTGACGCGACGGCGAGCGCCTCGCTGGTCGAAGCTGCGGACGTCGACGTCGATCTCGGCGGGCGGCGCGTCATCAGCCGCGTGTCGGTGGCGGTCGCGCCCGACGAAGTAGTCGCTCTGATCGGGCCCAACGGCGCGGGCAAGACGACGTTGGTGCGCGTTCTGCTCGGCTTGGTGCCCCCCAGTCGCGGAATCGTTCGACGAAAACCCGGGCTGCGCATCGGCTACATGCCGCAACGCATGATTATCGATCCGGCTTTGCCGTTGACCGTCGAACGGCTGCTTCGGTTGGCCTTGGCGACCGGCACGGATGCCCGGGCCCGCGTGCGCACAGCCCTCGACGAAATAGGGGCCGGGCATTTGGCGAACGCGGCGATTCAAGAGTTGTCGAGCGGCGAATTGCAGCGCGTTTTCCTTGCCCGCGCGCTGTTGCGCGAACCGGAATTGCTGGTTCTCGACGAGCCGGTCCAGGGTGTCGACGTGGCGGGCCAAGCCGAGCTTTACGGCCTGATCGCGCGCATCCGCGAGCGCCGGCATTGCGGAGCTCTGGTGGTTTCACACGACCTGCACCTGGTGATGGCGGCGACTAATCGGGTGGTGTGCCTCAATCACCATGTCTGCTGCGCGGGCCATCCGGAAACGGTCAGTCGCGATCCGGCGTTCATCGCCCTGTTCGGCCCCCAAGCGGTCCAATCGTTCGCCGTCTATCACCATCATCACGACCATCAGCACGACGCGCACGGCGACGTAGTGCCGCTCGAAGCCGAATCCAAGGTCAAGATCGGAACCGGCGTTCATGGATGATTTTTTGTGGCGCGCCCTGGCGGCCGGGATCGGCGTCGCCGTGTTGAGCGGGCCGTTGGGGTCGTTCGTCGTCTGGCGACGGCTCGCTTATTTCGGCGACACGCTCGCCCATGCCGCGCTGCTCGGCGTCGCCGTCGGATTGATCGCCGGCGTCGATTTCACCATCGGGGTCATCGCGGTCTGCGCCGCGGTCGCGGTGCTGCTCGTGTTCTTGAGCGAAGGCAGGCGCTTTTCGGGCGACACCGTGCTCGGGATACTGTCCCACGGAACGTTGTCGATCGGATTGCTCGCGGTCGCTGTGGTCGAAGGGCCGCGCATCGATCTTACGGCGTACTTGTTCGGGGACATTCTCGCGGTGACCCGGGGCGATTTGTGGGCGGTCTACGGTTTCGGCGCCGCCGTTCTGGTTGCCCTGGTCGGGCTCTGGCGGCCGCTGCTCGCGGTCACGGTCCACGAGGATGTGGCCCGGGTCGAAGGGGTGTCGGTGCGGGCGATCGGCATCGGATTCATGCTGCTGATGGCGACGACCGTGGCGTTGGCGATGAAAGTGGTCGGGATTCTCCTGGTGACCGGCTTGCTCATCATTCCGGCCGCGGCGGCGCGACGTTTCGCGCGTACGCCCGAAGCGATGGCGGTATTGGCCGCGTCAACGGGCATCGGCGCGGTGATCGTGGGGTTGAGCGGTGCGGTCGTGCTCGATCTGCCGGCGGGCCCGGCCGTCGTCGTCGCGGCGTTGGGGTTGTTCGTGGTTTCCGCCGCGGCGGCGGCCTTCAGGCCGAAACCAAGCGTTTGAAACCCGCCGCCAGATCCTCGATCAGGTCGTCGGGATCCTCGAGGCCGGTATGAATCCGGACGGCCGGACCCGGGTGATTCCAATGGGTCGCGCTGCGCACCTTGGCCGGGTAAATCGGAACGATCAGGCTTTCGTACCCGCCCCAGCTGTAGCCCATGGCGAACAGTTCAAGCCCGTCGAGCATGGCGGCGACCGCTTTTTTCGGGAACGGTTTCAGTACCACTGAGAACAGGCCCGATGCGCCGGTGAAATCGCGTTTCCAGTACTTATGCCCGGGGCATTCGGGCAACGCCGGATGAAGGACGCGCGCCACCTCCGGCCGTGTTTTCAGCCAGCGGGCGAGTTTCAATCCGCTGTCCTGGTGCCGAGGCATGCGCGCCGCGAGCGAGCGCAGGCCGCGCAGGCCGAGATAGCATTCGTCCACGCCCGCGCAAACGCCGAGATTGACGGCGGTCATTTTTACTCGTTCGTAGAGTTTTTCGCGCACAGTGATGACGCCGAGCATGGCGTCCGAATGCCCGGCGATGAACTTGGTCGCGGCCTGGATCGAGATGTCGACGCCATGGGCAAACGGCTGGAAGTAGTAGCCCGCGCTCCAGGTGTTATCCATGATCGTCACCGCGCCGCGCGCGTGGGCAGCCTTGGCGATGGCAGGAACGTCCTGCACTTCGAAGGTGAGCGAGCCCGGCGATTCCACGAACACCACCCGCGTGTTCGGCCGGATCATGTCGCCGATCCCGGCCCCGATCAGCGGATCGTAAAAGGTCGTCTCGACGCCCCAGCCCGCGAGCAATCCATTGCATAGGCGGCGGGTCGGGAAATAGACCGAATCGACGATCAGGACATGATCGCCCGTGTTGAGGAACGCTTGCAACGCGCAGGCGATCGCCGAGAGCCCGGAGGGAACCGAAATCGCCTTGTCGCCGCCTTCGAGCGCGGCGACGGCTTCTTCCAGCGCCATGGTCGTCGGCGTGCCGTAGCGGCCGTAATGGATATGGTCGAGGGGCGCGGCCTGGGACGCCTCCAGCTTGGCGACGGTCGGGAAGACGACGGTCGAGGCGTGATAAACCGGCGGATTGACGATGCCGTGGTTGGCCGTGGGATCGCGCCCGGCGTGGGCCAGCACCGTATCGCGGCGGCGGGATTTTTTCTTCTTCACTTTTCGATGGGGACGTCGTCACGCCCGCCCCACTCGGTCCAGGACCCGTCGTAGATCGCCGTGCGCTTGTGCCCGATCAGATAAAGGCCGAACGCCAGCGTGCAGGCGGTAATGCCCGAGCCGCAACTGGCGACGATCGGTTTGGTTACGTCGACACCGGCGGCCGCGAAGGCGGCCGCAATTTCGTTTGCCGGCCGGACCACGTAATCGCGCGACGGATCGAGGATCGACGAGAAGGGGACATTTCGACTTCCGGGTATATGGCCGCCCTTCAAGCCCGAGCGCGGTTCGGGATCGGTTCCCTTGAAACGGCCGGCACTGCGCGCGTCAACCACTTGCTCGCGCCGGCGCGAGAGGTTGGCGCGCATCCAATCCAGATCTCGCACCAGGGTATGATCCATGCGGGCGGTGAAATGGCGCGGACGCGGCGCCGGCGGCGTGTCGACCAGCGGGCGATTTTCCCGGCGCCACTTCAGCAATCCGCCGTCGAGAACGGCGACATCCTCGTGGCCGAAGACGCGGAACATCCACCAGATCCTGTGCGCCGACAGGAATCCGCCGTTGGAATCGTAGATCACGATCCGGTTGCCGTCGCCGAGACCGAGGGCACGCACCCGGCTCGAGAACTGTTCCGGGCTCGGCAGCATGTGCGGCAGCGGCGAGTTGTGGTCGGATACTTCCTCCACATCGAGATAAACCGCTCCCGGAATGTGGGCCTCCGCGAATTCCTTGCGCGCGTCGCGCTTGACGCCCGGCATGAACGTGGTCGCGTCCACGACGCGGAGATCGGGGGCCGACAGTTGTCGGGCCAACTCCTCGGTCGAGATCAGAATCTGGGGATTGGCGTAGGTCACGGCGCGCGATCCAACCAATCCGGCACCGGCAGTTTTTGGGCGCGGAGAAATTTCGGGTTGAACATTTTGCTTTGGTAGCGGGTGCCGTAATCGCAGAGCAGTGTAACGATAGTGTGGCCCGGTCCCATCTCGCGCGCGAGTCGGATCGCGCCGGCGACGTTGACGCCGCTCGATCCCCCGACGCACAAGCCTTCGTACTTGAGCAGGTCGAAGACGATCGGCAACCATTCGGGATCGGGAATCTGGAACGGCGCGTCGACCTTGAGGCCTTCCAGGTTCTTGGTGATGCGTCCTTGCCCGATGCCTTCGGAGATCGAGGAGCCTTCGGCCTTGAGGCTGCCGTGCTTGTAGTAGTGATAGAGCGCGGCGCCGAGGGGATCGGCAAGGCCGACGACGATCTTCGGATTTTTTTCGCGCAGGAATTGGGCGACGCCGGCGAGCGTGCCGCCGGTGCCGACCGCGCAGATGAAGCCGTCGACACGGCCGTCGGTCTGGCGCCAGATTTCGGGACCGGTGGTGCGATAGTGTCCGTCGCGGTTGGCGACATTGTCGAATTGGTTGGCCCAGATCGCGCCGCTGGGCTCGCTTTGCGCCAGTTCGCGGGCCAGCCGTTCCGAAACATGAACGTAGTTGTTGGGATCCTTGTAGGGCACCGCCGGAACCTCGCGCAGGTCCGCGCCGCACAGGCGCAGCATGTCTTTCTTTTCCTGGCTTTGGGTTTCGGGGATGACGATGACGGTTCGGTAGCCGCGCGCGTTGCCGACCAGGGCGAGCCCGATGCCGGTATTGCCGGCGGTGCCCTCGACGATCACGCCGCCCGGTTTGAGTAGTCCCTTGTGTTCCGCGTCCTGGACGATGGCGAGTGCCGCGCGATCCTTGACCGAACTGCCGGGGTTGAGAAATTCGGCCTTGGCGAGGATGGTGCAACCGGTTTCCTCGGACGCGCGGCGCAGCCGAATCAGCGGCGTGTCGCCGATGGTATCGAGAAACCCGTCGCGGACTTGCATGAAATTGTTTCCGATTTCGCGTGGCCCGGGGAGATTAAACAGGAGAGGCCAAGCGATCAAGCGCGCGCGGGCTTTTTCCAGCGCGCGCGGAGCCGCTCTCGGTTCGCGCGGAACCATTGCAGAGCAATGACGATCATGGAGTTGCACGCCAAGCCGGAATCGAGCCACGCGAGCGCCCGCGCCGAAGACACGACATGAACGCGGATGTCCTCGTGCTCGGCGTCGATCCCGTGAATCGAACCGTGGCGCGGCGCGCGGACCCGGCCGCAATACAAAATGACGCTCTCGGTGGAGCCCCCGGGCGATACCAGATAGTCTTGCGCGTGAACGAGATCGAGAATCTCGCACCCGGCCTCCTCGACCGCTTCCCGCCGGGCCACGTCTTCCGGCTTTTCGCCTTTTTCCACGATGCCCGCGACGACTTCCATCAGCCAGGGCGAGACCCGGCGGCGAAAGCGAAGCGCGGGCTGGACGGCGTAAGCGCCGATGCGGAACTGCTCGACCAGGACCACCACGTCCCGGTCCGGATCGTAGAGCAGCACGCCGACGGCATGCCCCCGTTCGAACACTTCGCGGGTCATGGGCGTACTCCAACCGCCCTCGAACAAGCGGTGACGCAGACGGTAACGGTCGACCCGAAAATATCCCTTGAACGGCGAATCTTTTTTCGCGATGCGGACGTCCCGGATTGTCAGCGAGCGGCGGCGGAAGCGGCGGGATCCCGGCATTACGCTCACCATAACCGACCCGAGGCGCCGACGGCGACCGTGAGCAGCCCAAGCATCAGATTGAACGCGACGATGCGGCGGATCACGGTCAATAGGCGGCCCGCCGAAGGCCAATCTTGGGCGGCGACGGCGGCACGGAAACGCCGGAAGGGGATGAAATAAAGAAACGCGAAAATCCCGATCATGGTCCAGCCCAGGCCGTGCATGATGGTGACGTGCAGGCCGGTCTGGGCGAACCCTCCGAAATCGGCGTACACCGCGTAGTACCCCGACGCCAGCAGCACGGCCACGGTGGCCCAGACCCACAGCAGAAAACGGTCGAAGACGCGGTTCCACAGAGATAGGCGCAGCGGCGCTTCCAAGGCGTCCGCCGCCGGGCGGAGAATGACGTAGGCGAAAAACATTCCGCCAACCCAAATAACCGCGGCCAAGGCGTGAAGGGCGTTGAACAAGGGCGACCAAATCAACATCGAAGGCCTCCGAAATGACGGGAAAAAATCATGCGCGGACGGAACGGGAACTGGGGAACTGCAGCCGCACGGTGGTCCCGACCCCCGGCGTGCTGTCGATCGCCAGTTTACCTCCGTGCAGTTCCATCAGACTCTTGGTCAGCGGCAGGCCGAGACCGGCACCGTCGTGCGGACGCGCGTGCGACCCGTCGGCTTGGCCGAACATGGCCATCGCCTTGGGTAGCTCTTCGGCGCGAATGCCGATCCCGGAATCCTTGACCGTGAAGGTCATGCCGCCGTCTGCCTCGACCGACGCGCCAAAAAAGATATTTCCCCCTTCGGGCGTGAACTTAACCGCGTTGCCCAGGATATTGAGCAAGGATTGCTTGACGCGCAACTCGTCGGCATGCAGCGCGGGAAGGTTCTTCGGCAAATCGAGTTCGAGATGCACCTGAGCTTCGTGGGCCCGTCCCAGCACTAGCCGGTAGCAGGCGGTCATCAGGCGCGGCACGTCGATGGTCCGCTCGCTCAGGACCAGGACGCCGCGTTCGATGCGCGAAATATCGATAACGTCGTTGATAAGACGAAGGAGATCGCGCCCGGCGTCGTTCACGTCCTTGAGGTAGGAATCGTACCGGGGGTCGTCCCGGCCGAAGCGCCGATTAATCAAAATGTCGGTGAACCCGATGATCGAATTGAGCGGCGTGCGCAGTTCGTGGCTCATGTTGGCGAGGAACTCGGTCTTGGCCCGGTTGGCGAATTCGGCCTCGGCCGTGGCGGCGCGCAACTCGTCCTCGATCCGCTTCAACTCGGTCACGTCCGCCGACATGGTCACGGTGCTTCCGTCGGGCAGACGGTGCTCGACGATCCGCAGGGTTTGCCCGCGCTGGCGCCGCAGTTCGAACGGGCCGCTCGGATGGCGATGGCGCTCCAGCCGCCAAGCGATCCATTCTTCCTCGCGGCCTTCCGCTTCCGGAACCAGGCCGGCCTTGACGATGCGGCGGATATGTTCCTCGAAGGTCGCACCGACGGTGGTCGAACCGATCGCGGCCCGGTTGAGATCGCGGAACTTCTGGTTGGTCACAACGATCCGATCGTCGGGATCATAGAGGACGAATAGCTCAGGGGCGGATTCGATCGCGGCGATGAGCCGCTGGGCGGATTCCTCCATCCGGCGCCGGTCGGTAATGTCGAGCGCGACCGAAACGAGGTATTTCGGTTTGCCCGACTCGTCCATCAATGGCACTTTGCTCACCAGCATGGCGTGCTTGAGCCCGAAACGGTCTGTCCATTCCACTTCCCGGTTCAACATCGGACGGCCAGAGGCGAGCACCTCGAGGTCATTGGCCGTAAATTCTTTTCCTTGAGACCCACCTAGAACCTCTTCCAGGGTATGGCCGATCATGCGATCGGCTTCCATCCCGTATGCCTCGGTCTGATACCGGTTCACCAAAAGAAAACGCGCGTGGCTGTCTTTCAAGTTCACAATCGCCGGCACGGTGTCGATGATGGTGCGCAGCAATTCCTGGGCATCACGCTGACGCTGTTCGGCCAGTTTGCGCTCGGTGACGATGCTGCCGGTGCCGCGGTAGCCGGCAAACGTGCCGTCGGCTTCGAAAATCGGATTGCCGCTGATGCTGAACCAGACGACGCGACCGGCGGCGTCGATGTGCCGATACTCGAACCTGCGGAAAGAGCGGCGATGGGCCAGATCGTCGAAATGGCGCTGCCAATGTTCCGAATCGATCGACTCGGAAGCAACCTCGTCGCGTCGGCGACCGATAAAAGTGTCGGGGTCGACCCCGGTTACCTTCTGAAACTGATCGGAAAAGAACCGGAAGCGAAGGTCCGCGTCCATTTCCCACAGCCATTCATAGGCCGATTTTGTGAAGTCGTTGAGCCTCTCATGACCAAGCGCCAGTTCGCGCTTGATCTTCTTTTGTTGGACCAACACCCAAGCGACCAGCAACACCAATATGACGGTTGGAATTCCGACGACTATCGTGTCGGCGATCAAATCGGCCAGCGGAGAAGGGGTGCGGGATTGCTGGTATTGGGGAAAGGCCGCCAACAAGAAGTCGGCGTAGCCCAGTTCCCATGCTGTCAACAGCGCCACGTCGGCGATCAGCAGAGCGACCACCAAGAAAACGATTTGGCGAAAGGACATGATCGACGCCGCCCCCCGATTGCGTGCAAGGGATAGGATAGACCACCGGCCGGGGTCGTCCCACCCTTCTTGTCTTCTCCCTCGGGCCGGGTTTCCCGATCCCGACCGACACCCTATGATGGCTATCGGCGGTGATCCATGTGGGAGCAGGTCCTTCTCACGGCCAAGGAAATGGGACGCGCCGATGCGCTCGCGCAGGCGGCGGGCGTTTCCTCGCTCGCGCTCATGGAAAACGCGGGCGGCGCCGTTGTCCGCAATATCCGGCGCCGCTTTCCGCCCCAGGCGGTCGCGGTGCTGTGCGGCCCCGGCAATAACGGCGGCGACGGCTTGGTGGTCGCGCGCCTGCTCAAGGACATGGGCTGGCCAGTGCGCGTGGCCCTGCTCGGTCCGCGCGATGCCCTCACGGGCGACGCCGCCGCCAACGCCGCCCGCTGGTCCGACGACGTGCTGCCCTTGTCGCCCTCGGTTCTCGACGGAACGACTCTGGCGGTCGATGCCTTGTTCGGCGCGGGATTGGCACGGGCGGTCGAGGGCGCTGCTGCCGAGACGCTGCGCGCGCTCGCCGACAAAAATCTGGCGTGCGTCGCGATCGACATCCCGAGCGGGGTGGACAGCGACACCGGCGCGATCCGGGGCATCGCCCCGACGGCGTCCCTGACGGTGACCTTCTTCCGCCGCAAGCCGGGGCACCTGTTGTTTCCCGGACGCGAGCGTTGCGGCGAGGTGGCGGTCGAGGACATCGGAATTCCGGATACGGTTCTGCGCGACATCCAGCCCAAAACCTCCGTCAACGATCCCGAGCTGTGGCTCGACGCCTTGCCGAGACCCGCATGGAGCGACAACAAATACCGGCGCGGCAACGCGGTCATCGTCGGTGGCGACGTCATGACCGGGGCGGCGCGCCTGGCCGCCCAGGGCGCGCGCCGCGTCGGGACCGGTTACGCAATGATCGCGGCGCTCGCCCGGGCACTGTCTGTCTATCTGGTCGGAGCGCCGGGCGTGGTCGTGGTGCCGTTGCGTTCCGGAGTCCGGGGCGAGACGGATTTTCGCAAGTTGGTCCGCGATCCGCGCCGCAACGCCGTGCTGATCGGTCCCGGCAATGGCGTCGGAACCACGACCCGGCGCCGGGTTCTGGAAGCGCTCCGTACCCGGCGAACCGTGGTATTGGACGCCGACGCCTTGACCTCGTTCGCGGGGCGTCGCCGCGAATTGACCCGTGCCGTTCGCGGACCGTGCGTCATGACCCCGCACGAGGGAGAATTCGCACGCCTTTTCGACATAAAGGGGGATAAGCTTTCGCGGGCGCGAGCGGCAGCGGCGGCCACGGGCGCGATTTTGGTTCTAAAGGGCCCGGACACGGTCATCGCGGCGCCCGACGGGCAGGCCGTCATCAACGGCAACGCGCCGCCGACACTCGCAACCGCCGGCAGCGGAGACGTGTTGTCGGGGATCGTTCTCGGCCTGCTGGCCCAGGGCATGGATCCGTTCCTGGCCGCCGCCGCCGCCGTCTGGCTGCACGGCGAAGCCGCGCGCGGGCTCGGCATCGGGCTGATCGCCGAAGATATCCCCGAGGCCTTGCCGGGGGTGATACGGCGCCTGCTCGCGCCCATCGAGGGATAATGCGATCGGTCCTTGTCGATTGTAGTAATTGGGCCAAATAGAAATCATGAACGAACCGCTCACGCGCACCTTTCTTTCCAAGGCGATCGCCAATCTCAAGGACGTATGGCGCGGTATCGCCGATTCCGGCTACAGCGCCGAAACCGCGAGCCTGCGTCCCGAGCTGCCCGACGGCGACCTGGACCGGGTCCGGCGCCAGATGCGCGAATGCCTGGAATCGCGTGGCGGGGAGGTTTCCGCGCGCGCCCGCGCTGCCGCGCTCGGACGCGCGTATCTGGCCCTCGACGCGACCGGACGTAAACGGTTTCTCACGGTGATGGCCGAGGATTTCGAGCCCGATCCGGCCGCGATCGACGAGGCGATCCGGGCGCTTCGGGCGGCCACGGACCGCAGGGCCCAGCAAGACGCCAGGGCGGCCCTGCGCCAAGTGCTGGAAAGCCCGCGGCTCCGCCTGCTCACCCAATTCAACGCACTGCCCGAAGGGGTCAAGTTCCTGGTCGACATGCGCGCCGAAATATTGAGCTTCCTGCCGCAAGAGCCGACGCTCGCGCCCCTCGAGCGCGACCTCAAGGGATTGCTCGCGACGTGGTTTGACATCGGATTTCTCGAACTGAAACGGATCGCTTGGGATTCCGCGCCCGCGACCCTGCTCGAAAAGCTGATCGCCTACGAGGCGGTGCATGCCATCGGCGGGTGGGAGGACCTTAAGAACCGGCTCGATTCCGACCGTCGCTGCTTCGCCTTCTTTCATCCTCGCATGCCGAGCGAACCCCTGATCTTCGTCGAGGTCGCGCTGACTCACGGGCTTGCTGACAATGTCGGCGAACTGCTCGACAAGTCCGCGCCGGTGCAGAACCCCAGGGACGCCGATACGGCGATTTTCTATTCGATCTCCAACGCGCAGAAGGGGCTTGCCGGCATCAGCTTCGGCGGATTCCTCATCAAGCGGGTGGCGGACAGCCTGTCGGCCGAATTCAAGGGGCTCAAGACGTTCGCGACCTTGTCGCCGGTTCCGGGGTTCCTCGCTTGGTTGGAGGGGGTGAAAGGCGACGAGGGAACGGCTCTGTTGCTGCCGGAGGAAATCGCCCGCATGACAGAGGCCGGCATCGCGGCGGAAACGTCCGCCGCGCTCGCGAATGCGTTGCGCGGCAAGGATTGGGTTTCCGACCCTGCGCGTGTCGAGGCGCTGCGCGAGCCGTTGCTGCGGCTGTGCGCCCGTTACCTGGCGCGCGAGAAGGCCGGTGCCAAACGAGCGCTCGATCCGGTCGCCCATTTTCACCTCACCAACGGCGCCAGGCTCGAGCGGATCAACTGGCTGGCGGACACCTCGGCCAAGGGCTTGGCCCAATCGGCGGGCATTATGGTCAATTACCTCTATCGGCTCGGCGACATTGAGGACAATCACGAGGCCTATAGCGACCGCGGCGAGGTGCGCGTGTCGGCGAGCGTTCGCGGCAGCCTGAAATCCTGAAAATACCGCCCTTTGGCCGCGCCGGGTCGCGTTGACAGGTGGGGGGGATGGTATAAAGTTCGCGCGGCCTTAGCCCCGGGCCCGATACCCGCCGGCATGGCGGGCGTGGTGGAATTGGTAGACACGCGGGATTTAGGTTCCCGTGACGCAAGTCTTGGGGGTTCGAGTCCCTCCGCCCGCACCACTCTCCGCCAGGCCGAACACGGACGACCCGGCGCAGGCTGATCGACCCTTTCAGGAATTCAGGATCGCGCGATGACGTTGCAAGTGACAGAGACCAAAGCGGAAGGCCTTAGGCGCGAATACAAGATCGCCGTGCCGGCCAAGGAAATCGAGTCGCGGATCGGCGACCGCTTGAGCGATCTCGCCCGCAACGCCCATTTGCCCGGCTTTCGTCCCGGCAAGGCGCCAATCGCCGTCCTCAAGCGGAAATACGGCGATGCCGTGCGCGGCGAAGTGCTCGAGCGCGCGCTCAACGATTCCAGCCGCCAAGCGATGACCGATCGCGGGCTCCGCCCCGCGACGCAACCGAGCATCGAAGTCACCGCGTTCGGGGAAGGCAAGGACCTCGAATACACGATGGCGTTCGACGTAATGCCCGACATCAAGCCGATGGATTTTTCCAAGCTGTCCTTGGAACGGATGGTGGTGCCTGTCGACGAAGCCAAAGTCGAGGAGGCGCTCAAGCGCATCGCGGCAAGTCGCAAGTCGACCAAGCCCGCGCCGGCCGGGCACGCCGCCGCCAAGGGCGACGTGGTCGTGATCGATTTCGTCGGCAAGGTCGACGGCAAGGAATTCCCCGGCGGCAAGGCCGAGGGTTATTCGCTCGAACTCGGCTCGGGCAGCTTCGTGCCGGGATTCGAGGAGCAATTGATCGGCGCCAAGAGCGGCGCCACCCTCACGGTTAAGATCGCATTTCCCAAGGACTATGCCGCCGAGGATCTCGCCGGCAAGAACGCGGAATTCGCGGTGACGGTGAAGGAGGTTCAGCTCTCCGAGCCGGCCACCGTCGACGACGCGCTGGCCAAGGCGGTCGGGCTTGCCGATTTGGAGGCCCTCAAAGGACGCATTCGCGAGGAGCAGGGGCGCGAATACAAGGAAATTTCCCGCATGCGGCTCAAGCGCCAGCTCCTCGACCGGCTCAGCGACACTCACGATTTCGAGGTGCCGCCGACCATGGTCGAAAACGAGTTCAATGCGATCTGGCAGCAATTCGAACAGCAACGCGAACAGGCCAAGCAGGGCCAGGGCGGAAACGCCGAAGCCATGACCGAGGCGGAAAAAAACAAGACCGACGACGAGCACAAGGCCGACTTCCGCGCCATCGCCGAACGGCGGGTCCGACTCGGGCTGTTGTTCGCGGAAGTGGGACGCGCCAATAACATCCAAGTCAGCCAGGAAGACATCAACCGGGCCTTGATCCAACAGGCGCAGCGCTTCCCCGGCCAGGAACAGGCCGTGGTCGAGCATTTCCGCAAGAATCCCGAGGCGATGCAGAGCCTGATGGGTCCGATCCTCGAGGACAAGGTGACGGATTTCATCCTGGAAATGGCCAAGGTCACCGACAAGCCCGCCACGCTCGACGAGCTGCTCAAGCCGGACGACGATGAAGGCGGCGCGGCGGAGAAGGGGACCAAGAAACCGGCATCATCCAAGAAAAAACCCGCTAAGTGATGCCGGCCTGCGCGGAGCCGAAGCGTCGTCGCTTCGGCGAAGGCAGGCGGACGAGGCGAATATTAAGGACAAGGGCACCGCGCAATGAGCAATCCGCTTGAAACCTACATGAACTATCTCGTTCCGATGGTGGTCGAGAGCACCAACCGGGGCGAGCGGGCTTATGACATCTATTCGCGCCTGCTCAAGGAGCGGATCGTTTTCATGACCGGCGGCGTGGACGACGGCGTTTCCAGCCTGATTTGCGCGCAACTTCTTTTCCTCGAATCCGAGAATCCGAACAAGGACATCGCGTTCTACATCAATTCCCCGGGCGGCGTGGTGACCTCGGGCCTCGCCATCTACGACACCATGCGCTACATCCGCCCCGACGTTTCGACGGTGTGCATCGGCCAAGCCGCGTCGATGGGCTCGCTCTTGCTGTGCGCCGGAGCCAAGGGCAAGCGTTTTGCTCTGCCCAACGCGCGCATCATGATCCACCAGCCTTCGGGCGGCGTGCAGGGGCAGGCGGCGGACATCGAAATCCACGCGCGCGAGATCTTGGCGTTGCGCGACCGATTGAACCGAATTTATGCTCACCATACCGGCAAGCCGTTCGAGGAAATCGGCCCGGCCATGGACCGGGATCGTTACATGACCCCGGAAGAAGCGCGTCAATTCGGACTTATCGATGAAGTGGTGACCAGTCGCCCCCCGCTGCCGTCGCAAACCGCGGAAAGTGCTGCCAAATCCGACGATCGTCCTAAGGCTTAACCCCTCGTCTATACCCCTGTTTCCGGCGATTTATCGGGTTTTTCCGTGCATTTTCCGACACAGTGCCGGTATTAAGGTTGCGTTAAGGATTTTCTCGTCAATTTCTTATGTAGCGGAAGCGCACCGGCTTCCGATTCGAGCGTGCCCGATAACGATATGAATTTTCATTCTTTTCGGGATTGTGTCCGTCCGACGCCAGGCGTTAAACTTAAACTCTTGGCGTTGGATCGAGGCAACCGCCCGAGAAACGAGCGGGGAAGCGAGTGATGAGCAAAACCGGCAGCGGCGATTCCAAGAACACCCTCTACTGTTCCTTCTGCGGCAAGAGCCAGCACGAAGTTCGCAAGCTTATCGCGGGACCGACGGTCTTCATCTGCGATGAGTGCGTCGAACTGTGCATGGACATCATCCGCGAGGAGCACAAGACCAGCCTGGTCAAGACCGGCGACGGCATCCCGACCCCGCGCGAAATTTGCAAGGTTTTGGACGACTACGTCATCGGCCAGCAGTACGCCAAGCGCGTGCTCTCGGTCGCGGTGCACAACCACTATAAGCGCCTCAACCACGGCTCCAAGAACAACGACGTGGAACTGGCGAAGTCGAACATCCTGCTGATCGGCCCGACCGGCAGCGGCAAGACGCTGCTGGCGCAGACGCTCGCGCGCATCCTCGACGTGCCCTTCACCATGGCCGACGCGACGACGCTGACCGAAGCCGGATACGTCGGCGAGGACGTCGAGAACATCATCCTCAAGCTATTGCAAGCCGCCGATTACAACGTCGAGCGCGCGCAGCGCGGCATCGTCTACATCGACGAAGTCGACAAGATTTCCCGCAAGTCCGACAACCCGTCGATCACGCGCGACGTGTCCGGCGAAGGCGTGCAGCAAGCCCTGCTCAAGATCATGGAGGGCACCATCGCCAGCGTGCCCCCGCAGGGTGGGCGCAAGCACCCGCAGCAGGAGTTCCTGCAGGTCGACACCACCAATATCCTGTTCGTCTGCGGCGGCGCCTTTTCCGGGCTGGAGAAGATCATCTCGGCGCGCGGCCGGGGCACGTCGATCGGATTCGGCGCGGACGTGCGGTCTTCCGACGACCGCCGCCAGGGCGAAGTCCTGCGCGACGTCGAGCCCGAAGATCTGCTCAAGTACGGACTGATTCCGGAATTCATCGGCCGGCTGCCGGTCATCGCCACCCTCGAGGACCTCGACGAAAAGGCCCTGATCGATATTCTGACCAAGCCCAAGAACGCCCTGGTCAAGCAATATCAGCGCCTGTTCGAGATGGAAGGGGTGCGACTCACATTCTCCGATCCCGCGCTCGGAACCATCGCCAAGCGGGCGGTCGAACGCAAAACCGGCGCGCGCGGCTTGCGCTCGATCATGGAAGGAATTCTCCTCGAAACCATGTTCGACTTGCCCGGCTTCACCGGCGTCGAGGAAGTGGTTATCAGCGCCGAAGTGGCCGAGGGTAAGGCCCAGCCGCTCTACATCTACGCCGAGCGTCGGGGCGACCTCGAAACTTCCGCTTAGGGTTTTCCCCGAATCACGAACCGGCGGCACCGGGCAAACGCGCCCCGGCCGAATCGTTATACATGCCGAACAAGGCCTTCCAGCCCGCGTTTCCCCTTGCGCTTGGGTAGGATCGAGCCCACTTTAGCTCGGTGATGCGAGGCCGTTGTTGGCGGCGCGTCGCCCGAGCCGGAAGCAAAAGGACACCCCGTGACCACCCCCGTGACATCCCAGGCCCACGTTTTTCCGATCCTGCCTCTGCGGGACATCGTCGTCTTTCCGCACATGATCGTGCCCTTGTTCGTCGGGCGCGAGAAATCGGTGCGGGCGCTCGAGGACGTGATGAAGGACGACAAGCAGATCCTGCTGGTCGCCCAGAAGAACGCCGCCCAGGACGATCCCGGCGTCGACGACATCTACCGGGTCGGCACGGTTTCCACGGTCCTGCAATTGCTCAAGCTTCCCGACGGCACCGTCAAGGTGCTGGTCGAAGGCGTGCGCCGCGCGCGCATCCAGCGCTTCGTCGAGAATCCGAATTTCTTCCAGGCCGAAGCCGACCTGATCGAGGAGAAGAGCGGGGACGCGCAGGAAATCGAGGCGCTGTCGCGCTCGGTGATTTCCCAGTTCGAGCAGTACATCAAGCTGAACAAGAAGATTCCGCCCGAAGTTCTCGTGTCCATCAACCAGATCGAGAACGGCAGCAAGCTCGCCGACACGCTCGCGTCCCATCTGGCCCTCAAGATTCCGGACAAGCAGGAAATCCTCGAAATCGAGTCCATCACCGAACGGCTCGAAAAAGTGTTCGGCCATATGGAATCGGAGATCGGCGTTCTTCAGGTCGAGAAGAAGATTCGCAACCGCGTCAAGCGGCAGATGGAGAAGACGCAGCGCGAGTACTATCTGAACGAACAGCTGAAGGCGATCCAAAAGGAACTCGGCGAAACCGACGACGGCCGCGACGAAGCGTCCGAGATCGAGGAGCGCATCAAGAAGACGCGTCTCAGCAAGGAAGCGCGCGACAAGGCGATGGCCGAGCTGAAGAAGCTCCGCTCCATGAGCCCGATGTCGGCCGAGGCCACCGTGGTGCGCAATTACCTCGACTGGATGCTCAGCATTCCCTGGAAAAAGCGCAGCAAGGTGAAGATCGACATCGCCAAGGCCGAAGAGGTGCTCGACGCCGATCATTACGGCCTGGAAAAGGTCAAGGAGCGCATCCTCGAATATCTCGCGGTCCAACAGCGCGCCCAGAAGATGAAGGGCCCGATCCTGTGCCTGGTCGGCGCGCCGGGCGTCGGCAAGACTTCGCTCGGCAAGTCGGTGGCGCGCGCGACGGGACGCAACTTCGTGCGCATGTCGCTGGGCGGCGTGCGCGACGAGGCCGAGATCCGCGGCCATCGGCGGACCTACATCGGCTCGATGCCGGGCAAGATCATTCAGGGCATGAAGAAGGCCAAGAGCTCGAACCCGCTGTTCCTTCTCGACGAGGTGGACAAGATGGGCCACGACTGGCGCGGCGATCCGGCCTCCGCCTTGCTCGAGGTGCTTGACCCCGAGCAGAACAACACCTTCAACGACCATTATCTGGAGGTCGATTACGACCTGTCGGACGTCATGTTCGTGACGACGGCCAACACCCTCAACATGCCCCCGGCGCTGCTCGACCGGATGGAAATCATTCGCATTGCCGGCTACACCGAGGATGAAAAGGTCGAGATCGCCCGGCGCCACCTGCTTCCGAAGCAGCTGGAAGCCCATGGCCTAAAGCCCGAGGAATGGACGATCTCCGATTCCGCATTGCGCGACGTTATTCGCTATTACACGCGCGAATCCGGCGTGCGCAACCTGGAGCGCGAACTCGCCAATCTGGTGCGCAAGGCGGTCAAGGAACTCGTTTCCGACAAGGACGGCAAGAAGAAATCCGTCAATCTCACCAGCAAAACGCTCGGCAAGTACGCCGGCGTCCGCCGCTACCGTTTCGGCGAAATCGAGGCCGACGACCTGGTCGGCGTGACCACTGGGCTGGCATGGACGGAAGTAGGCGGCGAACTGCTCTCGATCGAAGCGGTGATGGTGCCAGGCAAGGGACGCATGACCATTACCGGCAAGCTCGGTGACGTGATGCAAGAATCGATTCAGGCCGCGAAGTCGTTCGTGCAGTCGCGCGCGGTGCAGTTCGGGATTACGCCCCCCATTTTCACCAAGCGCGA